>Ga0181536_10002817_pt1 | contig 19292 bp, 19 predicted proteins | sample PEATcosm2014_Bin_41_FD_121105 | JGI IMG/M metagenome (GOLD analysis project Ga0181536, IMG submission 121105) | Peatland microbial communities from MTU Mesocosm Facility, Houghton, MI, USA - PEATcosm2014_Bin17_60_metaG | ecosystem: Environmental > Terrestrial > Soil > Wetlands > Peat | place...
AACGGCTACGGCAGTGGTGGGGGTTCCAACGGCAACGGCTACGGCAGTGGTGGGGGTTCCAACGGTGGGAGTTCCAACGGTGGGAGTTCCAACGGTGGGGGTTCCAACGGTGGGAGTTCCAACGGTGGGGGTTCCAACGGCGGGGGTTCCAACGGCGGGGGTTCCCACGGCGGGGGTTCCCACGGCGGGGGTTCCAACCGTTGGGGTTCCCACGGCGGAGGCTAGTTATCCAGCGTGGTGGTCCATGCGCACGCGTCGATGACTCTTTGACGGTGGTCGACGTTCAGGTGGCCTGACCCCCTTGAGATCGGTCAGGTGGGCCGATCAACGGGGTCCGGTCAACCAGCCCACGAACTTCCTCGACTCCAAATAGCCGTGTGACAAGTAATCGGATCGCCTGGAAATTCGACCTCGGCCACTGCCGCGCTCGGCGTAACTCCTCAAACGACACCGTGGGCCGGGAGGAGCGGTCCGACCTCGACGTTCAGTCTCGGACCGTCGGGTCCGTGACATCTCTCAAGAGAGCCAGCTTTGCGTCCAGTTCCGCAAAGTAGTTGTAGTCGCGTTTGGTCGCCGCCAACGGCGGGAGATCGATTATTGGTGCCGACAGGTTGGTTCTGATAAGGGCCACCTCACTCGCCTCATGAGGCGACTTCACCACGGCTCCATAAGCCGTATTAGAAGGCAAGGTCGGCGTAGGGATAGGTAGGCGCTCGAACACGGCCGGCGGGTTCTCCACCCGTTCCACCTGCGCCGGCCCGACGATGCCGAGATCTCGCAGGTCGCGCGCCCGACGTATTTCGCGCACGCACTCGAGCAAGTCGGCGTGCCGCTCGGCGAGATCGCCGAGCACACGTGAGAGCCCATCGATTAGATCGGCTTGCGTTCGCTCACTCGTCATCACAATATTGTCCGCCGTCGAGTTGGGTAGTCGATTGCCCCGATCACGATGTGACCGGGTCGCGCAGAACGTGGAAGAGTCGTAGCTCGGGACAGTTGCCGCGTGCTGAGAATGTGTGGGTGAGCCTGGCCCAATTCTGGTTACCTGCAAAAAGACCTGGATATTGCTGATTGATTGCGTTGTATACGCTATAGCCGGTTGGATCTGGAAAAAGCAAATAGTGCGCGTTAAACGTGACAGGGGCGTCCAGTGTTCGCAGCCAGTCCCGGTCATTGGGAATCACAAACACCTTTGGATTCAGCGAGGTCACTATTGTTTCTGGTATGCAGATCGCACTGTCGTCTGTAATCACAGCTCCATCAGGAAGATGCATGTTCGCGATGTAGTCGGATATTGACAGGATCGCCGCATAATGGTTCTTTGACGCCACGTCTCCCGCTGTAAGCGGATGATCGAAGATAAATCCGAGGTCGGATGACTCCTCTGGGGCAATCTTGGAATTGACCATTCCCTTCGCTGTGACTGGCAATGATGGCGCTAACAGGCCGATGACAACGACCGCACCCCCGATTGAAAGCAGTGCCGGCCGCACGCGAGGATAGAAGCGTCTTTGGCCCTGACCCTGGTTTTTCACCACACTGGCTACCACTCTTTCGGCCTCTTCGGTAATTGGGCTGTGACCGGGTCGTGACAGAACGTAGCCAACCAATAGGAATTCAAGCGGCGCGGCAAGAATGTAGAACCGAAACCACGGAAAGATACTTCCCGAGTAGTACGCATAGAGGCTGAAGAATTGGCTGGCACCAAGAAGAACGCCGACGGCGAGAAACTGCGCGTCGCGCCGCCGCAACGCGACGAGCCCCGCGATTAGGATCACCAATGGCAGCAAGGGCGCCATGTAGGAGAGCAATAGGGCCTCGTGCATCAGCTTACTCGTGCCGCTACCGCGTCCGGCCCCGGCAATCGATACTTGCAACGAGTTGGCGGCAAACTGTGGAAGGAACTGCTTCGTGAGGACCCAGCCGGCGAGCGCCCACCCGGCGAACGTCACGACGAAGGGCATTGCAAAAATCGTGCCGTCGGTCAGCCCTTGCGTGAAACGGCCCTTGCGAGTTCCCTCCGATCTGACGAAAGTGACGGCAAATACCAGGAGAACACCGGCCACTGCTGCGGCCGTTGGTTCGTATCGATCGAGGAACGCCAGCGCCAGCATCGAGGCCGAATACACCAGGGATCTGACGTCTTCCGCGTCCCGGATCCAGCGGAGCAAGTAGCGGGTCGCTGCAGTGAGAGTGAAGATATAGAGAGCTTCGCTCTTACCGTTTGCCCCGTAATACACGATCATCGGATCCAGCGCGAAGAGGGCCACGAGGATCAAGCGAGGCAAGCGGGGTACGTGCCATTCTGAAAGGGCTGCTCGCAATTGATAGACAGCCCCGGTCATCGCTAGCACCGTGGTGAGACTTCCGGCTACGTCGTGCGTGGCCATTGCCGGCCAGAGATCCTTGAATAGTAAAAAGAAGATGTCACTGATCGACGTGAGTGGCGACCAGACAAAACCGATGGCGCCGAGGTGCGGATCCCGTGAATAGATTACGTAGAAGCCGTTGGCCATACGTGACATGGCGTCGCCTGGGAACACGAAGTACTTGAAATCCAGGAGGAAGGCGACGGTCAAATAGAGTGTGAATACCGAGACACTCACGGCCGTTGCTTCAGAGGCCAGCCGGCGAACGAATCGCTTTCGACGAGGTCGGAGGCTCGTCTCCGGCGCGGACCCGCTTGTGAGCGGCCCCAGATTCGCTCGATCTCCAGTGACGCTCTGCACGTCGCAAATCGTATCAGCGAGCAGCGATATTGACCTTGCCGCCAGGCCCAATTACGAACTGTTCACCCTACCGTCTCGCTCCGTTCACGTGAGACATCGTCCGGGATTTCGGCGGCGAGGGCGTTGAGTCCACGAACGTCCCGACGCTGACGGCATCGCATCCGTTCCCCAATGCCGGCCACTGCCGGGCGGAGAGTTCGGCGCCCCCGGCCGTGCCGTCCGCGACAAGGCCTCATGAGCCGCACTAGGAGCACCGGACCAAGGAGCACCGGACCAAGGAGCACCGGACCAATCGCAGGATCGACCGGTGATGCGTGGCCCGCCCCCACCTCTTTCGCCACTCTGCCCACCAATCCACGGTCATCGCGCTGACATTGGCTGAAGGTCCGGGCATTCTTCACGCTCGCGTCACACAAGTTTCATCTTGCGGAACGACATGGGCCTTGGAAATGAAGACATCTCACGTTTAAATAGGCGAATGTTCAGGACTCGATCGGCACCGATTCGGCTCGTGATCTGACCGTGACGGCCGAGGTTCCACAGCAAGAGGCATCTCGCGTCAGCGTGATCGTCCCGACGCGCAACGAAGCGGGGAACGTGAGCGAGCTGGTGCGAAGGCTCGTCGAGACACTGCACGCCGAGTCGTTCGACTCGGAGATCATCTTTGTCGATGATTCTGACGACGACACCCCGGAGACAGTGCTTCGGCATCGGGCGGTTCATCCCCAGATCCGACTCCTCCACCGGTCAGGGACCGAGCGCGTGGGTGGACTGGCAGGCGCCGTCCAAAGCGGTCTTTCGGAGGCGAACGGTGACGTGCTCGTGGTAATGGATGCAGACCTGCAGCACCCCCCAGAGATCGTCCCGTCCCTGATCGCTCCTATCGCTGATGGCCATGCTGACCTGGTGGTAGGCACCCGCTACGGTCGCGCCGGAGACAATGGCGGTCTCAACGGTTGGCACCGACGGCTCGTATCTGGGAGTTGCCGATTTCTCGTCCACGCGTTGATTAGGAGGTCCCGACGGCTCTCCGACCCGTTAAGCGGCATGTTCGCCATGGATGCTGCAGTTCTGAGAGGGGTCCGTCTGCAGGGTAAAGGTTTCAAGATCCTGCTTGAGATCGCGGCCAATGGCCGGTGGCATTCCTGCGCCAACGTCCCATTTGTTTTCGCCGAACGCCGGACGGGATCATCCAAGGCCGACCTCCGTGAGGGGATCGTGTTCGTACGGCATCTCACCGGCGTTTTTCTCGAGGAGCGGCGCCGCCGTTGCGGGCGACTCGAATCCCTCTCAACTTCGTAATTCAAGCCCAGATGGGCAAGGCCCGGGTGCCTGGTGCGCCTTGATCGACGGCATCCCTGGACTGCTCTCCAGGGACCCTTGCGTCGCCGTACCAGAACGACAAAAAGCGACGCGCTCGGGTTGGCTTCGGTCGACGCGCTCGGAACGGCGTGATGCCCCGAAGGTCGAGATCGGCGAACGTCATCGCTGCGGCATTCCGATCCCAACCAGAAGCAGGTCAAGCGGTCAGTCCCCGTGACGGCCGTCTGCGTCAATACCTCTCACCTACCCAAAGTCGGCATCGCCTCAATGGGTGTCGGTGCCACCGAGGCAACTTGTTGAAACGCTGCTCCCCCAGGTGGGGCCGCGGGATCGGAGGCGAGTTCCCTCGACCCGGCGTGGAGGCCATGGAAGGTCTTCTCCCAGAGATTCGGTTGGGCCACGAGCTGCCACACTGCCTTGACGGCGGCCATCGACATCATGACCCAGTACAGGGGGACAACGAGTGCAGCGAATAGCAACTGGCTCTGACGAATGAGCCGGCAGCTGATCACGGTCAGATAGACGAACAGGAAATTTCCGATGGCCCAGCAGAACAGGCCGATGTAATACACGGGGGCAGGGAAGATTTCCTTGATGAACGCCGGTTGCCCGATGAACCAGAGGACCGTTAAGAGCCAGAAGAAGGGGTTCAAAAGGGCCAATGTCGGCGTTCCGCCAACGAAGAGGCAGAAGTGCGCCATGTTGCGCCAGCCGACCTCGCGGCGGAACTCACGCGGCCTCCGCATGTGGACGATAAAGGTCTGGAGATACCCCTTATACCAACGAGAGCGTTGACGAATCCAGTTCACGAAGTCGCTATTTGCTTCCTCCAGCGTTATGGAGTCGATGACACCGACAGTGAACCCCTCGCGAGACATGCGGATACCCAGGTCCGCGTCCTCGGTGACGTTGTACGGATCCCACGCACCCATGGCTCGAAGAGCGCTGAGGCGGAAGTGATTCGACGTCCCTCCCAGCGGAAGGGGCGCACCGCTCGACGCCAGACCAGGAAGAAAAAAGGAGAACCACATGGCGTACTCGATGGTGAACCACTTGGTGATCAAGTTCTGGAAGGGGTTGTGGTACGAGAGCTTGGCCTGGAGGCAAGCCACCTCGGGCCCCATGCGACTCAGCGCGATCGCAGCCCGCCGCAACTGGAGCGGGTCAGGGATGTCTTCGGCGTCGTAGATGGCGACGAGATCCCCCTTTGCCAGTGAGAGTCCGTAGTTGAGGGCTTTCGGCTTCGTGCGGGGCTCGGATGGCGGGACATGAACCAACTCGAATTGCCGGCCCGGGTCGAAATCGCCGATGGCTGCAATCGTCTCGGCATCGTCCGCCTCCACGAGGATCTTCACATCAAGCCGGTCGGCTGGATAATCGATCTTTGCCACATTCTGGATCAGGTGGTTGATCACCTCCGGCTCTCGGAACGCTGGAATCAAGACGGTGTAGACGGGAAGGGATGCTGCCGGATACTCCCGGGCCTCGCGATCGTTGATCCTCACCACCACATCCGACTTCGCCGAGCGGATAAAGAGAACAAACCGGTAAAGAACCATGGCGAGGTACAAGACCGTCACGATGGTCACGACGAGGCTTAGCGTTGTTATCGGGACAACCACCATCCCCAACACCAGCCCGGCGGCGATGCCCAAGACCCCCCGCCGCTGTCCGATGGACAATGAGGACCGAGCAGACATCACCGGCTCCCGCTCGACCAGACCCGAAACGCTGGCATCGAGTCGGAGCATTGCCTCCTCATCGCCCATCAGTACTCGTCGCATGGGATCCCCACTCTGGCACGTCCAAGTGCGAAGGCCGCCGGCGGGCCCGTGAACGCGCGAAGCCCGGGCCTCTCGAGCCTCCAGCGCTCATGGAGCGTGGGCACGGCACAGGTCGTCCTGGTGCGGGATCCTGCGTCCACGATCGCGGCGCTTGCGGGTGATGATTCGCTCATGGAGGCGCGACCAAATCCCCTGGGTTCGACGTCCCCAAATGCTATGGGCAAGAAGAGGGCCTTCGGGCGTCCGTCACCTTCTGTTCGCCAAAAGTTCGCCCGGCGTTCACTCGACGGCCATTTTGGGTTGGCGATAGCCGATCCGTCTGGCATGCGATCCGAATTCGTACTCGGGCCGTGACTCCATCCACGGGCTTCAGACAAGCGGCCGCCGGTACGTCACGTAGTTGGCCCAGACGCGTCCGCCGAGCTTTTCGGCTGTGCGTCGCGACGGCCAATTGTCGTCGAGCACCATCGTGTAGCTGAGGTGGCTAGCACCTCGTGCCACCAGCTCCAGGTAGCAGCGGGCAGCCATAGCCAAATTCACCCCTTGGCCCCGGGCCTGCGGACGGACACCGATACCCAGGAAATTCAGCTTCTCGGCGTCTTCGAGGGTCCGTCCCGGCCTCAGCACCGCTATATCGGCGAATTGCGGCAACGCCCAGACCACTCCCACCGGCTGGTCGTCTTTGAAGGCCATCACCGATACGTCGTACATGCCGATGAGGGCCGCCTCCTCGAAAGTCTCGGCGAATTCCTCGGTGCTGGTCGGCACCACGCCCCAGTGGTGCTGGAAGGCGTCCTCCCATGTCTCGGCGAACTGCTCCACCCGGCGGTCCTCGGGCACCTCGGCGAGGGTGAGGATGCGGAATCCCGCCGCAAGCGCGCCGTCGAGCATGTGCTGCCAGCGCGTCACCAATTCGGGTGTGACCTCGATCTTGTAGTCGACCCAGCCCCGTTCGGTCTCGAACCGGGCCTCCTTCAACAGGGCGTGGTAATAGGCGGGGTTCTGGCGAACGGGCATGGGTGGGAGCGACCGGTAGTCATCGATGGCGAAGGCCATGTCGAAACCCGGACCCGAACCCGCACGCGCCGCCTCCATGCCTTGGCCCCGGAGCCAGGACGCGGCTTCGTCCATGAGTGCCCGGGTGGCCTCGAACGTGTCGGGCAGGGCGTCGAACAGGATCACGTGACCTAAGGCCTCGTCCCACCGGTCGACATAGCGATGGTCGACGACCGCCGCCGCCCGGGCGACTATCCGACCGTCCCGGCGGGCGACCAACGGGCGCAGTCGTCGGTGCCGGGCGCCGGCGTCGCGGCCCAGGAGCATCGGCAGTCCCGTCGACACCAGTGCCGGCCACCGGGCGCTCCTCTGGGCGTTGACCACGTCGGCAAAATTCACGAACTCGGTGAGAGCCGTCTCGCCCTCCGGCTCTTCGATGTCGACGGTCATTGGACCCATCCTGCCCTCCTCCGGTCCACCAGTTTTTTTCTCTAGCGCACAAGAGCCCCTGACCAGGCACTTCACCCCACATCAAGGTTAGCTAAAGGTGAACATTACGCGAACTTTAGGTAAACTCCGTTCATGGAATGTGGCCTGGCTCAGCAGCGAGGGTGGTTCCGGGACCCGCTCGGGTGCCACGAGGACCGGTACATCTCGATGGGTAAGCCCACCGATCTGGTCCGCGACGGCGGCGTCGAGTCCTACGACCCCCCTCCCCCAGGCCGGCAGATGCGATGGCCGCTGGTTGCCGTCACCCCCCGCGCCGATGTGGTCCGGGGGCCGAGCGACCTGCGTCGGGCCGACGACGCCCAGCGCGGCCCGACAGCGGACCCCCGTCGCGCCGCGATCAACGCGCTGGCCCGCTACGGCTCCTCTGACTGACCGTGCCCGGGCCGGGGCTCAGGCGCCGAGTTGGGTCATGAACTGGTTCAGGTCGAAATAGTCGCGCCAGGCCGCGATCTGTCCGTCCACCACCTCGAAGGTGCCCATCACGGGCAGGCTGATCACCTTCCCCGGCAGGTGGAAGTGGTCCACCCGTTCGGTCAGCACGACGTCCCCGTCGGCCACCGCGTGGCGGACCTCGAACTCCACCTTGTCGACCCCGGCGATGAAGCCGGCGATGGTCGCCCGGATGTTGTCGCGGCCGACCACGGGGTCGACCGGGATGTTGTGGTACACGGCATCATCGGTGAAGTGGCCGCACAATTCGTCGACGTCCACCCGCGGCCACGCCGCGCAGAACCTCGTCACCACGTCCAGGGCATCGGTCATCGGGTCATTGTGCCACCCCAGGACCGTGGCGTCCGACGCGCGAACCTCACCCCGAGTGCCGGCGGCCGGCGGCCGAAGACCCAGGTCAGCCGAGCCGGGACCTGGATGATGGCTCTATGCTCTGCGTGTTCTGACGCCGCGAGCGGCGGCGGCGGCTCGAGATGGAACCGGGGTCCAATCGACGACGGGGGACGCGGGTGCTCGGAATCACGCTGAGCGATCTCAGGTTCCGGGCCCGTCAATTCCTCATCGCCGTCCTCGGGGCCGGCCTGGTGTTCGCCATGTCGATGCTGCTTTCGGGCTTGGCCAACGGCTTCTCGGTCGAGATCAACCAGACGGTGCAGGGCTTCGGGGCGGACGCCTGGGTGATCGCCCAGGGGTCATCCGGTCGGTTGTCGGCCCTGCCACCCCTCGAGGAGTTCAGTGTGATCGGTGTGCTCAGCGTTCCCGGCGTCCGGAGCGCGGCTCCGGTGGTCGTCCAACCCAAGGAGGCCACCGTCGCCGGTTCGGTGGCCAGCGCGGTGGTGATCGGATCCGTACCCGCCGTCATCAATCGCGTTCCCCTGCAGAGTGGGCGAACAACGAGCGCGAGCGGCGAAGTCATCGCCGATACGCGCTTGGGGGCGCCGGTGGGCACCGACATCGTCATGGCGGGGCGGACCTTCCGGGTCGTTGGCGTGACCAGCGGCCGGACGCTGGTCGGCGGATTGCCCGACGTCTACATGTCGCTGTCCGACGCGCAAGCGGTGTGCTTCAACGGATTGCCGGTGGTCAGCGCCTTCATCACCCACGGCACGCCTGGTTCCCTGCCGAAGGGGCTCGTGTCCATGTCGAACGCCAAGGTGGAGGCCGCCACCTTGCAGGCCATGAAGACCGGCGTCTCGTCCATCAACAATTCCCGGATCTTCATGTGGTTCATCGCCGCCATCATCGTCGCCTCGCTGGTCTACGTAACGGCGCTGCAACGCACGCGTGATTTCGCCGTGCTAAAAGCCCTCGGGTGCTCATCGGTCCGACTCTTCGGCGGCCTTGCTCTCGAAGCCGTCATCGTGTCGGTGGCCGCCGCGCTGGTGGGGATGGCGCTCTCGAACTACATGACGGGAGTCTTCGCCCAGCCGGTGGACATCCCGATCAACGCCTTCGTCGTCATCCCCGTCTCGGCGCTGGTGGTGGGCCTCCTGGCCAGCCTGATCGCGCTGCGCCGGGCCGTGTCGGTCGACCCGGTCACCGCGTTCGCGGGGGCGTGATGGCCGAGCTCGACGTCCGTGATCTCACCGTGGAGTACGACTCCGGCGGGTACATGGTGCGCCCCCTCGACAAGCTGTGCTTCGCCGCCAACGACGGCGAGCTCGTCGTCCTGCTCGGGCCGAGTGGGTGTGGCAAGACGACATTGCTCTCGAGCCTGGCCGGCCTGCTCACGCCGACATCGGGATCGATCCGCCTGCGCGGCGAAGAAGTCGTCGGCCTGAGCGGCCCGGCCCTGGCCCGCCATCGCCGCGAGACGGTGGGCGTGGTCTTCCAGGCCTTCAACCTCATCGCCAGCCTGAGCGCGCGCGGCAACGTCATGGTGCCCCTGCTCCTCGGGGGCGTCCCCCGCCGCCAGGCGGCCAAACGGGCCGACGAGCTCCTCGGCGTGGTCGGCCTCGCCGAACGCACCCACCACCGCCCCGGCCAGCTTTCGGGCGGCCAGCAACAACGCGTCGCCATCGCCCGCGCCCTGGTCCACGGGCCGCTGCTCGTTCTGGCCGACGAGCCCACCGCCCACCTCGACTACATCCAGGTCGAAGGGATCTTGACCTTGCTGCGAACGCTGGCCACGCCCGGCCGGGTCGTCGTCGTCTCGACCCACGATGACCGGATCACCCACATCGCCGACCGCATCGTCGAGCTCGCCCCCCAATTCGCCACCGCCGACCGCCCACCCGAGGAGCTCGTGCTGACCGACGGCGAGGTCCTGTTCAACCAGGGAGATCGGGGCGACCTAGTCTACGTGGTGGAAGAGGGCGCCATCGATATCTACCGCCTACGCCCCGACGGCAGCGAAGAGGCCCTCGACCGCATCCAGGCCGGCAATTACTTCGGTGAGATCGGGCCCTTGCTCAACCTGCCCCGCAGCGCCTCGGCGCGCGCCGCCGTCAAGAGCCGCCTGACAGGGTATCCGGTCCGGGCGTTCCGTCAGAAGTTCCCCCAGACGATCAAGCATGCTGTGGGTCAGGAGACGATCCCGGCTGCCCCCTAGCGCCGGTGGAGGGAGACGAGATGTTCGAGAACGTGGTCGTCGGTGCGGACGCGTCGGAGACGGCGGCAATGGCGGTGACGCGGGCCGCCCAATTGGCCGCGCTGTGCGGGGCGAAGCTCCATGTCGTCACCGCCTACAAGCCCAAGGCGGCCAGCCTGGCCGGCGTGCCCGAGGAGTTCAGCTACAGCGTCGGCAGCGATGCGGCCGACGCGCTGCTCGCCGAGCTCGCGTTCAAGGCCAAGATGGCCGGCACCGAGGTGGTCCCACACGCCAAGACGACCGACGCCGCCGATGCCATCCTCGAGGTAGCCGACGAGGTCGGGGCCGACCTCATCGTGGTCGGGAACAAAGGGATGAAGGGGGCGCGACGCGTCCTCGGGAGCATCCCCAACTCGATCTCGCACTCGGCCCGGTGCTCGGTGCTGATCGTGCAGACGTCCTGACTGGCGGCGATTTCAAGCCGGGAGTGCAACGAGCTCAGCGAACCGTTCTGATGGTTCGCGTATCCGAGGGTCTTGCCAGGACGGTCGTTGTGGCTTCGTTGGATTCGGGCCAGATCGGCACCACGCCGCTCGAAGCCGTCAGTCTGCCCGCCACCGCACCCGCGTCGCCGGACCGAGACCGAATCGGCCACAACAGCGGTGCTGACGCGTCGACGCAGGTCACCGGCGTCGCCCGCGCCGGTACGCCGAGCCATCACAAAGTGAGTTGCCGTTGGCCGAAACGACCCATATCGTCGGCGCCGTGGAGCACGTGTTCCGATACCGGGTGGCGGCGGTCCCGGCGCGCCCGGAAGAGGACGACAACGGCAGCGGCGACGCCCACAACACCACTGAGGACGGGTGGGAGCTGGTGCGCGCCCGCCCGACCAAGGACGGCGTCTCGACATTGTTGCTCTACCGTCGCCCGGCCTGAGTCCTCGAACGGGCCCGGCTCGGACTTGCGCCGAGCATCATTCGGCCACCGTGACACCGTGGGTGGCCGCCAGAGGTCGGCCAGAGGTCGAAAAGCCGGGGGTGGATGGTCGTGGGCTGACCGCGAGCGGAGGTGCACCACTCGCCCAACGTGGTTTGTCCATCAGGGCGCCGGGGCCGTAGCCTCGAGCCGAACTCGGATCCGGAGGGCGACCATGAAGGTGCACGGCCTGTTCCTGAACGCACAGCAGACCTTGAACGCACCAGCCGGTGCCGTCGTGTTCAAGGAGGGAGACGCCGGAGACGAGATGTTCGGCATCGTCGAGGGCTCGATCCAGCTGTCCGTTGGCGATCGAGTGATCGCCACGCTGGGAGCCGACGACGTCTTCGGTGAGATGGCGATCGTGGACTCCTCGCCGCGGATGGCCACAGCCGTTGCCGCCACCGACACGGTCTTGGCCGTGATCAACCGGCAGCGTTTCCTGTTCCTGGTCCACGAGACCCCGACGTTCGCCCTATCGGTCATGTCGGCCATGGCCAAGCGGTTTCGCACGCAAAGCTGACCTTCTCGTCGACGGGCCGCGAACTTCCCGTGACCGTTGCGTGACGGAGCAATTCATCACACGTGCGAGGGTGAAGCCGTCGACACCCAGCGTCGTGAAGGTTGTCACTGACACGCCGTGTTCACGCGTCGGTCGCGGAGATTTCACCGGCACGGGGTTGTCTTCCTCGCCGGTGCCGACGACGATGACGGCGCAGGGTGGGGCGTTTTCAGGGAGGCCGCGCCCCCCTGCTCGAAGGGCGAGGAACACTCATGGCGAAGCGACCGGACACCGGAAGACTCCTTCCGAGAGTTCTGACGGCCTCGGGTGCCTGCTTCCTCGTGGCCGGAACGTTCCTGTTCCCGACGGCGGCACGCGCCGCCTTCACGGGCACCGACGGCCCAATCGTCTTCGTCAGCAACCGCACGGCAACGACGCCCTATTGCCCTGGCCCGTACCAGGGCAACGAGTTGTTCGTCGTGTCCCCGGGGGGCGGGACGGCCGAGCAGTTGACGTGCACCGGGCAGCAAGACAGCCACCCGTTCATCTCACCCGACGGGACCGAGGTCGTGTTCTCGAGCACGCGCGCTGGGGGGTCCCCGTTGCTCTACACCGTGCCTGAGGGCAGCAATGCCGGCGTGAACGCATCGGTGACCACACCGACCCTCGTCTCGGTCCTCCCCGCAGGAGACACCTCGGTGACCGACGACTACCCGTCATGGTCGCCCGCGGGCGACGGCACGATCGTGTTCCAGCGCACGATCAACGGTGGGACCCCACAGCTGTGGACGGAGAACGTCAACAATCCTGGTCCGACGGCGGCGCCGGTGTTCTCGACGCCGACCGGCTACAGCGATACCGAGCCCGTCTACGATCCGCTGAACGCCAACATCATCGCCTTCGTGCGCTCGACGGGCGGCGACACCCAGATCTTCGACTACAACCTGTCCACTTCGTCGACCCCGCCCGTGAATCTTTCGGCGGTGGGCGACGGCGGTACGGCGAGCAACGACTCCAAGCCCGACTTCGCCCCCAATCAGGGGCCCAACGGCAACGGGCAGCGGATCGTCTTCGAGTCCGACCGGGCCTGCGGCCAGCTCCAGCTCTATTCGATGCAGGACAACGGTGCCAACCAGATGCCCATCTTCCAGCAGCTGAACAACGGGGTGCCCGACGGCACCCAGCAGTGCACGTCCGAGGCAGACGAGAACCCCGTGTACTCGCCCCAGGCCGACGCCATCGCCTACGACCGTCCGGGCCCGAACAGTCAGGACGTCTACGACGCCTACTACGTCGACCTGTCCGCCATGAGGGCGGCGATCGGCACGCCCGACGATCTGACCCCCAATTACGCCACCGACGACCAGCCCAACTGGGGACCGGTGTCGCTGGGGGCGCAGACGCCGGAGTCGCCCTTCACCGTGCTCCTGCCCATCAGCAGTGCCGGGCTCCTCGGCGGAGGGATTGTGATCAGCCGGCGGCGCTCGGCCAGGCGACGACTCGCTTCGTAGCGAGCCCTATTCGGGGGCGGGCACCGGCTCGACCCATTCGTACTCGCAGGCGGTATTGGCGCACACCAAATGCCGGTGGTCGTCGGGCGTCGAGCCCGGCGGGCACGAGTTGTGCGTGTACTCGTCCACCTGGCGGCTGCCGCATCGTGGACAATCTTGGTTCTTGGTCACGTGTGACCTCCCCCGTTTCGGGCCACGGTAGCCGTTGACCCACTGCATCGTTCACAACCCGCCGTCGCGATCACCCGTCCCGGCCCGGGACGTGCCTGGACGGTCTCGGCACTGGCAGGCCGGCCGCGGTCGCCGATCGGCCGGACCCGGCCGGCGGCAAGCCAAGGTCGGCGCGCACGGCGTTGGAGGCGGCGGTCGCCTTCTGGCCATCGGACTTGGTCTGCGACCGCCAGGACAAGAAGGTCCCGACGCTTTGACTACCCACCGAGTCGAGGTCTGCGATCACGACACCGTCGTCGGCGATGAGCGCCTGGATGTCAGCCGCCGTCTGCCCGCCGGCCCCGAGTCCGGCGACGGTGTCGTCGAATTTGCTCAGCGCCTGGGCGAAGGCATGGGCCGGAACAGTGACCTCAGCGATGGTGGTCGAGTCGGCGAAGGCGGCGAAGGCGGCGTCCATCTGCGCATGGGCGATCCCCACTGCCGTCGCGGCGACCCTGGACTTCGTGTGCACGTACCCGAAGCTTAGGAGGTTCGGCTCGGCGCAGCCCGGAAACGCACGTCATCCCAATTCGATTACCCTTGTGCCGTGCTCGATGTGCGTTGCGGCGCTCCCTGAGCTTAGGCTTGTCTGCTGTACAAGACCGTCTCGATTTCCATGAGTGGATTCGGTTATGACCCCTACATCTGTGGTGACCGGTAAGGCTCGTCTGCCGACATCGACGAGGAAGGCATTGGCGGTCGGCTTCGGATGTGTGATCGGCCTGATGGTGTTCGTAATCGTTTGGAGCTCGGCGCCAGCGCCGGTACGCCACACGGAGCTTCTGGGTTCTGCACGATCCGCCTTCGTAGCCTTGGCGCCGGCGCCGGTGCCCTTTCCCACTCAACCCGCCATCGTGGCCACTGCCGTCGTGCCGTCGGTTCCCGTCTACCCGTCGCCGAACGCCGCCAGTCCAGATCAGCAACTGGCCAACCCGAACAACCTGGGAGCGTCGCTCGTCTTCCTCGCCGTGGCCAGTGAAGGAACTTGGGTCGAAACCTACCTGCCCGAGCGCCCCAACGGGTCTACGGGCTGGGTCCCACTCGCTGATGTTCAGCTGACGAAGGACCCTGACCACATCACCGTCAGCCTGAGTGCTCGACAACTGACCTTGTACGACGGTCAGGCACCGATATTCGTGACGAGCGTGGCGCCAGGCGAGCCGTCGTCTCCCACGCCGACCGGGTCCTTTTATGTAACCGAAGTCGTCAAGGTCGCCGAACCGGGCGGCCCCTACGGCCCGTATGCATTGGGCACGTCGGCCTTCTCCAACACCTACTTCAGCTTCGACGGTGGCCCCGGTCAGATCGCTATCCATGGCACCAACCAGCCCTGGCTCATCGGCGGGTATGCGAGTCACGGCTGTGTGCGGCTGACCAATGCCGCCGTCACGACCCTGGCCCAGCAGGTGCCCGCCGGCACGCCGATTGCGATCAGCCAGTAAGCACTCTAGATGTCCGCTTCGACGTTTGCGCGAGATACCTCACACGGAGACAAGACCCGGCCCAGACTCCGGTGATCCAGTTCGTGTCCAGGCCCCGTCGGTCTGTCAGGTCCAGCGCGAGGGCATCGTACCGGCGTAATCGCACGACTCCTCTGCAATCGATAGTCAACCGGCCTACACTCGATTAGGAAGATGGCCGTAGGGCCCTCGGGAGTCGCTGCCCCAACCTTGCGACGACAGTCGACAGCGCCGTTCGTGCTGTTCTCGCCGATGGGGGCTCTGCCGACCGCCATGGTCGGCGCTGGTTACCCTCAAACCTTCCACTGCAGGAACCCGGAATGTGCAGCCGAAAGCGGGCGTCAGGTCGCCTGGTGACCCGGCGCGCTCAGGCGACGCGGGTCACCCGTACCTCGACGCTCAGGTCGTCGTCCGCCGTCCCTGCGTAGATGCCTTTGACCGGGGGCACGTCCGCGTAGTCACGCCCCTGGGCCACGACGACGTGGCGCAAGCCGGCCGGCACGGCGTTGGTCGGGTCGACGCCCCACCAATCGCCGGCCCATGCCTCGATCCAGGCGTGGCTCTCCCCCACCGCCTCCTGTCCGAGCTCGGCGTCTTCGTCGGGATGGAGATACCCCGAGACATAGCGAGCCGGGATACCCAGTGAACGCAGCATGGCCAGTGACAGATGGGCGAAGTCCTGGCACACGCCCCGGGACCGCTCCCACGCCTCGAGGGCCGAAGTCCGGACGCCGGTGGTTCCCGGTGCGTAGTCGAGGTTCTCGTGCACCCACCCGGTCACTGCCTCGACGGTGGCGACCGGGTCGTCCTGCCACAGGCCCTCGGCCACCAAGGCCATTTCTTCGTCCCACTGCGTGTGTAGCGACGGGGCGCAGAACTCGACGAGCCTCGGTCGGGTGCTCGTGATCGCTTCCCATCCGGCCGTAGGAGGTTCGGGTGGCGAATGGGTCTCCACTAACGCCGAAGCCCGGACCCGCAGCAGGTCGTGGGCGCCGGGCACGTCGAAGGCCAGGACCTCGGTGCCCCAGTAGTCCCGGTAGCGATACGGCGAGGCCGCGGGCGTCGTCATCATCCGCGTCTCGAGTGCCGTCTGGCGCCGGCTGCTCAGGGGCACCACCCGCACTTCGTTGAACGAGGCGCGCACGTGCGTCGAGTAGCGATATGTCGTCGTGTGCTCGATGGCCAGACGCCAGAACCGGTCGTCGCTCGCCGCTCCCCTCACCATGACGCCCGCCGGTGCCACTCGACGAGGGCTTCGTGGGTGAAGTAGCGACGGGTCACTGCGTCGCTGGCATTCGAGCACATGACCTGCAGGCGCGCCAAGCGCAAGGGGAGGTCGTGGAGGACGGTCCCGGGGGCCGAATACTCCAGCTCGGCGCGCGCCAGGCCGACGAGGCCTCTGGCCTCGTCCCAGGTGTTGAGCGGGTCGCCGATCTGGTCCAGGCAGGTTTCGCTGGTCACCAAGGACGCGAACGCCGAACGCGGGAACAGCCGGTCGCGCAGCAGGAAGTCCACAACCGGGTCCACCTGGACCACGCCACGGGCGAGGCGGAGGTAGGGCTCGTAGCCGCCGCAGGATCGCAAGAGGGTCACGAGTCCCGATTCGGTCAGCTCCTCCAAGGGCAACGACGCGAGCAAGCGGGTCACGACATCGGCGCGCTCGAGCGATCGGCCGAGCGTGAAGAACAACCACGTCTCGTCGCGGCTCATGGTGGTGTCGGCCAGGCCGACGATCGTCGCGATCTGGTTCTTCACGTACGTGAGATACGTACTCGGCCCCGAGCGCTGCGCGAGCTCCCACTCCGATTCGAGGTCGACCCGGGTGGCGTTGATCTTCTCCCATACCTCGACCGGCAGTACATGGCGCACCGCTCGGGCGTTGTCGCGCGCCGCGATGATCGCGCCGGCGATCGACGATCGGTTCTCGGGGTCGTGGGCGAGGTCCTCGGTGACCTCCCACAGGTCGGGTTGCGCCACCGGTGCAGGAAGCCCCATCACGGCAAGCAAGCGCCCGGCAGCGTCGGATGCGTCCGCCCCGCGCTCCTCGAGCGTGTGGTGCACGGTCACGTCGAGCATGCGCGCCATGCCCTCGGCGCGCTCGACGTACCGACCGATCCAGAAGATGGACTCCGCCACCCGGCTGAGAAGGGCCGAGCTCATTGCTGGTGTCCCCCGGCCCAGTCGGGGCCGTGATCCATGGGCAGTCCGGGCCCCGAGGGCATCGAAAGCATGGGGGAGGCCAGTGGGAGTGCCCGTGGTGCTTCTCGTCGCCCCGTCATCGGATCGCCGACCACCCAGGTGTCCTTGGATCCCCCGCCCTGGCTCGAGTTCACCACCAGACCTCCCTGGTCCAGTGCGACGCGCGTGAGCCCGCCGGGCAGGACCCAGACGTCCTCGCCGTCGTTCACGGCGAAGGGCCTCAGGTCGACGTGTCGCGCTACCAGTTCGTCGTCCACCCAGGTCGGCGACGTCGACAACGGGACCAGGCGCTGGGCCACCCAGGCGCGCGGGTCGCGCTCGACGGCGGCCGTCACCGCCTCGAGCTCGGGGCGTCCGGCGAAGGGGCCCAGGACGATCCCCTTGCCACCGGAGCCGTTCACCGGTTTGAACACCAGCTCATGGCGCCGGCGAAGGGCTTCGTCACGCTCGTCGTCGTCGACGAGGCGGAAGGTCTCGACGTTGTCGAGCACCGGGTCCTCGCGCAGGTAGAAGCGGATCATGTCCGGGACCCAGCAGTAGACGAGCTTGTCGTCGGCGATGCCGTTGCCGATGGCATTGGCCACGGCCACCCCACCGGCGCGCACGGCATTCAACAGGCCCGGGCACCCGACCATGGAATCGGGCCGAAAATGCAGCGGATCCAGGTAGTCGTCGTCCACCCGCCGGTAGATGACGTGGACCCGAACTTCCCCTTCCGTCGTCCGCAAGAACACCTCGGTGCCCCGGCATACGAGGTCGCGGCCTTCGACCAGCTCGACCCCCATGAGTCGGGCCAACAAGGCGTGCTCGTAGAAGGCGGAGTTGAAGACACCCGGCGTGAGCACGACCACACAAGGATCGGCGACCCCGGCCGGCGCGGCGGCGCGCAGGGCGCCGATCAGGCGGGCCGGGTAATCGGCGACCGCCCGTATGGGTTGACCCGAGAAGATCTCGGGGAGGACACGGGCCATGGCCTGGCGGTTGGCCAGGACGTAGCTCACGCCCGACGGACAGCGGATGTTGTCCTCGAGCACCCGGAACACCCCGTCCTCGTCGCGGACGATGTCGATCCCGGCGACATGCGCGCGCACACCGTTGACCGGGTTGGCGCCGTGCGCCGGACGAAGAAAGTGCGGTGACCCGGTGACGACTTCTCGGGGCACGACATCGGCCTCGAATATGCGCCCGGGCCCATAGACGTCGGCCAGGAATGCCTCCAGGGCGCGCACCCGCTGGGCCACCCCCGCCGCGATCTCGTCCCATTCCCGGGCCGTGAAGACCCGGGGCATCACGTCCAGGGGAAAGGGTCGCTCCTCGCCGTCGAGGTCGAAAGTCACCCCTTGGTGGCGAAAGGCGCGTGCCAGACGCTCGGCGCGGGTGGACACATCCCCCGCGCTCATCGCCGACAGGGCCGAGACGACCTCTTCATACTGTGGCCGTCGGGAGCCGGCGTCGGACACCACCTCGTCGTAGGCGGCCCCGCTCGGTCCGGGCGCGTACCTGTCGAAGATGTCGCCCATCCCCTCGACCCTCGCGCCAGAGTGTTTCGTCCTCGTTTCCGCAACGCGAACGCTCCGAGTCGACGTGTCGGGGTCCGCCGGGTCGCTGGGTCGCCGATGGGGCATACGGACCCGTCGGTTCGGCGGCGTGTGGTGTCCGCTCGGTGAGATCCGATGATTCGGACGTCGCCTTATGCCGTCATCTCGTTCTACTTTGTCCCATTTCGTTGCTTGTCGTCATATTTCGTTTTGGATCTCTGTCAGTGTCGCTGCGACCTCGACATCACGGCAGCCAGTCGTCGCCAGAACCGACTGGGTCCGTCGATCAGGAAGAGCCCGGCTTGACCGAGTACGAGCAATACGCCACCGATGGCGGCCAAGACGATCGCTCCCGGGCCCAAGCCCGTAAAGGCTAGGGCGTCGGCCGAGGCCGACTGGTCATCGACGATCGGCGGGTCCGACACCGACGTGACAGAACCCAAGGCTTTGGCCACCGTGCTCGATGTCGAGGTGATCGACGAGGGCACCGTCGTCGTGCTGGTGCTGGTGCTGGTGCTGGTGCTGGTGCTGCTCGCGGGCTCGCTCGTCGTCGTGGTCGCGGGCTCGCTCGTCGT
>Ga0181536_10002820_pt1 | contig 19286 bp, 18 predicted proteins | sample PEATcosm2014_Bin_41_FD_121105 | JGI IMG/M metagenome (GOLD analysis project Ga0181536, IMG submission 121105) | Peatland microbial communities from MTU Mesocosm Facility, Houghton, MI, USA - PEATcosm2014_Bin17_60_metaG | ecosystem: Environmental > Terrestrial > Soil > Wetlands > Peat | place...
ACCAATGAGGAACTCACGACTTCCAAGGAGGAGATGCAATCGCTCAACGAAGAACTCCAGACCGTCAACACGGAGTTGCAGGCCAAGGTGGACGAATTGTCCCGGTCCAACAACGACATGAAGAACCTGCTCAACAGCACGGACATCGCCACGTTGTTCTTGGACAACGAGCTCAAAGTGCGGCGTTTCACCACGCAAGCGACGAAAATCATCAAGCTGATCGCCAGCGACATGGGCCGGCCCATCACCGATCTGGCCTCCGACCTCCTCTATCCAGAACTGACAGCCGACGCGCAGGAGGTGTTGCGGAAGCTGGGCTTTGTGGAAAAGCCGGTGAACGCGCGCGACGGACGCTGGTTCACGGTGCGCATCATGCCCTACCGGACCCTTGACGACCGCATTGATGGCGTGGTGATCACCTTCGCCGACATCACCGCCGCCAAGACGTTGGAAGCCCAATTGCGGGAGAAGCATGACATCCTGGAAAAGCACGTCGCGGAACAATCCAAGAAAGCCGAGAAGGCACAGGATAAGGTGCAAGCGAGAATGGCAGGACCAAAACGAAGCTCGGACGGTGCGAGAAAACGACTGCCATCTGGTAAGATATGAATGATCCTGCCAAACACAATAGGCCGAAGATCTCAGACGATCCCGCCGAGCTGCGCCGCCGCGCAGAGATGCGCCTGAGCGGAAAGCAGACGAAGACGTCTCCCAACCGAATCCACGCTGACAGCGAGAGGCAGGTCCATGAATTGGAGGTCCACCAGATCGAACTGGAGATGCAGAACGAGGAACTCCGGGAAGCCAGGGAAGCGATGGAGGCGCTTTTGGAGAAGTACACCGACCTTTACGATTTTGCGCCAGTGGGCTACTTGACCCTTGACCAGCAGGGAGTCATCTGCGAGGCCAACCTGGCCGGTGCCAGCCTGCTGGGAATGGCACGATCGGCGTTGATGAATCGGCGATTCGGGCATTTCGTGTCCTCGGCCGATCTTCCCAATTTCGACACTTTTCTCCAGAAGGCATTTTCAAGCAAGGTCCGGCAAGGCTGTGACGTGACGCTCAAGGTGGAAGGCCGCCCACCGCTGGAGGTGGAGTTGGAGACCATTGCTTTTGAGTCGGGACAGGCCTGCCGGATGGCGGTGACGGACATCACTCAACGCAAACGGGCCGAAGCGGATCGCCTCATTCTGAACAAGCTGGAGTCCACGGGGATTCTGGCGGGCGGCCTGGCCCATGATTTCAACAATCTGCTCACCGTCATCCTCCTTAATCTTGAATTGGCCCAGAGGCTCAACCTTCCCGACGAGAAGTTGGCGTGTTATCTAGATGATGCGATGGAGGCCTGTTCGGCGGCCGGTAGTTTGACCGCTCAACTCGTCACGTTTGCCAAGGGAGGCGCGCCAGTCCGGAAGGCGATGCTCCTTTCCGGATTGATCCAGGAATCTGTCCAGCCGGCCTTGAGCGGTTCCAATGTGCGGTGCGAATTCTCCCTGGCGGAGGATCTCTGGGTGGCAGAGGTGGACGCCGGACAGATTGGACAAGTCATCCGCGGCATAGTCCTGAACGCGCGCGAAGCCATGCCACAGGGAGGAATGGTCCTCGTCCGGGCGGAGAATGCGGTTTTGAGCGCCCAGGAACAGCCGTCCTTGGCGGCGGGGGAATATGTGCGGATCAGCATCGCGGATCAGGGCACGGGTATTGCGAAGGACGCGTTGCCGAAAGTATTTGATCCCTATTTCTCCACCAAGCACAGGGGGGACCAAAAGGGAATGGGTTTGGGGCTGACGATTTGCCATGCCGTCGTTCAGAAACACGGAGGAGCGATTGCCGTGAAGTCGGAGGTGGGGGTGGGAACCACCTTCGACATCTACCTTCCTGCGGCCCGGAAGGTAAGGGCCGGAGAGAAAGCACCGGCGCCAGCGGTGGTTCCGCGCCGTGGGAGAGTGCTGGTGATGGATGACGAGAAAGTGGTGAGGAAAGTTCTCGGTCTGACGCTCAATGGGATGGGCCACGAGGTGGAACTGGCGGAGGATGGGCGGGCGGCCATCGAAGCCTACAAGAAAGCGAATAGCCTTGGCCGTCACTTTGATGTTGTGATCCTGGATTTGACGGTCAGTGGAGGAATGGGCGGGCAGGAAGCAATCCAAGAGTTGCTCAAGATTGACCCCGACGTCAAGGCCATTGCCATAAGTGGATACGTGGACAGCCCGGTGATTCTGGAGCCTGAACGACACGGATTCAAGGGCGCCGTGCCGAAACCCTTTGATGTTGATACGCTGCAGGAGATTCTTGCCCGCGTCATGGGCAGCAAGGCCGCGCCATGAAGAGAAAGCCGACCACCTCAGACGATTCAGCCGAACTGCGACGCCGCGCCGAAGCCCGCCTGAGCGAGCGGAAGATCGTCAAGCAGCCAGACTTCTCCACCCAGCGGCTGTTTCACGAGTTGGAGGTCCATCGGATCGAGTTGGAAATGCAGAACGCCGAACTGCAGAAAACCAGGGACGAACTTGAGGTGTCATTGGAGAAGATCACTGACCTCTACGATTTTGCCCCGGTCGGCTATTTCTCCATTGATGAATCGGGCGTGGTCTTGGACGCGAATTTGAAGAGTGCCGCCCTGCTGGGTGTGGAACGGTCCCGACTGATTAACCGGAGCTTGCTGCTTTTTGTGGACCAGAAAAGTCGCCCGATCCTTTTGTCCTTCCTGAAAAATGTATTGGCCGAGCCCAAGGACCAGGAGTGTGAGGCGCTGCTGCTGAAGAAGGGTGGAGGCACTTTTTGGGCCGTCTTTCGGGCCACGTCCGCAGTCTGCCCTGCGGGGTCGCGGAGATGGTGCCGGGTTGCGTTCGGAGACGTTACCGCGCGCAAGCAAGCGGAAGAGGCGCAACGCCGTCTGGAGGATTTGGCCGACACAAACCTGGGGTTGAACCGTGAAATTGTCCGACGGCAGGCCGTCGAGCAAAACCTCAAGAAAAGCGAACAGAGCCAAGGCCGGTTGCTGAAGCAGGCTCGCGATATGCAGGGGCAATTGCGGCACTTGTCTCATCAAGTTCTGCAGGCGCAGGAGGAGGAACGCCTGCGCATCAGCCGCGACCTGCATGATGAAATCGCCCAAACTCTGGTGGGCATCAATGTCCAACTGGCGACATTGACCCGGGAGGCCGCGGGCGGCCCCAATGGTCTCCAACAGAAAATCGCACGCACGCAACAAATGGTGGAGAAATCGGTTGAAAAAGTGCATCAGTTCGCCCGCAAATTGCGCCCGGCGCTGCTGGATGATCTCGGACTGATACCCGCCTTGCATGCATTTCTGAAAAGCTTTACCAAGCAGACGGGCGTCCGCGCCGGTTTGACGGCGTTTGCGGCGGTGGAACGATTGGACACGGCTAACCGAACGGTGCTCTTTCGCGTCGCCCAGGAAGCGCTCACCAATGTGGCCCGCCATGCCCAGGCCAGCCGGGTGGAAGTGACCATCCAGAAACTGCCGGATGGCATTTGCATGAAAATAAAGGATGACGGCAAATCCTTTCAGGTGGATCGTGTGATGCATGGGAAGGGTGGCAAACACCTCGGGTTGCTCGGCATGAGGGAACGCTTGGAAATGGTCAGCGGCAGCTTTGAGGTCGAGTCCGCCCCAGGCCACGGAACCACCATCACTGCTAAGATTCCGTCTGGCAAGGCCGCGCGGGTGGAGGAGTCCTTGGTAGATTCCGCTGAAACCCAACTGAAGAGTCTATGAAACGAATCACTGTTCTGCTGGCCGAAGACCATACCATTGTGCGCGAAGGCTTTCGCAAGATGCTCGAACTTGAAAATGATCTCGAAGTGGTTGGTGAAGCGCAGGACGGCCGCCAGGCGGTCGTCCTGGCCACCAAACTTCATCCCGATGTGGTGCTGATGGATATTGCCATGCCACTTCTCAATGGCTTGGAAGCCACCCGCCAGGTGCTCAGAGCTTTCCCCGGCGCCAAAGTGCTCATGCTCTCCGCGCACAGCGATCACGCGTATGTCAAAAGCGCGACCGAGTCCGGCGCGGTGGGATTTCTGCTCAAGCAAACCTCCGCCCACGACGTCTGCCGGGCGATTCGGGAAGTCCAAAAGGGAAAACCATTTTTCAGCCCCTCCATTTCCAGACGACAGGACCGCCTCCATCCGGCCGCGCTGGACCGAATGGGATCGCTCACCAAGAAAGCGGTGCAACTGACGTCGCGCGAGACGGAAGTGCTCCAGTTGATCGCCGAAGGCAAAGCCAACAAGGAAACCGCGGCCGAACTGGGCGTCGGCATCAAGACCGTCGAAAAGCACCGCGAGCATCTTATGCAGAAGCTCGACATCCACGACACCGCCGGTCTCACCCGCTACGCCATCGCTGCGGGCATCATCGAAAGCAGCGTCCAGTTGACCATCGTCTGAGGATAAAACAGAAACCTATTTTGAAGCATAGCCCGCGCCAACGGCCCAATCGGTATATGGGGTGAACACCCCGTAGCGCCCACATAGCCCTTTGGTCATGATCGCGCTTCAGCATGTGAAGGGTATGAATGCGAATGATCTTCATTCGGACGAGGTGACCGTTGCCCCGACCGAATCGGAGTATGCCTTGAGCATCGTGGGAGTTTATCAAGACCCGCTGACTCAAAGCTAGGGCGTGCCAATGCGTCGCTTGGCAACGTAACTGGCCGGAGAGGAACACGTCCGAGACACATGGTACGACGTCCATTCCTTGGACGATGTCCGATCCTCATGGATGCTGTTCGTGCCGCCCTGGTAGCCGATCTGATTGTGGTCTTGGTCCATGCAGCGGATGAATTGCCGCTTGGCTTTTACGTCTGGATTGACGCGTGGTTGCCACGTCGGACCTCACGCGAGGGCGCCCTCACCGCATTGATCGGGGCCGACGAACCTCAGGATCCGCAGTCCTCCCGCACGCGTGAGTATCTGCAAGCCGTGGCGCGCAAGGCCCAATTGGACTTTATCCCGCTCTTCGAAAGCCGTCTCCATCGGGAGGCTCTGAACAGCGAGGTGTAAAGACCTCCCTCCCCCGCTTGTTCCTCGCGGGGGAGAGGGCAATTTGCTGGCGCTTTTAAGGACAAGTTTTGGCGTCGGTAGGATAGGTTATTTCCAGGGAACGGGTCACCTTCAGAAGCGAGTTTCTCCCGTCAAATGGGTTGGGCAGGGTTTCTCTGGCCAGTGGATCCGGTATCCAACGACCGTCCACCACCAAAGAGTATTCGTAGTTGCTGGGTGGCAAGACCGTTTCCTTCAGCCAACGACCATTCCCCAAAGGATGCATGGCCTTGGCTTTAGGGTGCCAGTTGTTGCCTGTGCCCACGACGCAAAGGCAAGCTTGCTGGAGACGCTCGCTCTCCTCCTGCACTTCCACCCTCAACAGTTCGGGCCGGTTTTCCCCTGTGGCCAACAGCCGCCGCGCAAAACGTTTCGAGGTCGTGGCCAGTTTCCCAAAGCTGGCCGTGGGTTCTGCCACAACGACATCAATCGCGTTTGCAGGCGCACCTGCGGGCGACAAGAAAGCCGATGAGCGCACCGACACCGAAGGCGATGGCCATGGCTTGATAGGGATGCTCATGCACGGCTTCGTCAGTCGCTTTCGCGGCTTGGACCGCCTTGTCGCGGACACGTCCCGCGATTTCCTTGGCGCGTTCCAGCGCGGCGGACAGACGCTGCCGGGCCTCCCCGACTTTTTCCCCGGCTACGTCGGCTGTGGCGGCCACCAAGGCGCGCGCGTCTTCGACGAGCGTACCCATGTCATTGCTGGTTGCGTGTGTATGTTTGTTCATGATCTTTTGCCGTCCTTATTTATTTGTGCTTTTCGATGATAATTTATCTGCGTCGGCGGGAAGGGATTTTTCCGGCAAGCCGGCGACTTTCAGGACGGAGTTTCTTCCGCCAAACGGATTGGGCACGGTTTCTCTGGCCAGCGGATCCGGCATCCATTGGCCATCCACCACTAGGCAGTATTCGTAAGTGCCAGGCGCCAAAGCAGTTTCCTTCCACCAGAGCCCGCCTCCTGCCGGATGCAGAGTCTTGGCTTCGGGTTGCCACCGGTTGAAAGTGCCAGCGACGCAAACGGTCGTGGCTGTCGGATGAGTGAATTCAAAACGAACGGGCACCAGTTGGGGGCCGGCGCTGCGGACGTTGTCGTGGTTATGATTATGTTTCATAGTTGAGAATTTAATCGATTTCTTTGGTGAAGCTCATTTACCGAGCATTTTTGCAATGACGAAGATGACGAGGGCTCCGAAAAGGCCTCCGCCTCCGAGAAGATATATCAAGGAGTAACCGGCGGCGGCAAACATGGCTGGCATTAAAATTATTGCAATCATAGGTCAATGAATTGAGATCTGTTATTGATCGGTTGGGCCAGAGCCGAAAACGCCAGGACTGAGGCGGCGGAGGCGCTGATGATGATTGTCGCGGTGATGATGATTTGCAGTTTCCGTTTCATATTCATATTGTCTTCCGCATTTTTTTCTTTGGTGGAGAGATTCCTCCTTAGCGTCCTGCACAATAAACGTGAAATGTGTCCGGCACTATGGGGTGTTACCCTATCCGGTGAATTAGCCGAACGGAAATCCACCGCGAATTGGTGAGGCAAAAGGCTGAAGGCTTCGCCGAGAGATGTCCGGCCCATGATTCAAAGTCAAATCTTAAACCGGCTTTAACGGGAATGCCGGGGATCGTTCCGGGTGCGCTTGCCCTGTATTAGGCTTGACTGCACATTTTGAGGCTTCAATCCGGATGTAATGCAGGACTACTGGCGCGAGCACCATGCCGGTAATCCCCATGAGCCTTTCGCCCAGCAACAAAGCCAGCAGCGTCAGCCAGACGGAGGTGTGGATTTTCGTCCCGATGATCTTGCTGTTGAGGACGTATTCCAATTGGTGTATAAGAACCAAAAAGGCCAAAGCCCACAATCCCTTGGCCGGCGCGACCATAAATCCAAGGGCCACCACCAGGGTGTTGCTAATGAGGTTGCCGACCACCGGAATAAGGCCGCAGAGAAAAGTGACTCCGACCGCCACCACCAAGTGCGGAAGGCCCATGCAGGCCATGAAGATGCCCGTCAACACGGTGTCGATGGCGGAGATGGTAAGCTGGGCTTTCATGACCATGTCAAAGCTGCGGTAAAACGTGGCGAAACGCTGGGTGATTTCTTCGCAGCAGAGGGAATACAGATTATGGCGGAGGGCGCCGGAAAGGTGATCCTGTTCCAGCCGCGGGTTGAGAAACAATCCAATGGCCACCAGGCAGCCGACAACCAAATACACAAACTGGGTGGTGGCCCCGCGCGCGAAGTCCGCGAAGTTGCCCAGATTGCTCGCCTGGCTGCGCGCGAACGCGAAGGCCTTGTCCTTCAGGCTGTCCAGATCGGTGAACGGAAGCTTGATGCGGTGGTCGGTGGCCCATTGAATGATGACAGGCACCGCCTTCTCCGCGATGTTGGGCAGCGCCTGGACTGTGGCGTGGATAAAATAGGTGAGCGCATAGGCCAGACCGGCCAGCAGCACCAGAAAGATGGCTACCGCCACCCAAGGTCCCCGGGGCTTGATAAAGTCCAGCTTGCTGATGACGAAATAGGAAAACAACACCGAGAGCAACAGCGCGCCCATGTGCAGCCATCCAGCCAGTACCAGGATCAGCAGAATGAAAGCAAAGGAAATGCGATTGGGCTGCCTCATGCAGGCGGCTGAATTGGGGGTGCTAACGGATCCAGGAGTGGGCGGTGCCGGCAGTATCGCTGGCGAGTTGTGGAATGGGCTTGTTTTCATCGGTGACGTCATCGCTAACCAGTTGGTTGCGGTCGAATTTGGTGAGCGTAGTTGGAGGCGTGCGTGCGGCCGGCGACGCAATCGCGGGCGTAGTTGATGAGATGATGGGCAACCATGGCAATCTGGAAGACGTTTTCGAGACGGCCCTGGCGCAACTGGGTCCAGAACATGGACCAGAACTCGGCGCGGTAATCGGCCTGGAGGCCGGCGCGCCGGATCAGCCGGATGAGAATTGAGAACGCTCGGAGGAGGTTGCGCGGCGCGGCTTGAAGGAGCGCGTGCCTGGGGCGACGACGGTGGGGGTAGGTCTTTTTGGCCTGCGTGGCGTAACGGCGGTAAAGGGCCTTGGGCTCGTAAGCCTCGGCGATAACCCGCCGCCAGTTGGCCACCACTTGCTCGTAGGGCTGAAGGAATTGGATGTTGGAGTCGCGGTGGTCGTCGCAAACGATCCGCCCTGCCTCCCGCAGGCGCTCGTAGAGAGGGGTTTTGGGCAGCGCGTAGAGGATGTTGACGGTATTGAGAGGCGTCTGGGAGGCGCGGATGAAGTCGGCGATGGCTCGTGGGGTTTGCTCCGTGTCGGTGTCGAAACCGATGATGAGGCCCGCAGCCACCTCGATCCCGTAACCATTGAGCGTGTCGATGACATCCAGGATTGGCCTTTGGAGGTTGACGGTTTTCTTAATGGCGCGCAGGGCACCGGATTCGGGCGTTTCGACGCCACAAAACACGTTGGTGAAAAAGGCGTCCCTCATCAGCGCCAGAATATCCGGGTACTCCGCCAGGCGCAGAGTCGCCTCACAGGCCAGGCGCACCTGGCCGTCCCATTTATCCTGCCAGGCCACCAAGTGTTTGAGCAATTCCCGCGTGGCCTGGGGGTCGCCGATAAAATTGTCATCCACAAAATAAATCGAGGGCGTGCCGGCGGCGGCCAGGAAATCCAACTCGCGGACGATTTGCGCCGGGTTCTTATGGCGGGGACGCCGCCCATAGAGAGCGGGGATGTCGCAGTAGTCGCAGGCATGGGGGCAACCACTGGAGAACTGCACCGTGCATAGGAGGTAGTTGCGGACATTGATCAGGTGATAGGCGGGCATCGGCCACTCGGTCATCGGCAGGCGTTCCACGGTGCGAAGGATGATCTGTCGCGGGCATCGCTCGGGAGCTTGGTCGATGAGTTCGAACAGACGGCGTGTGGCGTCACCCACTTCCCCGCAGTGGATGATGTCGGCGTCGGGATACCATTCCGGCGCGGAGGAAGCCGACGGGCCGCCCAGCACGACCGGTCGGCCAGCCCCGTGCGCGCGGACGATGACGTTCTGAATTTGTTCCCTCTGGATATGCATGCCAGTGGTGAACACGACGTCGGCCCAGCGCAGGTCGTCCTCGGTGGCGGGCCCGATGTTCTCGTCGATGAACCTGATTTCCCAGCGGGCCGGGGCCAGCGCGGCGATGAGGAGGATGCCCTGCGGAGGCATGAATGCCTTGACCGATCCCATCAGTGGAAAGGCGTAGTTAAACGTGCCAAACGACCAGGCGTACTCAGGGAAGAGGCACAGAATCCGGCGCGTATGCTGGGGCGTGAATTGAAAAGTGGAATCCGGCGGCGTCATTTCACTTGGGTTGTGGCGGAGCTGTTTCATCACTCACTGCCTGCGCCTGTAGATGAGCGAGGATTCAGGTAGCTTGCCAAGGCCATCACAGGAAAAACCTGGGGATAGACTGGATAATCCACGTATAAAATCCCGGGATGACCGGTCCCGACGACCGAGGCATCGCGCCAGGATTCCGACTCGCTCCTGGTTTCCAGAAGGTAATTCACGGCCTTGGAAACAGTATTCTCTTCGTGAAACTTCATTTCACAGAGAAACTCGAGCACCCACCCGGTTTGGGTCGGGGTGCTTGTCCCTCGTCCGTGATGGCTGTCATCGAGGTAAGACAGAGTCGATTCGCCGAAGCCGCCATCGGGATTTTGAAAACTCATCAGCGTCCGGGCAGCCATGCGGAGATAGGGCGATTGAGAGGATTCCCCCGCCCGCAGAAGCCCGGTTCCGGCCTGGGTGGTGCCGTAGAGGGTATTGATGCCCCAACGGCCTTCCCAAAGACCCGTGACGGGATTCTGAGCCCGACGCAAAAAACGGACAGCCCGCCGGACGGATCGGGAGTGTTCCGCGGTCAATCCGTAGGCGCCGAGACCTGCGAGCACATGGCCCGTGTTGTCGGCGGAACTGCCATCAAACAACTCCACCGAATCCGTGAGGTCCTTGGTAAACAGCTTTACCACCCGGCTCCCAATGTTGTCCTGGTCAAAGGCTCCCCAGCCGCCGTCGGAGTTTTGTCGTTGCAAAAGCCAATGGAATCCCTGCTTGCGGGATTCCGCCGCTCCCTTTCTGCGAGTCCATGGCGCCATCTTTTGTAGAAATACCAAGGCCCTGGATGTGTCATCGACGTCCGGGTATTGCTCGAAGTCCCGTCCGTAGGGAAAGCCTCCTTCGGCCGTCTGCGTTTCATAGAGATTGTTGGCGGCAAGAATCAGCGGATCGCTCGTTTCCCCGGCATGGGCCAGCGCTTGCGCCGCCAGGATGGTATCCCAGACGCCGCCGTCCATCAGGCAGCCGAGGTAGTTTCCCTTTCCGTGGTCGAAATACAGTTGATCCGCGAACCCGAGTCCGCGCTTGATCGCTCCCGGAATGGTGGGAAAGCGCATGGGATGCTTCCGGTGAAAATGGTCCAGCGCCGCGATGCTGAACAGGGTTGAGACCGTATATCCACCCCAGCTTCCGTGTGCCCGCTGCTGCCGCAGGATTTTGCTGACCATGAATCCATCATACCAGGCCGAGGGTTCGTTTTCCTTCTCATGCGACTGCCAGGTCTGCCCGGCATAGAGCTCGTTCAAGTCAAGCTCTGGCCCGAAAGTTCCGCGGATCTTGCGCGAGACGCGATTATGACGCAGGTAGGCCATGGGGATCAGGTGGGGGATGACCCATTGGGAGAATTGCCGGTAGTTGAGCGGCAGCGCTTCCAGGAAAAGCAGGTAGGGGATTTCGCTGATCTCCTCCCATCCACGCAATCCGAAAAGTGCCAGGAAGGTCTTGGTGAACTGATTGGTGGCATCGATTCCGCCAGCCGCGAGTATGAATCTTCTGGCGGCATTCATGGCCGATTCCACGTTGGCGACCGAGATGGAAGCTCTGAAGAACTTGAGCGCGGCATAGTTCAGCACGGTCGCATTGATGTCCCCGGAAGGAATTGCCGGGTCCCGGGCCTGCTTCCAGGAACCGTCTGCCAATTGGGTCTCCACAAGGATCGTTGCCAGTCGGTTCAAATTCAACAGGGATGAGAATCCCCGGAAACGGAGCCACTCCAGGAACAGGGCATAGAGGGAAATGTAATGGGACCCCAAGTGGGCGGGAAAGCTCCAGCATCCTTGTCCGTCTTGTTGCTCTAACAGGCCTGCCACCGACTTCTTCAGAATCGGTTGTGCCTTTTGCTTTATTGAACACATAGAGATGCCAGCAGCGCGATGCCCAAGCTTCATCGCCGGAGTCAAGTCCCCTGTTTTGCCGCCTCAAGGTCAAAGTGATGGCGGATGTGAGCCACAATTTGCGGCTCGGTCATTTTGTCGGTCGTTTCCATCGTGACGATGTGAGCGCCGGTTTTCTCCATTTCGAATCGTTTTTTCAGTTCGCCCTTGGCCTCGCCGGGACCAAAGATCAAGACCGCTCCAGCATCACGAAGATAAGCAACGATCTCGTCGTAGTAGCGCACCAAATACCCGGAGTAAGCTCTCTGGCGCGAATCGTCGGCAGGAACTTCCTGGTATTCAAACCGGCCAACAGAAGGCTCGCCGGTGCGCCGAAGCTGCTGTTGCACATTAGATTGGATGCGTTTTGTTTCTTCCCCAGTTTTTGAGAGGACGACGATCAAAGCCTCTCGATGGTCAACCCAAAGACCCGCTTCGGCTTTCAAACTTCCGCCATTATTTTTCCCATTTGTGCTTTTCATTAATAGGAGCTTTCGTGGGCAGCCAGCTCATCGACCCAGTATCCTTGGCGATTGTAATGTTGATGCAGTCCGATCTCATAATCTCGAGTCAACAGCGACTTCTCCGTGTATTCCGGGGCCTGCTTGACGGCTTCGCGGGAAAGATTGACAAAGACCTTCCTCTCGCCCCAACTAACGCTCTCGATCCATTGCGGTGAAACCAGGACTTTTCTTCCGGGCCACCAGTTATGTGTATCGATGATGAGATAACGAATCGCCCAAGTCTCGTCATCGATGATGAAATCCTGCACATGGCCGATTTCGCCGTCCAAGGCCTGGATGTGATGGCCACTCACACCGTAAGTGCTGCGCAGATGGGGATCCCATGCTTTCCCACCTTCGTTAGGTTCCCTCCGTTTTTCACGGTCACGCACAATGCACGGATAAGTTCCCCACCGGTAGGGGCCGCCCCAATACATCGGCCATCCATAATGCCCGTAGTAGGCCTGTTCGAATTGGTGGGAGACGGGCTTGTCGCTGTTCAAGGATGGGCTGTCCTCGATCTGCCGCTTGGTTAAATCGATGGTGATATGTTGCTCTGCCGCAATCACGGCCACCAGAGCATAGGGGGAAATCAGCACCTTCCTGCCCGTGAGCCAGTTTCCCGTGTCTGCGACCAGATAGCGAATGGTCCAGTACCGGTCGTCGAAGTAGAATTCTTTGACCTCCCCTATTTCTCCGTCAAGACTGTCCAATTTGTAACCCGTTAGCGTTCCGGCTTTGCTCAGCATAATAATTCTTTCGTTCGTTGCAGTTCGTTTTTGTTCGCTGTTGGCGTCCGGCTGACAGCGTTTTTGAGAAATCAATTTCACCGCGGTCTGCACGGGTCCCAGCATTCAAAATTTGCGCCGCCGGGGGCGGCTTTGCTATGGGGTATAACCCTGCCTTTTCGATGTTTTTGTTGATTCAACTGCCAGGTCAGGTGGTCTGCTTGAGCGCGTTGCTCTTGGCTGCAATCACGGCCATTAAGTCATTCCAGGATTTCACAAACGATCTGCGCCCTCGTCCTGAAGTTGCGCGGCCAGTGCATTCACATTGATGCCGGCCTTGGCAAACTGAGCCAGCACCCCTTCGCAATTGCCATCGTCCGGCGCCATGATCGAGCCGAGGCCGCCATGATTGGCAAACGCCTTCAACGTTCCCTCGGGCATGGTGTTCATTGTGAACGGAGAGGCGAGCGCTTTGATGTAGAGAATGTCGGAGGCCTTCGGGTCTTTGGTGCCAGTGCTGGCCCACAGCACGCGTTGCGGCCGGCTGCCGGCAATTGGGCGCACGCTGCCAGCGAGGGTTGCTCAATAGGTCAAGGTACGCCTTGTAGATGCGACCGGCAAGGCCATGCCGAGCCGGTTGTTCAACTCCTCTTGAACCTTGCCCAGGATAGCGACGTCCCAACGGCTGATGAATATCGAGGCCACGGAGCCGACCTGGGAATTGAGCCCGGGGGCGATGGTGCTGGCCGTGTCGTGTGCCAACAGCGGCGACACCTCCAGCGACACCCATCCGTCCACACCCCTCGTGCGGTTGTGAACCGCTCGAAACAAATCGGCGGCCCGGGTGAGATCCTCCAGCGCCAGCTCAAAAAAAGGCTCTCCCCGGATTTTCCCTTCACCAGATCCTCACCGACCGCAGCGTCGTAAGCAGCGCTGTTCTTGATGGCGTGATCGAAGATTGTTGGGTTCGAGGTCAGCCCGGTCACCGACAGTTCGTCCATGTAGCGATTGAGCGTGCCACTGTTCAGCAGGTCGCGCGTGATGTCGTCGAGCCAGAGACTCTGGCCCAGGTTGTGCAGCAGTTGGGTAGCCTTCATAATGAACGGCTCATTTGATTCAATATTTGGAACTAGTCGTGGCACCCGAAGGTGGTATTCCAGCGACTTCAGGTTGCGGCCCTTTTGGAGCGCCTCCGGGGCCAACGATGGCGGTCGCAAAATTTAGCCGCCGTGAGCTGGCCTGGACCGGAGCGCGGCAGGAGATTGCCTCGCGTTGCGACAAGAGATTTACCTCGCGACTGTGCTGGGCGGCCTGGTTGCAAAGGGCGTTGTTCAAACCGCCCGCGCTCGGGCCTGATGTGCCTGACCGCGCGTTCCAAATGGTTTTGGCGCGGGATATTCGAGCGGACGCGGTGACGGTGACATGGGCGTTCGACAGGATGAACCATTACTAACCAAGCGTTTGAACTGCCCAATTGGAGAGGGGATAACACCCCATATCCTTTTGCCGGGCACAAGGGCACCTTTATAGGGGGACAATGTCGTCACCGCGGCATCGTCTTTTCGGCCGGCTTAATTAAGCGCCCGGCGCCGGAATTGGGCATTATATGGGCTATCCCAGGGCCGACGGGCCAGACTGCAATGGCCAAACAGGATGAATTCCTGCGGTGAAGTTGGTTGCAGGCATCGAGAACAAAAGCAAGAAGGACATGCAGACTTTGCCATTGCGCTTTCAAGGCCGGCAGGCCGGCTATGCGCGCTTGCGTGCAAGCGCGAGCGAGCCGCCGTTGCGGGCCGAGTTGTTCAGTGTCGAACAATTGGCGCGCCATGCAAAGGCGCTGGCGGCCCATCACCAAATCGTCACCCGGCAGGGTTCCAATCGTCTGCTGGCACGGTTGGACCAAAACGAGGACATCCTGAGGGCTTTCAATCGCGCGAGCCTGGCCGTCAATCCAAGCCGGCGCATCACTCCCGCCGCGGAGTGGTTTCTGGATAACTTCTACCTGATCGAGGAGCAGATTCAAATGGCCCGGCGGCACCTGCCCCGTGGCTACAGTCGGGAGTTGCCTCGGCTCTTGAATGGCCCTTCGGCCGGACTTCCGCGCGTTTACGACATCGTGCTTGAATTGATCTCGCACGTGGATGCTCAAATTGATGCCGAACCTCTGAGTGCCTTCGTCGCCTCTTACCAAACAGCAAGTTCCTTGAAACTGGGCGAGTTGTGGGCCATTCCGATCATGTTGCGCCTTGGGTTGATTGAAAATCTCCAGCGCATCACCAGCCGGCTGACCATTGCACGGAAGGATCGCGATCTGGCGGACTTATGGGTGGAACGATTGCAGGACATGGCGGAGAAAGCCCCGTCGCAACTGGTGGTGGTGGTGGCGGACATGGCGAAATCCGATGTTCCCCTCTCCAGTTCGTTTGTGGCGGAATTCTGTCAGCGTTTGTCCCTCCACACGCCGGTCTTGCATCTCGCGCGCAGTTGGCTTGAACAGAAGCTGGTTGAACAAGGATTGTCCATTGAGCAACTCGTCCAACTGGAGAGCCAAAATCAGGCGGCCGACCAGGTTTCCGTCAGCCACAGCATTGCCAGTCTTCGTTCGTTGAGCGCCATGGACTGGAAGGAGTTTGTGGAGAAGCTGAGTCTGGTCGAGGAAACTCTGCGCTTAGACCCGGCCGGTGTCTATGCCAAGATGGATTTTTCGACCCGTGATCGCTATCGGCACTCGGTCGAGTTCCTTGCCCGGCACAGCCGACTCTCGGAAGAGGATGTCGCGCGGCGCGCCATCCAACTGGCCGAAGACAGCGCCCGGCAAAAAGGGAGCGAAGACCGGACCGCCCACGTGGGCTTCTACTTGATAGACAAAGGCCAACCGGTGCTTGGTCGCATGACGAAGGTGCGGTGGCCCTGGCGAACCATCATCGAACGAAGCATCCACCGTTATCCGCTGACGTTTTATGCGGGCGGTATTGGAACGCTCACTTTGCTTGCCACGCTCGGGCTGATGCAGCAAACCCGGCTGCTCGAAGCGCCAGCATGGAAACCCGCTATCTTCATACCTGTTTTTCTCCTTTGTGCCAGCCAACTGGCCGTGGCGCTGATGAACTGGCTGTCCACGCTGCTGGTCAAACCCAGCCTGCTGCCGCGCCTGGATTTTTCCGCTGGCATTGCTTCGGATTGCGGCACGATGGTGGCCGTACCCACGATGCTTACGAGCCTGGCAGGGGTTGATCGTCTGATCGAGACATTGGAGATTCATCATCTGGCGAATCGGGACCAGCGCCTTTACTTCGCTCTGCTGACGGATTTCCGCGACGCACCGGAGGAGGTTCTGCCTGGAGATCAAGCGCTTCTTCAACGGGCGCGAGCCGGAGTCGAGATGCTGAACCAGAAGTATCCTTCCGGGAATTCCACCCTGTTTTTCTTGTTTCATCGGCCGCGCCGTTGGAATGCCGGAGAAGGCTTGTGGATGGGATACGAGCGCAAGCGTGGGAAGCTCATGGAATTCAACGCCCTCCTCCGCGGCGGTTCCCGCGCGTGCTTCTCCGAGATCGTGGGGGAAACGGCCATCCTGCCCTCCATCAAATATGTCATTACTCTTGACACGGACACCCAATTGCCGCGCGAGGCCGCCCGGCAGCTTGTCGGCACAATGGCCCATCCGTTGAACCGTCCGGTGTTCGACGCCACGCGCGGGATCGTCGCCGAAGGTTACAGCATACTGCAACCGCGCGTCGGGGTGAGTCTGCCCGGGGCGCGGAGATCGTGGTTTGTCCGGCTTTTTGCCGGCGACGCGGGCATTGATCCCTATACGCGGGAAGTGTCGGACGTGTATCAGGATCTATTCCAGGAAGGCTCGTTTATTGGCAAGGGGATTTACGATGTGGACGCCTTCCAGCGAGCCATAAACGGGCGCTTTCCGGAGAATACCGTTCTGAGTCATGACTTGTTGGAAGCGTGCCATGCCCGCTCCGCCCTGGTGAGCGACGTGGAACTCTACGAAGAATATCCTTCCCGCTACAACGTGGACATTGACCGGCGTCACCGCTGGATTCGCGGCGACTGGCAAATTACGCATTGGCTCCTGCCGCGAGTGCCCGGTTCGGACGCCCGGCGCATTGCCAATCCGCTTTCCGTTCTGTCCCAGTGGAAGATTCTCGACAACCTCAGGCGCAGTCTGGTCCCCGTTGGTCTGTTGTTTCTCATGCTGGGCGGTTGGCTGCTCCTGCCCGAACTTGAAGGGTTGGGATCGCTGTTGGTTCTTGGGATTATCACCCTCCCAGGATCGTTGTCGGCGTTGGTGGATGTGTTTCGCAAGCCGGTTGATTTGCCGTGGGCGATGCATCTGCGGGCTGTGGGCGGGTCTTATGGCAGACAGCTCGGACAGATCGTTCTTACGCTGGCTTTTCTACCCTACGACGCTTTCATCAGCCTGGACGCCATCGGAAGGACGCTGCTCCGCTTGCTATTAACGCACAAACGACTCCTTGAATGGCGGACCTCGATAGATTCCGAACGGACAAAGCGCGCCGACCTCACCGGCTTCTATGCCACGATGTGGATCGCGCCGGCGACCGCGCTGGCGACCGGACTTTTCCTGGCAGCCGTGCAGCCGGCCCAACTGTCTTTGGCCCTGCCGATCCTTGGGTTCTGGCTCGGCGCTCCCTGGATCGCCTGGTGGATCAGCCAGCCGATTGAATCCGCGGCGCCGACTCTGACGGCCGAGCAATTGGCCTTTCTGAAACGCACCGCCCGCAAGACCTGGCATTATTTCGAAACGCTGGTGACCGCTCAGGAGAACTGGCTGCCGCCGGACAATTTTCAGGAAGTGCCCGTCCCAACGATCGCTTCGCGGACTTCGCCCACGAATATGGGCCTGGCGCTGCTGGCCAATCTGGCCGCGTGGGATTTGGGGCATCTTTCGACAGGCGGCTTGATGCGACGCACCCAAGACACTCTCGCCACCATGCAACGACTCGAGCGGTATCGCGGGCACTTCTACAATTGGTACGAAACCCACACCCTCCAACCGCTTCGCCCGCTTTATATCTCTAGCGTGGACAGCGGTAATCTGGCGGGCCATTTACTGACCCTCGGCGCCGGGTTAAGGGAACAGGCCGAAGAGAAGATTTTCAGGCCCGAGATTTTTGCGGGTCTGCGCGACACGGTGGGGATTCTCAGGGATTTGGCCCGCGAAAAAGCCGCGCTCACCAAACTCGATGAAGCATTGAAACACTCGCCTCCCGATCTCCGCGCGGCGAAGACCTTGCTAGAGGAGGCGACGGGCCAGGCCGCTGACATTGCTGCCTCGCTGGCGGGCGAAACAGAAGAACTCAAAGAGTGGTCCCTGGCTCTGAAGCGCACTTGCGAGGCGCACTTGGCGGACATTCTTTTCCTTGCGCCGTGGCTGGCACTGCAATCCTTGGCTAGCGGCGGCCGGCCTGCGGCGGTGGCGTCGGCGGCTGCAAAACTTGAGGAGAAAATCGCCCTGCTTGATCAAGCGCCAAGCTTGCGAGAGATCCCGAGATATGAACTGACGCTCTGTCCATTGATTGAAGCGGCCTTGCAAGACTTCCCGACCGAACCCGCCGCTTCACGGCAGGAAGAGCAAATGCAACTTGCCGAACTCTCGCGCTGCCTGCGAGAAGGCAGCGCCCATGCCCGCCAACGGCTGTTGGCATTGGAATCCTTGGCCGCGCAATGCGACGCACTGGCTTCGATGGATTTTACTTTTCTGTTCGACCCGGCGAGGGATTTATTCTCCATCGGCTTCAACGTTACCGAACGCCGCTGCGACACCAGCTTCTATGATCTGCTGGCCTCCGAAGCGCGTTTATGCAGCTACGTCGCTATCGCTTTAGGGCAAGTTCCGCAGGACCACTGGTTCTCCATGGGCCGCCTGCTCGTCGCGGTGCGAGGCGGACCGATCCTGATTTCGTGGAGCGGTTCGATGTTCGAGTATCTGATGCCGCTGGTGGTCATGCCCAACTATGAGAACACGTTGCTCGACCGCACCTGCAAAGCGGCGGTGCAGCAACAAATCGAGTACGGACATTTGCGCGGCGTGCCCTGGGGCGTTTCCGAATCGGGCTACAACCGGACCGATGTCCAATTGAACTACCAATATCGCGCCTTCGGCGTGCCGGGTCTGGGCTTGAAAAGAGGGTTGGCCGAAGACTTGGTCATCACTCCTTACGCCACGGCCCTGGCCCTGATGATCGCGCCGCGGCCAGCGTGTGAAAACCTGCAACGCATGGCGGACGAAGGCCGCGAAGGCGCTTACGGTTTCTACGAAGCGGTGGATTACACGCCGTCGCGATTGCCGCCGGACGAAACGAGCGCCACGATCCGCTCCTTCATGGCGCACCACCAGGGGATGAGCTTGCTGGCTCTGGTGAATGTGTTGCAGGACTACCCCATGCAACGCCGGTTTATGGCCTGTCCGTTGCTCAGGGCGGCGGATTTGCTCTTGCAGGAGCGTGTGCCCAAGGCCTCCGCCAGTGTGCGCACGGAAGATTTGGAATTTGCGGAATCGCGGACGCAGGCCGGAAGCGGCGAGGCCGTCATGCGCGTTTTCACCAATCCGACGCTGCCGGCGCCGGAGGTTCACCTTTTGTCCAACGGCCGCTATCATGTTGTCATCAGCAGCGCCGGCGGCGGCTACAGTCGGTGGCGCGATCTGGCGGTCACCCGATGGCGCGAGGACGCCACGCGCGATTGTTGGGGCACGTTTGTTTAT
>Ga0181536_10002821_pt1 | contig 19284 bp, 16 predicted proteins | sample PEATcosm2014_Bin_41_FD_121105 | JGI IMG/M metagenome (GOLD analysis project Ga0181536, IMG submission 121105) | Peatland microbial communities from MTU Mesocosm Facility, Houghton, MI, USA - PEATcosm2014_Bin17_60_metaG | ecosystem: Environmental > Terrestrial > Soil > Wetlands > Peat | place...
TCAGCGATGTAAAGATTGCCGGCCGAATCCACCGCAAGAGCCACTGGCGTAGACAAGGTGGCCTCCAGCGCTGGACCGCCGTCGCCCGTTGCACCTTGGATTCCGGTGCCCACTACCACCGTGGCGGTGCCGCCGGAACTGATCTCGACCACCTGAAAAGCGCCTTTGAGCGCCACATACACATTGCCATTCTTGTCGCTCACTACCGCGGAGGGCTCCTTCAGCGTTGCCGAAAGCGCTTGGCCTCCATCCGGCGAGCCACCTAGTATCGTGCGGATGATCGATTGCGGTCGCGCCAGGGCCGGCATCAGCAAGGTAGTCAGGACAAGCGTCACTACTTTCGATTCCATTTTTGTTTTGCCTTTTACCCCCCTAGAACGACAGGCCGAGGCCTCCCTCAAACTGGTTCACCACCGATTGGTATGACAGCCCTTGAAAGGTGGCCCCTTCCCAGCGGATATACCGAATCTCGGGCGTCACCTTAATATGAAATTCATCCATGAAGCGAAGACCGATTCCCAAGACCAATCCAGGCTGGTTGCCCAAATGTGGCTTGTCAGGAATTTCGTTGTAGGCCGTGGTGCCGTCCGCATAGGAAATTGCGTTGCCGGTCCGAACCCTTCCCACGTGTTGGAACTCCAAGCCGGCGCAGACATAGGTCCGGTCGAGCCACTTTCGTGGAATTCGGGCGAGGTATGATCGTGGCGGGAGACCGTAATAACGGGCGAGAAGCGGGACATCCCAATAATTGGCTTGCGTTGTATCCGTGGTGGTTGTAGGCAGGCGATTGTCGGTGGGCGAGTTGGAACCGGGGAGGCCGCTGAGCTCTATGATTGTTCCCTGGTAGTCCGCGTGGTGGAAGTTAAGCTCGACTCCGAACGACCAGTGGTCCGTCCACCGATATTCCGCAGTGGGCCCAAGTCCAACTTTCGATGAGCTGGTACTTGCGCTATAGCCGTAACTGGCAATCGGTTGGGTCGTCGAGGTGTCGAAGTCATGAATGTTGAACAGGCGCAATGGAAACGCTTCCCCCCGCACGCCGAACGACAGACGCTTTATCAGCGGCTCTGGCTCGTCCCCGGCAAAGAGAAACATCGCGGGAAAGAACCAGACGCAAAAAGCGGTCTTCCGAACAATACCAAGTGTCATCAATCAGCTTCTCCGGGCCTTTAGAACTGCAAACGTAATGAGAACTCCGCGGATCTGGGTCCGCCGGTCCGGTAGAGCGCATTCACACCGCCCCCGAGCGCCTGGTTCACCATGCGCGTCATGATTCCGAAATCCGGACTGGACAGGTTGCCTCCTTCCAGAGGCGTGGGATTGGCGAAGTTCGGGTGGTTGAGAATGTTGTATGCTCCGGCCGAGAGGTTGAGCCTGAAGCGTTCCGTGAGGGGAATCATTCGCCGGACGGCTAGGTCTAATTGGCTCAACGAGAAGCCACGGAAAGAATTCCTTCCCAGATTCCCCTGTGTATAGCCAGTTGGAATGAAGAAGGCGGCCGGGTTCAGCCGCTGTCCGCCCGGGACTTTTGGATCCGAGATCCAAATGGGCAGGCCATTCCAGTCGGGGCGCACATTGGCGAACAGGCCGGGGTTTGTCGTACTCGAGGTCGATGAAGTCGCGTTGCTGGTCGTGCTGCTGACACCTTCGATGTCGAAGGGTAGACCGCTGCGCGCGTTAGCCATAAAGTCCAGATACCAGTGCTGGAGGGGATAGAAGATGAGCCCATTGCTTGGGGCCGGCACCCGCCACGTCCCCGAGAAGTTCGCGCTGTGCCTGACGTCGAAATCGGATGAGCCGCGCTCGCCGCTGGTAAACAAGCTGGCGAAGCCGCCGCCGAATCCAGAATCGGTCGAAGCGGTATCGATCGAATGCGACCAGGTATAGCTTAACTGCGTTTGGAAACTGGCGCTGAGCCGTCTGCGATACTGCACCTGCAAGCCATTGTAGATGGACTCAGCTCCGTTGGTTACTTCCCGCAAGATGCTGTAGGCGCTGGAGAACGTAGGCGTAGTTTCGGTTCGCAGCAGGTTGCTGCCCTTGGTTCCCACAATACTCAAGGTCAACGTCTGTCCCGCCCCGTAGTTCTTCTCCCACGTGCCGTTCCATTGAAAAACCATGGGTGCACTCAGGCCTGGGTCACCGGTCGTGATTTGCCCGTAAGGGCGTGTCGGCGGCAGAGTGGGAGGCCCGAGCTCAAAAGGTGTGAGCGGAAAACTTGCATCCGAGTACGTATACACGCTCGAGTACGGTGCCCCGTTGAACGCCGATTCGATAACCCCATAGCCAGTGTCATAGAACAATCCGGCGCCCGCGCGCAGCGTCATCTCGTGTCCCGGTTTGTCATCGGAGAGGTAAGCCACGCCGATCCGCGGCGCCACGTTGAACCACTGGGTCGGGTACAAGGGTTGATTCTGGGTCACCCCGGCGACTGTGGAATTCGATAAGGCAAAAGGTGCCGGTCCCTCTCGAGCTGTGGGCGCGGGGTTGACGTCCCAGCGCAGTCCGTATGTCACCGTGGTTCGATCCGTGGCACGCCATGTATCCTGGCCGTACAGTGAAAAGTTCCTATAAGTCGGGTAAATGGTGGTCAAATTCGAAGCGACCTGGGAATTCAGCGCCACCCCCGTCACAAACGCTTGGTCATTGCCGGTGAGGCCATTGAACGAAACGTTCTCCGTAAAGGGAAGCCGGCCGTTGGTCAGTAGAATCTCCCGGTAGTCCACTCCAGCCTTCAAATTGTGCTTGCCACGCACTTTGGACAGGCTGTCAACCACATTCACCATCTGCTGGGTGTTGGATGATTGGCCCCCCAGCGAGTAGCCGGCAAAGCCGAGAATACTCAAGTTGAAGGAAGCGTCCGCGCTGGTGTCGCCGGTCGGGAACACCAGCGAACCCGGCAGGGGCGTGGCCCCGCCATAATTGTCCATTGTGCTGAATGTGCCGAACGACGACCTGGAGTAGTTCACCCGCAAATCGTTTAGCAAATCCGCGCTAAACATATGCGTGGCTCCGGCAGTGATCGCATCGGCGTGGGTGGACTGGCTCTGTAGGACGTTGGGTGTGGTCGAATCAGAGCCGCGCTGCTCGGAATTGGACCATGTCAGGCTGAACCGGGCAAATAACGTCGTGCTCGGATTTAGAATGTGGTCAATCCGGACGCTGGCCGTATCGCTTGCCGAGGGATTAGAGATCACCGCCCGATACTCGGCAGCCCCGTTTCCCAGCTCTACGCTGTTGGGAAGTGGAAATGCATTGATGAACGGCTGCAAAACCGCGGGGGCTGATTGCCGGAACGCCACGTCCGGCACGTCGGCGACGATCGACTGTGGCGCACGAAGCGTGAGTTTCTCGAAGGAAACAAAGAAAAAGGTCTTGTTTTTTATGATTGGTCCGCCCAATACGCCGCCTGGACGCTCCTGCCGTTCCGCAGCCTTGGGGTATCCTCCAGCGTTGGCGAACCAATCGTTGGCATCGAAGGCGTCGTTGCGCACGTAGTCATATAGCGATCCATGTATGGCGTTTGTGCCGCCTCGGCTGGTCATTACGATCTGTGCTCCCGGCGAGCGGCCGAACTCTGGCGCAAACGACGCGGTTTGCACCTTCATTTCCTGCATCGCGTCGATCGAGATCAACTGGGTCGCAGAACCCGCCGCACCGGCCGTCCCGCCACCCCCGCCTCCAAAACCGAACCCGCCGCCACCCCCTCCGGCGCCACCAGGTCCGGCAGGTGAACTATTCGTGCTCACGCCGTCTAAAGTGTAGTAGTTTGTGTTCTCGCGCAACCCGTTCGCATTAAAGCCACCGTCGCCTTTTCCTCCTGCCGCCGATGTTATTCCCGGCGCCATCAGGATCAGCGATTGGGCATCCCGCCCGTTTACCGGAATGTTCTCAACATACTTGATATCTGCCGAGACGCCCTGAGCAGCCTCACTCGAAACCGATTCGGCTTTCTCCGTTACTTGCACACTCACCCCGGCTGCCGCGGTGACGTGGAGATCTATGCGAAAGATCTGGCGGTCGCGGACGTTCAGGGTCAACTGGTCGAGATGGTATTTGTCGAAACCGGCTTTACTGGCATCAAGAGAATACTCGCCCGGCTGCAGAAAATCGAAAACGACAAAGCCGTTTGCGTTGGTTTCTGCCTGGGTGACGATGCCGCGCCGCAGGTCTGTTAGAACTAATGCGGCACCCGGTACGAGGGCCGCGCTCTGGTCAAATACCGTGACCGTGAGCGTTGCCGATTCCTGCCCAAATGCGGCTAGGCCGCCAAGGAACACCATTACGGCCGTGATTTTTCTGATCACCACTTAACATCAACCCCCAAGTTGCTGGCTCCTCCCTGGCCACTTGACAGCCAAGGCGAATCAAGGGCACTCCGGCGTTGCAGTCGCACCGCGTGCGGCCAATTCTCTCTCGCGTATTTATCCCTGTGCTTTTGGTCTGAGGTCAATCGACGGATGCCCGCCCATTGCGCGGTACGCACCTTCACAAAACTTCACAATTCTCTGGCGCAACACTTCCGGCTTGCCAGGGACGACTGATTCGCCCGGCTGTACCTCCGTAAGAGACCGATGTACGCCCGAACTCTGGTAGTATACCGAAGAACGGGGAGGAAAACAGACCCCGGCAAGCATCTGCAACCAGTTCCCTCCTGGCGCAACCCATCCGTCATCCACATCAGCACTTACGGCGATAAGAGCTTTTACAAAACTTAAGGTGTTGCGGCGGCTTGCCTGTCGTTAAATTGAACTGTGAAACGAACAGTTTTCTGGTTTGCCGCCGTGATGGCCTTCTTCAGCTTGGCCCAGGCGCAGACCAACAGCCCGGTTCGGCTGGTAGGGACTGTCAACGCAATCCAGGCTGAAGCCGCCGAGCTGGATATCAAACCGGCGAACGGCAATCCCCTTGTCGCCACATGGACGGCGGACACCGTTGTCCAACGCGTCGCGCCCGGGGAGAAGGATTTAAGGAATGCACAGCCGATGACCACCGCGGAGATCTCAATCGGCGACCGCGTGTTGGTGGTGCTCAACCCCGGAACGAATGAGATCCGCCGCATCGTGGTGATGCCGGCGCTCGACATTGCGAAACGTGACGAGGCTAGCCGCCAGGATTGGACAACAAGGGGTATTTCCGGCATCGTGGCAACCACGAATGGCAATCAAATCACTTTGAAATTGCGCGGCTTTCCAGGGGAAACACAGGCCACCGTGGTACTGACTGACCGCACGACCTACCGCCGATACAGGCCCGACTCGGTTAAGTTCTCCGATGCCGCCGCAAGTTCTCTGTCGGAGATTCAGATCGGAGATCAACTACGTGCGCGCGGGCAGAAGAGTGAGGACGGAACGAAAGTCGTTGCGGAGGAAGTTGTGTTCGGCACGTTCGAAATCAAGGCTGGCACAATCGTTGACATAAATGCGGAATCGAGAGAGATCCACGCAACGGAATGGGGAACGGGCAGCGCGCTGACCATTCGCCTCACCGCCGACTCGCAAATCAAAACCATGCCGGATTTCCCGGGCCCGCCGGGGGCTGGAGGTGATATGCCGGAGAGCGGAAAAATGATGAGTGGACCGCCTGGCATGCCACCTCCAGCGGGCGGCCCTGGAATGGGGCCCGCCGGGCCTCCAGACATGGCACAGATGATCGAGCACACGCCCGGCGCCCAGTTGCAAGATCTGAAGCCGGGGCAAAAGTTCGTGGTCTCAAGCACGAAGGGTGCACGGGCTGACGAACTCACGGCGATCATGCTCCTGACAAACGCGAAAATGTTGATCCAAATGGCGTCCAACCAAGCAGGTGGGAGAGCCGAGGCGGATCGGGGTACCGGCACATCCGGGAATGGAACCGGAACGGGCGGGATGACAGGCGCTCTCCAGGGGCTAGATCTTTCGGGAATGACGCCCTAGCGGACCACCTGCGGCGGCCAATTCACAGAGAAAGAACGAAATATGCGTGTGCCAATACCGAAGCTGCTATTCGTCTGCCTGTTTTTGCTGGAGGTGAATCTGCCGGCCCAGTCGCCGCAGGCGAGTCTTCACGGGGCAATCACGGATCCTTCGGGCGCATCAGTGCCCGGCGCTTTGATCCAGCTACGCAGCGCAACCGAAGAATTCCGAGCCAAAGCTGACGGCGCAGGACAGTACTCGATTGCGTCCGTGCGTCCCGGAAAGTACCTGGTGCGAGTGATCGCCAAGGGGTTCACGGTCAGCCAGAGACAGGACTTCGAGATCAAGGGTCCCACGGTGCTCGACGTACAGTTGACGATCGAAACCGAAACGCAGGTGGTTAACGTCGAAGATGAAGCCAACAAAGTGAGTGCAGACGCAGCTTCCAATGGCACGGCACTCGTGCTGGGATCGAAGGAACTGGCCATGCTTTCGGATGATCCAGACGAATTCGAGCAGGAGTTACAAGCCATGGCTGGTCCGGGCGCCGGCCCGAGTGGCGGTCAGATTTACATCGACGGTTTCACGGGTGGCAACATGCCTCCCAAATCTTCCATCCGTGAAGTGCGGATCAACTCCAATCCATTCTCGGCCGAGTATGATCGCCCCGGCTTTGGCCGGATCGAGATCTTCACAAAGCCGGGCTCGGATTCGTTTCACGGACAAGCGTTCGCTCAATATAACGACGAAGATTTCAACTCCCGCAGCCCGCTGCTGACCAGCTCGCAGCTTCCGCCTTACAAGCAGGCGTTTTTTGGGGCAAGCCTGGGCGGCCCGCTCATCAAAAACCAGGCTTCGTTTGGTCTGGATTTCGAACATCGCACGATCGATGAGAACGCCTTCATCCTGGCCACCACGCTAGATTCGAGTCTGAATCCGCAAAGCGTGAATCAGGCGGTTGTCACCCCTCAATCGCGCGATACCGTGAGCCCGCGGCTGGACTACAAGATCAACGCTAATAACACGCTCGTGGCGCGTTATCAGTTCACTCGCATAGGCATGGATAAACAAGGCGTCGGCAACTACAACCTGCCATCGACGGCATACAACCAAACCAGCACCGAAAACACGGCACAAATCACCGAGACCGATATCCTGAGCCCGCGCGCAATCAACGAAACCCGTTTCCAATACATGCGAAGTTTGAACGCCAACGACGGCAACAACTCGGTTCCCACCATAAACGTTACGGGAGCGTTTGTGAGCGGCGGCGCGCAGATCGGCAAATCCGGCAGCGTCGTGAACAATCTGGAACTGAGCAATACTACGACGTTCACTTACCGGACTCACACGTTCAAGTGGGGCGGGCGGCTGCGGGAATCATTCGACAAGGATACGTCGGTGAATAATTTCGGCGGCTCGTACACGTTCTTCGGCGGCGAGGGCCCGGAGCTCGACGCCAACAATCAGCCCATCGCCGGAACTGAAATACAACTGACCGCGCTCGATCGCTATCGCCGCACGTTGCTATTCGAAGGTCTCGGCTACTCCGCGTCTGAAATTCAGGCGTTGGGCGGCGGCGCATCGCAATTCAGCCTCACCGCGGGTAGACCAACGACCACGGTCGACCAGTTCGATGCCGGGCTTTTTGCGGGTGACGACTGGCGAGTGCGGTCCAATCTGACCCTGAGTTACGGGCTGCGTTATGAGGCGCAGACCAACATCCACGATTTGGCGGACTGGGCGCCGCGGTTCGGCCTGGCGTGGGGCATCGGTGGCGGTGCCAAGAACAGCGCCAAGACTGTATTGCGTGCCGGCTTAGGCATGTTCTACGACCGGATCGCCAGCTCTCAGACGCTGCAGGCGGAACGCTACAACGGTGTGACACAGCAGTCGTACTTGATCCTGAACCCTGATTTCTATCCGGCGATACCGTCAGCCAGCGAGCTACAGGCTGGTCTTCAGCCGCAACAGTTGCAATTACTCGCGAAGGACTTACGCGCGCCCGAGACTCTGCAAGCCAGTGTGGGCATCGAACGTCAGGTCAACAGTTACTTCCGCATCAGCGCACAGTACATCGAAAGCCGCGGCATTCATCTGTTGCGGACGCGGAACATCAACACTCCGATCGACGGCGTCTACCCGTATGGCGATGCCGACGAGCGGATATTGTCCGAGACAACGGGCTTTAGCCGGTCGTATCAACTGTTTGTTGCGCCGAATCTTCGGTACAAGAAAATGTTCCTGTTCGGATTCTATGCGCTCTCCTATGGCCAAGATGACAGCGAAGGCCTGCCGGCCAATCCTTACAACTTGCGTGCGGAATGGGGGCCATCCAGCTTTGCCGACGTTCGCCATCGGGCGGTCATCGGGACCAGTCTCCCGGTGTTCTGGAAATTCAGCGTGAGTCCGTTCCTCATCGCCAGCAGTGGCACACCATACAACATCACCACGGGTCAGGACACGCTGGATACGGGGTCGGCTTCAGAACGCCCCGCATTCCTCTCAGGCGTTGGACCATCGCAGTGCCAGGGCGGAAGCCTGGTTTACAAGGCAGACTTCGGTTGCTTTGATCTTGATCCGGCGCCCGGCATGGCGACGATTGAGCGCAATTGGGCGCGCGGCCCGGCTAACGTGACTCTGAACCTTCGCCTTTCGCGAACGTGGTCGTTCGGTAATAAGGGCGAATCGGGCCTGGAGAACGGTGGCCCACCTCCAGGCATGGGTGGAGCTCGAGGCGGAGGCCCGCCGCCCGGTGGCGGCGGACCCGGTGGTGGTGGCCCACCCCCCGGCATGTTCGGCTCGGCGAGCGGAAAGAAATATAACCTCACGTTCAGCGTGTCCGCCCGAAACGCGCTGAATCATCCAAACTATGCAACGCCTAGCGGGGATCTTTCGTCGCCATATTTCGGTGAGTATCGCAGCTTGGCAGGATTGGGCCCGTTCGGCGCCGCGAGCACCTATAACCGGAAAATCGATCTCCAGTTACGTTTTCAATTCTGAGGCCCTTGGAAATGAAAAGCAGCAGTGATGATGTCGAGTTGATTCGCGTAAAATTCGGACAGGTGGTGGTTTGGCGGTGAGGCTCCTGGTCGTGGACAACGACGTGCAACTTGGTTCCATGCTTCGCGATCTCTTCCAAGAATCAGGCTTTCTCGTGGAGTTGGAGACGGATGGAGAGCGCGCCATCGCCCGGGCAAAATCTGAGCCATACGATCTCCTGATTCTAGAAGTGATGCTCCCAGGCTCGAATGGTTTTGAAGTCCTACGGCAAATTCGTCACCGCTCCCAAGTGCCGGTTCTGATTCTCAGCTCGAAAACGGACTGCCGCGACCGCGTGCTGGCTTTCAACCTGGGCGCCGATGATTTTGTACCCAAGCCCTTTTATCCCGAGGAACTGCTGGCGCGCGTGCTCGCCATATTGCGCCGGGCCGCGCCCTCATCCGCCAGGACCACAGAGACCCTGAACGTCGGTGAACTTACATTGTGGCCAGGAAAACGGAGCGCTCACTTTCGAGGCCGGCAGCTCGAACTCACCGCGATGGAGTACGACATTCTCGAATGCCTGGTGCGATCCAGCGGCCGTGTGGTTTCCCGTGATGATTTGAGCCTGTATCTATATAAGCGTCCCGCTTCTCCATTCGACCGGGCGGTGGACACGCACGTCAGCCGCATCCGCCGCAAAATAGGCAAGGAACGCGGACTGATATTGAGCGTCAGAGGCACCGGTTATCAACTCTGCTGCCAGCCGGATCTAGCTGACAACCGCTAATTGGCAAGTCGATTGCTGTCAGCTCCAGAATCTTCGGCAAACCGGCCATGGAAGGGCGGCCGAGTGGGGAATTTGGCCCGAAGTGGGGGATATGGCGCTCGAACGCATCTTGAAACGAAGCCGGTTTGCTGCTCGCCTTTCGGCGCCTCATCTCGAGAGGCTGGGTGGCCTGGGGCGCAAGGTCCGGTTCGAGGAAGACCAACTCATCTTACAGGCCGGACAGAAAGCAACTCATTTTTATTTAGTAGTTTCCGGGAGCGTTTGCGTCGAGGTCCGTACCCCTGTCTACACGCTTTGCGTGCAGGTTGTCGGACCGGGTGACGCATTCGGCTGGTCCTCATTTCTGGACCACCACGACACCCTATTCCAGGTGCGGGCGAGGGAAGCGTCCAGGGTCATCTGCTGGGATGCTCTGCCACTTTTCACTGCCTGCCAGAAAAATCCGGAATTCGGCCTGGATCTCTATAGCGCTGTCCTGGAACTGGTTGCCGGGCGAGTGAAGGCCACCGAATCCAAATTAGCCGAGTTCTGCGGCAGCATCCGCTAAGTCGTTTGTCTTGTGTGGCAATCGAAATGCAGAGAAAACGCCTCTAAATTCCCTAATTCATCTTGGCCTAGCTGATGCAGCTGACGCGCGCCGCTGACTATGGAGTTCGGGTGATGATCCACCTGGCAAGTTTGCCAGCGGGGGCACGGGCGAGTTTGCCGGAAATGGCTCGGGCGATCGAAGTGCCGGACCACTTCCTCTCCAAGGTCTTACAAATGCTCTGCCGCAGACGCCTTATCCATTCGCATCGGGGTGCAGGCGGCGGATTCGAACTGGCGACCGACCCGGAAACCGTTTCTTTGCTGGATGTTGTTGAGACGATTGAAGGCCCGCTCCAACTCAACGTATGTCTAGGCGATCAAGGAAGTTGCAGCCGGAAGTCGTGGTGTCCGGCGCACACGGTTTGGTCCGAGGCGCAAGCGGCGATGGCGAGGGTATTGCACGACACGTCGATCGCCAGCCTGGCCCGTAACGCCTTGAAAACAAGCTGATATGGCAGTAACGTGGGTCTCGATCGCGGCAAGTTTGGTGATGGGGCTGGCGGCGGCCTGCGCATTCATATTCGCAGTGAAGCGGGACTACTTTCGCGATATAGAGGATGCGAAATACCAGGTCTTCTGGTCGGATCTCGAGGAGCTGGTAGACGCACCGAAGGAGAAAAATCATGCCGATAGCACAAAAGGCCCGGCGGGAAGCAAGCGAAGTTGACGATCGAGTGATCGCCCGGCGCCGGCTTCTCACCTGGTTCAGCAGTGTCGGCCTGTTTGGCTCAGCTATCCTCAGTGCTTTTTCGAACCTGGTGTTTATCAAGCCGAGGGCGACCTACGGGCAGCCGGCGCGATTCGCCATCGGTAAGCCCGATGAATTTCCACCAGGCACGCGGATCTCGCTCGATGTGCGGCGGGTGTGCGTGGTGCGTGAGGGTAGCAAGGTCGCGGCGATTTCGACTACCTGCACGCATCTGGGTTGCATCGTGGGCGTTTCCGATACGGGATTTGCGTGCCCCTGCCACGGTTCCCGCTTCGATCAGGATGGCAACGTGACGGGCGGGCCGGCACCCAAGCCGCTGCCCTGGTTCAAAGTCAGCCTCAAGCCAAACGGTGATCTCGAAATAGACAAGGGCATCGAGGTTCCCTCAGGCACTTATTACAACGTATGAGCGACACGACGAAGCAGTCCGGCGTGTGGACCGCCGTCAAGGAACTGCCTGGCAACGTCTGGAGTTCCATCTTTCGCAATCCCCTGCCCTCCTCGGACCTGGAGCGCGCGTCCACGAGTTTCACCAACTTCTTCCTCCACATCCACCCGGTAAAAGTTCACAAGAATACGCTGCGGCCGATTTACACGATGGGTCTGGGGCTGATCTCATTTTTTCTGTTCCTAATCCTGGTGGTGACAGGCGTCCTGCTGATGTTCTACTACGTGCCGGCGACGACGCAGGCGTACGACCGGATGCTCGATCTACGCGGATCTGTGGCGTTCGGCATCTTTCTGCGGAATATGCACCGGTGGTCGGCGCACGGCATGGTGGCGGTAGTGTTCCTGCACCTGTGCCGTGTGTTCTTCACGGGCGCGTATAAGCGGCCCCGCGAGTTCAACTGGGTGCTGGGTGTACTGATGCTGCTGGTGACGCTGTTTCTGAGCTTCACCGGCTACCTGCTGCCGTGGGATCAACTGGCATTTTGGGCGATCACGGTGGGGACGTCAATTGCGGGCTATGCGCCTCTGGTGGGACAGCAGATCAAGTTTCTGCTGCTGGGCGATACAACGGTAGGACAAGAGGCTCTGCTGCGGTTCTACGTTTTGCATGTCGCGGTGCTGCCGTCAACGCTGGTCCTGCTGATCGCCGTACACTTCTGGCGCATTCGCAAGGACGGCGGGCTTTCGCGGCCAGAGAAAACCGGGACCGAGGCATTGACGATGCGAAGCGAGCCGGCGCCGAACGTGGCAGTCAGCGTAACTGCGGTTCCGGTGGCAAAGAAACGCCTGTATGGCTTGCAGGGATTTGTGCGCGGACCATTTACCAAGATCGGGAACGTGCCGGACGATTCGGTTTTTAGCTGGCCGAACCTTTTGATCGCGGAGTTGTTTGTGTTCGTGATGACGGTAGCCATCATCCTTTGCGTGTCGCTGCTATTCAATGCCCCGCTCGAAGAGCCGGTGAACGTGATGCATCCGCCCAACCCCGCGAAAGCCCCGTGGTATTTCCTGGGGCTTCAGGAGATGGTCAGTTATTCGGCATTCTGGGGCGGCGTGGGCATTCCGGGGCTGTTTGTGGCGCTGCTATTGGGAGTTCCCTACTTCGACCGCAATCCGAAAGGCGTGGGCCGGTGGTTCGCGCGGGAACGGCTGCTGGCCAACACGATTTTTCTGACACTAGTACTGGTCAACGTCATCTTCATCGTGATCGGCACCTTCTTCCGGGGCCCCAACTGGTCCTTTGTATCTCCCTGGTGAGCGTATGCGGCTGGCATTAGCAATCGCGAGTTTTGTTGTTCTGATCGTGCACGGCGTTGTGTTCTACGATCAGTTTTTCTATCGCTGGGAACGGCAACAGACAGCCTATTTCGACCAGGCGCGTTCTCTTACCAAGAATGAACAGGAGCGCGCCGAGCTGGACGCGCGCAAGCCGCGGATCGAACAATTCATCGTCACCAGTTTTGGCGATACCAGGGTCGACCGGTGCGGCACATGCCACATTGCGGCGGACGATCCGCGTTTCCAGAATCACGCGCAGCCGCTGCGCACACACAGCTATTCCGCGGCGCTGGGCGACACGCTGCGCAACGGGCACTGGGAGCGGCGGCACAAATTCTCCGACTTCGGCTGCACAGTGTGCCATGACGGGCAAGGCCGCGGCCTCGAGAACAAGTACAGTCACGGCGAGGATACTTACTGGCCGGAACCGTTGCTGGGCTACGTAACCCAAGCCAACTGGCGCACCGAGTTCAAACCGCATTTACTTGGTGTGGAATACATGGAAGCGAATTGCGCGCAGTGTCACACGGGGGACAACTTCGCCGGCACGCCGAATGCGAACCGCGGGCGCAAGCTGTTTTTTGCGATGAACTGCTATGGATGCCACCGGATCGACGGCCTGTCGGAAGGAACGCTCGCGCCGGATCTGACCGAGGCGGGGAAGAAGTTTCGCGTGGACTATCTCTGGGAGTCGATTGTTGACCCGCGCGCGAACCTGGCGACATCGTTCATGCCCAAGTTCAATCTGACGGACGACGAAGTGAAGGCGCTGGTTATTTTCCTCAAGAGCCGGCACGGCATGAATTTCGCCGAGACCTCACTCGACCGTTATCGCGCGACACATGTGAGCGAAACGAAGCCGGAGACAGTTACGACCAAGAATGCGGTGCTGACGTCGCGAATGGAAGCCGGGAAGGGGGAGCAACTCGTCAGCGAGCATGCTTGCACGGCCTGCCACAAACTCGGCGCGCGGGATGGTGGCATTGCGCCGGACCTGAGCTTCGAAGGGCTGTTGAAGGACGACGACTGGCTAGTGGAACATTTTCGCAGTCCGCGCTCACGCATTCCGGATTCGATCATGCCGGCCTTTCGATTCCCGGACGAAGAGTTTCATGCGATGGCGGGCTATCTTGCCGGCTTGCGAACGCCACCGCGGATTACCGCGCCAAACGAAACCTTCCAGACGCTGTGCGCACGGTGCCACGGGCAAAAAGGTGACGGTCAAGGCGTCACGGCGCTGTATCTTGACCCGGCGCCGCGCGATCTAACCAAAGCTGCCTTCATGAACAGCAAACCGAACGAGCGGTTTGTGCACTCGATCGAAGGAGGCGTGCCGGGCACCTCGATGCCCGCTTGGGGCAAGGTGCTCAATGAGCAGCAGGCGAGTGGGGTGCTCGAATATGTGCGGGCGACCTTCGTACATGAGCCGCAGCGGCCACTGAAGGCGCACAAAGTGCCGGAGACGAATCCGGTGGCGGCGAGTAGCTCATCAGCGGCGCACGGCGAGCAGCTTTTCTTACAACGCTGCGCGGGATGCCACGGACGCAAGGCCGACGGCAAGGGACCGAACTCGCTCGATATCGTTCCGCGGCCGCGCAATCTGCGCAACAGCGCGTTTGTGAACGCGCTCCCAGACCAACGCATGTTCGACTCGATCCTTTACGGCGTGCAGGGGACGGCGATGCCGGCGTGGATCGATTACGGCCTATCGCAAAACGATGTCGGGGACCTCATCAATTTCATTCGAAGCGTGAATCCGAAATCAACCGGGAGTCAGTATGCAAGCAGATAAAGCCATTGAAAGCCGCTCTGCGCAACCAGCCGGTACGGTCCATACGGACACGACCGCGCGTTGGTTCCTCATCAGCGCGATCAGCTACTTCTTCATCGTGGGCATTATCGCGCTCACGATTGCGGCGAAGTTCGTCTGGCCGGAGATGTTGGGCACGGTCGCGTATTTCTCCTATGGGAGGCTGCGGCCGCTGCACGTAAACGGAATGCTGTTCGGGTGGCTGCTGGCCGCGGACATGGGCTTGAGCTACTACATCGTGCCACGGCTGTGCGGCGTGCCTTTGTGGAGCGAGAAGCTGGGAGTGGCCACGGCGGCGCTGTGGAACGTGATCATTCTGGGCGCGGTGGTAGCACTGATGGGCGGCTACAACCACGGGTTTGAATACGCCGAGCTGCCGCGACCGCTGGAAGTGCTGGTGGTGATCGCTTGGGTGATGTACGGCATCAACATATTCGCGACGATCGCTTCGCGGAAGTACCAGCAGATGTACGTATCGATCTGGTACGTGATGGGCACCATTCTTTGGACGGCCTTTGTGTACATCACGGGAAACTTCGCCGTAGATTTTACGAGCGGTGTAAACCAGGCCAACCTCAACTGGATGTACATGCACAATGCCGTGGGCTTGATCTTCACCCCGATTGGACTGGCGATGGCGTACTACTTCATTCCGAAAGTGTCGAATACGCCGCTCTACAGCCACAAGCTCTCGATGATCGGGTTCTGGTCGCTAGCGTTCGTGTACGTATGGACGGGCGCGCATCACATGCTCCACGGGCCGATTTCGCAATGGCTGCAGACGATCGCCATTACGTTCTCGGTGATGCTGCTGATCCCGGTATGGGCGGTGGTATACAACTTCTTCGCGACGATGAAGGGGCAGTGGCAGCAGTTGCGCGACAACATTCCGCTGAAGTTTCTGATGTCGGGCGTGGTGTTCTATCTGCTGACGTGTTTCCAGGGGCCATTGCACAGCTTACGGTCGGTGAACGCGATCGTTTCGAAGACGGACTGGATTCCGGGGCACGCACACATGGCGCTATTGGGGGCGTTTTCGTTCTTCGCGATTGCGGGCACGTATTACGCGATTCCGCGGGCTTTCCAGACCAAGCTGCATTCCGACGCGATGGCGAACTGGAGCTTCTGGTTCCTGATGATTGGTGGGCTGGGTTTCTTCGTGACGTTATGGCTGGGCGGATTCTGGCAGGGCTGGCAGTGGAACAACCCGGCGATTCCGTTCATCGATACGGTGGTGGCGCTGAAGCCGGTGTGGACGGTGCGGTTCTTCTCGGGGGTGATGATCTTCTGCGGGATTGTCCTGTTCGGGTACAACATCATGGCGACCGTGATCGGCGCGCGGGGCGTGGCGGAACCCAAGCCGGCGGCAGCGGTGCTGTAGGAGGGTGACATGTTGAGAAAAGCGGACAACAGCGCGGGTTTTGCGGTAGCTGCCGCGTTGGCACTGTTCTTCATCGGCGGCTTGCTGACAACGGTGGTACCTCCGCTGGTGGACAAGAGCTGGGGCCGGCCGTTCCAGAATACTGATCCATCGAAGGGACCGACCGGCAAACTGCGGCCGTACACCGAGCAGGAACTGCGGGGGCGCGCGGTCTATGTGCGGGAAGGATGCTGGTATTGCCACACGCAGCAGACGCGGACGCTGCTTGCGGATACGAAGCGCTCGGGATGGCGCGGCGTGGACGCCCCTATCTCGACGCCGGACGAATTCGTCTATGACAATCCGCACCTGTTCGGCACCAAGCGCACGGGACCGGACCTTTCGCGCGTAGGCGGCAAGTACGATACGCAATGGCACCGGACGCACTTCCGCAATCCGCGAGACCTGGTGCCGGGTTCGGTGATGCCGCCATTTCCGTGGATCGTCGCAAACGAACCGGAATTTCAGGCACTGGTGGCATATTTGCAAACTCTCGGCCGCGCGAAAAACTGGCGGCCGGACAACGATTACGAAAGGTGAGCGATGGGCGACTATTCCTATCCGAGCATTTTCTTCTCTTACTTCCTGTTCTTCGTGCTGGGAGGAGGCGCGCTGTATTTCCTGATCCGCAGCGTGCGGGACGGTTACTGGGGACCCGAGGGTGAGGAGATCAAGTACCGCATGCTGGAGGACGACAAGCCGGAGTAACGGCGGAGACCTTTATGGCAGAAACGGAACCGCAAAAAGACATTCACGAATACGCCGGCGGATGGATTACCGAACGGACGGGCACGGAAGTGCCGGGATTTCTGAAGCTGGCGATCGTCGTCATTGCAGGCGGAGCGCTCGCCTACTTCTTCCTTTATATGTACGGCGAGACGAGAAATGAAGAACGCGGGATGCTGGTGCAGCAACTGAATGCGGCGACCGAATCTTCGGCGGCCTTTATGTATCTGGTGGCGGCGTTGATCGTGATTTTCGCCGTGATCGTCGCGGTGTTTGCAATTCGCAAGTCTCCCCACGAGTGACGAATGGGCAACGGCCTCTACCAGATTCAACTACCGGACGCCAGCGAGTACTGGATGCAGATGGTGAAGTGCCGCCACGCGTGTCCGGTGCATACGGACGCGTGCGGATATGTGACGGCCATCGCCGAGGGCCGGCACGAAGAGGCCTATCGGCTGGCGCGAGCACGCAATCCGTTTGCATCGATTTGCGGGCGGGTGTGCGGCGCCCCCTGCGAAGCCAACTGCCGGCGCAGGGATGTGGACTCGCCGGTCTCCATCCGTGCTTTGAAACGATTTGTTACGGAGGCATACGGGCCGGAGAGCGGCAACGCGGCACTGTACCAATCGGCGTACGACGACCAAATGATCCCGCCGAACCGTGGCAAGTACGAGCGTGTGGCCGTGGTAGGCGCGGGCGTTTCGGGCCTGACGGTGGCGCATGATCTGGTAAAGGTCGGATACACGGTCACGGTATTTGAGGCGTATTCCGAGCCCGGGGGCATGTTGACCGCGGGCGTTCCCGTATTCCGGTTGCCACGGGAAGTGGTGCGCGCCGAAATCAACGCCATCCTCTCGATGGGCGTGGAACTGAAGTGCGGCATGCAGCTGGGGCGCGATTTCACGATTGCCGATCTGCGCCGGCAAGGGTTCAAAGCGATCTTTCTGGGCGTGGGCCTGCCGAAGGGGCGCAAGCTGCCGATTCCGGGAGCGGACCTGGAGAACGCCATTGACGGGATGGAGTTTCTGCGCGCTTTCAACGAGGGCAAACCGCAGCCGCTCGGGCGGCGCGTCGTGGTGATCGGTGGCGGCAATGTCGCCTACGATGTGGCTCGATCGGCGCTGCGGCCGGCGGACGCCGCTTCGCGTGGGAAAGCACTGGAAGAACTGGGCCGCGGCGAGCAAGTGGCTTATGACGTGGCGCGGTCGGCGCTGCGCATCAGCGGTGACAAGGAGGTGCACGTGGTGTGCCTCGAAAGCCGCGAAGAGATGCCGGCCGACGAAGTAGAGGTCCACGAAGGGGAGGAAGAGGGCATCTTTCTGCACAATCGCCGCGGACCGAAAGAACTGGTGGGAAGCGGCGGACGGGTGACGGCGCTGCGCACCGTCCATTGCACTTCGGTCTTCGACGAGAACAACCGGTTCAACCCGAAGTTCGACGATACCCAGATCGAGGATATCGAAGCCGACAGCGTGATCTTTGCGATCGGGCAGACATCGGATCTGTCCTTTCTGGATGCGAAAGACGGCGTGGAGGTGGAGCGGGGACTCATCAAGGTAAATCGCGAAACCTACCAGACGAGCGCACCGGATGTTTTCGCGTGCGGAGATATTGCGCACGGTCCCAGGCTGTTCATCGACGCCATTGCGTCCGCGCAGATCGCGGCGCGCTCCATGCACGACTTTCTTCGGGGCACGCGCACCGAAATTGCGGTGCGCAAGCAGTGGAAGGCGGCGGCTTACACCATGGCCGATGGTTGGAACCGTGTGCCGCGCGCAAACCCGCCGGTATTGGAAAGCGAGCTGAGAGCCGTATCGCTCGAAATCATCGAAGAGCGCTACCCGGAAGCGGATGCCCGGCGGCAGGCCTCGCGCTGTCTGCGCTGCAACGTGAATACGGTGTTCGATACATCGATCTGCGTGGCGTGCAACGGATGTGTGGATGTGTGTCCGGAGAACCTGATCCGATTGGTGGGATTGAGCCAGCTCGTCTCGGACGATCATTGGCTGCGAGCAGCGGCTGCGGATTTTGGCGTTACCGAAGACGAATTGAAAGCGGCGCCCGCCGAGGAGCTGGATGCTTTCGGAGGGGTGATGCTGAAGGACGAGACGACGTGCATCCGGTGCTCGCTGTGCGCGTCGCGCTGCCCTACCCACGCGATCACAATGAAACGTTTCGATTTCTACACGGAGTGTGTGAGCGTGCTGGCGCCGAATCCAAAGATCCGTTACCGGGCTGAGGCATCATGACGCCGGCTGAGTTTTCCGCGATGTTCGGCCTGGGTTTGATCAGCAGCGTGCATTGCGTGCAAATGTGCGGGCCGATCGTGTTGTCTTACAGCCTGCCGTTGGCGAAAGCGGCGCGGCGCAATCAATTAATCGCGGCTCACGTGGCATACAACGCGGGGCGCGTGACGACCTATTCTGCCCTGGGAGCGGCGGCGGGAGTGGCGGGAGGCGCGCTGAATGTAGTGTCTCGCTTAGCCGGGATCGTACATGGCGCCCGGATTGGCGCTGGAGTGGCGATGATTGTGGCGGCGATTCTGATTTCGGGACTTGTGCCACGATCGGGGCTAGTGCAGGTTGCGCCGGTGGGGGCTTTTTCGCGGGTAGTGGGACGCGTACTGTTATCGCCCGA
>Ga0181536_10002822_pt1 | contig 19283 bp, 18 predicted proteins | sample PEATcosm2014_Bin_41_FD_121105 | JGI IMG/M metagenome (GOLD analysis project Ga0181536, IMG submission 121105) | Peatland microbial communities from MTU Mesocosm Facility, Houghton, MI, USA - PEATcosm2014_Bin17_60_metaG | ecosystem: Environmental > Terrestrial > Soil > Wetlands > Peat | place...
AGACATTGCTCACATCGACCGAGGGTACCTACCCTCGCGTCAAAATCAACGTCCTGAATGATGGTTATCGTTGGCCGGTTTTGAAGTGACCCTCTATGGCCGGTTTTGGGTGATCCCCGAGGGGACGGTGGAAGCCGATGAAACCTATATCGGTGGGAAGTACGATGCGCGGCGCAAGCGCGCCCGGTACGACAAAGAACCGGTATTCGGTGTCATCCAACGCGACGGCAAGGCCCGCACGTACCACCTGTCCCGGAAGCCCACGCTAAAGGGCGTGGTTGAGAAGATCAAAGACAACGTTAGCCATCACCGCCGATGCGATCTACACCGATGAGAGCAACCTGTACGGGATCGTCGCCGGGTGCATCAAGAACCACAAGCACGATACCGTCTGCCACATAGCAAAAGAATGGGTACGCGGCGAAGTCCACACCGGAACGATTGATGGCTATTGGGGCCTACTGAAGCGGGGCATCATAGGCAGCTTCCATCAAGTCTCGATAAAGCACGTGCACCGCTACCTGTCCGAATTCCAGTTCCGTTGGAACAACCGGGAAGCGGAGAGCATGTTCATGCTGGTGGTGGCGGCACTGGTGATAGGGACGACGCTTCCGTATGCGGAACTGATCGGCAAGCTAAATCAAGATGGCTTTCATGCTTTCATACACCCGGTTGACTGATTCGCTCGTGCGAGAATTTTATTGCATCTTCCGGTATGCGTGACTTACCATAGTCGGCTTTGTAATTTTCCAGCAGGTTTCCAAGGCTCTTGTGCAGTACCTCAGCAATCTCTGGAGACATTAGTATTGTCAGTGTGCCGACAGCTATAAGTTTAGTTCCATCCGGGGACGGATCTACGTCGCTAAAGAGTACCCTAATATCAAACAGAGTGGAAGATGTTGCTACATGGTTGGCATAGAACCTTAAGTTCTGTTGTGAGCGCGAGAAATCGACATCCGCAAAGCTAACCTTTGTCCGAGTGCCTTTTATTCTGACACTTGATTCGCTCGCACCAGCGCTGCCACTAGGCGTGTTTTCGCTGTCCATACACGTTGCCCTCGCTAGTTGTAAATTTGTAGAGATATTTTGCCCGATTGATTGGTACTACTCTACCGGACAGATCGTTGTGCACCAGGACCTCAGTAGAGCTGATGTTGTTAGTCGTTATCAATTCCGCTGTCACAGTTCGTCCTACACTATGGGCTTTTCGTTCCATAAACCCATAATCCTCAGCAAAACTAGGAACCTGAAGGGATGCCTCATGCCCTAGAGCCGTGTACCACACGGCAAGCTCGCTGAATGGTACAAATCTTCCGACATATGCGCAATCAAAGCCACCGGCAATCTTGACTAGTGTGTTGACCGTTAAGTTTCCGTATTCAGGATCTTGAGCACGCGAGATCACACCCTGAGTTAAATTCGATTCCTTAGCTAATCGCGCTTGCGACCATCCGCGTTGCTTCATTAGAACGCGAATCTGAAGTGGAATCATTCGCTTCGCAACGGAGGCAGTAAAGGCGTCCCGATAGCGCTTACTCCGCGACAATTTAGTCCAGAGATTAGACAATGTGTTCATTGAGAAATGCCTCACCACGCGCGACCATCCCCTTGCGTTTCAGTGCCAAGTCGAAGGCATTCGGAGGGTCGTACACCTTCCCTTTTTTGTAACAGCCGACATATATCGAGAAGCATCGCGCTCCTGGTCCGAAGAATCCGGCTGGCCGGTATTGAATGTTCGCGACTTTGAACCGAATCTCGCACAATCCATCGCGCCCTAGATGCTTAAACTCCTTCAGCCCGCGCCAATCTTCGGCTATCGACAGCGTTTTCAGCGTAACGTCAAACTCTGCTTGGGCTTCGTCCGGCAGCCGATTCCAATACCATTCCTCAATCAGGTTGTTGCCAGCCGCCGAACAGAAGTCCATGAATCTCCACAACGCCATTATAATCTCTGGCTCTCGGAAACGCAATGCAAAATTGCATCAGCCGCTTGACTACTGTCAATGCAATTTTGCATACTACGGATAGATCATACTGAAACAAAAGGCCAACAGCCCAAATCTGAAGCTGCTGGCCGTCCGTGACAGTGAGTTGGCAGAGTGGTTGATCGCACCAGCCTTATAAGCTGCGCAGCGGTGTTCATAGCACCGTTCACGGGTCCGAATCCCGTACTCACCGCCAAGACTGATTGTGGCTCCTAAGCCCTACAAAAAGCAAGGGGGGAAACGTCCGCTTTGACGTATAATGGAGGTGTGGCAGGGTCCGTCAAGGTCCGCAAGGAAGAATTCGAGCGCGTCATCCGCGCCTTGTTGAACACGCCCCCGACACCCATGGCCGACATACCGCGCAAGCGCGGGCCGGAGGGCAAAAAGCGGCTCCAGACCAAGAAGTCCTAATCCTCTACCACAAACACATCTGCCACCGCGCTTCCGGGAAACTCTCCAGGTAGGCGTTCACCGCAGTCTGGGGTTGGACACTGCACAGAGTGCCCAGCATGCGAAGACTGTCCAAACCGGCCCACTACGCGGACCACGACCGTTGCCCCACATTTATTGCAGAGCCGTTCGATGTCCTGGATAAAACCGTTATTCATAAGCTCCTCCAATCCTCAAAACAATTCGCTAAACAAGCGGGGTTCTTGTGATCTTGCCGTCCGCGTCTCGTTCCCATCGGTCCTTTACTGCACCTGCCGCCCGATGACCATCCTCGCGGCGCTTTTGCTGTACGACCTCGACAATTGTTTTTCCGGCGCCTCTAGGTTTCTGGATCTCGCGGTCAGCGTATTCCGTCGCCGCCGCCAGACTGGTAAATCTGCGTGGCTTCCACTCAGACCACTCGTTCATCTTGGGGTATTTAGGGCACTGCTTAACGTGTACAAAAAAGTAGGCACAACCTATTGTGGCCCAAAACCAGCGGTGTTGTCAAGTAGTCAATCACGGGGGGTTTGTGAGATTCGCCTTGTGTTCGCCTGGCTACCCCTGTTTGCGGGTGGCGCGATCCCCCCATTTTTGGCTTTGTTTCGCAATTTTCACGGGTTGTGCGGAATTGTGCACGGATCTCGGGCCGGGCTGCCTGCGGAGGATTGAGGCAATTTGGACGAGCAAAGCCATTTTGCACGTTCCTTGCGGGGCGGATTATCAGGTTGCGAGTGTGGAGACACGTCGGCTGTTCTCAATACCAGGAGAGCACGGCGCGAGGAGGGAAAGGGCACCCAATTCGCGCAAGCTGTTCAGGAATTGGGTTGTTTTTTGGTCATGATTCGTGTGATCGGCAATCGGGCCGCCGGCAGCCGTGTAGCGGGGCGTGGCGCGAGACGCATGACAGCCATTCGGTGCATCGAGTGCAATATCGAGCCATGGCAGCGCAGGGTGGAACGGCGGCCTCTTGGCTCCTCCCCGGCGTCCGTCAAACGCCGGGAAGGGACGGTCGGAATCGCCGCTCTTTTCGTCGATTCACTCAGATTTGAGAGAAGCCATATCAATGGAGAAGCGGTACTTCACATCGGCCTTGAGCAGTCTCTCGTAGGCTTCGTTGACCTGCTGGATCGGGATGACTTCGACGTCGGCGGTGATGTCATGTGCGCCGCAAAAGTCAAGCATCTCCTGGGTCTCGGGGATGCCGCCGATGGGCGAACCGGAGAGGCTGCGGCGTCCGAACAGAAGTCCGAAGGCGGCGACGGCGAGAGGCTTCGCCGGCGCGCCCACGAGAGTGATGTTGCCGTCGCGCCGGAGGAGTTGAATGTAGGCGTTGATGTCGTGATCGGCGGAGACGGCGTCGAGGATGAAGTCGAAGCTGCCGGCGTGCTTTTGCATCTCGCCGGCATTGCGGGAGACGACGACTTCGTCGGCGCCGAGCCGGAGCGCGTCTTCCTTCTTGTTGGGTGAGGTCGTGAAGACAACGACGTGCGCTCCCAGCGCGTGGGCAAACTTCACGCCCATGTGACCCAGTCCGCCGAGACCCACCACGCCGGCTTTCTTGCCTTTGGTGACGCCCCAGTGGCGCATGGGTGAGTATGTTGTGATTCCAGCGCAGAGGAGAGGCGCGGCTCCGGCGAGATCAAGGCCGGACGGGACACGCAGGACAAAGCGCTCATCGATCACTACGCTGTCGGAATAGCCACCGTGGGTGACGCCTCCGAGGTGCTTGTCCGGGGAGTTGTAGGTGAGAGTCACGTTCGGGCAGAACTGCTCGAGGCCGGCTTGGCACTCGGGACAGGTGCGATCGGAATCGACCATGCAGCCGACCGCGGCGAGGTCGCCGGGCTTGAACCTCGTGACCGCGGAGCCGACCCTGGCGACACGGCCGACGATCTCATGGCCAGGGACGCACGGGTAGACTGTCGGCATGACACCGCTCCATTCGTTGCGGACCTGATGGAGATCGGAGTGGCAGATACCGCAGAATAGGATCTCGATCTGCACGTCGTGTTCGGTTGGATCTCGACGCGCGACGGTCGTGGGGGCAAGCCGCGATGTCGCACTGGCGGCGGAGTAAGCCTTCGCGTGGTACATAGATTGACGCTCCTGTCGATTGCTTGACGGCCGTTAGTCAGGCCCGGTATTGTTCGTCGGTGACGTGTTCCATCCAGTCGACGGCCTTTCCGTCGAGCTGTTCCTGAATGGCAATGTGCGTCATGGCAGTAGTTGCCGTGGCGCCATGCCAGTGCTTCTCACCGGGTGCAAACCAGATCACATCACCCGGCCGGATTTCCTCGACCGGCGCGCCCCAACGCTGTGCCCGGCCGCAACCGGCCGTCACGATCAGGGTCTGGCCCAGCGGGTGCGTGTGCCATGCCGTACGGGCGCCGGGTTCGAACGTGACACTGGCGCCGAACGCGCGCGCCGGAGCGGGCGGGTTGAACAGCGGGTCAACCCGCACCGTGCCGGTAAAATACTCTGCCGGTCCTTTGCCGGAAGGCTGTGAGCCGCTTCGTTTGATCTCCATTTCTTGAACTCCTTCGCGTGGCCGCTCAGCGGCCGGTCATCAGCTCCAGCTTTTCGGGGTACCGGGCGCCTTCGACCGTGATCTTTGAGGCGGCGTTCTCGATGTCACCGAGATCGTCGGGCGTGAGTTCGACTGAGACTGCCCCGATGTTCTCGTCCAGACGATGCAGCTTGGTGGTGCCTGGGATCGGTACAATCCACGGCTTCCGGGCCAGCAGCCAGGCGAGTGCAATCTGGGACGGTGTCGCCTTCTTCCGTTCCCCGATGCCGGCGAGCAGATTAATCAGGGCCTGATTCGCCTTGAGAGCCTGCGGCGTGAAGCGAGGCAGGGTGCTGCGGAAGTCGGTGCTGTCGAACTTCGCATTTTCGTCGATCTTGCCCGTCAGGAAGCCCTTGCCCAGGGGGCTGTAGGGAACAAGTCCGATTCCGAGTTCCTCCAGGGCCGGTATCACTTCCGCCTCGGGGCGTCTCCACCACAGCGAGTATTCGCTCTGGAGAGCGGTGACCGGCTGGACTCGGTGTGCGCGACGGATCGTCTGCACTCCCGCTTCGGAAAGGCCGAAGTGCTTCACCTTACCTTCCAGAATGAGGTCCTTCACCGCTCCCGCCACGTCTTCGATGGGCACGTCCGGGTCGACGCGGTGTTGATAGAACAGATCGATTGTCTCGATCTTTAGCCGCTTGAGCGAGCCCTCGGCGGCTTGCTTGATGTGCTCGGGCCGACTATTCAGACCTGCCGCCCCCGGCCGATTGTCGCTGCCACTCAGATCGAATCCGAACTTAGTGGCGATCACCACTCGATCGCGGAAGGGAGCGAGGGCCTCGCCCACCAGATCTTCGTTTGTGAACGGACCGTAGACCTCGGCAGTGTCGAAGAATGTGATGCCGCGTTCCACGGCTGCCCGGAGAAGAGAGGTCATCTCCTGCTTGTCTTTTGGCGGACCGTAAGAAAAGCTCATTCCCATGCATCCGAGCCCGAGAGCCGAAACCTCCAGCCCGCTGTTTCCAAGTTTGCGTTTCTGCATTGTTTCTCCTTCGGAACCTTTTCTCCGATCTCCAGGTTAGCGTCGAACGCCCGGGAGGCGGTATCCCAATCCTTCCGATTTATTGCCTATTCCTCTTGCACTGTTGATCTACGCACAGAGCCATCAGTTATCCTAGGGCAGAGGAGAGCGAAACCGTTACCATGAGGAATAGCAATGGGGAGGCGTTTCTGTCACGAAATCAAGCACATGACTTGCGGGCGGAGCTGGCTCGCAAGATTGCCTTGTTCGTTGGTTCCGCAGAGAACCGGGCAACGGAGATTCGCGGGCTGACGCTCCACCGGCGGACCGCCCCGACCGCTCCGTGCTCAATGACTTACGAGCCGGGCGTGACCGTGATCGCCCAGGGGCGAAAACGGGTAGACCTCGGCCGAACCACTTTTATCTACGATGCGTCGCGATTCCTGCTGACGTCGGTCGATTTGCCAGTCGTCAGCCGGGTGATCGAGGCAAGTGAAGAGGCGCCCTGCCTGGCCTTGTCGCTCAAACTCGAAATGCCCGTGGTCCGAGACCTTCTCAGCCGGGAGGAGATTCAGGTGGCTCAGACGCCGTCTGACAGTCCTGGCATGGCGACCGGTGAGACCACGGTGGAATTCCTCAGTGCATGCTGCCGGCTCGTGGACCTGCTCGACACGCCGCAGGACATTCCCTTTCTGAGTGGCCTGATTCAACGCGAGATCATCTACCGAATCCTTCGCGGTACGGAGGGAGCCCGCCTGCGAGCGATTGCAACGCTAGGAGAGCAGAGTCACCGGACGGCAAAAGCGATCGCCTGGATCGGGGCGAACTATGCGAAGCCGCTACGGGTGGAAGATCTTGCAGAAATCGCGGGCATGGGCGTGTCCACGCTGCACCATCATTTCCGGGCGCTCACCGCCATGAGTCCTCTTCAGTACCAGAAACAGCTTCGGTTGCAGGCAGCGCGGGGACGCATGCTCATGGATGGTCTGGACGCCGCGAGTGCGGCCTTTGAGGTCGGATACGAAAGCGCCAGCCAATTCAACCGCGAATACAGCCGTTTCTTCGGCCAACCACCGATGCGGGATATTCGGACTCTTCGCTCGCCAAGCGCTCCGCCGTTGGAGTCGGTCGGTAATCGGCAAAACGCTATCTGACCGTCTGTTCCGGGTGAGTAGTTGGGCATTCGGAAGCCGTCCAGTCGGCTGTTTTGCCGGCAAGGTGTGGAACTGGCCGGGCGCCGTCAACCCACGGAACCAGCGCAGAGGTGAACCGCATTGGCGCTGGCAGGAGTTCTTCCTCGGGAAGCAACGACGTCGGCTTGTTCGTTTGCCATGGAGCTCATTTCGAGCCGGCGGTCACACGCCGTTGCGCCGGGGCTCTGGGCTTGGGAGGCCGGGCCCAGAGGGCACCTGACTTGAGTGCTTAATCGTTTTGGGGAATGCGCCCGCTCCCTTACGGTCGCGGCTCAGTAGACCTCGCGAAATCCACGTGCCTGTTACCGAGCCGCGACCGTAAGGGAGCGGTTTCCGGGGCCTGCCCCACGCTATAATCGGCTGCATGTGTCATCAAGTTGTGCTGCCCCTGCTTCTCCTCTGCGGCCTGATTACCGCCGCGGCCCAGCCGACCCCTCCCGTGGCCCCCACCGTCGATCATCGCGAAGAGCGACACGGCGCCACCGTGGTCGACAACTACTACTGGCTGCGCGAAAAATCCGATCCCAAAGTCGTCGAATATCTGGAAGCCGAGAACGCCTACACCAAAGCCATGACCGCGGACCTGGCGCCATTCCAGGATGCGCTCTATAAAGAGATGCTGGGCCGCGTCAAGCAAACAGATCTCTCCGTTCCCGTGCGCCGCGGCGACTACCTGTATTACTCGCGCACCGAAGAGGGCAAGCAGTACCCGATTCAGTGCCGCCGCAAAGGCAGCATGGATGCGCCCGAAGAAATCCTGCTGGATTTGAACGAGCTCGCGAAGTCTCACAAGTTCGTCGGACTGGGCGCCTTCGTGGTCAGCGACGACCACACCATGCTCGCCTATAGCGTCGATTACACGGGCTTCCGGCAATTCGGCCTGCAAGTGAAGAATCTGCGCACGGGCGAGACGCTGCCGGATACATACGAGCGCGTAGATTCCGTCGTATGGGCAGCCGACAACCAGACGCTCTTCCTGACCACCGAGGACGCCGTCACCAAGCGGAGCGACAAGCTGTGGCGGCACGCGCTCGGTTCCGCCTCCTACGAGCCGCTCTACGACGAGAAGGACGAGCTATACGACATTCGGGTCGACAAAACGCGCGACAAGAAGTACATCTTACTCGGTATCGACAGCAAGGATACCACCGAGTTTCGCTGGCTGCGCGCGGACCATCCGCAAGACCATTTCGCGGTCTTCCTGCCGCGCGAAAAGAAACACCGCTACTATGTCGATCACCGCGAGAATCTCTTCTATATCCGGACCAACAAGGACGGCCGAAACTTCGCCATCATGACCGCGCCGGAAAGCGATCCGGCACCGCAGAACTGGAAGACCTTCATTCCGCAGCAAGACGATGTGCTGATCGAGCACCTGGATCTGTTCCAGGATTTCGCCGTATCCGTAGAGAGGTCGCGGGCGCTCGACCACCTGCGCGTGTATGATTTTCACAGCGCCAAATGGGCGGCCGTTCCGTTCCCCGAGCCGGTCTACGCCGCGTCGCCCGGCGGCACACCCGAGTTCGCTTCGAAGACCTATCGCTACAACTACCAGAGTTTCATCACGCCTCCCAGCGTTTACGATTACGACGCCGCGAGCGGCCAGTCCGCGCTGCTGAAGCGCCAGGAGGTGCTGGGCGGATACGATCCCACGCAGTACATTTCGGAACGCTTGTGGGCCACCGCGCGCGACGGCGTGAAGGTGCCGGTCTCGATCGTCTACCGCAAGGGTTTCGTGCGCGACGGCCGCGCGCCGCTGTTCCTCTACGGCTACGGCTCCTACGGGTTCGGCACGCCCGCGACCTTCGCCAGCAATCGCTTGAGCCTCCTCGACCGCGGCATGGCATACGCCATCGCACACATCCGCGGCGGCAACGAGATGGGCGAGAAGTGGCGCGAGGACGGCATGCTGATGAAAAAGAAAAACACTTTCTGGGATTTCATCGACTGCGCCGAGTATCTGATCGCGGAGAAGTGGACTTCAAAGGAACGCCTGGCGATCGAGGGCGGCAGCGCCGGCGGCTTGCTGATGGGCGCGGTGGTCAACATGCGCCCGGACCTGTTCCACGCGGTACACGCCGCGGTGCCCTTCGTGGATGTGATGAATACCATGATGGACGCGTCGCTGCCGCTGACGGTGGGCGAGTATCTGGAGTGGGGCAACCCCAACGAAAAAGAGGCGTACGATTACATGAAGACGTACAGCCCTTATGACAACCTGGAAAAGCGCGCCTATCCGGCCATGCTGGTCACTACCAGTTTCAACGACAGCCAGGTGATGTATTGGGAGCCCGCGAAGTACGTGGCCCGCCTGCGGACGGTGAAGACCAATGACACGCCGCTGCTGCTGAAGATCAAGATGGAGCCCGCGGGCCATGGCGGCGCTTCCGGCAGGTACGACCGCATGAAAGATCAGGCGTTCGAGTATGCGTGGCTGCTCAAGCAGGTGGGGATTACGAGGTAGGACAGGCTTCAGCCTTTCAAACGGCGAACTGAAGTTCGCCGCTGCACGCTAAAGCGTGCGCCACGTGGCGGCTAAAATACACCATCCTGAAATGCAGAAACTCGAGCGGGAGGCTCCAAGTGCAACCGCGAGATAATGGAGTAGATGATCGATATCTCCTCCTTGCTCGTCCGGATATCGGCAGCCGCTATCTTCGCCGCGCCCGCCGCCGCGCAGGCCGCCACCCCCATCAACGTACCTCTCATCAATCCCGGCTTTGAAAGCCCCTACTACGCCATCTCCGGAAACAACGGCCAGATCTCCGGGTCGATCGCCAGCGGGTGGGCGGACAACTCCACGTGGTCTAATTCCACCGTCGAGTATGCGCAGGAGTTCAACAACCCGCACAGCGGCGCATCCTGCCAAAAGATGGCCGTGGCAGCCATTGGCAGCGGCGAGGCGCAATTCCAACAAGACATGCCTGTTGTGGCGGGGTCGCTCTACACGGCCTCGGTGTGGATGCGGGGCGACCCTGGAACGCAGGTCATTTTCCGCATTCAGAACGCTTCCGCGCCATACGAATCCTATCTGGATACCTACGTCACTCTTACCTCAAACTGGCAGCAGATCACCGTTCACGGCTACATCGTCGTCACCACGGGGGCGTATTTCATGATCGCCCTCAGCACGCCCGGCACAGTCTGGATCGACGACGCCAGTGTGTCATACGTTCCCGGCAGCGCGCCGCCCACGCCAAACCTCGGTCCCATTCCCACTTCCTTTTTCGGCATCCACGTCGCCAACTTCCTGCAGAGCGTTCTCTCGAATCCCGGCTTTGAGCCGCCCTTCGTTTCCGTCGGGCAGAACAACCCGATTTCCGGCAACGTCGCGATCGGCTGGAACGATAACTCATCCTGGGCGGACGTCACCGTGACCTACGCTGAGGACACCAACAACCCGCACGGTGGAACCGCGGCGCAGATGGTCGATGTGCAGGCTGTCACCAGTGGCGCTGTGCAATTAGTCCAGCCCATCACGGTGATCCCAGGCGCGACCTATACGTTCGCCGTGTGGCTGCGCGGCCAGCCGGGGATGACGGTCAACGTCATCCTGCAAAACCAGAACACACCTTACAATTACTACGCTCTGACGCCGGCGCAGCTCAGCGCGAACTGGCAGCAGTTCTCCGCGGCGGGTCAAATCGACGACACCGGCTCCGTGCTGCCGATGATACAAGCCACCGCGCCCGGAACATTTTCGGTGGATGACGCTTCATTCACGGATTCCAACGGACAGCCTGTATCCGGCGGCGTCCCGTGGCCCGCCGCGCGCTTCGGAACCTTGCGCTTGTGGGATTCCGGCACTACCTGGACCGCTCTCGAACCGCTCCGCGGCGTCTGGAACTTCGCGCCGTTGGACACCTGGGTGGCCGCCGCGCAGGCCAACGGCGTACCGGACATCATCCTGACGCTTGGCCAGACTCCCGCCTGGGCGTCATCCAATCCCGACGACGTGAACTACGTGGGCGCGGGCGCGCCGGCGCCGCCCACGAACATTCAGGATTGGAACGACTATGTCACCGCCGTCGCCCAACGCTATAAGGGCCGCATCCGTTTCTACGAAATCTGGAACGAGCCGAACGACAACACTTACTTTACGGGCATGGTCGCGCAACTGGCGCAACTAACTCAGAACGCCTATCGGATTCTGAAAGCCGTGGACCCGCAAAACACGGTGAGCTCGCCCGCCGCCTATTCCGCCGGTTACCTGGATACATTCCTCGCCACCGGCGCCGGCCAGTATGTGGACGTCATCGGCCATCACTTCTACACCACGCCTCCGGAAACAACCGGCCCTCTCATCGCCAATGTCCGCCTGGTGATGAATAAGTACGGGCTTGGCGCGATGCCGCTGTGGGACACCGAAGGCGCATCCGGCGACACCACCACGCCGCCGGACGAGGCCGCCAATTACATGGTGCGGAAATACCTTACCGACCTGGCCTACGGCTCCGGACGCTACGACTGGTACACCTGGGGCAGAGCCACTTCGTTTTGCGTGGGGACCGAGCAGGCCGATCCGCGCGCGCTCACTGAGGCGGGGCAAGCGTATCGTTACCTGCTCGACTGGCTGTTGGGCGCATCGCTTACGCAGGCCGTCATCGATCAGTCCGGCACGTGGCAGATCTGGCTCACGCTGGCCACCGGCGACCCCGCCATCATTGCCTGGAATCCTTCCCAGAACGTGCAGTTCACCATCCCCGCCGCGATCCAGGCGCGCACCGTGCGCGACATCTTCGGAGGCGCGACGGCCGTCGCAGGGACCACCATCGCGGTTACCGATTCGCCCGTTCTGGTCACCTCGTGTTGCCAGACAACGCCCACGATCGGCGCCGTCACCAACGCCGCCAGCTACACCGGCGCCGTTTCACCCGGCAGTCTCGCTACTATCTTCGGTACGGGATTCGCGTCGCAACCAGCCCAGCCGGCGAACCTGCCCCTGCCCGACGACCTGGGCGGCGTGAGCGCTTCCATTAACGGCTTCTACAGCCCGATGCTTTACGCCGGTTCCGGTCAGATCGACTTTCAAGTGCCGTTCGAAGTGCAGGCAGGCAGCGCTACTCTGTTAGTGCGCTCGCCGCTGGGAATGAGCGTCGAGTATCCGCTGACCATCGATGCGGCAGCGCCTGGAATCTTCCAATGGGACGGAAACCTGGCGGTGGCCACCGACGCCGCGGGCACGCTCCTCACGGCTGGCCATCCGGCCCCCGCTGGTTCCGTGGTCGTTGTGTATCTGACCGGAATCGGCAGCCTGACCAACGCGCCGCTGGATGGCGCCGGGGCTCCTGTGAGTCCTCTGGCGTGGGCGACGTTCTCCGCGACAGCCACCATCGGCGGCGTCAACGCCCCGATCCAGTTTCTGGGGCTGACGCCGTATTTCGCGGGCCTCGCCCAAGCCAATCTCCAGGTGCCCCAGCTTGCGGCCGGGGACTATCCGGTGGTCATCACCGTCAACGGAGTGGCCAGCGCTCCCGCTATGCTGCCCATCGGCGGGCAGTAGCGCACGCTTCAGCGTGCCGCTGTCGGCTTCAGCCGACAGTCCGGCGAGCTGCTCGGGGCCCGGCGTCTTCAAGCTATACTGTTCCGAGTGAACCGAGAATATCACAAGTGGTACAGTCCCCATCTGCAACGAGACATGGAGTTGCTGGCGTACGGGCACGCGGGGATGCCCGTCGTCGTTTTTCCGACCTCCATGGGGCGCTTTTTCGATTACGAAGACCGGGGCATGATCGGCGCCCTCGGCTACCAGTACGACACCGGCCGGCTACAGGCTTACTGCCTCGACAGCGTGGATTCGGAAAGCTGGTATAACCGCGGCATTCCTCCGCGGGAACGCGTGCTCCGTCATCTGCAGTACGAGAATTACGTGATCCACGAGGCGCTGCAGTTCATCCGCGCCCGCACTCCCGAGACTCGCGTGGCCGTCACCGGTTGCAGTTTCGGCGGCTATCACTGCGTCAACTTCGCGCTGCGCCATCCCGAACTGGTGGGCCCGTGCGTCAGCATGGGCGGCGCCTTCGATATCCATCAATTCCTGAACGGCTACTACGACGACAACTGCTATTTCAATTGCCCGCCGGATTTCCTGCCCAACCTCACAGACGAGCGCTATCTGAGCGAATACCGCAACGGCATGCGCCTGGTGCTGGCCACCGGCGAACACGACATGTGCCTGAGTGACAACCTGCGCCTGGACGGCATCTTGAACAGCAAGCAGATTCCCCACTGGCTGGACGTTTGGGGCGACGGCACCGGCCACGATTGGCCCTGGTGGCAGCGCATGGCGGTGAAGTTCTTCGGATAGGCAGGGCCGGCTGCTTTATCGTTCTTAAACGCAATCCCCGCCATCATACCGATTGTTGATGACAGGAATTGTTAATGACAGAAATTGACAAGAATTGCCATGCATGCTAGGATGCCAGCATCAGGAGTTCGTGTCATGCAAACCATGAATGTCTCCCTGCCCGATCCGCTCAAGGATTTCGTCGATCATCAGATTGCCGAAGGACGCTATAGCAGCGTGAGCGAATACATCCGCGAGCTCATCCGTGACGACGAGAAGCGCAAGGCCGAAGAACGGCTGGAGGCGCTGTTACTCGTAGGGCTGGCGAGCGAAGAGAGCGAGCTGACGAAGCAGGACTTCGAGGATATCCGCAAGGAAGCGCGGGCGCAGCTCAAGCGCCGCAAAAAGAAGGGCTGACGGTGCCGACGGTCCGGAAGCGGGCCAGCGCGAAGCGCGACCTGGTCGAACAGTACGTGTACCTGGCCGAGCATGCCGGCGTTGAGACCGCGGAACGGTTCCTGGCGAACGCCGGCGAGAGCTTCTCGGATCTGTCCAGAAATCCCGAAATGGGCGCACCGCTCTCCTGGCGTTCACCGGAGCTGGCCGGGTTGCGCAAATGGCGGGTTAGCGGTTTTGAAAACTTTCTGATCTTCTATCAGCCCCGCCCGGACGGCGTTTCAATCGTGCGCGTCTTGCACGCCGCGCAGGACTGGTGGACTCTTCTTGGAATTCTATGAGCATCGACTGATGCCCCCCATGCCCGTCCGTGTTTCAGGTGGCGCAGTTCACGCCGACCGCGAAAGCCGGCAAGCGCGGCTAGGTGGAGTGGCAACTTCAAGCATACGGTTCCGGGCCAGAGCCAATCCGTTTCGAACGCGAGAGTTTTATTGTGTTTAAAGCGCGATCCAGCGGTCCGTCCGTTTTGCTAGACGATTTACATACTTTATCGTCTAGTAAAGAGCCCGAGTTAGTTTCCCACCGCTGTATACAGCGTCTGAATTCCGGCCGCTCCGTCGACCGTGAAGGTCAACGGCACCGCGTCGCCTGCCGCGATGGCTGGCACCACGATGTTGAACTGATACAAGCCCGTGTAATTAGGAGCTAACCCGTCGTAAGCCACCCCGCAAACCGTACCCCCGATAGAGATCTTGAACGACGAGGACAGCACGTTGGACTCTTGCACGAGTTGCCCTGCCGGGATGCTGGGCGTGACCGGCCCGAAGCCGACACCATAAATGACAATAGTGTCGCCCGGATTCGCTAGCCGCGAAGTGAGGCCCGCGATGGCGCCCGTGGGTAGCACGTAAGATCCGTCGGCGAACTGCGCAACCACGTACTGGATGCCGTTCACATTGAAGGAGGACGGGGCTAGCAGTCCGGGCTCCACCGTATTCACCGTGATGTCGTACGCGCCGCTCGTACCGGCTGCCGTGGTGAGCGTGATTTGCTGGATGCCCGTTGTCACATTCGACGGCACAAGCGCGTTCACCTGCCCCGGACTGATGTAGTCGATGAAGGCGGCTTGGCCACCGATGGCCACTGAGGTTCGGTCGAGCGAGGTGGGGGCGTTGATGCCGCTGAAGTCGGCGCCGGTCCAGGAGCGGGTATCGGCGGCGAGGTTCAACCCGTAGATCTCGATCCAGGATCCGGGCGAGACGGAAGAGAATTCGCCGAAGGCGCTGGCGCTCACTACTCCGCCGATCGAGGGAGGCTCCGATTGGATTGCCAGGCGCCCGATATTATCGCTGTTGTTTTCGGTAAACCACAGCGCTCCATCTGGCCCTGTTGTGATCGCAACGGGCATGCTATTGGCGGTGGGTACTGTCTGTTCGGTGATCACTCCGACAGCGGTGATGCGCCCGATCTTGTTACCAGCGTTTTCGGTAAACCACAGCGCGCCATCTGGTCCCGTCGTGATCGCTTGGAGGGCGCTATTGGCGGTGGGCACGGGGTATTCCGTGATCACCCCGGCGACGGTGATGCGCCCGATCTTGTTGGCGCTGGATTCGTTAAACCACAGAGCCCCGTCCGGCCCCGTCGTGATCCCGAGGGGCTGGCTGCCGCCGGTGGGCACCGCGTACTCCGTGATCACCCCGGCGACGGTGATGCGCCCGATGTTGTTGCCATAAATTTCAGTGAACCACAGCGCCCCGTCCGGCCCCGCCGTAATCCAATAGGGCCAGCTGCCGCCGACGGGCACGGGGTACTCCGTGATTGCCCCAGCAGTGGTAATACGCCCGATTTTGTTGCCTTGTCGTTCGGTAAACCACAGTGCGCCGTCCGGCCCCGCCGTGATCAAATCGGGGCCGCTATTGCCGGTGGGCACGGAGTACTCCGAAATCGCCCCGGCCGTGGTAATGCGCCCGATGTAGTTGCTGGCGAATCCGGTGAACCATAGCGCGCCGTCCGGCCCCGCTGTGATCCCCCAGAGGCTGCTATTGGCGGTGGGCACAGGGTATTCCGTGATTACCCCGGCCGTAGTGATGCGCCCGATCTTGTTACCAGCGTTTTCGGTAAACCACAGCGCTCCATCGGGCCCGGATGTGATGATCGCAGCTACGGCGCCGGACGTTGGAATACGGTACTCCGTAATACCCCCCAATTGCGCCAGCAGCATATTGGAGAAGCCGAGCAGCAGCGCCAGCCTGAGACTTTTGCTTGCCCTACTAGACCGCCGCATCTGTGCGATTGGAGCCACCTCTAAGCAGATGGTGGCTACCACGGCAGAATGGTTAGCGCGGCGAGATGATTGCTGTTCCGTCTTCATGCTTTGTCCCCCTCTCTTATACTACGGGGAAAGCGGGCCGTTCTGCTCATGTTCGACGGAAGTTTTCTCAAGCGAGATGGGACTAGTAGGATCAGTACTCATGAACGAATTGAGCTCTCTGGAGCCACCCAGAGCCCGCCATAATTACTTGCCTGAAAACCTCCCGGCCAGCGAACGGCCACTTGGTCTGGAGGGCGGGTTCCGGACGAGCGCCGAACACCGTTAACGAGAGGCTCGCTAATAGTCCGTTTTGTTGTTCCGGTCGCCCCCGACGGGCGCTCCGCCCTTCCATTTCCGATAATCCCGCGCTATGCCCCTCCGCCTTGTCCCGGTTGCCCTCCGTCGGCTCCCAAAGCTCGCTACCCTCGAAGTGGCCCCCTACCGGCTGATTAGTTGGGCACTCGGAGTGGTCGGCAACTTGCGATGAGTTCTGTACCCCAAAAAGCGCCGAAACTTCCTGCGAAGCAAGCGAGTCTGGAAACCGACAACTGCCTCCAGCTATCCGGTTTCGATCACATGCCGGGGTCGGCCCGGATCTTCATGAAAACAGGCCTGGACTTTCAACCCACCTGCCAGAACTGCCAAACAGCCGTGGTACTCTGATCTGCTCGGGTGGAGTCTATGGCCCTCCAAGGCCGGTCGCTCAATGCTGCGACCCACGCGTCCCCTGCGATGCCAACGTATGCAACGTAACGCAAAGCGAATCGCGACGATCGGTAGTTTTTGTTGCGGGCGCTACGGGTCGTCCGACTTGGTGGAACAAATCCGCCCTTGGTACCTGCTAAGCAGCTTATTATTGAAGCGCTTGGGCTTTGTTCGTCTCATCTTGCCCTGGCGAGGCGGCGATCTGGGCTTTTCACTCCGCCGCTACAAATGTTACGCGATGCAACATAGATCGCGGAAAAAAGAACCAAGCGGCGCGCGTTCCTCCGACGACGGTAGAATGATAGAACCTGCGGTGTTTTACAGAAAGCCGGGCATGAAGTCTCTCAACATCAAAGACCCCGAAGCCCATCGGCTCGCGACGGCCATTGCCCAGGAGACAGGCGAAACCATGACCCGCGTGGTAACCAATGCGCTCCGGGAACGCTTTGAGTGCCTGCCGAGCCGCCACGGCAAGGCCGGCGTGGAGGAACTCCGCGCAATTGCCAGACGCGCCGCTGCCCATGTCAAGCGCCCATACCTCGACCATGCGGACTTCCTGTACGATGAAAACGGCCTCCCGAAATGATCCTCGACACATCCGCCCTGGCTGCCATCTTCTTTGGAGAGCCTGAACTGGAACTGTATATCCAGGTCATTCATGACGCAGAACGTTGCCGCATCAGCGCCGCCAATTTTGTCGAACTCTCAATGGTGGTCGAGGGGCAGATCGGTCCCGAGGCAGGCCGCCAGTGCGACGTATTCTTCCGGAGAGCTGAAAATCGTCATCGAGCCCGTCACAGTGGAACAAACGCACCTGGCACGGCAAGCCTTCCTCGATTTCGGCAAAGGCCGCCATCCGGCAAACTTGAATTTCGGAGACTGCTTCGCCTATGCGCTCGCCAAAGCGACTGGGGAACCGCTGCTGTTTAAAGGAGAAGATTTCAGCAAGACCGATGTTAGGGCGGCAGTAACCGCCTAACATAGTAGCTGCATGCCAGACACGCCAGCCATCGCCGTCCACGACCTCCGCAAACTCTACGGCGACAAAGCCGCGGTGGATTCGCTCGACCTGGTGGTCCCGCGCGGCTGCTTCTTCGGATTCCTGGGTCCCAACGGCGCGGGCAAATCCACCACCATCCGCATGCTGACGGGCCTCATCCCGCCCACCTCCGGCTCCATCGAGCTGCTGGGCATGCGCCTGCCGGATCGGGAACTGGAGATCAAGCAGCGCATCGGACTGGTGCCCGACGAATCGCTGCTCTTCGACCGCCTGACGGGCGCCGAGTTCCTGGAGTTCGTGGGCCGCATGTACGGCCTGGCCCGCCCCGTGGCCATCGAGCGCGCGCGGTCCCTGCTCGATCTGTTCGAGCTGCGCGAAAAACGCAAGCTCATCGCCGAGTATTCCAAGGGCATGCGCAAGCGCCTGGCCATGGCGGCCTCGCTCATCCATCACCCGGACCTGTTCCTGATGGACGAACCGTTCGAGGGCGTGGACGCCGTGGGGGCCCGGCTCATGAAGGACATCCTGCTGGACCAGGTGCGCCGCGGCGCCACCATCTTCCTCACCTCTCACGTGTTGGAGGTGGTCGAGCGCCTGTGCGACCGCGTGGCCATCATCGATAAAGGCAGGATCGTCCGCGAAGGCTCCATGGACGAGCTGCGCGGCGGAACGGAATCGCTCGAAGATGTTTTCGTGCGCGTGGTGGGAGCCGGGCGCGAGTTTCACGAACTGGAGTGGCTCAAATGATCCGGGCCATCCTGCGCGCGCAATTCCTGAGCATGCGGATCTTCCGCCTGGCGTCCAGCCGGGCCGCTGTGTTTCGGGTGATCGTTGCAGTGCTTTGGTTCGGCTTCTGGACCTTGCTCGCCGCGGTTGCCGAGCAACTGACGGCGGCTCCGGGACTGCGGGCGCAAATCGTAACCTGGCTGCCCGCCGGCCTGTTGGGAGTATTCGCCTACTGGCAGTTGGCGCCCATGGCCTCGGCAACCATGGGCGCATCGCTCGATCTGCGCAAGCTGCTGGTCTATCCCGTGCCGCGGCGCTCGCTGTTTCTGGTCGAAATCCTGCTGCGCATCACCACCTGCGCGGAATTGCTGCTCCTATTGTCGGGCGTCGCCATCGGTTTGCTGCGGAATCCCGCATTCGGCGGGTGGCGGTCGCTCGCGCGCGTGCCTCTCGCCGTGGTTCTTTTCGCGGCGTTCAACCTGATGCTGGCGGCCGGACTCCGCAACCTGATCGAGCGGCTGCTGAGCCGCAAGGGCATCCGCGAGGCGATTGCGCTCCTGCTGATGCTCATCGGCGTACTCCCGCGATTGCTGATGGTCACCGGCTTCGCCAACCGGCGGCTCGAGCACGTCTTCCCGACGGCCGCGAATCCGTTCTGGCCTTGGGGGGCCACGGCGCGTTGCCTGCTTGGCCAGTCCGCCGGAGTGCGGCCCATGGCT
>Ga0181536_10002824_pt1 | contig 19257 bp, 16 predicted proteins | sample PEATcosm2014_Bin_41_FD_121105 | JGI IMG/M metagenome (GOLD analysis project Ga0181536, IMG submission 121105) | Peatland microbial communities from MTU Mesocosm Facility, Houghton, MI, USA - PEATcosm2014_Bin17_60_metaG | ecosystem: Environmental > Terrestrial > Soil > Wetlands > Peat | place...
GTTGGCCTCGCCTGCACTCCCACGCCCACGCGCCAGAGCAGGTATCCCACTGCCTGCTTGACGTAATTCCAGCGGTCGTGCAGTGGTTCCGGGGTGTGCTCCTTGCGCGGCGAACCGTACGCCTTTAAGCCGCGGGATTCGAGTATCTTCTTCACGCGATAAATGTGGTACCCGTCGCTTACCACGATGGCGGAATTGAGGCCCATGCGGCGCATGATTTCGCACGCCAGGGTGGTGGAATGCACCGTGCTCTCGCCCTCGGTTTCCACAATGATGGCCTCGGGCGGCACGCCGCGGCCGATCAGGTAGGAGCGGCCCACGCCGCCTTCCGTAAACACCGGCTCGCCGCCCGCGCCGCCAGTGGTCATGATCTGGGGCGCCAGCTTGCGGTGGTACAGTTCCAGCGCGTGGTCCAGCCGCGCGCGAAATACTTGTGAGGGCCGTCCCCGATACTCGGCTGCGCCCAGCACCAGGATCACATCCGCCGGTTGCGCTTCCTCGCGCGTGGATTGCCGCCCAATCCGCACGGAAAGGTAACCGACCCAGACCATCAGCCCCGCCAGCGCCGCCGCCATCACAACCCATGCGGCCCGCTTTACGTGCGGTATTCTGAACATACGGAAACCTTATTGTAAATCGGATGGCGAAGTCTGAGACCATTACGAGCGCCGCCAATCCGCTGCTCAAGGACGTGCGGCGCGCCATCGCGCGCGGCACGCTCACCGAGCAGGGTTGGTCGGTGGCGGAGACCTTTCACCTGCTGGAAGAGGCGCTGCGCAGCGATTGCGAAGTGAAGACCGTGCTGGTGGCCGAATCCGTGCGCTCGGCCGCCGAGGCGCACGTTCGGCGCCTGGCGGGCGTCAAGGTGGTGGTCTTGCCGGACGCGCTGCTCCAGAGCATCTCCGGAACCGAGACCAGCCAGGGCGTGATGGCCCTGGTCAAACCGCCGGTCTGGAAGCTGGAGCAACTGTTCCGCGGCTGCCCGCTGGTGGTGGTGCTCGATGGCTTGCAGGACCCCGGCAACACCGGCGCCATCGCGCGCGCCGCCGAGGCCTTCGGCTCTACCGGCATCCTGTTTCTCAAAGGCAGCGTAAGCCCGTATAATCCCAAAACGCTGCGCGCTTCCGCCGGCTCGCTGTTTCGCATCCCGTTTCTACACGGCGTGGACCCCGCCCTGGCGCGCGCGGCCCTCCGCCAGAACAAGGTGGCGTTGTATGCCGGGGTTCCGGCGCGCGCCGGCGCCGCGGTGCGCTCGCTGGCGGATGCCGATTTCTCGGGACCCTGCGGCTTGGTCATCGGCAACGAGGCGCGCGGCGTTGGCGCTGCGCTGCGCTCGGCCGCGCTCGATATCTCCATCCCCACGGTGGGCGTGGAATCGCTCAACGCCGCCGTGGCCGCCGGCATCCTGCTCTACGAAGCGCGGCGGCAGAGAGCGCTGCGGCCGTGAGCCTGTTCGACTCTCCATCCCCCGAACCCGAAACGCACGGCAAGCGCCCCCTGGCCGAGCGCATGCGTCCGGAGCGCCTCGAGGATTTCATTGGGCAGGAGCACATCCTCGGGCCGGAGAAGCCTCTGCGCCGCCAGATCGAGCGCGATGAGCTGGCCTCCATCATCCTCTGGGGACCGCCCGGCACCGGCAAGACCACGCTCGCCAAGCTCATCGCCCGCATCACGCGCTGTGAGTTCATTCCCTTCAGCGCCGTCCTCAGCGGCATCAAGGAAATCAAGGCGGTGATGGTCGACGCCGAGCGGTTGCGGCGCGTGGGCCGCCGCACCATCCTTTTCATCGATGAGATCCACCGCTTCAACAAGGCGCAGCAGGACGCTTTTCTGCCCTATGTCGAGCGCGGCGACATTATCCTCATCGGCGCCACCACCGAGAACCCTTCCTTTGAAGTGATCTCGGCGCTGCTCTCCCGCTCACGCGTCTACGCGCTGCGCGCGCTCACCGTGCCGGAAATCGTGACGCTCCTCAAACGCGCTCTGCCGGTGGTGGGTCTACAGGCGCCCGAGGAACTCCTCGAGCAGATCGCCATCTACTCCAACGGCGACGCGCGCCAGGCGTACAACACCCTGGAAGCGGCGGCCGCCTCGGCGCCCTCTGGGCCCGGAAGCGAGCTGACCTCCGCCGCCGTTGAAGACGCCATGAACCGCAAGACGCTGCTCTACGATAAGGGCGGCGAAGAGCACTACAACGTGATCTCCGCGCTGCACAAGTCGGTGCGCTCGAGCGACGTGGACGCCGCGCTCTACTGGCTCACCCGCATGCTCGAAGGCGGCGAGGACCGCCTGTACATCGCGCGCCGCTTGATCCGCATGGCCATCGAAGACATCAGCCTGGCCGACCCGCGCGCTTTGGAGCAGGCTGTGGCGGCCATGCAGGCGGTCCACTTCCTCGGCATTCCCGAAGGCGACCTCGCGCTGGCGCAGGCGGCCATCTATCTGTCGGTGGCGCCGAAATCCGACTCCGCTTACCGCGCCATGAACGCGGTGCATGAGGATGTCGAGCAAACCATCGCCGAACCGGTCCCCATGAACCTCCGCAACCCCGTGACGCGCCCCATGAAAGAGTGGGGCTACGGCCAAGGCTACCAGCACGCCCACCAGTTTGAGGACGCCATCGTCGATATGGAATGCCTGCCGCCGTCTCTGGCCGGACGGCGTTATTATTTCCCCACCGGCCGTGGCCTGGAGAAGCGCATTGCGGAGAGGCTGGAAGAGATCCGGCGGCTCCGGCAGGCGCGTTAGCCGCCAACCGCTGGGCGCTCACGTTCGGCACCATTCGCCAGAGTTTCTCCCCTCATATGAGGGTAAAGTGTATACGCTAGTATGAGGTAGAAAGCTGGACCCATTTTCTTTTGGAAAAAGATCTTGCATCTTGCATATCATGATGCTAGACTAGTCATGGTTGCTCTAGTACCATAACGAACGTTAATACCGCAGAGCTGAGATGATCGCAAGCTTCTTGATTATCGGATTTTCGGTACTTCTTCTCGCGTATTGGTTCCGCTATAGTTGTATCCTGTTGCTGCGCTCTCATGCGGAGCGAATGATTTCGACGTCTGCCGTGTCGGATATCCGGTTCTGCTTCGCTGAGGTGCAGGCTCGGCTTCGAACCGCCGAGGTGCTGGACCCGCTACACCTATCGTTGCAGCGCGACTACGAGATTCTCATCTATTTGCTGCAACACGCCTCCGGCCTCAGTCTGGAGTCCTTTGAAGACCGCCTCCTGGTGCTGGACTACAAAGTGATGCAGTGGTGTTATCGCCTCACCAGGATTGCCGCGCCGCAACAGGCCCGCCGGGCGCTTAACGAAATGGCGTCGGTTCTGATCGTGCTGGCCCAGAATATGGGCGAACAGGCCCGCATTCACACCGAAGCGTAATCGCAGCCCGCCCCAAGACCTCGGCACTTCCTCGTGATCGGCAGCCTCTGGAGATTGGTTCGGTTTCAGCGGCTCGCGTGCTGCCCAGTTTACTGCAATGGCCGCCAGGGGTGCTAGCGGCGCCCGCTGTGGGAGCCTCCGCCGCCGCGGGAACTGCCGCCGCCACCGCCATGGCTCCCTCCCTGGGAAGGAGCGGAGCGATACCCGCCGCCGCCGTACGATGGGCTGGAGCGATAGGCGGGAGCGGAGCGATACCCGCCGCCGTACGATGGGCTGGAGCGATAACTGGGCATGCTGCGGCTGCCGCCGAAGTTGCCACCGTAAGAAGGAGCGGAGCGATAGGCGGGAGCGGAGCGATACCCGCTGCCGCCGCCGTAGGCCGGGCTGGAGCGATAACCCGGCTGCGAACCGGAACCTCCAAAATGGCTCCACTGGCTTCCGCCGCTACCCGAGGCCCGGGCCGCATTCATGCTCTGCCGGGCCGCCGGAGCGCCGCGCTGCGCCTGGCTGGCCCCTGCTCCAGACCCGCCGAAGTGCTGCCAGTTGCCGGCTGCCGCGCGATTGCTCTGCGGCGCCAAGGATCGGCCGGCCGGGGCGCCGCGCTGCGCGCCATTAGCGCCCACGTTTCCGCGGTTCGCGAAGTTCGCACTCCCGCCGGCTGATCTTCCACCCGCACCGCCGTAACGGGAGGCCAGCCCTCGATTGGGGTATGCCACACCCAGCCGGTGCGCCGGATCGTGTGCCCAGATCCCACGGCCGCCAAAGCCCCCGCCGCCATAAAAGCCACGGAAGCCATAGTGGTTGAAAAAGTAGTAGTTCTCAAAAATCGAGCAGTTAAACCAGTTCGGCCCCCAGCCCCAACCGCCCCATCCCAGACCGCCGAAGAAGCCTCCGATGTAGATCCCCGGGCCGAATCCATAACCATAACCGTAATACGGGTAGTCGAGCGGCGGATAGTAGCCATAATCGGGCGGCCCCCAGACGTACTCGGGGTTGTACTGCGGCACATAGACGACCTCCGGGTTCGCCGGCTGAATATCAATGGCGCTCCGATCCCCTTGCGTCTCGGTCGTGACACTCTCCTGAGGGCTCGAATTCAGTTTGCCCGCCGCCTTGGCCTGGGCGCGCATCCTCTGCACGGCATTCATGACGTCGGCCTGTTGGGCCAGAAATGCGTTGCCCAGATCGGTAGTCCAGCGAATGTTCGAACTCAATAGGTTGACGACATCCGGAAAGGCCACCAGCGCTTGGATACTCGGGTCCCAATCCTGCTGGCGCGCGGCAGCCATTAGTTGCTGGCCCTGCAGGTTTCGATTTTGTTGCAGCCACTGTTGTGCTTCGGCCACCTCCAGCGGATAGGTGGCGGCCACCAGCACCTCGCTGAGCAACGCGTCGGGATAGAGGGCGACGGGCGCCACCAGCGTGTCCAATTGATCTGGCGAGAGCGCCTGTGCCGGAGGCGAAGGTGGCGTGGGCGGCGCGGGAGCCTGCGCCAAGAGCACGCCGGCCGGAAACATCAACAGGAGCAGGACACAAACCCTGCCGAGCCTCTGCCGAACAACCAAGTGGAGCCGTCGAGACTTCATTCTTCTACCTCCGTTACCGCGGCGCCGATGTTCCCAGACACGCGCCTCGGTCTTGCAGGTGCACGTTCCAGACCAAACCTCAAGTGCTTGCCGGCCAGCCACTTAACCCCATTGCCCAGCCGGGGATGAATGGCTGAAAACCACCACCTCTGCTGGATTCTGGCCAGTCCGCCACTTCCGTGTCGCACCCCCGGGCAGGACGTGAACCGCACCGCGGCAACGTAGTACTCTATTCTGAGGAGACACCCGTGATGCCGGACCATAGCGAGCCGCTGCCTGCTCCACCACCCCGCGTCCAACGGTGGCAGAAGCCCGCGTGCGCGGTTCTCCTTGCGGCTTACTTCTTCCTGATCTCATGGGACGGCCTGAAGGCGCCCTTTGCGGTCGACGAAATGGCGGCCATCTGGTGGTTCTGGCATCCCTCGCCCTGGCGGTTGCTGTCTTCCCAATTCATGCTCTGGCATGGCTATCTCCGGCCCATGGGAGGACTGTTCTATGTGCCCATCTTTCTGACGTTCGGCCTGAACCCCGTGCCCTACCACGTAGTCTTGCTGCTGCTGCTGCTGGCCGGCGCGTATCTGATGTACCGCTTCGCGCGCGTGCTGGGCTTGGGAGAGCTGCCGGCCGCGATTGTGGCGCTGATCGCCTGCTATCACGGCGGCCTGAGCAACCTGTACTTTAACAGCGTTTTCGTGTTTGACGTGCTCTGTGGCGTCTTCTACTTCGGCGCGTTCGTTTACTATGCGCGCATACGCTCCTCCGGCAGTTTGTTAAGCCGGGGCCAGACGGCGGCATTCCTGGGGCTCTACCTCTGTGCCCTCAACTCCAAGGAAATGGCGGTCACCATGCCCGCCGTTCTTCTGGCCTATGAATGGCTTTTTCACGCGCCGCCGCCCTGGCGGGGGAAATCGCTCGCCCTATGGCTTCGCGGGCCGGGAAGCGTGCTGTGCTGGTCGGCGGCCATGAACCTGGTCTTCATTTATGGGAAAAGGTTCGGACCCGGTGCGCTGATGCAGGCATCGGCGTACAGGCCCGTGATTTCATTGGCGCGGATCGTCGATTTTCAGAAACGGTACATCGGCGACATTTTCTATCACATGCCCCGTTTCGAGTGGCCGGCCACATTGGCGATCTGGCTGGCGGTGACCTATCTGGTCTGGCGGCGCAACCGCCCGGTGCTCCGATTCTGCTGGTTCTACATTCTGCTGACGCCGCTGCCCATCGAATTCCTCGAAGGGCGCGATCAGGCCTGCCTGTACGTCTGCCTGGCCGGTTGGGCGGTGCTGGCGGCGACGCTGTTCACCGACTGGCTGTCCAGCGCCACGCGAATCCTCACCGCTGAACCGCTGTTCCGCCGCCTGCAGCCCAGGCACGTGCGCGCCGTGCTGGCCGCCGCGGGAATGATTCTTTGGGCCCTGGGAAACTTGCGCTTCGAACAGACCGAGGTCGCACCTGCCATACAGTACCTGGGCGGAGAAACCACCGCGGTGCTGGCCGAGTTTCGAGCGGCGAACCCGCGCGTCCCCCCGGGCGCCAAAGTGATCTTCCTGGACGACCCGTGGCCGGGCCAGAGCTTCGATGCCTCGCGCATCGCCGAGTTGTGGTTCCGCGACCGCAAGACCCAGGTTCTGCTCAACCAGATCAGCCATCTTCCGCCGGAAGAGATCGCCAAGGCCGACGCCCTGTTCACCTGGCGGGACGGGAAGCTGATTCGTGTGCGATAGCGAACGCCGAGGTACAAACATGAACCTGTTCACTCCGCTGACGGTGCGCGATGTCACCTTCCGCAACCGCATCGCCGTCTCGCCCATGTGCCAGTACTCCTCGGTGGACGGGTTGGCCACCGATTGGCACCTGGTCCACCTGGGCAGCCGGGCCGTGGGCGGCGCCGGCCTGGTGATGACGGAAGCCGCCGCCGTGGAGGCGCGCGGGCGCATCTCGCCGGGCGATGCCGGCATCTGGAAGGACGGGCACATCGAGCCGCTGGCGCGCATTACGAGCTTCCTGCGGGAGCAAGGCGCGGTGGCGGGTATCCAGCTCGCGCACGCCGGCCGCAAAGGCAGTACGCGCCGCCCGTGGGAAGGCGGCGGGAGCGTTCCGGAGCCGGCCGGCGGCTGGCCCACGGTGGCGCCCAGCGCGGTCCCGTTCGAGGCCCAAGATCCCGTCCCCGCCGAGCTGTCGCACGCCGGAATTCACTCCATCGTCGATGCGTTTCGCACGGCCGCGCGGCGCGCGCTCCGCGCCGGTTTCCAGGTGGTCGAGATCCACGCCGCGCACGGCTACCTGATTCATGAGTTCCTTTCTCCACTCAGCAATCGCCGCACCGACGAATATGGCGGGACCTTCGACAACCGTATCCGCTTCGCCCTGGAAGTGGCCCAGGCGGTGCGCGGGGCATGGCCGCTCAACCTGCCGCTGTTCCTGCGGATTTCCGCCACCGATTGGGTCGAGGGCGGCTGGACTCCCGGCGAGTCCGTCGAGTTGGCGCGCCGTGTGCGGCCGCTGGGGGTCGATCTCATCGACTGCTCGTCGGGCGGTTCGGCGGCCCACGCCCAAGTGCCGCTCGCTCCGGGCTATCAGGTTCCCTTTGCCGAGCGCATCCGCCGCGAGGCCGGCGTTCTCACCGGCGCGGTCGGGCTGATCACTACGCCCCAGCAGGCCGATGAGATCATCCGTTCGGAGAAGGCCGACCTGGTGCTGCTGGCGCGCGAATTCCTGCGCGATCCCTACTTCCCGCTGCACGCCGCCAGGGCGCTCGGCGCGGAGGTCAACCCGCCGGTGCAGTATTTGCGAGCTTTCCCGTCCCCCTGAAAAACGAAAGGCGGCCCTCCCACGCAAAGCTGCGGGAAGGACCGCCTGATCTTAGCTTACCGGCACAGCGGCCGGATAGGGGTGAATGTTAATTTGCCAACCGCTTGGCAGTGGCTTCGGTGGTCATGGGCGCACCACCACCCCGACCCGGACGAGTGATCTTCAACTTCAACTCGTTGCCGGAAACCGTGCCGGCGTACTCCGTCGTCATCGAATTGTCGCCCATCTGCATGGTGACCTTGAAGGAGATGTTGTCGCCATCGATCTTGCCTTCGGAGATCTGGCTTTCCATGGGATCGCCGCCGCGGCCAGGCCTCACCATACTGCCGGTCAGCGTGCTTCCATTGGCCTTCAGGTTAAGCGTCACCTGGGTAGGGTTTCCACCTCCCCTGCCGGGTTGCTCATAAACCCACTTGCCGGTGACATCCGCCGCCATCGCGACGAACGCTACCACAAGCAGAATCGTAAATACAAAAAGCAGCTTTTTGGTCATAGTAACAATCTAGGCGTCGCCCAACGGCCGGATGTTACCCTCCGTGGTGATATTCGGTCAAAAAACACAAAAAGCAGCCCTTACGCCGCGCCTCTGTAGGGGCGAGGCATGCCTCGCCCCTCCTCCTAATGTTCCCCGCAGCCGCGGTGCTACGTGGTGGACCGCTTGGCGGTCATTTCGGTGGTCGTCGGCCCATTCGGCCCTTCGCGAGTCACCTTCAACTTCAACTCGTCGCCGGAGAGCGTGCCCTCGTACTTGCTCACCATCGTGTTGCCGTTGAACTCCACTTTCACGGTGAAGGAGATGTTGTTTCCGTCGATCTTCCCGTCGGAGATTTCACGCGCTTGGGGAGCGCCGCCGCCACCTTGACGGCCACCGCCTCCACCGCCGCCACCGCGACGGCCACCACCACCCATGCCGCCGGTCATGGTCCCGGTCAGGGTGGCCCCATCGGCCTTCAGGTCAAACATTGTCTGGCGAGCCGGGCCGCCATTCCTGCCCGGTTGCTCGGCTACCCACTTGCCGGTGATATCCGCCGCCATCGCGACGAACGCTACCACCAGCAGAATCGTAAATACAAAAAGCAGCTTTTTGGTCATAGCAATCAGTTAGGCGTCGCGGCCTGTCCGGACGTTACCGGTAGGCGAATAACATCGCGTACAAGATCAGCCCAATCATCACGATACCCAAGCCGAGCGCGGTAAAGCCCAACCGCCGCCAGAATCTTGCCGCCTGAGCCGCCGGCTGTGGCATCAGGCTCTGCTCCAGTTGGCCGCTTTCCACCAGTTCCCGGTATTCGCGCGGGCGGTCCCGCTTGAACTCCTCCAGCGGCATGCCGCCCGTGAAAATCACGGTATCGATCGGGAATCTCTCCGGACGGAAGTGGGTATTGAAGAAATGCACCACGAAAATGAAGCTCACCGCCAACAAGGCCTCGTCGCTGTGGATAGTGGTGGCTACATTGACCATCCAGCCTGGAAACACCCGCGTGAAGATCTCGGGGAACCACAGCATCAGCCCGGTGCCGCCGATGATGGCAACGCCCCAGAAGACCGCGAAGTAGTCGAATTTCTCCCAGTACGTCCAGCGGCCATACTCCGGTCTCGAACCGCGGCCCAGGAACCATTTGAGCGAGCCGATGAATTCGTGCCAGTCGCGCCGGTTCATCAGCATGCTCTCCGGGCCGGCGATGAACCGCCACCAGCTCTTGCCGCTCTGGCGGCGCAGCCTCGCCAGGTCGTACAGATGCATCCCAAAATAGGTGAAGGTCAGAACGGCGCAGAAACGGTGGATCAGCCCCGCCCCCTCGAAGCCTCCCAGCAAGTGGGCCAGCACCTTGGCCCAGCCCGCGTAAGAAAACTTCAAGATCATTCCCGTCAGCGCCAGCCCCAGAAAACTGGACACTACCATCAGGTGCAGATTGCGGTGGAACTTCCGAAACCGCCGCACGTACATGCCGGTCGCAGGCGGGCCGTTCTTCGCCTGCCTGCGGTAAGCCAGCGATCGCGGCAGCCAGGCCACGGTATGCGCGCCCGAGATAACCAGCGTGCCCACCAGCAGCGAGGTCATGCCCCAGAACGTCCAGAAAAGGAACGGGTACTTCTTGGGGTCGTGGTGCGTGGCGTGGGTCAGGTACCCGGCGAACTGCCGGTGCGATCCCGTGTGGCACTTCCCGCACGTGTTGACAATGTTGTTCCGGCTGAGCCGCGAGCGCGGGTTGTTCACCGGCAGAATGTCGTGCGCGCCATGGCAGTCGTAGCACTTGGCGGTCTGCAGATAGCCCAGCTTGGAGACCTTCCCATGGAAGGTCTCGAAATAGGCTTCCGTAATCTGCTGGTGGCAGCGCCCGCACTGGTCCATGATGTGCAGCCGGAAGTCCGAGAGGTCGGTGCGCTGGATGCTGTGCGCCGAATGGCAGTCCGAGCACACCGGCAGCTCCTTTCCGGTCTTGGTCACCTCCGGGCTGTGGACGCTCATGTGGAACATCTCGTAGATGCCCCGGTGGCACTTGGCGCAGGTCAGGGCGATGTTGGCGCGGTTGACGCTGGAGCGCGGATCGCTGACAGGCAGTTCGTGATGCGCCGTGTGGCAATCGGCGCAATCCGCGGTCACAGTCAGACCGCTTTCGAGCAGGCCCTTGCCGTGAATGCTCTCCTTATAGTGCTCCACGATCTGGCTCTGTTTGCCGGTGTACCGCAGCGCCGCTTTCTGCCCCGATTGATGGCACTTGGCGCACAGCGCGGGCACGTTGCGAGAGAACGTGGGAGAGGCTGAATCGGTTTTGCCGCGGGTGCCGTGCGGACTATGGCAGTCCTGGCAACTCGGCGCATCCGGGTTCCCCTCCGCCGCCAGCTTGCCGTGCGTGCTTTCGCGATACTGATTCACCTGGTCGGCGTGGCAGATCGAGCAATCCACTTTCTCGGGCATCGTATCGCAGGACCGGTTGTGCGAAGGCGTGCCGCCGGTGTGGCACTGGACGCAGGCTTTGCCCGCGTGCCGCGATGCGCCCAACTCCGCCTCATTGACGAACAGCGACACCGTCTTTCCGCCGCGCGTCACTTTCAGGTTCGGGTCGCCATGGCATCGCTGGCAGTCGCGGTCCGACATGCCCTCCGGGTAGTAAACCTTGCGCACCTTGTGCGGCTCGTGGCAGTCCACGCAGGCCGGAATCAGGTTCGGTCCCTTCTCCCACAGCTCGCCCCGGATCACCTTGCGGTGCACGGTTTCGATCATCGCGTGGCACTTGGTGCAGGTCCTGGCGATGTTGGCCTTGGCGATGGACGAGCGCGGGTCGGTGTGCGGAAGCACGAAATGCGCCGTGTGGCAACTGGTGCAGACCGCGGCAACGATGAGACCTTTCTCGGAAAGCGCCTGGCCATGGATGCTGTCCATGTAGTTGCCATAGATGTTGGTCTGGGGGATGTCGTGCGTCAGGCTCACCGGCGTGCCCTCGCGATGGCAGCCCCCGCAAAGCTTGGGGATTTCCATCACCGAGGTGGGCGCGCGCGGGTTCGACGGCCGCAGAATGTTGTGCGTCCCGTGGCAGTCCTTGCAGCCCGGCGCGAGCTTGTCGCCACGCGCCGCCGCCCTCCCGTGGAGGCTCGCTTCGTACTGCGTCTGCTCGTCGGGGTGGCACGAGCCGCAATCCACGCGGGCCAGCTTTTCCGGGTGCGGGAACTCCTTCTTGGCAAGCTCGCTGTGGCAGTTCGCGCATTCCAGCGTCGCGTGCGGCGAGGCGCGCAGGGCTGCCGCATTGAACGGCGGAGGCATGCCTGGTTCCCGCTTGCCCGTCCGCGGGCCGGTATCGTGACACCCGGCGCACTCCTCGGAGCCCGGAAGGGCTTTGGGCTGCTGGCCCCACAGAACTGTGACCAGGGTTCCGGCCGCGAGCGCCAGGGAAAAGGAGTGCGTCCTCACCGTCCGTCCGCTCCATAAGTTTCAGGCGCCGGCTCCGGCCCGTGCTCCCGGACGCCCTTGCCGTTCAGAAACGAGGTGTCCAGCGGGTACACGTCCGGATCGAAAACCACCAGGTAAAGGTGCCAGACCACGATCGCCAGGCACGCCAGCACGGCCTCATAGAAGTGCACCGCCGTGGCAAAATCGAGCACCTCTTTGGGAAACCACCGCAGCATCAGGCTGTTCGCCCAGAGCATCAGGCCGGAAAGGCCCATAACCACCCCGCCCCACACCAACGCCCAGTACTCGGCTTTCTCCATGAAGCTGTACGGCGACAGGTACGGCTTTCGGGATCCGATCCCCAAGTTGTAAGTGAAGCTCTGCCATGCCTCGGCCACGTCCGTATATCGCGGCCAGAGGCTCTTCCAGTGACCGCGCAGTTGCCGATTGACGACCAGCGAGATGACGTGTAGCACCGCCGTCAAAAGGAACACCACGGCCGCCGACCTGTGGACCATGCCTCGCACCGACCACCTCGCCTCCCAACTCAGCATTGGCTTGGCCCACCACTGTTCGGGATACTTGAGCTGGAATCCGGTCCAGGCCAGCACCACGAACGATACCAGCAACAGAGCGTGCAAGAGCCGCTCGAAGGGCAGCACGCGCAGCGGCTGATGGGTAGTAGTTCGGTGCCATGGCTGCGGTTTCGCCTTGGCGCTCCACCGCAATTGGCGGAACTTCCGGACCCAGTCGCCCAGGTTGTGCAGCAGCATGAGCCCTATGACCAGCGGAATCAGCACCAGGTAGGTCTGCCGCACCAGGCGCACCGAGGCCGGTTCCGCGCGGCCGGCCCACAGGTGCACGGGCCCCAGCGCGAACCGTGTCCCCGCACCGGGATGACACCGCCCGCAGGTGCGCGGCAGGTTCTTCGGGTTGATGGTGGATTGCGGGTCCGAGGACGCCAGAATGTTATGTACCCCGTGGCAACTGGAACAATTGGCAACAGTTTGCGAGCCTGCGGCGGACGCCAGGCCATGGTACGAAGCCTCGAAGCTGACCACCCTGTCCACCGGCATCCCGAACCTGCTGTTCAAGCGCACGTTGCCGTGGCACCGGCCGCACGTGTCGGGAATGTTGCTGGGGCTTACCAGCGAGGCGCGGTTGGTGGGCGCCTGGATGGAGTGTTCCCCGTGGCAGTCCGTGCAGACCGGCGCTTGCGCGACCCCCTGCGCCAGGGCTTTGCCATGTACGCTCAGGAGAAACTGCTGGGCAATCTCGGTGTGGCACATACCGCAAGTCTCGGGCACCTTCTGGCGGAAGGCCTCGGTATGGGTCGCGGCCAGCTCATGGGCGCTTCCGTGGCAGACGGCGCAATCCGGGGCAGCGGCGTTTCCCCGCTTCAGCGCCAGTCCGTGTACGCTTTGGGCATGTTCACCCACCTGGGCGGCGTGGCACCGGCTGCAAGCGGGTTTCGGGACGCCTTCCGGATGCGGGTACGCGTCATGTTGCAGGTGGCAGGTGGCGCACGCGACCGATGCATGGGCGGAAGCTTGCAGCTTCTGGCCCTGGTCGTGGCAACCGGCGCAGGTGCTGGCTGGCAGTCGGCACACCGCGCCGCCCAGAACCACAAGGACTAGAAACCGGCACGCGCTCAAAAGGCCCCGGCGGAATACCATTGCAAGACTCCGTGAAAGCAGGAATCAAAGACCTCTTAATCTTAGATCCTGTTGAATTATACGTCAAGATTCGGAAGAATAAATCGAAACATGTCCATATTCTCTACAGTTTGGTGGTGTCTGAAATCAGATGTTTCCCGCCGCTGAGGACCGGCGGGACCATTGGCCGGGGGGCTGGGGGCTGGAAGGCAGTGGCCGGAGGGCGGGGGCCGGGGGCTAGGGGGTTCACGCAGGACCCGATGGAGGGGCGGGGACCGGTTTTCCCGGACCGGCCAAGGAGGCCAGCCGGGTGACGCATCTGTTCCGGGTATGTGGAATTCATAATCGTGAGGTTTTAAGCTGCTCTTTTTCAATGGGTTGAGGCGGCGGGGCGAGATTGGGAGACGCATCTTGGGGCACTTTTTTGCAAGATGCGTCTCCCGGGTGGTTGGGGAGGCGGGCGATGGCGCTGAGGGGGTCGATGGGATCGAGCATTGGTGCCTCCTAATTGTGGTATAGCAGACGAAAGTCGAGCTAACAGGCCCTAAGCTCCTAAGTGATTGAGACTATTGAGAGAATACCGGAAAAAACTGGTGACTGAAAAAGGTCGCCGTTGTTCATCGAATTCGCTTCGCGATGTTCTGGTACTTCGGCGCTGGACCCGGCGGCTTTTTGCGCCTCGCCATACTCAGTCCTTGGCCGCCTCCAGGCGCGCCCGGGCCAGGCGTACGGCTTGGTGGAGTTTGCGCTCCAGTTCCTTCTTCGGCAGCGCCTCCGTCCAGTAGCCGGCCACATGGATGCCGCTCTTTTGCAGTTCGAGCAACGCGATGTGTTCCTCGCTTTTGCCCGCGCAGAGGATCATGCCCAGAGGCGCGGCCTCGTCCGGCTCGCAGGCATACCGCTTGAGCCAGCCCAGATAGAGTTCCATCTGGCCCTTGTCCGCCGCCTCGAACTTGCCGAGCTTGAGGTCGATCGCGATCAGGCGGCGGAGCTTGCGGTGATAGAACAGCAGGTCGAGGTAGTAATCGCGGTCGTCAATCTGCATGCGCTGCTGGCGGGCCACGAAACAGAAACCCACACCCAGTTCGAGGATGAAGGCCTCCATCTCGCGCAGGATGGCCGCTTCCAGGTCCTTCTCCGCATAGGTGTCTTTCAATCCGAGGAAATCGAGGATGTAGGGATCGCGGAAAACCAAGTCGGGAGTGAGCTTGTCTTCCTCGCGCAGTTGCTTGAGTTCCAGCGCCGCGAGCTTTTCCGGCTTTCGCGACAGGGCCGTGCGCTCGTAGAGCATCCCGCCGATCTTCTGCTGCAGCGTGCGCTTGTTCCAGCGTTCGATGCGGCACATCTCGGCGTAGAAGTCGCGCTGGAGCGGGTCGTCCAGGTAGATAATGAGCGAGAAGTGGGTCCAACTCAATTGTGCAGCCAGTGGCTGCACAATTCGGGGATCCGGGAAAACCTCGGCAAAGCGCACCATATTGAAGAGGTTGCGCCGCGAGAAGCCGCGACCGAACTCCGTGGTCAATTGTGTCCCCAGTGCGGACACAATCTCTTCGCCATACTCTGCCCGCTTTTCCTTCAGGATGTCTTGCCGGATGCGCCGGCCCACGTGCCAGTAGAGGGCAGTGAGCCCCGAATCCACCGCCCGGGCCACGCCTTCACGGGCGTGCAGGATCAGGTCCCGCAGGTCGGCCAGCAGGGCGGTTGGCTCTTTGGCGGGCAAAACTACCGCTTCCGTTCGCTTGGCTGGTATTCGCTGCGTCATGACGATTATCTCACCAGGCACTCGCCGTGAATCCTCCTCCGTCAGCCGCCGTTGGGCGGTGATGCCGGTGAATAGATATTGTCGCAGGTTGCGCGAGTCAGTGCCGTGGATACGCGCCGGCCTTGCCGCTCCCGGTTCCGATTCACGCAGGGGCGAAAGAACATTCTTCCGCCCCCTCCGGGGGCTACCCCGGTCCGGTTGCTCACCAGTCCCACGGCTTGCGCCGTGGGCTACTCCCTTTCGCCCTGACGGGCTAATTCATCAGATACTAAGATGGCTCGGACCATGCTTCAGAACGGCGACACCGTCGTGATCGTTGAGAAACGGGGCTTGATCGAGCCGGTGCCCGAGGGCTTTCAGTGCAAGGGATGCAACTTCTGCGCGGGTGGCATCTCGCCGCGGCTGGATGAGATTCTCCGCGAGAATGGTCTCGTGGTCCCGGAAGAGATCATTCAGGGGCGCATCGAGTACGGCTCGAAGCAGCTTGCCATCGAGCATACCGCGCTGGTTCCCAAGGGCCGGTTCCTGACCGTTGCCATCATCGGCGACGCGGTCGGGGCGCGGTTGAATAAAGACGGCCTCTTTTCCGCCCACCTGACGGCGAGCCGGCTGGCGTGGACCGTGCTCCACGACCGAATCGGCCAACAGGCCCTCGCGAAAGCGTACGGGAAGGCCATTCAGTGGCTGGCGGCGGACAATCGCTTCGGGCGGATGGTGTTTGGCGTGAGCCGGGTGGCCTTCACCAAGCCGGTGGTCAGCCGCATCACGTACCAGGCGTATGCCACCGAGTGCAAGGTGCGCGACGAGCGCAGCCGGCCCTTGAGCGTGGTGCTGTGGAAAATTGCCAGCGGCACCGCCGACTATCGGGAAGTGCTGCGCGAGATGTGCGGATACGGCGTGCCGCGATCCATCCTCGCCGGCGCTACCAACACGGTAGAATCGAGGTTTGCCTGATCTCCTCGTATCGGTGGTAATCCCCACCCTGGCTGCGGATTCGAGGCTTGCGGATTGCCTCCAATCCCTCGAGCGGCAGACACGGTGCGATTTTGACGTGATCGTCGTGGATAACAGCGGCCAAGGTCTGGCGAGGCGCAAGGGCATGGCGCCGGGCGCGCGGGTCATCGAGAACCCCCGCAACGCCGGTTTCGGCGCGGCCGTGAACCAGGGCTGGCGCGCGTCCGCGGCCCGCTGGATCGCTACCCTGAACGACGACGCCGTGGCGCACCCGGGCTGGCTTGAGGCGCTGGCCGCGGCGATGGAGCGGCATCCCGAGGCCGGCATGTGCGCTTCGCAAGTGCGCCTGTTCGGCGAGGATTGCCTGGATTCCGCCGGGATGCTGGTAGCCCGCGACGGCAGCAGCAAACAGCGCGGCCACGGAAAACCGCCGGAGGATTTCCCCGTAACCGAGGAAGCGCTCTTCCCCAGCGCGTCCGCGGCGCTCTACCGGCGCGCCATGCTCGAGGAACTCGGCGGCTTCGACGAGGGCTTCTTCCTCTACTGTGAAGATACCGACCTCGGCCTGCGCGCGCGCTGGGCCGGATGGAAATGCCTGTATGTCCCGCAGGCCGTGGTGGAGCACCATTACTCGCACACGGCCGGCCGCGCCTCTCCGCTGAAGGCCTATTACGTGGAACGCAACCGGCTCTTCGTGCTGGCAAAAAACTTCCCGGCGGGCATGCTGCCGGCGGCGCCGTTCGTCGCCCTGTGGCGCTATCTGTGGCACGCGTGGTACATTCTCCAGGGACGCGGAAGCGCGGCCCGTTTCCGGGCGGAAGGACATGCCGGGCCGAAGATGATTTGGTACGTCATCCGGGCGCACGCCGCGCTGCTGGCCAATGCGCGCCGCTTGTGGCGGCAGCGGCGCCAGATCCGCGCCCGCGCGCGCATCACTCCGGCCGTCTTCCGGCATCTCATCCGCTGCCATTCCATCGGCGCCAGGAGGATGGCCGCGCTGTGACCGCCGCCGCCAATTCCGATTCCCTGCTGGTCATCGTGCCGGCTTTCAACGAACAGGAGGCCGTCGGCGGAGTGGTGCGCTCGGTTCACCTCCACGTGCCCGGCGTCCCGGTTCTGGTGATCGACGACTGCTCCGCCGACGACACCATCCTGGTCGCGCGCCAGGCCGGGGCCGAAGTGCTGGCTATGCCCCACCACCTGGGTTTGGGCGGGTGCGTGCAGGCCGGCTACAAGCTCGCCTATGAGCTGGGCTTCGAATACGTGATCCGCGTGGACGGCGACGGCCAGCACGATCCGCGCGACATTCCGCGCATCTTCGAGAAGCTCAAATCGTCGGGCTGTGAAATGGTGATCGGCTCGCGGTTCGCCGCCGAAAACGGAGCGCGCACGGGGTTCGTCCGGTCGCTCGGCATTCGCTTCTTCCGCCTGGTGCTGCGCCCCATTCTGGGCAAGCCCGTGCACGACCCCACCTCCGGTTTCGTGGGCGTCAACCGCAAGGCGCTGGGCGTTTTCAGCCGCAGCTTTCCCCTCGAATACCCGGAAATCGAGGCGCTCGTGGTCTTGCAGCGCCGCCGGTTCCGGTTCGAGGAGGTGCCCTGTACCATGCTTCCGCGCACCACCGGCCGCTCTTCCATCACCGCCCTCAAATCGCTCTATTACATCTTCCACGTGCTCATGGGCGTCTTTGTCAACGTACTGAAATTCGATCACCGGGCCCTGAGGGCGCCCCACCGCCGCCCGCCGGACTCCGGCGCTGGAGGATAGATGGACCATCTCTTGAATGTCACCACCGGCCTGAGCGTGGTGCTGATCGTCGTCGTGCTGATTTCCGTGCGGCGCGCGCACATCCGCGTGGAATACTCGGTAAGCTGGCTGATCGCCGCCAGCGCCATGCTGGTGCTGTCGCAAGCCCGGCCGGTCCTGGACGCGCTCAGAAGATCGATCGGCTTGCCGGATACCCCGCTGACCCTTTTTCTGCTCGGGGGCGGCGTGTTATTGATCATGTTCTTCCGCTTCTCCGTCATCATTTCTCACTTGCGCGACGACAACATCGCCCTGGCGCAGCGCGTCGCCATTCTGGAGTACCACCTCCGGAGCATCGGGAACCATGAAAAACAAGAAGCGTAAAGCCCGCCAAACCGTGGCGGCGCCGGGCCCAGGGGGCACCCCGCCGCGCCGCAGCGCGTGGCCCTGGGTTCTGGGGGTGGCGGGCGCGGCCGTGGTGGTGTTCTGGGCCTACGCGCCGGCCATGCACGGCGAGTTTCTGTTCGACGATAACGCTCTTCCCTTCTCGCTGCCGAATGCCGCGGCCCCGTTGCGCGCCTGGATCGGCCAGATCCGTCCGGTGCTCATGTTCAGCTATTGGATCAACTCGCGCATTTCGGCGGAAGACCCGTACTCGTATCACGTCGTGAACGTCATCCTTCACTGCTTCACCAGTTTGCTGATTTTTTGGATGGTCCGGCGATTGCTCGAATGGTCGGGCGCCCGGGCGTCGTTGCGCAATCTGCTGGCCGGCTTCGCGGCCCTGGTGTTTCTGCTGCACCCCGCACAGGTCGAGTCCGTCGCCTACCTGGCGGGGAGGTCGGAATCGCTCAGCGGCTTGCTGGCCGCCGCGGCGTTCACCGTGTTTCTGTATCGCCGCCAGACCGCCGTGTCGTGGGCTACGGCGGCCGCCATCATCGCGCTGTTCGGCGCGGCCCTGCTATCCAAGGAGCAGGCCGTCGTGCTGCCCGCGCTGCTGCTTCTGACCGACTACTGGTGGAACCCCGGCTTTTCCTTCCAAGGCATCCGGCGCAACTGGAAACTCTACCTGCCCATGGCCCTCGGCGCGGCCGCGGGCGTGGCCTTTTTCTGGAACCTCATCACCGGAGCCGGCACCGGGGGCAGCGCTGGTTTCGGAATCAAGGAATTTACCTGGTATCAGTACTTCTTCACCCAATGCCGCGCCCTGTTCGTGTACATCGGCATGTTCGTGCTGCCCGTGAATCTGACGGCCGACTGGGATTTCCCCATATCGAGAATGATTCTGGATCGCGGCGCCATCTTCGGCTTGCTCGCGCTGCTGGCCCTGGCCGCGGCCGCCTGGCGCTACCGCCGCCGCTTCCCGCTGGCGAGTTACGGCTACTTCGTGTTCCTGGTGCTGATGTCGCCGACCTCCTCGATTCTGCCCATCAAGGACCCCATCGCCGAGCGCCGCCTCTACTTTTCCA
>Ga0181536_10002825_pt1 | contig 19251 bp, 18 predicted proteins | sample PEATcosm2014_Bin_41_FD_121105 | JGI IMG/M metagenome (GOLD analysis project Ga0181536, IMG submission 121105) | Peatland microbial communities from MTU Mesocosm Facility, Houghton, MI, USA - PEATcosm2014_Bin17_60_metaG | ecosystem: Environmental > Terrestrial > Soil > Wetlands > Peat | place...
AAGGGTATATCCTCGAGGGATAGACGCCATGAAGAAGATCGAAGCCATCATACAACCCTTCAAGCTGGAGGAAGTGAAGGAAGCGCTGCAGGCTATCGGCATCGACGGCATGACCATCAGCGAAGTGCGCGGGCACGGCCGCCAGAAGGGCCATCGAGAAGTGTACCGGGGCCAGGAGTATAACGTGGACCTCCTGCCGAAGGTGAAAGTGGAGATGGTAGTGCCGTCGGGCCGCGCCGACGAAGTGGTGCGGGCGCTGGCCGCGGCGGCGCGCACGGGCAAGATCGGCGACGGCAAGATCTTCGTGTACGAAGTGGCCGAAGCCATTCGCATCCGCAACGACGATCGCGGAGAATCGGCCCTCTAGGCGATACACACCGCCGGCGACACACTTCTGACTTCTGACTTCCAAATCCCTCGGGGATTTCCAGGGCGAAGCCCTGGTTCAGTACTTCGGCACGCGCGGATCCACTTTGTCGCTCCACGCCAGGATGCCGCCCACCACGTTGCGCACGTGCTGGAAGCCGGCTTGACGCAACACGGCGCAGGCCTTCGCGCTGCGCACGCCGCTGCGGCAGTGGATCACAATATCGGCCGCGGCGTCGAGCTCGCCGACGCGCTTCGGAAACTCGCCAAGCGGCATGAGCTGCGCGCCGGGGATGTTGCAAATCCGGTACTCGTGGGGCTCGCGCACGTCGATCAGCACGAAGTCGTCTCCGCGATCGATCTTTTGCTTCAGCTCCACAACGTCGATTTCGCCTTCGTTCACCTTGGTCTCCTGGGCGGGCGCCGCCGATCCCGGTTGGGGGACGCCGCAGAATTGATGATAGTCGATCAGCTTGGTCACCGTGGGATGCGCGCCGCACACCGGGCACTCCGGATTCTTGCGCAGCTTCAACTCGCGGAAACGCATGCCCAGCGCATCGTAAAGCAACAGCCGGCCCACCAGCGGCTCCCCAATCCCCAGGATCAGCTTGACCGTTTCGGTGGCCTGGATCAGCCCGATGGTGCCAGGCAGGATCCCCAGCACGCCGCCTTCCGCGCAACTGGGCACCAGGCCCGGCGGCGGCGGTTCCGGATAGAGACAGCGGTAGCACGGGCCGCCCTCGTAGGCGAACACCGTGGCCTGTCCTTCAAACCGGAAAATCGATCCGTACACGTTGGGCTTGCCCAGCAGCACGCAGGCGTCGTTCACCAGGTAGCGCGTGGGGAAGTTGTCGGTGCCGTCCACCACCAGGTCGTAGTCCTTCAGGATGTCGAGCGCGTTCTCGCTGGTCAGGGCCACTTCGTGCCGCACAATCTCCACGTTGGGATTGATGGCCTTCATTTTTTCCGCGGCGGAATCCAGCTTCTTGCGGCCCACGTCGGCGGTGAAGTGGATCACCTGGCGCTGCAGGTTGGTGAAGTCCACCGTGTCGAAGTCCACCAGGCCGATCTTGCCGACGCCCGCGGCGGCCAGGTAAAGCGCCAGCGGCGCGCCCAGGCCGCCCGTTCCCACCAGCAGCACCTTGGCGGCTTTCAGCTTCTGTTGCCCTTCGATGCCCACTTCCGGAATGATCAGGTGGCGGCTGTAGCGCAGGATCTCGTCGTTCGAGAGCGCCGTTTCAGGCGGAGCAGTCGCGGTTGAGCCGCCTGCGATGGAAGGCACCAGGGAGATCGTGTCGGCGTCCTTGGCAGCGGTCGAGTCCTTGCTCAGATAGCGGATGTCTTCGTCGTTCAGATACACGTTGACGAAGCTGCGCACCTTGCCTTCGTCGTTGAAGATCTGCTTGCGGAGGTCGGGGAATTGCGCCGTGAGCGCGTTCAGCACTTCGCCCACGGTAGCGCCAGCCACCGTGACGGAATCCTGCTTCCCGGTGAACTGCCGCAGGGGCGTGGGGATCAAAACCTTGGCCATATCAGTAGATCAACTCCTCTTTCGCCGCTTCGGTCTGGTCGAAGTTCGGCAGCCAGCTGTTGGCGTGGTGGAATTCGCCCTTTTGAATCGAGAGCACCACGAAGGAATACCAGGGGCAGGAATTCCGCAGGTCGGTCTGCGAAAAATACGCGTCGCAGTCCGGGTGCGAATGGTAGATGCCGATCAGATCCATGCTCCGCTCGCGCGCCACGCGGTCGGCAGCCAGAAGATCCGCGGGCCGCAGCGCGTAGCGCACGGCCTGCGCGCCTTCAAATGCGTTTTGCAAAGGCATGGCTGTGACTACCCTCTTCGAGTCGCCGTCCACCGAGCCCAGCATCGCGCCGACACACTCGTTCGGGTACGCCTCGCGCGCGTGCGACACCATGGCTGCCCAGGGTTCCGGTTCGATGCGGATCATCACTCGTCCCAGAAGTGCTCGCTCAGGTACTTTTCCGCGCTGTCGCACAGCACCGTGACGATCATAGCCGGTTCGCCGCGCCCCGCCAGCTCGCGCCCGAGCAGCGTCGCGGCATGCACGTTGCAACCCGAAGAAATGCCCACCAGCAGCCCTTCTTCGCGGGCCAGGCGGCGCACCATGCGGTAAGCGTCTTCCGTCTCGATCCACAAATTCCCGTCGGCCAGCTTCTCGTCGTAGATGCCCGGCACGATGGCCGTCGGCATATGCTTCAAGCCTTCCAGGCCATGGAACCCGCTGGAGGGCTGCGCCGAGATGCACCGCACTCCCGGCACGTCGCGCTTCAGGCGCCGGGAGGTGCCCATGAACGTGCCCGAAGTGCCCATGGCCGCCACGAAATGCGTGATGCGCCCGCCGGTCTGCTTGACGATCTCCGCCCCGGTGTGCTCGAAATGCGCCTTCCAGTTGGCCGGATTGTTGTACTGATCGGGGTAAAAATACCGGTCCGGGTCGGCCATGTAGATTTCGCGGCACAGCAGAATCGCCCCGTCGGAGCCCTCCGCCGCATCGCTGAAAACCATCTCCGCGCCATACGCCTTGAGAATCCGCTTGCGCTCATCGGACGCATTGGCCGGCAGCACCAGCTTCACCTTGTATCCGCGGTTGGCGCCGATCATGGCATACGCGATTCCGGTGTTCCCGCTGGTAGCGTCCAGGATTACCCGGCTATGATTCAGCTTGCCCGAGCGTTCCCCGTCCAGCACCATATTGGCGGCCGAGCGGTCTTTCACCGAGCCACCCGGGTTGAAATACTCAGCCTTGCCGAAAATCTCGATTCCCGCGAACTCTCTGGAGATTTTGTCCAGGCGCAGCAGCGGCGTATTGCCGATGGTTGCCAGCAGAGGTTCGGCCTCGGTACGCGCCAGATGCGGAATGGGAAGAACGAACGCCATGGCTACCCTTCTTTCGATTCATCCCCTGGCCGCAAAGATGCAACCACCGCATGCTTTTGACACCAAAGGGATTGTCGATCCTCTGAGCTTGACCTATTGTACCATCGCCCTAAAGTCTGTCAACGAAGTAGGGAAGGCGTTCCAAGTCCCTGCCTCCGTGCTGCTGGCGTTACGCGGAGTTCTGTCGGCAGTGGGTCCGTGACATGGCGGATCGGTTCGCGAACGCCTTCCTATCGGTGAACCCAAAGTGAGTGTCGTTCGCATGACGGAACGAACGGTCGGCCGGCGCCGGTTCTCCTTGACAGCGACCGCGGCGGCGGTATGATGGGTAATAACAAGTAATACTCATCACTATGAGAACCACCGACATCATGACAATTTCCCTGCCGCCGGCGATGGTCAAGCAGATGGAGAAGGTGCAAAAGGAGGAACACCGTACGCGCTCGGAACTCCTGCGCGAGGCATGGCGGCAGTATTTCGAGGGCCGCTACGCCGTCTATGCCCCCACCAAGTCCGAGCTCGCCGCCATTCGAAGAGGCCGCGCGGCTTTCAAGCGGGGAGAGTTCGTCCCCTTGACCCGACTCCACCATGAACTGGACGCTGCTCGTAACCAAACCCGCAAAAAGGGCTCTCGAAAAGCTTCCTAGCCGAGAGCAGATCCGCATCGAGCGCGTTTTGGCGCTGATGGAGCACGACCCCTTCCGGGGGGGGACATCAAACGCCTCGAGCCATCAGGGTGGCGCCGCCGCGTCGGCAACTATCCGGTGTTCTACGATCTCTCCATGAAGGAACGGCGGATCGTTGTGACGGCAATCTTGCGCCGCACGACAACCACGTATTAGGTCGTGCCCTCGCCGGCGCCAGCGCGCCCTGGATTACAATACCCTCATCATGTTTTCCCCCCGCAACTCCATTCGAGCTTTCGCAGGCTTCGCCGCCCCGCTCCTGCTGCTTTCGGTCGCGTTTGCTCAAACCGCCAAGCGGCCTCTGAACCACAAGGATTATGACGGCTGGCACACCATCATCGGCCAACGCCTGTCGAATGACGGCAAGTTCCTGGCCTATGGCGTCTTTCCCCAGGAAGGCGACGGTGAAGTGATCATCCGCAATCTGGTCACCGGAAACGACACGCGTTTGCCCGCAGGCGCGCGGCCACAGCCGGCCGCCACGCCTGCCGCGGAAGAAGGGCCTCCGCCCGAGGCGCGCGTTACCACCATCGCTTTCTCAGCGGACAGCAGGTTCGTGGTCTTCTCGACCTTCCCCGCCAAAGCCGATACCGACAAGGCCAAGAAGGAAAAGAAGACCGCCGACCAGATGCCCAAAGACGGCATGGTGATCGTCAATCTGGCCTCTGCCCAAGTCACCACCGTTGATCGCGTGCGGCGCTTCGCGATGCCGGAAAAAGCCGCGGGTTACCTGGCATACCAGCGCGAAGCCCCCGTCGAAAAGCCCGCCGCCACGCCCGCCGCCGCAACCGGTGGCAACGGCGGCGGCGATCAGCAGCAGGGCGGCCGTGGCGGACGCGGTGGCGCCGCTGCCGCGGGCGGCGTCGGAACTCGCACGCAATTTGGCAGCGACCTGGTGCTCCGCGCGCTCGCCGATGGCGCCGAACGCACCTTCACCGACGTCGCGGAATTCCACTTCACCGAAGACGGCAAGCAATTGATCTACGCCGTTTCGGCGCACGACACCGCCAAGAACGGCGTCTTCGTGGCAAAGCCGGGAACGGCCGACGCGCCCGCCGCCCTGCTCGACGGCAAAGGCAAGTACTCCAAGCTCACCGTAGACGAAAACCAAACCGAGCTGGCCTTCCTCAGCGATCGCGACGACGCTGCCGCCAAGCAGCCCAAATGGAAAGTCTACCGCTGGGACCGCCAGGCCAGCGCCGCCGCGGAGCTGGTGTCGGACCAGACGCCCGGGCTGCGTTCCGGCATGGCCGTCAGCGACCACGGGAACCTGAGCTTTTCGCACGACGGCTCGCGACTTTTTTTCGGCGTCGCCCCACCGGCGCCGCCCGCCAAAGATGATGCCGCGGCTGCCGCCGATCCCACCGAAGAAAGGGCCGTGGTGGATCTCTGGAGCTACAAGGATGAGTATCTGCAGCCAGTCCAGAAGCTGCGCGCCACGCGCGATCGCGACCGCACCTTCGAAGCGGCCTATCTGATCCCCGAGCGCAAGCTGGTGCAACTGGCCGACGGCGCCATGGAGAGCGTGACCACTTCGGAAAGCCCGCAATGGGTGCTGGGCAGCGACGATCGCGAATACCGCAGGCTGCAGGATTACGACGAGCACTACAATGACACCTACCTGGTGGACTTGACCACCGGCCAGCGCAAGCTGCTGGTCAAGAAGAATCATGGCAACACCAGTTGGTCGCCCTCCGGCCGCTACCTGCTTAACTTCGACGGCAAAGACTGGAGCACCATCTCGGTCCCCGACGGCAAGACCGTCAACCTCACCGCCTCGCTCGGCGTAAAGTTTTTCAATGAGGATACCGACACGCCCGGCATTCCCGGCGCGTACGGTTCGGCCGGCTGGACCAAGGACGGCAAGTCCGTGCTGCTCTATGACCGATACGATATCTGGAAGATCTCACCCGACGGCGCCGGCGCCAGGAACATCACTGCCGGATATGGCCGCGGGCACGAAGTGCGGTTGCACTACGTTCGCACCGAAGCCGAGCCGCGCGAGCGCTGGATCGATCCAGCCCGGCCGCTGCTGCTGCAAGGCGAGAATCTCAAGACCATGGACAGCGGTTTCTTCCGCGGATCCATCGACGGCGGCGAGCCCAGGCAGCTCATGATGGCCGCAAAATCTTTCAGCGCGCCGGTGAAGGCCAAAGACGCCGACGTGTATCTTCTGACTGAGCAGACATTCGACGAGTTTCCGGACCTGATGACCACCGACAACAGCTTCCAGGAACTGCGCAAGGTGTCGAACGCCAACCCACAGAAGGCGCAATTGCTCTGGGGCAACGCCGAACTGGTGGCCTTCCACAACACCGATGGCGTGCCGCTCCAGGCCGCGCTCTACAAGCCAGAAAACTTCGATGCCAAGAAGAAATACCCCATGATGGTGTACATATATGAGCGCCTCACGCAGAACCTGAACCACTTCGTCAATCCGGCGCCCGGCAGTTCCTCCATCAACATCAGCTACTACGTCAGCAACGGCTACCTGGTGCTCACGCCCGACATCGTTTACACCACCGGCTATCCCGGACAGAGCGCGCTCAAGTGCGTGTTGCCGGCCGTTCAGGCGGTGGTGGACCGCGGCATCGTCGACGAAAAAGCCATCGGCATTCAGGGCCACAGTTGGGGCGGCTACCAGGTCGCTTACATGGTGACCCAGACCAACCGTTTCCGCGCCGTGGAAGCCGGAGCGCCGGTGGTCGATATGATCGCCGCCTACGACGGCATTCGCTGGGGCACCGGCATCACGCGCCAGTTCCAGTACGAGATTTCGCAGAGCCGCATCGGCGGCTCCATCTGGCAATATCCCACCCGCTTCATCGAGAACTCGCCCATCTTCTGGGCGGACAAAGTGAAGACGCCGGTCCTGATTCTGCAGAACGACGGCGACACCGCGGTGCCCTGGTATCAGGGCCTCGAATTCTTCCTGGCGCTGCGGCGCCTGGGCAAGGAAGTCTACCTGTTCAATTACAACGGCCAGCCGCACGGATTGCAGGACCGCGCCGACCAGAAGGACTACGCCATCCGCATGCAAGAGTACTTCGACCACTATCTGAAAGGCGCGCCGGCTCCCGATTGGATGGAAAAAGGCGTACCGTTCCTGCAAAGGGATAAGACGGAGCTGAACACGCTGCAGGGCGGGGGGAAGTGAGAGGGACTCCGATGTGGGGCAGCCTATTCAGGCTGCGTGGTCGGAGTGGGACAGACGATCGGTTTTTGTCGTCTGTCGGGCTGCGCTTTGCCGGGCACGGGATCTTGGCAGCGTTCGAAGGAATTGAGTAGGTGTAGTAGAATTGCTGGCAAATCTATGTCCTTCGCGGGTCTCCGTGTCCTCGCGCTCGAAAGCCGCCGCTCCGCGGAGATTGCAGAGTTGATCCGTAAACAGGGCGGCGACCCCTTCGTCGCGCCCTCCATGCGCGAAGTTCCGGTCGAAGCCGACGACCAGGCCCATCGTCTTCTCGCCGGCGAGTTCGACATGATGATCCTGCTCACGGGTGTCGGCACGCGGCAGTTGCACCGCTTGTGGGGCGAGCGGTTCGTGGATGCCCTGCGCCGCCTCAGCATTGTGGCGCGCGGCCCCAAGCCGGTCGCCGCGCTGCGCGACATGGGCCTCGCGCCCGCCATCACCGCGCCCGCGCCCAACACCTGGCGCGAAATTCTGCGCGTCACCGAAGGCCGCCCCGAGCGTCGCATCGCCGTGCAGGAGTACGGCCGCTCCAATCCGGAACTCCTCGAAGTCCTGCGCGGCCGGGGCGCCGAAGTCGCTGCCATCCGCGTCTACCGCTACGGTCTGCCGGAGGACACCGCTCCGCTGCGCGAAGCCGCCCGCTCGCTGGCTGACGGCCGCTTCCAGGTCGCGCTTTTCACCACCGCCGTGCAGATTGTGCACCTCGCCCGCGTGGCCCGCGAAGAAGGCATCGAAGAGGCCGCGCTGGCCGGACTCCGCCAATGCTTCGTGGGATCTATCGGCCCCACCACCACCGAAGCGCTCGAAGAGTTCGAAGTGCGGCCGGCTTTCGAACCGTCTCATCCTAAGATGGGGATTCTGGTTCTGGAAGCGGCGCAGCGCGCGCACGGGGCAAACCGGGGACAGCTATCCAATTCCAAAAGCGGGAATTGGTAGCAGTCCCCGTTTTACGGCGCCTACACTAAACTGGTTCTAGTGGCCAAGCCGAAGAAGACCTCCGCGGCGCGCTTTGCCGAGTATTCGGCTCTCGCGCTCCTGTTGCCGGTCTCCACATTCGTGGGATACGCCATCGGCTACTACCTCGACAGGGCTTTCGGCACGCGCTGGCTGCAGATTGTATTCCTGATCCTAGGAAGCGCCGCCGGCTTCGTGCAATTGATCCGCACCATCATGCGGGATTCGAACGAAGACGATGCCGGATGAACTGAGCTTTGAGCGCGCCGCCTGGCGCATCGGCCGCATCATGATGGTGATCGGCGCGCTTGGCGCCTGCGTGGCGCTGGTCGCGCGCGGCTGGCAATGGGGCGCCGGTTTTCTTCTGGGAGCGGCCATTTCCGGGCTCAATTACCATTGGCTTTACAAACTGGTGGCGGGCCTGGGCACGGGCGATGCGCCACGCCATCGCGCCGTGGTTCTGGGCTTCCGCTATCTGATTCTGGGTATCGGCGCCTATGTTATATTGAGGCTTTCCAGAATCAGTCTGATGGCCGTGATGGCGGGGGTTTTTGTGCTGACGGCCGCAGTCTTCGTGGAAGTGGTCTTCGAGATCGTGTATGCCCGAAAGTGAACTCTTCATCACCAGGTTTTTTAACGACTATCTGGCCGCGCCCGGCAACGCGGCCCTGTCTCTGGTGGGCAGACACGCCGAAGCGCGCCCCTGGGCCGATTTCATCGTCATGCAAATCCTGGTGGTGGCGAGCCTCATGCTGCTTTTTGCTTTGCTCCGGCCCAAGCTCTCCGCGGACAAGCCGGGCAAATTCCAGCAGATTTTCGAGCTGCTCTACGAGTTTGTGCGCGACCAGGCGGAAGACCAGGTGGGCCACACCGCTTACCGCTACCTGCCCTACTTCGGCGTGATCCTGCTGTATGTTCTGTCGAGCAACCTGATCGGCCTGATCCCTTGTTTCGAATCGCCCACCATGAACCCTTCGGTCACCGCCGGATGCGCCCTCGCCACTTTCGCTTATTACAACCTGAAGGGCTTGCAGGTAAACGGCATTCGATACCTGGGCCATTTCGCGGGGCCTTTGTGGTGGCTCGCTCCGCTGATGTTCCCCATCGAAATCATCAGCCACCTGGCGCGAATCCTCTCCCTCACCGTCCGTCTTTATGCCAATATTTTCGCGGGTGAGCAGGTCACCATGGTCTTCCTGGGTCTCACCAAATTCGGACCGCCCGTTATTTTTATGGGGCTGCACATTTTCGTCGGCGTGGTGCAGGCTTACATTTTTATGCTGCTCGCCATGGTGTATGTGGGCGGCGCGGTGGCGCACGAACATTAATACCGGCTTTATGCCGCTTTGCAGCGTGAGCCCGGCTGTACGGTGTCCGGGAACCACCTCCTGGAGCGATTTCTTAAGGAGAAACGAATGACGAAGAAAACGCTGTTGGTGCTGGCGATCATCCTGTTTGCCAGTACGGGACTATTTGCGCAGACTCCCGGCAACAATACGGTGCAAGGCCATTGGGTGCCGATCAGCGCCGGTTTTTCGATGGCCATTGCGTCCAGCCTGTGCGGCCTGGCGCAAGGCAAGGCGATTGCCAGCGCCGTGGAGGGCATGGCGCGCAATCCAGGCGCCGCCAAGGCCATCCAGTTGGCCATGCTGATTGGTTTGGCCTTCATCGAATCGCTGGCGCTCTATACCCTGCTGATTATTTTCGTGAAAGTGGTCTGATTCGTACGCTGGGACGAGTTTCTCGCTCGTCCCAGCGGTATTCCCCACCCGTACCAATGAGCCTCCAAGCCTAGTACGTTGCGGCTATATACCGCGCGGGGTTCTATTGACCTTGTTCCCGCACCTGTATAGCATTTGGTTAGCGCTCATGGAACAGCGAAGAACCAGGCGATTCAAACTGCGGCTCCCGCTCTCGATCACCCGCTCCGGCGCCGAGCGGGTCAATCTCGGTGGGTTCACAAAGAACATCAGCTCCACCGGAGTCCTGTTCACCGCGGAGAGAGAGCCCGATCTCGGCGGCCCCATCGAGTACATCATCACTCTCAACCACGACGGTCCGCAGTCGGTCAACCTCCGCTGCATCGGCAAGGTGCTGAGGGCTGAGCCGGCGGACAGCGGCCTCGAGCCGGTCCCGGCTTTCCAGATCGCCGCCACCCTGGAACGCTACGAGTTCGTCCGCGAACACTGAAGACGCTGGAGCTTCGCTCTGATATCCCTGCGGGATATGGGAGTCAGAAGTCAGAATAAGCCCTGCATCTGCGCCATTCCGTCTTCTTTCTTCTTTCTTCTTTCTTCTGATTTCTGACTTCTGACTCCCCCCTTTTCGTTGTACTATAGCAAAGAAAAGGCGAAAATCCCATGAACCTCTCGCTCGGATTCCCCGAATTTACGCAGGAACTGGCGGTGGCCACCAAGCCCTCGCTCGAAGCCGTGGTGTCGCGTTTCCGGTCCGTGCATCAGGAGCCCGATTCGCCCGTGCGCGCCATTCATCACCAGGCTTCGACGGAAGGCGAGTACGCCGAAATGCCCGCCGTCGTGGACCCCCGGCTGCGCGCGGCGCTCGCCGGGCGCGGCATCGCCCGCCTCTACACGCACCAGGCCGAAGCCTTCGACCGCGTCGCCGCCGGGCGCAATGTGGTGATCGTCACACCCACGGCCAGCGGTAAGACGCTCTGTTACAACCTGCCCGTGCTGAACCGCTTGATGGGCGACGCCCACGCGCGCGCCATGTACCTGTTCCCCACCAAGGCGCTGGCCGAAGACCAGCTCCACGAATTCAATCTCGCGGTGGAGGAAATGGGCAGCGACATCCGCGCCTTCACCTACGATGGCGATACCCCGCAGGATGCGCGCAAAGCCATCCGCCAGCGCGCCAACGTCGTGCTCACCAATCCCGACATGCTGCATAGCGGCATTCTGCCGCACCACACCCGCTGGGCGCGCTATTTCGAGGATCTGCGCTACATCGTGATCGACGAGCTGCATTACTATCGCGGCGTCTATGGCAGCCACCTGGCCAACCTGCTGCGCCGCCTGCGCCGCATCTGCGAATTCTACAATTCCCAGCCGCAGTTCATCTGCTGTTCGGCCACCATCGCCAACCCGCGCGAATTGGCCGAAGCGCTCACCGGAGAACCGTTCGACCTGGTGGACCGGAACGGCGCGCCGCGCGGCGAAAAGTTTTTCGTCTTCTACAATCCGCCGGTGGTCAACCGCCAGCTCGGCATCCGCCGCAGCTACATCCACGAATCGCGCCGCCTGGCGCTCGAGTTCATCGAGCGCAAGCTGCAGACCCTGGTCTTCGCCAACAACCGGCTGGCCACCGAAATCCTGGTCACGTATCTCAAAGACGCCTGCGGCCGCGGGCCGGGGCAAACCGAAACCGTGCGTGGTTATCGCGGCGGCTATCTGCCGCGCGAGCGCCGCGACATCGAGCGCCGTCTGAGGGAGGGCGAAATCCTTGCCGTGGTGTCGACCAACGCGCTCGAACTCGGCATCGACATCGGTTCGCTCGACGCCGTCGTGATGGCCGGGTATCCCGGGACCATCGCTTCGAGCTGGCAGCGCGCCGGCCGCGCCGGCCGCCGCCAGGGAAGCTCGGCGGCGGTACTGGTGGCCTCCAGCGCGCCGCTCGATCAGTACATCGTCGAGCACCCCGATTACTTCTTTGGCCGCTCGCCCGAGCACGCCCACATCAATCCGGAGAATCTGGAGATCCTGCTGGCGCACCTGAAATGCGCGGCCTTCGAGCTGCCCATCCGCGAAGGCGAAAAGTTCGGCCGCCACGACGTCGCTGAAATCTGCCGCTACCTCGAAGAGGCCGGCTTTCTGCACCATTCGGCGGGCGCCTGGCACTGGACCCAGTCGAGCTACCCGGCCGACGCCACCAGCCTGCGCTCCGTCTCGAGCGATAACTTCGTCGTGGTGGACATCACCGGCGAGCCGGAAGTTATCGCCGAAGTTTCCTTTTCCACCGCTCTCACCACGCTGCACGAGAAGGCCATTTACCTGCACGAAGCCCGCCAGTATCACGTGGAGCGATTCGACTACGACGAGCGCAAGGCTTACGTCAAGCGCGTGGATTGCGATTACTACACCGACGCCATCGATTACACGCAGGTCAAGGTGCTGGAAGAAGCCGAAGGCGAAGCCCTGAGCGGCGCGCGCCGCGTACACGGCGACGTGCGCGTCAACCGCCAGATTGTGGGCTTCAAGAAGATCAAGTTTTACACCATGGAAAACGTGGGGGCGGGAAAGCTCTCCATGCCCGAGCAGGAGATGCACACCACCGCCTTCTGGCTGCACTTCCCGGCCGGTTTTCTGGCGCGCCTGGCCGGGTTCACCCCCACCGAAAGGCAGAGCGGCATTCACGGCCTGGGCAACGCGCTGCGCACCGTGGCGTCGCTGTTGCTGATGTGCGACCCGCGCGATCTGGGCGTAGCCCTCAGCGAGGATATCGCCGGCGAGCTCGTGACCTTCGAACCGAATCTCTACCTGTACGACGCATACCCCGGCGGCATCGGACAGAGCGCACCGCTGTTCCGCCTGGCGCCGCAATTGCTGAAGCAGACGGCGGAACTGCTGGCCGCGTGCGGCTGCGAGGCCGGTTGCCCATCGTGCGTAGGCCCGGTGGGCGAAGTTGGCGAACGCGGCAAAGAGGTGGCCGCGAGAATTCTGGCGGAGTTGCGGGCTGGTTAGCGGAAGACGACATTCCAGGCTCTGTGGGCAGCCCGTACCAGCCAAGACGCGCGGTGTTTTCCCAGCGCACCTTCGGCCTTGCGAAAGCCGATGACGTTTCTTTTCGCCTCTGCTTCCAGGTGATCGATGTGCCTTTGGCTAGCTTCGAGGAGAGACTCCAGAGAGCGCTTGTAGACCTCCAGCTCACGGCGTTTGCGGCGCTCTTCCGCCATCAGTTTTCGCACCAGCGCCAGATACCCCGGCGGCTCAATTCCGGCGTGCTCGCCCGGATGGATCCGGACCAACTCACGCCGTTCCCGCCGCCCGGGGTCGATGTCCTGCGGAGGCGAGGACTTGCCCTCGCGCCAGCCGCAATACTGGCGGGAGCACCCGGATGCGAGATAGCGTCCCGAGATCATGTCACTGCGTTTGGAAATCGCCTGGGGCGAGTTCCAGAGCGCCGAAAGCGACTCGGCATACAGATTGCCGATGGGCTGAGAGATAAAGCAAAGGTGCGCGTCGCCATTCTCGACTAGGAAGAGAGTAGTCCACGGATTGGGACAAAGCTCAAAGGGGCCATCGGACAGCCCGTCACTGTCCGGATACAGGCTCTTCTCGCCTTCCTCAAGAAACGCGGCGCTGAGGCCGTAGGTTTCGAAAAGCGTTTGCAGCCCGGTCACCCTTATCGTACGGAAGCACTTCTGGAAGCGCGGCAGCACACCTTGCAGGATTGCGTGTAGCTCTTCCACTTCGCGGCGGTCGGCGATCGCCTCGTCGGCTCCCAGGGTCGGAATTCGGGCGGTGTTTTCCGGGGAGAGTTCCATGGTCTGGAGCGCCACGGCGATCATGCCGTGCTGGTGCATCAACTCCAGGTATTGCGGGATCTCGCGAAAATTGGATCGCATGATCACGAAGAAAGCGTCCAGGTACGGCTTGTCGCTCCGCAGTTCTGCCTTCCAGCGTTGGACGCGATCGATGTTGGCGAGCACCTGATCCAGGTCGGCGCCTTTGCGAAGGCGGTTGTAGGTAGCTCGGGTTCCGCCATCGATGGATACAGTGACGTTGGAGAAGGGAGTGCGGACCAGCCGTTCGGCCCATTCGTCATCGATCAATGTGCCGTTCGTGCTGATGCTCAGAATGGGGCGGCGGACACCCTGCGCCACGTCGTCGATCAACTCGCGGAATCCGCGGATGGCGAAAACTTCACCGCCCTGGATGCGGAGCGTGGACACGTACGGATAGAACGCCATGAGCTCGCGGCGCAGCTCCTCGCCGATTTCAGGGGGGCGGAGCAGATTATCTCCGTTCTTTGGCTGGTAGCAATGGGGGCAATCAATGTTGCAGGCGTTTCCGAGGACCAGGCTCAAGCAGCGGGGTCGAGAGTAGAGATAGACGTGGCGTTGTTGGTACTCCAGCCGGCTGAGACGGAGGTTGTCGTAGCAGGCTTGCTCTGTGTCGGTGGTCATTGGCTCCCCTGACACAAGTTCACTGTACCAGAGTGATAGATCGTTCTAATGGATGGAGGCGGGCTTGTACAGCGGGCCATTCTCTTTCGCACTGGGGGCTTGCCGGGCCTACCGGGCGCGCAAGCCCGCCGGGCAAAGGCGGCTCTATGGCAGGAAATCGAGGTCCAACAACAGGATTATAGACCTTACCGCGACTTCAACTGCTCCGGCAGCACGGCATAGCCTTCCGGCGGCGGAAACAGCGCGATCAGCAGCTCCAGGCGCCGCCGCAGGTAGCGGCTGGGCATCTGCCGCGGCCCCGTATCCACGTCAATGTCGCAACAAGTGCCATGCAGGTAAAGCGTCAGCGTGTCTTCAAAGGACTGGCGCGCATATTCCCGGAACAGCTTGGTCTCCTTGCGCACATTGGTCTGCCGCCGCTGCAAGGCCTGCTTCAGGTGCCAGCTCTTTTCGTCCACCTCGCCGTGGACTTCGGCGCTCAGCTCTTCGCGGATGGTGCGGAAGAACCGCTCCTGCACTTCCTGGGACCATCGCTCCGCCACAAATCCGGCCAGCGCGCTGTAGAACTGGTAGTGGTAGTCCGCTACCTCGATGTCCTTGATAGCCAGCGCGATCACCGTCAGGCCGTCGAGTTCGCGCCGCACGGAAGCCAGGTACCGGCTATCCGCCGGACGCTCGAAGGTGATGGTGTCGCCGCCCTTGCCGTTGCCTTTTTCCAGATAGGGCGCCAGGATGATGCCCATGGGCGGCAGCGTCGAGATGATGGCTGGTGGGATGGCCGCGATGGGATCGTTCAGATAATGGCGCAGGTCGTCCTCGGCCACCGGCAGGGTGGAGAAGTAAGAGAATCGGCTGGTGAGTGGAATCATCTCGCCGCGGAATTGCGCGGCGAGTTCTTCCACGGTCAGTTTCGGTTGATCGGTGTCCGTGGACATTGCCGCTCCGATTGTAACAGGCGTCACGCGGACTCGCTTTCTCGCACGAGGTGGTTTCGTCGCCGCGGCACCAATCTGCCCGCCGACCGTGTACACTGGGATACGTTGCCGACCGTTCTTCGCGCGGGGCCCTACCGGTTATTCATTTACTCGGCGGATCGAGAGGAACCCCCGCACGTGCATGTGGAGCGGGAGGAGGGAAAGGCGAAGTTTTGGCTGGAACCGGTACGCTTGGGGAACAGCTGCGGCTTCGGCCGGTCGGAAATTGGACGCATCGAAAGGTTAGTCGTGGAAAACGCGGTCTTTTTGTTGAGGTCATGGCATGAGTACTTCGGGGACTGAACTCAGGGGAGCACTGGCCCAGAGCATAAGTGTAAGCGATGATGCTCTGGTTGCGGACCTTGCCGATGGCAGAACGATCACGGTGCCACTCGCGTGGTTCCCGCGTTTGGCGCACGGGAAGCCGGCGGAGCGGGTCAACTGGCGTCTCATTGCGGGCGGCGAGGGGATCCACTGGCCGGACCTGGACGAAGATATCAGCGTGGAGAGTCTCCTGGCGGGTCGCAGATCCGGCGAGACTCAGGAGTCTCTTCGTCGGTGGCTCCAGCGGCGGGAGTCCTAAGAAGGGCGATGCGAGCGCCACGCTGGTGCGAGCCCCGCGATTAGTCGCCCAGTATTAAGCCAACCCCTTCGGTCTTCGGCTCAAACTGACCCACCGAACCCGGTTAAGGAATGCGGGTTAGACTCTTAGGAGATGGCCCGCAAGATCCTGGTCTCGGCCGGCGAAGCCTCTGGCGACCTCTATGCTTCCCTGGTCGTCGAGGAATTGCGCCGCCTCCTGCCCGGCGCCGATTTCTTCGGCTGCACCGGTCCCCGCCTGCGGGCCGCCGGGGTGCGCACGGTGGTCGATGCCGCCTCGCTCGCCGTGGTCGGTCTGGTCGAAGTGGTGGCGCACATCCCGCGCATTTACGGCGAATACCGCAAACTGCTGGCTTCCGCCGCGGCCGAAAAGCCCGATCTCGCCATCCTCACCGATTCGCCGGATTTTCACCTGCGGCTGGCGCGCCGTCTCAGCCGCCAGGGCGTTCCGGTGGTTTATCTGGTGGCCCCGCAGGTTTGGGCCTGGCGCAAAGGCCGCCTCAGATCCATGCGGCGTACGCTGCGCCGTCTCCTTTGTATTTTCCCGTTTGAAGAGGACTTCTTCAACCGGGAAGGTGTCCGTGCCACTTATATCGGCCACCCATTGGCCGGCCTGGTGAAGCCAATTCTCGACCGCGACGCGTTTTTTCGGAAACACGAGTTGGACCCCAGCCGTCCATTGATAGCGGTGCTACCTGGAAGCCGCCGCGGCGAGTCTGCGCGTCATTTACCGGCGCTGCTCGATGCTGCCGGGCGCCTGGCCCGGGAGCATGCGGCAAATCTGGTCTTGCCGGCCTCGGCCACCACCGGGGTCGGGTTTTTTCGGGAACGCCTGGGGAATTCGCCCATCCGGGTGATCGAGGGCGAAAGCTGGGATGCCATGGCGCACGCCGCGGTAGCGCTCGCCGCGAGCGGCACGGTGACCGTGGAGGCGGCGCTTTTGGGAACCCCCATGGTGACGTTTTACAAGGTAACGCCTTTGAGCTGGATGGCGGGCAAATTCCTGGTGGACGTTCCGTTTTATTCGATGGTCAACCTGATCGCCGGCCGCGCCGTCGTGCCCGAGCTCATGCAAGGGCAGATGACCGGGGAGCGCATCGCCCGCGAGGCCGGCCGCCTGCTCACTCAGGAAAGCGCGAGAATGGAAATGCGAGCCGGGTTGGCGGAAGTCAAAGCCCGGCTGACACAGGGCGGAATGCCGGCCCCGTGCCGCGCAGCCGCCATCGTTCAAGAGATATTGGAAGGACAAGCCGCTCATGTATCGTAATTTTCGCCTTTGCGTGGCGGGCCCGCTGGCGGCCGCCCTGCTGGTCTGGATGGCAACTCCGGCCGCGCCGGCCCAGCAGAACCGCCCGGCTTCCCGCATCGATGTCGAGCAATACTCCATCGAGGCGGAAGTCACGCCCAACACTTCCACGCTGGCGGCCAAAACCAGCGTGCGTTTCCTGCCCTTGGGCGACGGCGTCACCTCGGCCACCTTCGAACTGAACAACGCGCTCAACGTGTCGCGCGTGGTGGGTGAAGACGGCAAGCAGATTCCCACTTCCCGCAACCAGCAGGATTCCACCTTGCGCTTGAGCTTCGAGCAACCCCTCGCCGCCGGCAAGGCCGTCACGCTCGTGTTCTACTACGACGGCCGCCTCACCGGCAACGAAGAATCGCCCGTGTTCGGCATCAAGTTCGCCGCCATCCATCCCGATTTCGCCTACCTCATGTACCCGGCCCGCTGGTTCCCCGTGAACGGCTACACCACCGACCGTTTCGCGGCCGACATGCACATCACCGTCCCCATGGGCTACTCGGTCTTAGGCAGCGGCCTGGATTCCCATCGCCTGGATGGCGATAAAAACATCTACGACATCAAATACACCCGGGCGTCTTTTCCCGGCAGCATCGCCGTGGTGAAGGAGCTACCCACCAAGGCGCAGTCCGAGGGCGTCACCACCAGCCTGTATTTCCGCGGTCCCGAAGCCGCCGCGGCGCAGGCCGAAGGCCAGGCCATCGGCACGCTGATGTCTTATTTCACCGGCCTGTTCGGCCTCCCGCCTTACGCCAACATGGCCGTCGTCGAAACCGAACCCGGGGCGCCCAATGGTTACGCCGCGCCCGGCATGATCTTTCTTTCGCCCGGCGGCATCGGCTCCCAGCCCAACCAGAAACTGCTCGCCAATCAGGTGTCGCGGCAGTGGTGGGAGGAGACCATTTCTCCCACTACACGCAACCACCTGTGGCTCACCAACGGCCTGGCCGCGTATTCGGAATTGCTCTGGGCGGAGCATCTGAACGGCGCCGGCGCCATGGAATCGCAGCTCAAGGACGTGATGGTGGATTCGCTCACCGTCGACACTATTCCCATCATTCAATCCGGACGCCTGGAAGATTACTCGCCGGAACTCTGGGCGCTTACCGGGGCCAAGGGCGCCGCCGTGATGAGCATGTTGCGCTATGTGATCGGCGACGAGAAGTTTTTCCAGACCCTCAAGGCCTACGTCGAACAGGATGGATGGAAACCCTCCAACACCGACGATTTCCGGAAGGTGGCGGAGACCGTCTCCGGCAAGGATCTCGGCTACTTCTTCACCCAGTGGATCGAATCCAGCGGCGCGCCCGAGTTCAAACTCGAGTACACCATCTTCCGCCGCGAAAAAGGCTTCCGCGTCATGGGCAAGGTCACCCAGGATCTCGACACCTTCCGCATGCCCGTCGACCTGCGCATCGAAACCGAAGGCAATCCCGAGGAGGCCCGCGTGGAAGTCATCGGCACCTCCTCCGAGTTCACCGTCGATACCTTCGGCAAACCCAAGAACGTGATCATCGATCCCAACAACCATGTCCTGCGTTACGCGCCTCAAGTGCGTGTCGCGGTGGCCATCCGCAAGGGCGAGCAGTACGCCGAGCTCAGCGAATTCGGCGACGCCATCAAGGAATATTCCAGGGCCCTCGAAACCACCCGCAACAGCTCTCTGGCGCACTATCGCATTGCTGAGATTTACTTCCTGCAAGCCAGTTGGCAGAGTTCCCTGAACGAATTTCGCGAGTGCCTTAACGGCGATTTAGAGCCCAAGTGGACCGAAGTTTGGGCCCACATCAATATGGGCAAGATCTACGACATCAGCGGCGCACGCGAGCGCGCCGTCAACGAGTACAATCTCGCCATCCGCACCAAGGATGACACGCAGGGCGCGCAAGCCGAAGCCGCCAAGTATCTGAAGACACCCTTCGAGAAACCGAAGCGCGCCGACCAGTAGCCCGGCTGGTAAGACGTCCGCCCGGACTCCAGGTAATCGCTAGGTATAGCTGGACTTGATTGCGGCCGTACCACATAATGAACCAGAGTTTCAGGACTGCTTATCTCCAGTTGGCATGTGGCGTGCAGGGATAGGGCCCGACACACCAAGTGGAGGGTTCTTTCTGATGGCCAAAGGCTCTGTCGC
>Ga0181536_10002827_pt1 | contig 19239 bp, 30 predicted proteins | sample PEATcosm2014_Bin_41_FD_121105 | JGI IMG/M metagenome (GOLD analysis project Ga0181536, IMG submission 121105) | Peatland microbial communities from MTU Mesocosm Facility, Houghton, MI, USA - PEATcosm2014_Bin17_60_metaG | ecosystem: Environmental > Terrestrial > Soil > Wetlands > Peat | place...
CAAATCGCGCAAAAGGCGCGCGATTCGCACTTTCCCACAGCCGCGACGACGGTTCTCCGGTTACATTTTCGATGTCTCGGCAGTCTAGCCCAAAGTTACATTTTCAAATGGCTTGACGCGCGGGGGAAAGAAAAAAGGCATGGCATATTGCCATGCCCCTAAGTCTTCGATGTGCCGAAGCTACTCTTTCTTCTCTTCGTCCTTACTTTCCGGCGGAGCCGCTTCTTTCTCGGCCTGAGCCTGCGCTTCGGCCTCTTCCATGGCTTTCTTGGCTTCGGCGGCCTTCTTGGCGCGGGCTTCGGCGCGCTTCTCGCGCTTCTCGTCGAGAATTTTCTCACTGCCGATCAGTTCGAGGAAAGCCTTGTCGGCGCCGTCGCCCTTGTTCCACTGGGTGCGGATGATGCGGGTGTATCCGCCTTCGCGGTCGCCGAAACGCGGTCCGACCGTGTCGAATAGCTTCACGACGGCTTCGTCGGTCATCAGATAAGCGGCGGCCAGGCGGCGCGCGGAGAGATCGCCACGCTTGCCCAGCGTGATCATCTTCTCGACGAGCCGGCGCGCAGCTTTGGCCTTGGGAACGGTCGTCTCGATGCGCTCCTCGACGATCACCGAAGTGACCAGATTGCGCAGCAGCGAGCGCCGGTGCGCAGTGTTCCTTCCGAGTTTGTAGCCTGCTACTTTGTGACGCATGTTGAACCTCAGTGGTCAGTGGCCAGTGGTCAGTGGCCAGTCTCAGTATTCATTTCCAGCTTCGGTCAGCGGCTAAGTGGTTCAAGATTCGTTTTTCTGACCACTGATCACTAGCCACTGACCACTTTCTTCTACAGTTGGTCGTCCGGTCCGTAAGCGGACGCGGGCAACGGGACGTTCGACGTCGGTCCGGGCACGGCGTTGCCGTGCTCGTCGATTTTCATGCCCAGGCTCAGACCCATCGAGGAGAGGATCTCCTTGATCTCGTTCAGCGACTTGCGGCCGAAGTTCTTGGTCTTGAGCATTTCGGCTTCGGTCTTCTGCACCAGTTCGCCGATGGTCTGGATGTTCGCGTTCTTCAGGCAGTTGTAGCTGCGCACGGACAGCTCAAGCTCTTCGACGGAACGGTTCAGGTTCTCGTTGCGAATTTCGGGCTTGTGCTCGTCGGCGGCCGACGCGCCGGTTTCGATCTCTTCCTCGAAGTTGATGAAGATGTTCATGTGGTCCTTCAGCAGCTTCGCGGCCAGGCCGATGGAGTCGGCCGGCGTGATAGAGCCGTTGGTCCACACTTCGAGGGTGAGTTTGTCGTAATCGGTGATCTGGCCGAGTCGCGCGGCTTCGACGGTGTAGTTGCACTTGCGCACGGGCGAGTGCACGGAGTCGATGGGAATAAAGCCGATGCCGAGATCCTCGTCGAAATTCTTGTCGGCGGAAACGTAGCCGCGGCCGCGCTTCAGGCGCATTTCCATATCGAGCTTGCCGCCCTCGCTGACGGTGGCGATGTAGACCTCTTTATCGAGCACTTCGACGTCGCCGTCAGCTTCGATCATGCCGCTGGTGACGACTCCGGGCTGATCGGAACGCAGGTAGATGGCCTTGGGCGCATCGCCCGACAGCTTGAACGGAATCTGCTTCAGATTGAGGATGATGTCGGTTGCGTCCTCGACCACCCCGGGGATGGACTGGAACTCGTGCAGCACGCCTTCAATTTTCACGGCGGTGATGGCCGCGCCTTCAATCGAGCTCAGCAGCACACGGCGAAGGGCGTTGCCCACGGTGGTGCCGAAGCCGCGCTCGAACGGCTGCGCCCAGAAGATGCCGTACTTGTCGGTAAGGGTGGAATTGTCAACTGCGAGACGTTTCGGTTTCTGAAAACCTTTCCAAAGCATGTGTCTCTCCTTCGGCCGTTTGGCTCGATCCTGACTCGCTGAGTGGTCCGACTCAGGTCAACATCAGGAAAGGCTGTTCTGGCTCGAATGTTTAGACCCAGGTTTCGATGTTTCAAGGTTGCAAAGTTTCAAGGTTGTTGTCTTTGAAACCTTGAAACCTCTGAAACTTTGAAACCTGCAGAACAAAAGCTGTTACTTACTATAAAGTTCAACAATCAGCTGCTCGTTCACCGGCAACTGAATATCTTCGCGCTTGGGCAGCGAAAGGACGCGGCCCTTGTAATTGTCGCGATCCACTTCCAGCCAGGTGGGCATGGTGCCGTGGCTGGCGAATTCCTTGGCCAGCTCGAGCACGGTGAGCTTCTTGCTGCGCTCGCGGATTGCGATCTCCTCCCCCGCGGTGACTTCGTAGGAAGGAATGTTGACCTTGCGATTGTCCACGGCGACGTGACCGTGGCGCACGAGTTGGCGCGCCTGGCGCCGCGACTGGGCAAAGCCGAGACGGAAGACCACGTTGTCGAGACGCCGCTCGAGCTGCTGCAGAAGCTTCTCGCCGGTCACGCCCCGGGAGCGCGCGGCTTTCTCGAAGTAGTTGCGGAACTGCGCTTCCTGCGTGAAATAGATGCGCTTGGCTTTCTGCTTCTCGCGCAACTGCAGGCCGTAGCCAACGACCTTGGCCTTGCGGTCTTTCCCGTGTTGTCCGGGAGCGAAGTTGCGCTTCTCGATGGGACACTTGTCGCTGAAGCACTTTGCGCCTTTGAGGAACAACTTCATGCCCTCGCGGCGGCATAGACGGCAGACTGCATCGGTGTATCTTGCCAAGTTTCTTCTCCTTATAGATGACCGGTTTACGGGTTTGGCTTGACCCTTCGTCCCGGACGTGAATCAGTGGTCAGTGGCTAGTGATCAGTGGCCAGCAACCCCTTCGACTCTACTGGCCACTGGTCACTGACCACTGGCCACTTACTTTTACACTCTTCTCCGCTTCGGCGGCCTACAACCGTTGTGCGGAATCGGCGTGGCATCGCGGATGGAGCGCACTTCGATCCCGGCGGCAGCCAGCGCGCGGACCGCGGACTCGCGTCCGGAGCCGGGGCCGCTGACTCGAACGTCCACGCTGCGGACGCCATGATCGCGCGCCATATTGGCCGCGTTCATCGCCGCCTGCTGCGCGGCGAACGGCGTACCTTTGCGCGATCCGCGGAAACCGAGCGATCCCGAACTCTTCCACGACAGAACGTTGCCGTTCATATCGCAGATGGTCACGATCGTGTTATTGAAGGAGGCCTGCACGTACGCGATGCCATGGGGCACGTGCTTGCGCTCCTTCTTTTTGAAGGTCTTCTTCTTGCCTTTTTTCTCGGGTGCGGCCGGTGCGCCGGCCGCCGCTGCTGCTGGTTTTGCCATAGTTAGTGTCCAGTGGTCAGTGGTCAGTGGTCAGTTGGTCAGGAGCTTTGCTAGCCACTGATCACTGGCCACTGGTTTTATGTCTTCGCCGTCGCCTTCTTCTTCTGCGCGACTGTTCCCTTGCGCGGGCCCTTGCGGGTGCGGGCATTGGTATGGGTACGCTGGCCGCGGACCGGCAGGTTACGGCGGTGGCGGAACCCGCGATAGGAGCCGATTTCGATGAGACGCTTGATGTTCATCGAAACTTCCTTGCGCAGATCGCCTTCCACCATGCCCTCGGCCTCGATGACCGTGCGGATCCGGTTCACCTCTTCTTCGCTGAGGTCCTGGACCTTCTTCATCGGCTCGACCTTGGCCTCATCGAGGATGCGGCTGGCGCACGGATGGCCGATGCCATAGATGTAAGTCAGCGCAATGTGAATGTGTTTCTGGCGCGGAAGATCCACGCCCGCAATACGTGCCATTGTTAACCCCCGGCTCCTAGCTTCTAGCTCCTAGCTTCTAGCCAACCCAAATCTAGCTAGAAGCTAGAGGCTAGGAGCTAGCAGCTTCTTCATCCCTGGCGCTGTTTGTGTTTCGTGTTGACGCAGATCACCCGCACCACACCCTTGCGGTGGATGATCTTGCACTTGTCGCAAATTTTCTTAACGGATGCTCTTACTTTCATATCGTCTCAGTTCCCAGTTCTCGCCGTCTCAAGTCTGTCGTAAAACCGCCGAGCTTCGCTCGGCCGGACGGGCGAATGCGCCCGTCCCTACATGATCACTTATAGCGATACACAATTCTTCCGCGATTCAGGTCGTAGGGGGAAAGCTCCACTGCGACTTTGTCGCCCGGCAGGATGCGGATGAAATTCTTGCGCATCTTGCCGGAAACGTGCGCCAGCACCTGGTGCTTGTTTTCCAGTTCCACCCGGAACATGGCGTTGGGCAGCGGCTCCAGGACCACAGCCATGACTTCAATCGCGTCTTCTTTGCTCATGCACTCCTTGCTTACTGAACTCTAGAGATCCCTCGCAAAATGCGCTCGGGATTTCGGCAGCGGGCTCCCGCTTCGCTCACGCCCGCTAGACGCCTCAACTTCAATCGCGTCTTCTTTGCTCATTAGCTCCTAGCTTCTAGCTGCTAGCTCCTAGCTAACCACCCTAGCCCAACTAGCCAGAAGCTAGGAGCTAGAAGCTAGAAGCTTTTACTGCGTCAAAATCACCGGGCCATCCTTGGTCACGGCCACGCAATGCTCGAAGTGGGCGCTGAAACTGCCGTCCACTGTGACCGCGGTCCACTTGTCGCCGAGCACCTTCGCTTCGGGCCCGCCCGAGTTCACCATGGGCTCGATGGCGATCACCATGCCTTCGCGCAACCGGGCGCCATGTCCGCGATTGCCGAAGTTGGGAACCTGAGGTTCCTCGTGCAAGCGAGTGCCGATGCCGTGGCCTACGAACTCGCGCACCACGCTGAACCCGGCCGCCTCGACGTGCTCCTGCACTGCCGCTCCCACATCGCCCACGGAGTTGCCGATCCGCGCCTGTTCGATACCGCGGTAGAGCGATGCTTCGGTGACGTCCAGGAGCTTCTGCACTTCCGGCTTCACCGCATGTCCCACAGGAACCGTGATGGCCGCGTCGCCATAATAGCCGTCGAGCACGACGCCGCAATCCAGCGAAACGATATCGCCGTCTTTGAGCACCCGCTTTTCCGACGGGATGCCGTGCACAATCTCTTCGTTCACCGACGTGCACAACACGCAAGGATAATCGTAGTAGCCCTTGAACGCCGGCTTGGCTCCGAGTTCCCTGATCTTCTTGTCGGCAGCGCGCTCCAGGTCCATGGTGGTGACACCCGGCGCCACCAGCGCCCGGACATGGTCGAGCACCTGGCGGACGATGCGGCCGCTGCGCCGCATCCTTTCAATCTCGCTCGCCGATTTGCACACAATCGCCATGCTTCGCTATTACGCGTGGTGATCTTCCAAGACCCGATAAATCTGCGCCGTGATGTCGTCCATCGGCGCGTCGCCGTTCACCGAGAGCAACCGGCCCGTGCGCTGGTAGTACTCCGCCACGGGACGAGTCTGCTCCTGGTACGCCGTGAGTCGTGGCTGAATGACTTCCAACCGGTCGTCATTGCGGGTCACCAGCTTCGTCCCGTGAGCTTCATCGCATATTTCATCGGTACGGGGCGGCTGGAAGTGGACGTTATAGATCCGTCCACAGGTGGGACAAGAACGGCGTCCAGTGAGCCGGAGCAATAGCTGATTATAGTCCACGTCCAGGCAGACCACAATCGGCCAAGCCCGGGTGGGACGCGAATTGTCAAAGAGCTTGTCGTCGAGCAGCGCATCGAGCCACCCGGCCTGGGCCGCAGTCCGGGGAAACCCGTCCAGAATGTAGCCGCGCTTGCAGTCGGGCCGCGACAGCCGCTCACGGACCATGTTGCAAACCAAATCGTCGGAGACTAACTCACCCCGTGCCATCACTGCCTTGGCAGCCAAGCCGAGGTCGGTCCCCTGGGCGGCGTTCTCCCGCAGGAGATCTCCGGTGGACACCTGGGGAATGCCATAGTGTTCCATGATGCGCTTGGCTTGAGTGCCTTTTCCGGCGCCCGGCGGTCCAAGCAGCACCACAGGACCTACATCACGCAAATCAGCATCACGCGAGGTTTCCTGCGCCATCGGCTGGCCAAAGCCTCCCGATCTCAGACTCCCCGGCGCCCCAGACGACCACTGCCGAGGTGCAGCAACCCCCACAAAACTTGTCATCCTGAGGCCTGCGCTGTTTGCAGGCCGAAGGACCTGGGCGCGCCGCGCGGTCAATCTCGCGCTTCTTGCGAGATTGCCAAATCGCGCGACTGGCGCGCATCCTCTCTTACCAGGCGCGGCGCCCGCGAATGCGTCCGCTGCGCGGCGTAAACCCGTCGTAGTGGCGCATGATCAGCTGCGCTTCGATTTGCGTCACCGTGTCCATGGCGACACCTACGACGATCAGCAACGAGGTCCCGCCAAAATAGAAGTTCACGCCCAGGCCGTTCGTCACCCAGACCGGCAGCCGCTCGAACAACGATCCTCCCAACCAAAACGGCAAGTGGTTCAGGTGAATGCCCGTGATCATCCACTCGGGAATAAACGAGATGATGATCAGGTAGAGCGCGCCGACCAGAGTAATCCGCGTCAGGACCTCGTTGATGAAATCGGCGGTGCGCCTGCCGGGACGAATCCCAGGCACGAATCCTCCGTATTTCCGCATGTTGTCGGCGACTTCGCTGGGATTGAACACGATAGAAACATAAAAATATGCGAAGAAAATGATGCCGATGGCATAGAGAGCGGTGTAAAGCGGCTCGCCCCACCCCAGCAGGCGAATCAGATCTCCGATGTAGCGGTGCTCGCGCCAGCTGTAAAAAACCGTCTGCGGCAAGGTCAGAATCGAAGACGCGAAGATGACCGGCATCACGCCGCCGGCGTTGACACGCAGCGGCAGGTGCGTGGACTGTCCGCCCATCACTTTGCGCCCGACCACACGTTTGGCGTATTGCACGGGTATTCGCCGCTCGCTGCGTTCGACATAGACGATGAACGCCACCACCACGATCATGAAGGCGATCAGAAACGCCATCAGTACCGGAGTGAGCGCGCCCCAGGCTCCGTTCTTCGCCTTGTCCACTAGATCCACTACGCCGCGCGGCAAGCCCACGACGATGCCGGCAAAGATCAGCAATGACATGCCGTTGCCCACGCCGCGCTCGGTAATTTGCTCGCCCAGCCACATGATGAAGGCGCTGCCCGTGGTCAGGGTCAGCATGGTCATCAGCCGGAATTTCCAGCCCGGGTTGATGACGAAGTCTCCCGTTTTTTCGAGACCGACGGAAATGCCGAACGATTGCACCGCGCTCAGGATGACGGTGATGTAGCGGGTCCACTGCGTGATCTTCTTGCGGCCCAGTTCGCCCTCTTTCTGCAGTTTGGCCAGCGGCTCATAAACCACCGTCAGCAACTGCAGAATGATCGACGCCGTAATGTAGGGCATGATGCCCAGAGCGAAAATGGTGAGACGGCGCAACTGCCCGCCGGAAAACAAATCCACAAACCCGAGGAAGGAACCGCGGTTCTGCTCGAAGAACTGCGCCAACTTGTCAGCATTCACCCCCGGCGTCGGAATGTGCCCGCCGAGCCGGTACACAAACAGCAAGCCCAGGGTGAACAGGACGCGCTTGCGCAGGTCCGGAATGCGGAAAATGTTCGCCAGTTTTTCAAACATTACTGCAAGACCTCAACCTTGCCGCCCGCCTTGGTAATCTTTTCCCGCGCCGACTTGGAAAACTTGTGCGCGCTCACGGTGAGCGCGGTGGTCAGTTCTCCGTCGCCCAGAATCTTGACCGGAAGTTTGGCCTTGATCACGCCCGCCTTGCGCAGAACATCGGGTGTGATGGTCGTCTCACCCAATGCCGCCAGCCGCTCCAGGCTCACGATGTTGTATTCCTTGCGGAAAATGTTGGTGAAGCCGCGCTTGGGCATGCGGCGGTGCAGCGGCATCTGGCCGCCTTCAAAGCCGCGGATCATGCGCGAACCGCTGCGCGAGCGCTGTCCCTTGTGCCCGCGGGTGGACGTCTTGCCCATGCCCGAGCCCATGCCGCGGCCCACCCGCTTGCGGTTTTCCGTCGCCTTCTTCGGTGCGTGAATGTTGGATAAATTCATAGGTAAACCCAGGTTTCAAAGTTTCAAAGTTCCAAGGTTTCAAGGCCGCCCGCGTCGATGGTTACTTTGAAACCTTGAAACTTTGCCATTACACAATCTCCACCAGATGCGGCACCTTCTTCACCATGCCGCGAATCGCCGCCGTATCCGGACGCTCGATGACCTGGTTCAGCCGGGTGAAGCCCAGCCCTTTGACCACTAACTTTTGTTTCGTTGGGGCGCAAATCGCGGAACGCACCCACTTCAACTGAATCTTTCCGCTGCCCGAATCCGTTTTCTTCGCCGTCATTTCGAACCTCAGGGGTCAGTGGCCAGGGGTCAGTGGCCAGCAACCAATCTGAACTTTGCCCTCAATCTCGCCTGCCGATACAGAAGCCTTTAGAACTGGTCCCTGATCCCTGACCACTGGCCCCTGCTTACAGCTCCTCCGCCGTCTTGCCGCGCAGGATCGCCACGCTCTCGCGGTTCTTTAACTGCTTGAGCGCGTCGAAGGTCGCCTTGATCACGTTGTGCGGGTTGGTCGTGCCGATGGACTTGGTCAGAACGTTCTGCACGCCCGCCGAGGTCATGACCGCACGCACCGCTCCGCCCGCAATTACGCCCGTACCTTCCGGCGCGGGTTTGAGCAAGACGCGTCCCGAACCGTAACGTCCCAGCACGAGGTGCGGGATCGAGGTCTGCGTCAAGTTGACCCTCACCAGATTCTTCTTGGCGGCCTCGATTCCTTTGCGGATGGCCTGCGGAACTTCCTTGGCCTTGCCGGAACCGTAGCCCACCACCGCCGCCGAAGGATCGCCCACCACCACGAGCGCGGCAAACGAAAGATTCTTGCCGCCCTTCACCACCTTGGTCACGCGGTTGATGGCGACTACCTGGTCTTTCAGTTGGAACGAACCCGCATCGAGTTTCTTGATTACTGTTGGCATATTTTCTCAGCTTAGAGCTATGAGCTTCGAGCCATGAGCGAACCCGGTTTGCTCGGGACTCGCGGCTCGGAGCTCGTAGCTAGAATTGCAATCCCGCTTCGCGGGCGGCGTCGGCCAGAGCCTTCACGCGCCCGTGATAAATGTAGCCGCCACGGTCGAACACGACCTTGGTCACACCCTTGGCCTTGGCGCGCTCGGCAATTGTCTTGCCGACGGCTTTCGCTGCAGCCACGTTGCCGCCGGTGCGCCGGTCTTCCTTCTTGCCTTCGGCCGTACTGGCGGAAACCAGCGTCTGGCCGGAGAGATCGTCAATGACCTGCACATAGATATGGTTCAGCGAGCGGTACACGTTGAGCCGCGGGCGCTCCGCCGTCCCCTGCAATTTCTTGCGGATGCGCTCGTGAATATGTCCGCGCTTCTGGTTCTTCGTAATCTTTGTCAGCATGAAACCTGTCCTTGGTCGTTGGTCGTTGGCCTAAGACTCCCGACGACTCCGTAATCTTCGACTCGCGCATCACTGCCGAAGGCCAGCTGGCTCCGCTAACAGCCAACGGCCAGCAGCCAACGACCGCTATTTTGCCCCTGTCTTTCCGACCTTCTTCTTCAGGCGCTCGCCGGCATAGCGCACGCCCTTGTTCTTGTACGGATCGGGCGGCCGCAGCGAGCGCATCTCCGCCGCCACCTGCCCGACCTTCTGCCGGTCAATCCCCGTCAGCGTGATTCTGGTCTGTTTGGGGTCGACGACCGCATCCACACCGCTGGGCAGCGGATACTCGATGGGATGAGAGAAGCCCAGGTTGAACACGAGGGTCGTCTTGCCCTTCAGCTCGGCGCGGTAACCGATGCCGACGATTTCCAGTTCGCGGGTCCAGCCTTTGGTGACACCCTCGACGGCATTGTTGACGAGGGCGCGAGCCAGCCCGTGAAGCGCCGACTGGGAATCATTTTCGCGGATGGCGACGATGTTTCCGTCCCTCTGCTCGACCCTGATGCCCGCCGGCAAAGCCGCATCCAGCTTGCCTTTCGGCCCCTGCACGGCGACCGTGTTGCCTTCAATTTTGACCGTGACTCCCTTGGGAATCGCGATCGGCTTTTTCCCGATTCGTGACATAAGCTCTCTCAGCTATGAGCTGCGAGCTATGAGTTACGAGCACCACCCAGGTGTCTGCTCGCAGCTCGGAGCTCATAGCTCAGAACTATCTAATAAATCTCGCACAGCAACTCGCCGCCCACGCCTTCCTTGCGGGCCTGGCGGCCGGTCATCACGCCGCGCGGAGTGGTGAGGATGTTGATCCCCATGCCGCCCAGCACGCGCGGAATCTCGCTGCGACGCACGTAGACGCGGCAGCCCGGGCGCGACACGCGCTCGACCTTCGAGATGGCCGCCTCGTTGTTGGCACCGTACTTGAGGTAAATCCGGATGATTCTGTGCCCCTCTTCTTCGGTGGCCTTGTAGTTGGAGATATAGCCCTCTTCTTTCAGGATGCGGGCGATCTCCACCTTCAGCCGCGAAGCCGGAATGTCCACTTTCTGGTGCCGCGCCTGGAGCGCATTGCGCACCCGCGTCAACATGTCTGCGACCGGATCGGTCAACCTCATCGTTTTGCTTCTCCTCTAGCCACCCGTTCGCTCCGCGTCCAGCGGAGAACCTGCGGCAGCTTGTTTGTTGCCGGAACTCTCGTCGGGTTCCCATTCCCGCCGGCCGCAAGGGTTGGCGAAGGGCCAACGCCGAACGACCAACGACTAAAATTCCTACCAGGACGACTTCGAAACCCCGGGGATCTCCCCGCGCAGCGCCAGCTGGCGGAAGCACAGCCGGCAGATGCCGAACTTGCGCAGGAAACCGCGCGGGCGTCCGCACAGGTTGCAGCGGTGATGCCGTCGCGTGGTAAAGATCCTTCCGTTTTTGCAAATGCACGGCTTGCCGTCGACCGTACCCTTGCCTCGACAGACAGGACACGCCTTATCCGGCTTCTTTATATCTTCCGTGCGTTGATGCAGCCCAACGCCGTCTTTGACTCGTTTTGCTGTAGTTGCCAACGTTTAGCTCCTAAACTCACTTCGTAGAGACGTTGCTTGCAACGTCTTGTTCGCCATCGTCCGAAATGCTGCCGGCCGAGACGTAGCAAGCTACGTCTCTACAGATGTTTCTATGCCCGGAACGGCATGCCCAAATGCTTCAGCAGCGTGCGCGCCTGATTGTCGTTCGCGGCGGTGGTCACGATGGTGACGTTCATGCCCTTCAGCTTGTCTACCTTCGCGTAATCGATCTCCGGAAAAATCAACTGGTCGTGCAGGCCGAGCGTGTAATTGCCGCGGCCATCGAACGACTTGGTGGAGACGCCGCGGAAGTCGCGCACCCGCGGCAGCACAATGTTGACCAGCCGGTCGAAGAATTCGTACATGCGGTCGCCGCGCAGGGTCACCATCGCGCCGATGGACTGCCCCGCGCGCACCTTAAACGCCGCAATCGATTTTTTCGCGCGCGTGACGATGGGCTTCTGTCCGGTGATCTGGCTCAGTTCGTTCACTGCCGGATCGAGGACTTTCGCGTTTTGCGTGGCTTCGCCCACGCCCACGTTCACGACGATCTTGTGCAGACGCGGAACCGCCATCACATTCTTCAGTTCCAGCTCTTTCAGCAGAGCGGGAGCCACTTCCTTTTCGAACTTCGAGCGCAGCCGCGGACGTTCCTTCGCGCTGTGACGCGCCTGCTCCGGAGCTTTGCTCTCCTGCGCTGTTTCTTTTTGTCCCTTTTTGTCTTTTGCCATCTTCAACCTCAGCTCTTGGCCATTGGCTCTTGGCTTTTAGCTCTTTCCTTGACGCTTCCAAGTCGCTCCAGGCCAAAAGCTAAAGGCCAAGAGCCAAAAGCTATTTATCCAGCGTCGTTCCGCACTTCTTGCAGACGCGCACTTTCCGGTCGCCGCGCATGTCGTGCCCGATGCGGACCGGGCCGCAGGTCGGGCAGACCAGTTGCACATTGGAGATCGCGATCCGGCTCTCCTGCTCTGCGATTCCGCCCTTGATGTTGCGCTGCGGGTTCGGGCGCACGTGCTTTTTCACCATCATCACGTGCTCGACCAGAATCTTCGCGTCGTTCGGAAACACGCGCAGCACGCGCCCTTCCTTGCCTTTGTCGCGGCCGGTGATCACCTTCACGGTGTCGTTCCGCCGGATATCCACTCGTGTGTGTGCAGTGCTTACAGTTCTCATAAGTCAGATTTCAAGGTTTCAATGTTTCAATGTTTCAAGGTTTCAATGTCAAACCATCAAGCCCGAAGATTCCAATGATTCAAGGCACCTTGAAACCTTGAAACTCTGAAACCTTGCAACCTGCTCCTAAATCACTTCCGGCGCCAGCGAAACGATCTTCAGAAACTTCTTCTCGCGCAGTTCGCGAGCTACGGGGCCGAACACGCGGGTCCCCACCGGCTCGCCGGCTTCGTTAATCAGTACAGCCGCGTTCTGGTCGAAGCGGATGTAGGTGCCATCGCGGCGGCGATGCTCTTTGCGCGTGCGCACGATGACCGCCTTCACCACCTTGCCCTTCTGCACCTGGCCTTCGGGGGCCGACTCCTTCACCGCAGCCGTGATCACGTCGCCCAGCCCGGCGTTCAATCCGGTCGCGCCGCCCAGCGGCAGAATCATCTGCAGCTTGCGGGCGCCGGAGTTGTCGGCGACCTCCAGCATCGTTCTCATCATCACAGCCATGGCGTCAGTCTCCCTCTCTCATCTCTCTGCGCTTACTTGCCGGCGGGTTCGACCGCGGCCTCCGGCAGCACCGTCGCCTTGCGCACGATGTCCTTCAGCTGCCAGCGCTTCAGCTTCGACAGCGGACGGGTCTCCTCGAGCCGCACGACGTCGCCCACCTGCGCCACGTTCTTCTCGTCGTGCGCATAGAACTTCTTGTGCCGCGTGATCACGCGCCCGTAGAACGCATGCGATTTCTTGCGTGTCACCTGCACCACGATGGTCTTGTGCATGCGGCTGGAGACGACTTCTCCCACCACTTCCTTGCGGCGGCCCTGCACCGGCTGCGTTGCTTCACTTGATGTCTTGGTTCCGGCCATCATCGTTTCTCCGTTATTTCTTCTCGCCCGCGGCCGAGCACGTGCGCTCGCCCAGAATGGTCTTGACGCGCGCGATGTCCTTGCGCAGGCCGCGAATCTTCTTCAAGCTCTCCGTCTGGCCCATGTTCAGCTGGAACTTGAGCTTGAAGAGCTGGTCGGCGAGGTCACGCTCCTGGTGCTGCAGTTCCGCGTCCGTCAGGTTTCTGATTTTGTCTACTTTCATAATTCAGTTTCCAGTTGCCAGTACCCAGTTGCCGGCAAAGGCAACCCCTTTCAGTGCCCTTCGCGCTTGACGAAAGTCGTGCGCAACGGCAACTTGTGCGAAGCCAGCCGCAACGCTTCGGCCGCATCGGCCGGCGTCACGCCTTCCATCTCGAACAAGATCTTTCCCGGGCGTACAACTGCAACCCAGTGATCGGGCGCGCCCTTGCCCTTGCCCATACGGGTTTCAGCCGGCTTCTTGGTCACCGGCTTATCGGGGAACAGGCGGATCCAGATCTTGCCGCCGCGCTTGATGAAGCGGGTCATGGCCACACGGCTGGCCTCAATCTGCCGGTCGGTAATCCATCCGGGCTCGAGCACCTTCAGCCCGTAGTCGCCGAAAGCCAGCTGCCCTCCGCGCCAGGCCTTGCCTGTCATGCGGCCGCGCTGCTGCTTGCGGTACTTCACTTTCTTTGGCATCAACATAAAGTCAGCTCTTAGCTTCTAGCTCCTAGCTAAACCTTTGTCATTCCGAACCGGCGATCTATGCCGGTGAGGAACCTGCTCCTGGCTCCGCCCTAAAATCCACCTGCCGCCGGTGCCGCTTCCCGCTTCTTCTGTTGCAGGATTTCGCCTTTGTACACCCAGCACTTCACGCCAATCACGCCATAGGTTGTGCGCGCCTCGCTGAAGCCGAAGTCAATGTCGGCACGCAGGGTGTGCAGGGGCAACCGTCCCTGCAGATACCATTCCGAGCGCGCGATTTCGTTGCCGTTCAGGCGTCCGCTGACGCGCACCTTGATTCCCTTGCAGCCAAAACGCAGCGCCGAATCCACCGCTTTCCGCATGGCGCGGCGAAAACCAACGCGCTTTTCCAGTTGCAGCGCAATCGATTCCGACACCAGCTGCGCGTCCAGTTCGGGCTTGTGCACTTCCTGAATATCGACAAACACCTCGCGCGAGGTGCGCCTCTGCAACTCGCCCTTGAGTTTGTCGATTTCCGCGCCTTTGCGCCCGATGATGATCCCCGGCCGCGCTGTCTTGATGATGATGCGCAGCTTGTTGCCCGGGCGCTCGATCTCGATCGCGCTCACGCCCGCGGACTTGAGCTTGTCTTTCAGCTCATTCTTCAGCTTGACATCTTCGTGGAGCAGCTTGTCATAGTCGCGCTCCACAAACCAGCGCGACTTCCACGGCTTGGTGTAGCCGAGCCGAAAACCATACGGATGGACTTTTTGTCCCATTGCTTCTCCTAAACCAATCCAAAAACCTTGTCATTCCGAACACGCGCAAAGCGCGAGTGAGGAACCTGCTGTTGCCCTATTTCGCAGCCGCTTTCTTCTTTCCTGCCTTCACTGCCGGAACGCGCCGCTTCGCCTTGGCTGGAGCGGGAGCCGCTTCCTCACCTACGACGGTAGCCACTGCTTCGCTGTTCTTCCCGCGCTCGGCCAGCACCAGTTCGATGTGCGAGATGCGCCGCTGATAGCGGTAGGCGCGGCCCTGCGGCGCCGGACGGATGCGCTTCATGCGCGGACCGTCGTTGGCCACCGCACTCTTCACATACAAGTTGTCGATTTCGACATCGAGTCCCTTCTCGGTAGCGAGGAAGTTCGCGTTGTCGAGCGCGGACTGCAGCAGCTTGCCCACGTGCGCCGCCACGCGCTTCTTGGTGAACGCCAGCGTGTTACGCGCTTCTTCCACGCGGCGGCCCTTGATCAAATCCAGCACCAGGCGCGCCTTCTGTGGCGAGACGCGCAGGTAACGGGTTTCAGCTCGAAATTCCATAGTAGCTATTAGCTCCTAGCTGCTAGCTCCTAGCTAAATCAGAAGCTAGAAACTGTCATCACAAAGCCTAGGCCAGATCTCGAAGCGTCTTAGCTAGTAGCTAGAAGCTAGTAGCTAGAAGCTGTGTTTATGCCTTCGGTGCCGCGGGCGCTGCCGGTGCAGCCGGTGCCGACGGAACGATTGCTCCCGGACCACCCGGGATACCGGCCGGTTTCACCGCCACTTCCGTCGCCGCCTTCATGGAGTGTCCCTTGAACTGGCGCGTAAAGCTGAACTCGCCCAGCTTGTGGCCCACCATGTTTTCGGTGACATACACCGGGATGAACTTTTTGCCGTTGTGCACCGCGATCGTGTGCCCCACCATCTCGGGCACCACCGTCGAACGCCGCGACCACGTGCGCAGCACTTTCTTCTCGTTGCGCGAATTCATGGCTTCCACCCTCGCCAGAAGGTAGCCATCCACGAACGCGCCTTTCTTGGTTGAACGTGCCATAAAGTCAGCTCTTAGCTGTTAGCTCCTAGCTTTTACTTTTGCCAACGACGAACGACCAACAACTACTTCGATCTTCGGCTGACGATGAACTTATCCGTCCGCTTGTTGTTACGCGTCTTGTAGCCCCGGGTCGGCTGGCCCCACGGCGTAACCGGATGCCGTCCGCCGGAGGTCTTGCCTTCGCCGCCGCCGTGCGGATGATCCACCGGGTTCATCGAAACGCCGCGGTTCACCGGACGCCGTCCCAGCCAGCGCGTCTTGCCTGCCTTGCCGATGGTGATGTTTTCGTGGTCCAGATTCCCGACCTGTCCAATCGTCGCCAGGCAATCCTGGGAAATCTTGCGGGTTTCGCCCGAAGGCAGCTTCACCAGCGCGTACTCTTCTTCCTTCGCGACCAGCTGCGCGGATCCGCCCGCCGACCGCACCATCTGACCGCCCTTGCCCGGCTTGAGTTCGAGATTGTGGATCACCGTGCCGGGAGGAATATTGCGCAGCGGCAGCGCGTTGCCCACCAGAATGTCGGCCTCGGGGCCGCTCAATATTTTCTGCCCCACCTTCAGCCCTTCCGGCTGCAGGATGTACCGCTTCTCGCCATCGGCATACGCCAGGAGCGCAATGCGCGCCGAGCGGTTGGGATCGTACTCGATGGTCGCGACCGTGGCGGGAATGCCGGTCTTGTCGCGCTTGAAATCAATGATGCGCAGCTTGCGCTTGTGCCCGCCGCCGCGGTGCCAGATGGTGATGTCGCCCGAGTTGCGGCGCCCGCCCGTCCGCTGCTTGGGCTCGAGCAGCGGCTTGTGCGGCTCGGTCGTCGTGATGTCGTCGTTGACGAGCGTCGTACGATAGCGCAGCGTCTGCGTCGTCGGTCTGTAGGTCTTGATTGCCATAAAGTCAGCTCTTAGCTATTAGCTTCTAGCTCTTAGCTTTTTTCTTGCCGCTGCATCGGTTCGTGCCGGGCCAACGGCCAACGACGAACGACCAACGACCGCTTTTACAAATTCTGTGCGTACTCCGGCATCTTTTCGCCGGACCGCAAACGCACGTACGCTTTCTTCCAGTCCGGACGGTAGCCCGCGAACTTGCCGCGCCGCCGCTCTTTTCCCGGATACGTGGCCGTGCGCACCGAATGCACTTTCACCTTGAAAATCGTCTGCACCGCTTCCTTGATTTCCGTCTTGGTCGCTTTCGGCGCCACCTGGAACACCAGCGTGTTCTGGTTCTCCTTGATGGCCAGGCCCTTCTCGGTAATCACTGGACGGCGAATGATCTGGTATGCGGATTTCATAATTATCAGGCCTTAGGCCACCTCCGCCGCTTTGTCATGCCGTGGACGCCGGCGACGCTCGCTCGTTGCCTTCTTCGCACTCTCGTCTTCTTTCGGCTTGTGCTGCCGCTTCGATACCGAAGACTTCAGCGAAACTTGCAGTTTCTCGATCGCCGGATGCGAGAAGATGACGCGGTCGTAGCGCAGCAGGTGATAGGGATGCACTTCGTTGCCGCGCACCAGTTCGAGCCCCTGAATATTGCGGGCACTTAAAGCCAGATTGCGGTTCTCGTGTTTCGCTTCTTCCACGATCAGCACCGTCGAATCCACCTTCAGCGCGTCGAGCGCCTTGCGGAATTCCTTGGTCTTCGGTTCCTTCACGTCGAACGCGTTCACCACAATGATCTTGCCTTCGGCAAGCTTGGCGGCCAGCGCCGAGCGCAGCGCGCCCAGCAGTTTCTTGCGCGGGAATGTGTAGTCGTAAGAGCGCGGCGTCGGACCATGCACCGTCGCGCCGTGCCGCCACAAGGGCGAACGGATCGAGCCGATGCGGGCGCGGCCCGTGCCCTTCTGCTTCCACAGCTTCTTGCCGGAGCCGGAAACTTCCCACCGCGCTTTCGTCTTGTGCGTTCCGGCGCGCTGTCCGGCGCGGTAATGCTTCACCGCTTCCCAGAGCAGGTCTTCGTTGACCGCGCCAAAGATTTCGTCGGCGAGGTCGAGCGTCCCGACTTTCTCACCGCTCAAATTGTGAATATCAATCGTTGCCATATGCTTCTCTTTGCTTGTGTCAAGCGGGCACTCCTGCCCGCTGCCTTTGGCGGACAAGAGTGTCCGCCCCACACTACGCTTTCTTTGCCGCTCTCTTCGCCGCCTTCAACGGATCAACCGTCGCCGCGCCGGCGAATCCGCGACGCTCTCTGGGCGGCTTCTTCGCCTTAGTGATCACGATGTATCCGCCTTGCGGTCCGGGCACGCTGCCTTCCACCACCAGCAGGTTCTCGTCCTTGTCCACTCCCAGCACGCGCAGATTGCGCATCGTCACCTGCTGATGCCCCATGTGGCCCGACATGCGCATGCCTTTGAACACGCGCGACGGGAACGCCGACGATCCAATCGAGCCGGTGATCTGAAACATCGAACCGTGAGACTTGGGGCCGCCGCCGAAATGATGCCGCTTCACCACGCCTTGAAAACCCTTGCCTTTGCTCACTCCCACGATATCCACAAACTTCTCGCCGTCGAAAATCTCGACCAGCACGCGGTCGCCGACTTTCACCGCGCCGTCGCTATCCGACCCGGCTTCCACTTCGAGCGGGACTTCGCGCAGAAATTTCACCGGGGGAAGGTTGTTCTTCGCCAGATGCCCGCGCTCGGGCTTGGACAGCCGCGACTCCTTCACGAACTCGACCAGGCCAATCTGAGCCGCCTCGTAGCCATCCTTCGCCGACGACTTATGCTGCGTCACCACGCACGGGCCGGCCTGCAGCACGGTGACCGGGCGAACGTCGCCCTTCGAGTCGAACAGTTGTGTCATGCCGACTTTTTTGCCCAGAATGCCTGTTATCTTCGTTGCCATTTTCGTCTCCGCCCAGCTTGGCCATGATCTGGCTATTGGCTGAGGAGCCGTCGGACTTGCGTCCTCGGCTCTTTATGTCGTCCCTACGGGACTCGATTTCCTTGCCGCTGTCTCCCCCGGCACTTCCGTGCCGGGCTTTCACATGCCGCCCCTTCGGGGCTTTAGCTCTTAGCCCTCAGTCTTCAGCCTTTGCCTCTCACCCTTTGGCCCACTCAGCCTGTCGGGTTTTGCTGACGGCTGATGGCTGACGGCTACTTACGTTCTTTCCCGAACGCCTTAATTTCCACATCCACGCCCGCGGGCAGATCGAGCTTCATCAGCGCGTCCACCGTCTGCTGCGTAGGCTCGAGAATATCGAGCAGGCGCTTGTGGGTGCGGATCTCAAACTGCTCCCGCGACTTCTTGTCCACGTGCGGCGAACGCAGCACGCAGTACTTGTTCTTCATCGTGGGCAGCGGAATGGGGCCGGCAATCTGTGCGCCCGTGCGCCGCGCCGTCTCCACGATCTCGCCCGTCGACTGATCCAGGATGCGGTAGTCGTAGGCCTTTAACCGAATGCGAATTCTCTCTTTTCCAATCACTGTTTTGCTCTCTAACCCCTCCCGGCATCTCCGGGAAGAAAGATCTGGCGGCAAGTTCCGAGCCGCGTTGTTTCCAAGTTGTCATCCTGAGGCGACATGCTTTTCGTCGCCGAAGGACCTATGCAAAAGTAAGAAGTAAGAATGCAGAATGCAGAATTGAATTCGGTTTTACTTCTGCATTTTTTGCTTCTTCTTTCTGCCTTGTCATCCTGAGCGAGACGCTTTTTGTCTCGCGAAGGACCTGTGCACTCTTCTGTCGTCCCTACGGGACTCGTTCTTTGTTTGGGCAGCTTACCCAGGGCTTACGCCCTGGGCTTTCACATTCCGCTTCTGCGGGGCTGCCGTTGTTTCGCTCCGGCCGCATCGCTTTCGCCGCGGCCGATTTTGC
>Ga0181536_10002829_pt1 | contig 19233 bp, 10 predicted proteins | sample PEATcosm2014_Bin_41_FD_121105 | JGI IMG/M metagenome (GOLD analysis project Ga0181536, IMG submission 121105) | Peatland microbial communities from MTU Mesocosm Facility, Houghton, MI, USA - PEATcosm2014_Bin17_60_metaG | ecosystem: Environmental > Terrestrial > Soil > Wetlands > Peat | place...
CACATGGCCGAAGAGTTCGCTTTCAAAAAGAGTCTCGACCACGGCGGAGCAATTCAGCGTGACAAAGCGTCCGCTCGAAACGGGGCTGAGATTATGCAGGGCGCGCGCCGCCAGCTCTTTGCCCGTGCCTGTCTCGCCCGTGATCAGCACCGTGCGGTAATGCGGCGCAACGCGGCGAATGCGGGAAAACATCTCCCAGATGGCCGGACTGCGCCCGATCATTCCCTCAAACTGGGCATCCTCCAGCATCTGGCTTTCAATGGCCGTGGCGCGCTGCCGCCGCCGCGCATCTTCCACCAGACGCGAAATCCGCTCGCGCAAAGCCGAGATGGAAACCGGCTTATTCAGGTAATCGGACGCGCCTTTGCGAATGGCCTCAACCGCGGTTTCGCTGGTGTAATGGGCGGTCATGAGGATCACGTCGATGGCCGGATCGAATTCGACGATCCGTTCGAGCACTTCCAGACCGCTCAGCCCCGGCATGACCAGATCCGTGAGCACAATCTGCGGGTGCTCGCGAAACACGGCCTCGATGCCCTCTTCGGGATCCTGCGCGGTGATGATATTGACGCCTTCGCGCGCGAGGGCCGCCGAGAGCAGCTCGAGGCTGCCCGGATTGTCGTCGATGATAACGAGAGATACGTTGGAGTCAGCGCTCATGAATTCCCCAGCAGCCGCCCGACTTCCTGGCGCAACAGCGTGAGGTTGACCGGTTTACTGATGTATTCCGAAAATCCGCAAGCGATGGCTTTCTCGCGGTCACCCGCCATGGCACTGGCCGTCAAAGCGACAATCGGTACCTTTGCATAGTGGTCGTCGTCACGCAGCCGCGCCAGTACGCCGAAGCCGTCGGTGTGCGGCATGTAAAGATCCAGAATCACGAGATCGGCCGGAGTCTCGAGAGCGCGCTCGATGGCTTCGCGTCCATCGCGGGCCTCGACCACGGCATATCCCGCGGCGGTCAGCACGGTGCGAATCAGTTCTCGGCTGGCGTCCCGGTCTTCGGCTACCAGAATGGTCTTCAGCGACATAGTGGCGTAATACATTAGATCATTCCGAAGCGGGCCGGCGCATGCCGCCGGAGGGCGCGCACCAGCGCTTCCCTTTTCACCGGTTTCTGCAGATATTCAGTGGCGCCCAGATCCGCCGCCGCACGCGACTCGTCGACCACGGAAATGACGAACACCGGAGTGTCGCTTGTCTCGGGCATTTCCCGCAGTTCGCGCAGGACGTGCCAGCCGCTGCGGCCTGGCAGCAGCAGATCGAGCGTAATGGCGTCGGGCCGGAGCTTGAGCGCCATTTCGAGACCTTCCTGAGCGGTGGCCGCGCACTCCGTGCGGATTCCGAGGGGCCTCAGATAGTCGGACAGGAGTTCACGCGCCGCCGGTTCGTCTTCGATCACGAGAACCAGCGGCTCGGCCGGAGCACGTCCCCGGTCGGCCGGAATCGAGAAGGTGAAGCAGCTTCCCGCCCCGACGGTACTCTCGAGCCAGATCGACCCGCCATGCATTTCAACGAGATGCTTGACGATGGCCAGGCCAAGTCCCGTGCCCTCGCGAACTCCATGGGTCGCCGAGCCCACCTGGCGGAATTTATCGAAGATTGCCTCAAAATCCTCCGGGGCGATGCCGACGCCGGTATCGCTCACGAAGAAGACGACTTTGCCCTCCTGCAGAGTCCCCATGCCGACTTCGACGCGGCCACCGTCCGGCGTGAACTTCACGGCGTTGCTCAAAAGGTTGCTCAGAATCTCGCGGAACCGCACTCGGTCGGCCAACACGAAGGTCTCGTTTTCCACCCGGTTCTCGATTGAGATGGCCTTCGCGGCGGCGATGGTGCGGATACTATCCACGGCGACGCGTACCACTTCCCGCGCGTCGAAGCTCTCGGTGTGCAGCTCCATGCCGCCAGCCTCGATCTTGCTGATATCGAGAACGTCGTTGATCAGGTCCAGCAGGTGCAGGGAATCCTGATGAACGTGGTTCAGGAATCGTTTCTGCTTCTCGTTCAGCGGCCCTTCCAGTTCCTCGGCCAGCAACTCGGCGAAACCGATAATCGTATGCAGGGGAGTGCGCAGCTCGTGGCTCATGCTGGCGAGAAATTCGCTCTTGAGCCGATTGGCGCGTTCCACTTCCTTGTTGCGGAGCTCGAGCTGCTGGTTGGCAGCGCGGATTTTTTCCTCGGCGATTTTCTGTTCCGTCACGTCGCGGATAATCGCCGTTACGCGGAAGCCCTCGTCGGAGCGAACCGGGCTGAGACTGATCTCGACCGGGAACTCGGACCCGTCCTTGCGCCGTGCCAGGAGAGTGAGACCCTGTCCCATCGGCCGGGTCCCCGGCTTTTCCCAGTAGTTGGCGCGGTGGATGGCGTGACGCGCGCGCGCGCTGTCCGGAATCAGTGCGTCAACGTTCCGGCCTAGCAGCTCTTCGCGCGTGTAACCGAACAGCTTGACCGTGACGGCATTGAGGAGAACGATGCGGCCTTCGCGATCGACTTCAATGATCGCGTCGGGCGCGGCTTCGAGCAGTTCACGAAAACGGCTCTCGGCTTTGATTCGCGCGGTCGCTTCGTGGTCACGGGCAATCAGTTCCTCGCGCTCGCGCTCGCTTGCCACTGTATTCGTCAGATCCGTACTCAAAACGATCCATCCGCCCGTTGCCCGGCGTGCGATGCGGCAATCGATTTCCAGACTTTTGCCATTTTTTCTTTGGACTACGGTGCGAAGGAAGTTTTCATCCTGCAAGGCACTTACCAGTTGGACCGCGAGGGGAAGCACCTTTCCCAGCACTTCCTCTTCGCTCCATCCGAACATCGCAGCGGCCGCGGGATTCCACAGATCTATCTGATTCCGCGCATCTAAGCCGATAACGGCCCGAGGCGAAATCGCACAGAGTGCCGAAAGCGCTGCCAGGGAAACGTCAGGTGCCATTCGTTATCTCACTCAGCCTATCAGGGAACCGAACGCAGCGCTGCGCGAAATGGCGCAGCCGGTCATTCGTGCTAATCTTTGCCCGTGCGGTTGCGATGCGGGCTGATCCTGCTCCTGTGCGCCATGCCGGCCTTTTCCATTGACGAAGGCGTCTCCCGGACGCTGGCGCGCGACCGTGCCCGGCTCGTCTCCAACGTTCGCTATAAACTCAGCATCGAGCTCAGGAAACGCGCCGCGCGGATGCCCGGACATATCGCGATTCAGTTCGAGCTGGCCGCAACGCCAGCCGACCCGCTCCCGCTGGACTTCCGCGACCTGGATTCGACGGGGAAAGTGATCGAGGGCTCGGCACGCGGCATCAAGGTCAATGGTTCAGCGGCGGAGCCCGCGCGGAGCAACGGGCATATTCTGATCCCCGGCAAGCTTCTCCACCGCGGTGCGAATCAAATCGAGATGGATTTCGACTCGGCCATTGCCGAGGCCAATCGCGCGGTCACTCGCTATATCGACAGCGAGGACGGCAGCGAGTACCTCTACACGCTCTTCGTTCCCATGGACGCGAGTCTGGCGTTTCCCTGCTTCGACCAGCCCGATCTGAAGGCGCGGTTCACGCTGGAAGTCACGTTGCCATCAGATTGGATAGTCGTTTCGAACAACCCGCCGAACCACACGATTATGATCGGCGGCTTCGCTCAGAGGTGGTTTCCCGAGACGAGACCAATCAGCACATACCTTTTCGCGTTCGCGGCCGGCCCATTTGAGCGACTCGAAGCTCAGTCGGACAAGACTCCACTGGCTTTGTACGTGCGTCGTTCGATGATGGCCCGCGCAAAGGAAGAATGGCCTGCCTTAGCGTCCGTCATGCGGCAGGGGATGGCCCGGATGGTGACGTTTTTCGACCAGCCGTTCCCATTCGAAAAGTACGACGAAGTCGTGCTGCCGGGATTTGCGTATGGCGGCATGGAGCACGCCGGCGCGACGTTTCTTAATGAGGATGTGGTCCTTTTCAAGAGCGCGCCTACGATCAACGACCGCAATCGCCGCGAGCTGACCATGCTGCACGAGATGGCCCATCAGTGGTTCGGCGATCTGGTGACGATGCGGTGGTTCGACGATCTCTGGCTGAAGGAAGGCTTCGCGCAGTATATGGCCTACCAGACGCAGGCGGAACTCGGCGATCCTGAAACGGTCTGGAAGCGTTTCTATGAATCGATCAAGCCTGTCGCTTACCAGATCGACGGAACGCACGGGACCACACCCATCTATCAGCAGATCCCGAATCTCAAGGACGCCAAGTCGGCCTATGGCGCGATCGTGTACCAGAAGGCGCCGAGTCTGCTGCATTTGCTCGCGTTCGATATCGGCGAAGTGAATTTTCGCCAGGGTGTTCGGACCGTTTTGCGCGAGCACGCTTATGCCAACGCCGAATGGAGCGATCTGATCGAAGCCTTTTCGCGCGCCTCGGGCAAGAATCTCACGCCGTGGGCGAACGCCTGGGTGCAGCAACGCGGCATGCCGCAGATCGAGATCGCGTGGGCGTGCGATTCGAACCAGCGCATTTCGTCGTTCGAGCTAAGCCAGAAAGACGCGCTCGATGAAGGACATCTGTGGCCCATCCGGACGCAGATTCTGTTCGGCTATGCGGACGGCGAGCCAGTAGTTTTGACGGCGGCGCTGGATGCCGCGAAGGCCCTGGTACCGGAGGCCATCGGAAAGAATTGCCCCGCTTACGTTTTCGGCAACAACGAGGACCACGCCTACGGCAGGTTTCTGCTCGACGAGCGCAGCCGCGCCGCGATCACCCTGGAACTGCCGCGGATCGCCAATCCCTTTCAGCGCACGCTGCTGTGGGGCGCAGTCTGGGACAGCGTGCGGGAATCCCGCATGCCGCCTCTCGACTATGCCGAGCTCGCGCTTCGTCTGCTTCCCTCGGAGAAAGATGCCGAACTGGCTATCTCGATCCTGGGGCATCTGCGCACCACTTACACAAGCTACCTTTCGGAACCGCAGCGGGCGGCCTTCGCAGTGCGGCTGGAAGACTTGTTGACGGGGCAAATGACTGAAGCCTCTTCCACCGACCTGCGTATCTCGAATTTCCGCGCGCTGGTGGCTGTGGGCACGACAGGCCGTGCGCGCGGCGTTCTCAAAGATTTGTTCGCGGGGCGCACGACGATACCGGACGTGCCCCTCAAGCAGCGCGACCGGTGGAACATTATCGCCGCGCTGACAGCGCTGAATGACGCCGCGGGCCCGGAGTACCTTACGGCCGAACGACAACGCGATCAGACGGAAGACGGGCGCAAGTATGCTTATGTCGCGGGCGCGGGGTTACCTCAGCCTGAGAACAAGAGAAAATACTTCGCCGAGTATCTCGCGCCGGGCGGCGTTCCGGAGGACTGGGTCACGGCCAGCCTGCCAGTGTTCAACTACTGGAATCAGACGGCGCTGACACTTGGATACGTCAAGCCGGCGCTGGATGCCTTGCCGCAGATGAAGCGCGAGCGCAAGATTTTCTTCGTGCTGAACTGGCTCGACAGCTTCGTGGAGAATCAGGATTCGCCGGAAGCGTTGAAAGCGGTGGACGACTTTCTGGCGGGAACCAGCGCCGATCCGGATTTACGGCTTAAAATACTGGAAGCGCGGGATGAACTCGCGCGCACGGTTCGTATCCGCTCCCTCACGGTCGCGGCTCAGTAACGTTATTTTGGCAGGATCAGCTCACAGGGTTCCGGATCCCACTTCGAACCATCCGGCTCCCTGCGGAATTGATTGGTCACAACCCACGGCACATACAGATACTGCGGATCGTCCACGACCGATGTTATGACCAGATACTCGTCCTTGCCGTTCTTGTGTATGTCGTAGTATTCGGTCAATACCGTATTGGCGCTGTAAGGTACGCCGTTATTCCGCAGATATCCAGGCTTCAAATGCGTAGTTACTACTTTCAGGTTTCCGCCCAGGCTTCGCTCGTCCGGCGGCTGCGGTCCGCGTCCGTTCACGATTCCGGGGAAGCCCGGCGTGTCGGCATCCTGCGTGGAAATCTTTCCCGTGTAGAAACGCGTGACCTGGGGCGATTGCCACTCCGCCACCGAAACGCCCTGCATACTGGGCTCGCCGGAGGACTGACGTGTCGCGCCGAAGTTGAACATACGCGTTTGTTTTCCGGCATCGATATCGACCTTCAGAGCGTTGTCACTGTCCCAGGTAATGTGAACGCGCGCGGGCTGACGCATAATCGCGGGGGCGCCGTACGCCATACACTGTTTACCCGCGGCGATGTCTTTGGCTGCATCCCAGGTATCGGCAACTTTCTTCGCCTCGGGTCTCAGAGGAAGGCTGTAGTAGTCGCCTTTCGGCGCCGTCAGCATACGGTAACGCCAGTCTTCTGTCACGACGGCGACCCAGTAGCCTGTCAAATCGATGCGCGCCGCCGCCTTAGCCGTCCGGCCGGCGAATGGAATCTGGTCCTGGGCCACGACTCGCCCCGCAAGACAAAGAAGACTTACTGCCGCGATGCGCGCGCCGGTCGTCATTTCTCTCCCCCCTGGTCCTGCTTCAGACTTTTATAGATGGCCTCGACGAACATGTCGCCGGTCCACGAGGGCTGGCTGAAACGGCCGTCGTAATCGAGCGTCAATTTCGCGTCCTTGACCTGTTCCAGCGATTTTCCTTTTTTGATCTGGTCGGCAACGCGGTCGCGCATGATGGTGACCATGTCGCGGTAATCGGAGACGTCCGATTCGTCACAGAGGCGGCCGTGACCCGGAATGACCATGGTCCCGCCCTCCTCCAGCATCTCGGGCACAGTCAGATCGAGAATGTGGTTCAGCGCCCGCAATTCGCCCTGAATACTTCCGCCGTGCGCCAGATCGATGACCGGGTAGCCCGTGGTACGAAAGATTTCGCCCGTGCTGATCACATTGGAGCCCCGAAAAAACACGATCGCATCGCCATCGGTATGTGCGGGGGCCTCCGAGATGATCTGCACGGCTTCGCCGTCGAAAGTGAAGTCCTTTTGCCGGGTGAAGGTCATCGAGGGCCAATGGGTCTCGTCAATACCGGAACCCTTGGCGGTCACGCGCGTCAGCACGTTGTCCTGGGCGTAGACGGCGATATCCGGCGCCTGCACTCCGGTGAACGGGCGGATGCCGTTCGGTTTCGCCAGCGGTCCATTCCCGCTGACGTGGTCGACGTCTCCGCTGGTATTAATGATGTAGCGCAGGGGCAGATTCTGCGTTCCCAGCTTGCGGAGTTCGGCCGCAATGCGGGCGGTCATCTTCGGGCTGCCCGTGTCAACCAGAAGCATGCCGTCGTTTTTCGCGTAAGTTCCGACCTGAACCGTGACGTTGCCGTCGTCACTGGCCAGCATGTAAACGTTCCCGCGTACGTGAATGACTTCGAGATCATCCGGCTGCGTCTGGGCGAAGGCGCCCAAAGCGAGTAAGGGAATGAGCGGGAGAACCTTCATTTTCCCGCCTCTTTCTTCGATGAATCCGCGGGATGCTCTCTCGCAAACTTGGTTTCGAAGGTCTGCGGATGCGGAATGACCATCGTCTTGAGCTTTTTACGGTACTCGGGATACATTGTTTCCGCTCCGCCACGAGTGGCTTCGAACGGAATACCATACTGCGTCGAGTATTCCCTGACAACTTCATTCGTGCCCGGCAGGTGATGCGGTACCCAGCCGTAAGCATGGTCGATTTCGGGCTGAGGCTGACAGGATGCGCCATACGCGGCGGGATTGCCGATTCCCTGATAAGGATTCCACTGGAAGGTTTCCGTTCTCAGCAGGGGCTCTGTCAGATAGACCGGATCGTCCGTAACTGTGGTGACGACCAGATACTTATCGTGAAGGTCGAAAAATTCGGTATAACTGACCTTCTCGGAATACACGATGCCGTTGCGCCGCAGGTATCCCGGCTTGATGTGAGTGGTCACGACCTTAAGCGTGTCGCCTTCCCATGTGCCGGTCGAGAAACCTCCCCAGGTCCACGCGTCGAACTTACCCGGATGCGGCCGCCCGTCCATCCATATGGTTCTGGTTGCGCCCCCGAAAGTCCCGTCGATCACGTAGGCGAGCAGCTTGTTGTTGGATGGATCGGTCAGCGCATGGATGCTGAGATTGGCCGGCCCGCGCATGCTGTAGGGCGCGGGATGCGGAATGCACTGATGCTCGAGAACCGATACGAGATCGCCGTCCCACGAATCGGCACGCAGCCGGGCGGCCTCATTAATCGGAAAACCCGTGTAGTCGCCGGGAGGCGGGCCCGGGTCGGTCCGCTCCAGTTCATCTTCGTGGTACATCCCCGACCACTGCCCGACTAGAACGAAACCCACACCGCCGCCCTGGGCAAAAGCGGGCACACTGCCCAAAAGAGCGATTCCGAGAAAAGCTGCAATCCGACCCATGAAGATCACCTCAAATCAGCGGATATTATATTACTCCCTATACGCTTGCGGGATGATCGGCCCCTCGGAGGGTAACATTATCGGGTTCCGCGAAGTCCTGTACAATATCTCAGACGCTTTGATTGACACTTAGACTCCAGGCAGAAGGAAAGAACATGAAAAGACGAATGAATACCATGTGGTATGCGCTGTGCGTGATGGCGCTGATGGCGCCCCTCGCCGCGCAGGCTCAGGTACCGCCGGATATTGAAGCCAAACTGAAAGAAATCGGGCAGATCGTCGATCCGGCCTGCACCGCGAAACTCTACAGGCCTCTGATGCCCGCCAACGACATCAATAGCAAGGCGACGCCTCTTTATCCCGGAATCACCATCGCGCGCGACGTCTCGTTCGGCCCTAATCCCAAAGACGTGATCGACATCTTCACCGCGGACAAAGGCGGCGGAAACCGGCCCGTGCTGATGTATGTTCCTGGCGGCGGCGGCAACAAGACCGAGCAGCAGGACCGGGAAGCCAACGCTTTTTACGACAACATCGGGCGCTGGGGCACGAAGAACGGCATGGTTGTGGTCCTGATGCAGCGCCACCCCGGCGCGAACTGGGATGACCCGGCCAAGGACGTTTCGGCCATGATCCAGTGGGTCGAGGCCAATATTTCGAAATACAAAGGCAATCCCGACCGCATGTTTGCCCAGGCCCAGTCGGCGGGCAACGGACCGCTGGGTACCTACCTCGGCCGGCCCGAGCTTTGGGGACCGAAAGGCGTGGGCGTGAAGGGCGCCATTATGATGTCCGGAGCGTGGAACATCGCGCCGCTGCAGGTTCCCGGCGCAGGCGGCGGTGGACGCGGAGCGGCGGGTGGTCCTGGCGGACCGGGTGGTCCCGGCGGCCCCGGTGGTGGTTTTGCGGGCGCTGGCAGCACTTGCGGCGCAGGCGGCCCGGGCGCTGGTGACGGCGCGATCGCGGGCCCGAGCGGCCAGGCGCCCGCTCCAGCCGATGGCGGCGGAAGAGGACGCGGCGGTCCAGGACGCGGCCAAGTCGACGAAGCCACGCAGCTTGCGCGCTCGACGCTGCCCACCTACCTGAAGACCGATGTGAAGTTCATCTTCGCTTCAGCCGAGCTCGATCCGGGTATCAGCGACGGGAAGATGAGCGCGTTTTATCAGACCCTGCACGACGAAATGTGCAAGGCTGGTCCAGACCATTGCCCCATGATGCTGTTCGAGAAGGGTGAGAGCCATATGTCGGAAGTGTTCTCGTACGACACTCCCGACAAGACGGTTTCCGGCCCGGTTCTCGCGTGGATGAAGAAAATCAAATAGAGGAAAACCATGAAAAAAATGAATACCCTGTGGTGTGCCTTCGGCGCGGCAGCGCTGCTGGCCCCGATGGCCGCGCATGCGCAAGTGCCGCCCGACATTGAAGCCAAACTGAGAGCAATCGGGCAGATCGTGGACCCGGCATGCACGGCCAAGCTCTATCGGCCGCTGATGCCCGCCAACGACGTTCGAAGCAGTGCCAGCCCGCTGTATCCGGGAATCACGCTCTCCCGCGATGTTTCCTTTGGTCCGAATCCAAAAGACGTGGTCGATATTTTCGTGTCCGATAAAGGCGGCGCGAACCGTCCCGTGCTGATGTTCGTTCCAGGCGGCGCGGGCAACAAGATCGAACTGCAGGATCAGGAAGCCAACGCTTTTTACGACAACATCGGACGCTGGGGAACGAAGAACGGAATGGTTGTGGTCCTGATGCAGCGCCATCCCGGTGCGGCTTGGGACGATCCGGCCAAGGACGTTTCCGCGATGATCCAGTGGGTCGAGGCCAATATCTCGAAATACAAAGGCAATCCCGACCGCATGTTCGCGTGGGCGCAGTCGGCAGGCAACGGGCCACTGGGCACGTACGTGGGCCGTCACGAAGTCTGGGGGCCGAAGGGCGTCGGCATCAAGGGCGCCATTTTCATGTCGGGCCAGTGGAATATCGCGCCTATTCAGGTTCCGGGCGCGGGCGGCGGTGCAGGACGAGGCGCGGCGGCGCCAGGCGGACAGGCGGGAGCGGCTGCCGAGAACGGGCCGGGCAGCAGCTGTAACGCGGGCGCTCAGAATTCTTCCAATGGCTTCCTTCCCGGACGCACGGAAGGGCAACCCGGCGGGCCCAATCCCGCGCCTGCCGGTGGTCGCGGCGGTGGCCGTGGACGCGGTCCGGTAGATCCCGCCGTGCAACTCGCGCAATCCACGTGGCCCGATTACCAAAAGACCACAGTGAAGATCATGCTGGCCTCGGCGGAACTGGATCCAGGAATCAGCGACGGCAAAATGAGCCCGTTTAACCAGACGTTCCATGACGAGCTCTGCAAGCTGGGACCGGATCATTGCCCCACTCTGCTGTTCGAGAAGGGCGAAAGCCATATGTCGGAAGTGTTTTCCATCGACACCGACGACAAGACGGTTTCCGGCCCAATTCTCGCGTGGATCAAGAAGATTAAGTAGAGTAGCTGCTCCCTCGGGTATGGGCAGGCGAAACCGCCTGCCCCACAGCCCAGCCCACCCCCCAAACTATAATCAGAGTTTCAAGGCTCACGGTTGTCGTCCGTCGATGCCTTTTGAACCGCGCTACGGGTCACAGTGAACAAGTCAACTGAAATGGGGGACAGCCGCACGCTGTCTCTGTCGTTTGGACTCGCCTATGAAGACCTTGCCCATCACGAAGGTCTGACACGAGTCGATGCCATCTTTCTCGCCGAGCTACGGGCAGCCGCTCCGGCTCTCGAAGCCCGGCTGGCCGAAGCTCGCGCCGATTCCGCGGCCCTTACCGCCAAACAGCGCTCCGAACTGATCGTCGAACTCGCGCCGCACGTCGAAGACTTCATCGCCGCGTTGTTCCGCATCGAGCCGGAAGTCCGCGCGCTGCAGGCGCGCCATCACGAACTCGCGCCGCTGTATTCGGTGAAGCGGAAGTTCGTTCAGCGAAAAGCACTCACGGGACAAACGCCCGAAAAGGCCGCTGCCATCGACGGTCTCGCCGCCGCTGCCGAGCTTGAAGGGTTCATGCTCGAACCTTTGACCGAGCGCAGCTTCGCCAATCATGTGGATCGCTGGATGGAAGCCGAAGCCGAGCACGCCGAGCCTCTGCGAGCCGCGGCGCTCTATGCCGCATGGGCTACGCTCACTCCGGAAGGCAAGGCGAAGCATCGCGCGGGCATCCTTTTTAAGACACCGCACAAGCTCGACATGAACCACCTCGTTCCGGCGGAAAGAGTCCCGAACGACGGTTTCTTTCAGATTCAGTTCTCCCCCGATCGCTGGCGCCATCGCGAAGGCTTCCAGTTGACCGATCCCGGCACGGACCTGACGGGCGCGCTCGACAACGCGCATTACTGCATCAAGTGCCACAACCAGGGTAAAGACAGTTGCTCAACCGGACTGCGCGAAAAGGACGGCGCGTTCAAAGCCAGCGTGTTCGGCGTCAAGCTCGCCGGATGCCCGCTCGAAGAGAAAATTTCCGAGATGAATATGGTGAAGGGCAACGGCAATACGATCGGCGCGCTGGCCGTCGTGACCGTCGACAACCCGATGGCCGCCGCCACTGGTCACCGCATCTGCAACGACTGCATGAAGTCGTGCATTTTCCAAAAGCAGGAACCAGTGGATATTCCGCAGGTGGAGACGCGCACGCTCAAGGACGTGCTCGAACTTCCCTGGGGCTTCGAAATCTACAGCCTGCTCACGCGCTGGAACCCGCTCGATTTCTCGCGGCCGTTCGTGCGCGCTGCAACTGGCAAGAAGGTTCTCGTCGTGGGCCTTGGTCCCGCGGGGTTCACGCTGGCGCATCATCTGATGAACGACGGGCATGCCGTGGTCGCAGTGGATGGTCTCAAGATCGAACCTTTGCCACCGGATCTTTCGGGCGTGGACCCGCACGGACGCCGCGTCCCCTGCCGGCCCATTCACGACACGGCGGAAATCTACGAGCGGCTCGACGAGCGCGTGATGGCGGGATTCGGCGGCGTGGCCGAGTACGGCATTACCGTGCGCTGGAACAAGAACTTCCTGAAAGTCATCCGGCTGCTCATCGAGCGCCGCGCGGCGTTTGGTATGTATGGCGGCGTCCGCTTCGGTGGCACGATCACTGTCGACAGCGCGTTCGAGATGGGCTTCGACCATATCGCGCTGTGCGCGGGCGCGGGACGTCCAACGGTCATTCCGATGAAGAACGGCCTCGCGCGCGGCGTACGCCAGGCTTCCGATTTCCTCATGGCGCTGCAGTTGACCGGCGCGGCTAAGACCGATTCGTTGGCCAACCTGCAGGTCCGTATGCCCATCGTCGTGATTGGCGGCGGCCTGACCGCGATCGATACGGCAACCGAATCGCTCGCCTATTACGTCGTGCAGGTGGAGAAATTTCTGAAGCGCTACGACACGCTGGTCGAGGAACTCGGCGAAGCGGCCGTACGCGCCGCATGGAATCGCGACGAAGCTGAAATCGCGGATGAGTATATCGCCCACGCGCGCGCCATCCGGGCCGAGCGCGCTAATGCCGCGCGTGCGGGAAGATCGCCGCGGCTGATCGACCTCCTCAACCGCTGGGGTGGTGTCACCATCGCCTACCGCCGCCGTCTCATCGACGCGCCCAGTTACACACTGAATCACGAGGAAGTGGCCAAGGCCTTCGAAGAAGGCGTACGCTTCGCCGAGTGCCTCGCACCCGAGGAAGTGCTGCTGGACGCCGCGGGCGCGGCCGCTTCGCTGCGCTGCCGGAAGTACGCTTACGACGAGGCGGCAGGCAGCCTCGCGGCGACGGGCGAACGTGTGGTGCTGCCGGCGAAGACTATTCTGGTCGCGGCGGGCACACAGCCCAACACCGTTCTGGCGCGCGAAGACGAGCGCAATGTCACGCTCGATGGGCGTTATTTCCAGGCCTTCGACGACACGGGCCATCCGGTCAAACCGGAACGGATCGCGAAGCCGAAAGCGGTTCACGTTCTGATGTCGCTGCGTCCCGACGGGCGCGCCATCAGCTTCTTCGGCGACCTGCACCCGTCCTTCTCGGGCAATGTCGTCAAGGCGATGGCCAGCGCGAAGCAGGGCTATCCGGTCGTCTCGCGCGTGCTTGCCCGGCTTGCGCCATCGCAGCCGGAGCCGGCCGCTTTAGTCCGCCGCCTCAACGACGAACTGCGCGCCGTGGTGCACGAAGTGATCCGCCTCACGCCCACCATTGTCGAAGTGGTCGTGCGCGCGCCCATCGCCGCCCGCGCGTTCCTGCCTGGCCAGTTCTACCGGCTGCAGAACTACGAAACGCTCGCGCCGCGCACGAAGGACACAGTGTTCGGCATGGAAGGGATCGCGCTCACGGGCGCATCGGTCGACTTCGAAAAAGGACTGCTCTCGACCATCGTGCTCGAAATGGGCGGCTCCACCGACCTCTGCACGCTGCTGAAGCCAGGCGAGCCGGTCATACTGATGGGCCCCACTGGCACGCCGAGCGAAACGCCGCCCGAGGAGACAGTGCTGCTCGTCGGCGGAGGCCTCGGCAACGCGGTGCTGTTCTCGATCGGCCAGAAGATGCGCGAAGAAGGCTCGCGCGTGATCTACTTCGCCGGTTACAAGAAGATCATCGACCGCTATAAGGTCGAGGAAATCGAGAAAGCGGCCGACTTAGTCGTCTGGACCTGCGACGAAGCGCCCGGGTTCACTCCGACCCGCGCGCAGGACCGCGCCTTCGTCGGCAACATTGTGCAGGCCATCGCGGCGTACGGACGCGGCGAACTGGGCGACAGCCCGATCTCGCTGCATGCGGTGGATCGATTGATCGCGATCGGCTCGGACGGCATGATGCGCGCCATTCAGGAGGCTCGGCATGGCGTCCTGTTCCCTTACCTGAAGCCCGACCACCACGCCATCGCGAGCATCAACTCGCCGATGCAGTGCATGATGAAGGAGATTTGCGCGCAGTGCCTGCAGACGCACCGGGATCCGAAGACAGGCGAGGAGACGGTCGTGTTTTCCTGCTTCAATCAGGACCAGCCGCTCGATCATGTCGACTTCGCCAGTCTCCGCACTCGTCTTTCGCAGAACGGTGCGCAGGAGAAACTGACGCGTCTCTGGATCGATCACTGCCTGCGCGAAGTCGGCGCGCGCGGGTAAAACACGCATATAATGCTTGCGTGAGGCTGAGCATTGTCCTCCTGCTGATGCCGCTGGCCGCAAGCGCCGCCAGCCCCCGATCCGCCATAACGTTCTATGGCGACGTGCTGCCCATCCTGCAAAAAAGGTGCCAGGTCTGCCATCGTCCCGGCGAGGCCGGTACGGGCTCGTTCCTCACTTATGAGAGCACACGTCCCTGGGCACAGGCCATCAAAACAAAGGTGCTGACCCGAAAGATGCCGCCCTGGTTCGCCAACCCGGAGTACGGACACTTTCTCAACGAGCGGCGGCTGACCGACGTCGAGATCCAGACGCTGGTTTCATGGGTCGACAACGGCGCGCCCGAAGGTGATCCCAAAGACAAACCGCCGCGCGCGAAATGGACTACGGGCTGGAACATTAATCCGGATGTGGTATTCGAGACAAAGGCCATACCGGTACCATCGCAGGGCGTTCTCGATTACGTGTATATCGTAATTCCCACTAACTTCGACCTCGATACGTGGATCACTGCAGGTGAGATTCGTCCCAGCGACCGCTCGGTGGTGCATCACATAAGTGCATTCTGGAGGCCAGCCGGATCAAGCTGGCTGAAGGATGCGAAGCCGTGGGTGCCCTATGCCATTCCCCGCGGCGAAGCGAACAAAGAAGCTGGCCTCCAGCCTGGGCGGCCGGGTGCAGCGCCACAAATGGTTGAAGCAGGCGCGGAGTTCCTGATCGGCTACTCGCCCGGCATGCCGCCGCAGGACTTCAGCATGGATCGCGCGGCCAAACTGATTCCGGCGCAATCCGATCTGGTGCTCGAAGTGCATTTCACGCCCAACGGCAGAGCGCCGGTCGAGGAACGCATTCAGACCGGCTTTGTTTTCGCTAAGGTCGAGCCTTTGCGGCGTTTTCTGACCGTTTCGAACTGGTCGTGGGATATCTCTATCCCTCCGGGCGATGCCAACCACGAGGGCCACGCCTCCATGCGCTTCAATGAAGCCGTGGACCTGATCTTCATGCAGCCGCACATGCATCTGCGCGGGAAAGACATGACCGTCCGCCTGGTGTATCCGGATGGAAAATCCGAGGTCGTACTGGACGTCCCGCATTACGAGTTCAACTGGCAGATCATTTACTATGAGACGCAGCCACTGCACGTGCCCAAGGGCACGCGTATGGAGATTACAGCCCATTGGGATAACTCGGCTAACAACCCCTTTAATCCGGATCCAGGGGCGCGGGTCAACTTAGGGGCGCAGAATACCGATGAGATGCTCGTCTGTCACACGGGGTTCACTGTTGAAAGGCGTTCTTACAACCCGAATCTGGTAACAATCCTGGGTCCCCGGTAAACAGAATCGGCCCCGCGGTCGTAACACCGCGGGGCCGATTTATATTCGACCTAGTAACTACTTAGAACACGTACTTCAGAGCTAGCTGCATGATACGGGGATTTACCGCCAGACTGGTAATCTGACCGAAGTTGCCCGCTCCAAAGTTAACGGCCGGGTTGCTGAAATTCGCGTGGTTGAAAAGGTTGAACATCTCGGCGCGGAACACCAGAACCGCACCTTCGTGGATGCCGCCCACCCGCGTAGTCTTGATGAGCGACATGTCGAAGTTGAGCTGACCGGGCCCGAGGATCGGTCCGATTCCGATATTGCCGTAGCCCGTACCGCCGGTACCAGCCACGCCCGGCGTTGCGCCGACAATCGGATTTGTGGTTAACGCCGCGGTATTAAAGTATCCGAGGCCGCCCGTGCCGGCTCCGAGCCGCTGACCCAGCGAGCCCGAACTGGGGAGGTTCGCGTAGGTAAATCCAGGCGCGATTTCCGCCGCCGAGAGCGCACTGCTCGGCGAGCCGTTCAGACCGTAAATCGCTCCGCCGTTGCTGTTCTCGAGGATGAGAGGATCGCCGTCCTGGATGGTCGTAACGCCCGAAAGCGCCCAGCCGCCCAGCAGCGCGCCCGCAACGCCCTTCAGACTGGCGCCCGGAATCGCGTAATTGTAGTTGATCACGAGGCGCTGCGGACGGTACTGCGTATTCAGTCCGTATTGCTGCGCCTGATTGAGGGGATTGTTGTAATTCTGTCCGCTCGCGACTTCATAGTCGTTAAAGGCCCTCGCCCAGGTGTAAGCCGCCTGCATGGTCAGACCGTGTGATAACTGCTTGCGGACTGTGACCTGCAGACTATTGAACTTATACGCTCCGTTGGTCGTCGCGTACTGCATGCCCGTGGGGGACATTCCCAGATACGGAACGCGCAGCGTCGCGTTTTGATCCGTGTTCTCGGTTACGACGCCCCAGATCGGTGTCCCGGTGTAGAGTTGCGCCGGGTTCAGCTCCTGCAGATTTTCCGACTGATGAATACCGTGGGAGCCGACATAGCCGACTTCCAGCACCCAGCGCGGCCAGAATTCATACTGAACGTTGAAGTTCCATTCGTAGACCAGCGGCGTCTGCATGGTCTCGTACATGGACGTCTGCGTGATATTGGACGACATATCGAACGGCGACTGCTGCGCCGCCGGCAGATTCGCCTGGGCGAAGTTGACCCAGCGCTCGGGGATTTGCCCCCAGTGATAATTCTCGAACGGAGCCGCGAGAGACGAGAATTGATTCGTGCTCGTGCCCTGATCGAGTGTCGGAGCGTAGGGCGGACTCTGTTCGATCGAATGGACGATGTTGTTGCCGTCGATGCGGTCGAAGAAGAATCCGAAACCGCCGCGAACCACCAGCTTGTTGCTGGAGGTGGGCTGGTATGCAAACCCAATGCGCGGAGCAAAGTCGTCTTTGGGAGACCCGCTCTGCACGCTGACCAGGTTGCCGCTGCTGATGATACCGGCGGGAAGCGGTCCATAGGTCGCCGTGCTGTAGTTGGACGGCACAACCCAGCCGGCGTAGCTGCCACCCACCGGGAACAGAGGCTGTCCAAAGGTAGGTTCCTGCGTGGTGGCGGGGACGGGAACCGTCGCGATCTGCGAAGGCCACATGTTGACCGCGTTGCCGTACTTATCGGAGAGCAGGCCGTCATACTCCCAGCGCAACCCCAGGTTGATGGTCAGGTGCTGGCTGAACTTCCAGTCGTCCTGAACGAATCCGTTGGCGTTCTTCATCCGGTAGCCGTGCACGATACCGCTGGGCGAGCTGGCGACATCGTAGTTCGAGGTATTCAAAACGTTACTGTACTGGGAGCCGTTGCAGGTGGCGCTGGCCACGCCGCAGGCGCCCGGCAGCCCGATCAGAAAATCGTCGAACGTATCGAAATCCATGATCCCGTGCGAAAGCCACGAGCCGACCCAGGTCCAGCGAGTGTCTTCCCACTCGCCGCCGAAACGGAATGTGTGCTTCCCTTTGGTCCAGGAAAGCTGATCGCCCAGACCGTAAGTGGTCTGGTTATGAACGACGTTATTGGTGCCGCCGTAGGCCTCAAACTGGCCCTGAATTTCCAGCTGCGGAGGCAGGGGACTGATCCCGCCCAGAAGTCCCTCTCCGGGGTTGGCGCATGCCGTGCCTGCCGCCTGGGCGGTGCCGCAGGTGGGATAAATGTTCGTGGCGTTCATGCCCGGGCTTGAGTTTTCCGACTGCGTGTTGGTGGAGCGCAGGATACTGATGCGGGCTTCGTTGACGATCGTATTGGAGACAATCGTGGTGAGCTTCTCGCTGCCGCTCTGATAACCGAAGACCGAGGATCCGGGGAGGCCCGGCAAAGGCGTGGTGGTGCCGTTGAAGCTGATGGCCTGCGGCTCCTGCGAACGATAGTATTTGCTGCTGAGCGTGTTTTTCGAATTGATGATGTAGTCGAGATTCAGCATCCCCTGGTATTGCTTGTCGATGGCAGGCTGGGTATAGGCCTGCCCCGAGAGGAAACCTGAAGTTCCGGAACTCAGCATGTCGTAACCGCCGCTCGCCGTGGTTCCCTGCAGATAGCGCATCGCGTAGGGATTGATGTTCGATCCGTCGCATGCCACCTGGGTACCCGTACCCGCTCCGCCGCCTCCGGGGTTGGCCTCAAACGCCGTGCTGCCAGGATGATTGGCCGGGCAGAGAGCTGCCCCGAGAGCAGCCTGGAAAGTCGCCGCCGCGGCGTTATTCACGCCGCCGATGCTCGTGGTTCCGCGAGGACCGGTGGGAATCGGAGGAAGCGTGATGCCAGTGGAAAAGCCCTGACTGACCGAGCCGTTTTTCTGCATCGTTTGCTGATAGGAGCCGAAGACGAAAAGCTTGTCTTTTTTGATCGGTCCGCCCATCGTGCCGCCGAACTGGTTCTGATTGAAAATCTGCTTCGCGCCGCCGATGCAGGCCGCCGAAGTGGGTGACTCACCGCACTGCCGATTGCGGAAGAAGTCGGTCGCGTTCAGAGCCGTATTGCGGAAGAACTCAAACGCCGTTCCGTGGATTGTGTTGGTGCCCGATTTTGTTACGACGTTGACGTTGGCGCCCGCATTGCGGCCGTAACCCGCGTCATAGAGCGAAGTCTGGATCTTGAATTCTTCCAGCGAATCGGGATTGGGAACGGGAATGCCGCTGTAGAATCCGGCATTCACAGACCCGCCCTCCGCCGATGCCATCGCGATACCGTCCATCATGTAATTATTCTGGGACGTCAGCGCGCCGTTCACGGCCGTATCCACGCCGCCCGCGCCAAAACTGGTCGCGTTCAGGACATTGGCGGCCGTGCCGGCCGAGAGTCCGATGAGATTGGTGTAGTTGCGCGTAGTGAGCGGCAAAGCCGTAGCGGTATTGCTGTTTACCACGGTGCC
>Ga0181536_10002832_pt1 | contig 19226 bp, 19 predicted proteins | sample PEATcosm2014_Bin_41_FD_121105 | JGI IMG/M metagenome (GOLD analysis project Ga0181536, IMG submission 121105) | Peatland microbial communities from MTU Mesocosm Facility, Houghton, MI, USA - PEATcosm2014_Bin17_60_metaG | ecosystem: Environmental > Terrestrial > Soil > Wetlands > Peat | place...
AAGACAAAGACCTTCACTTCGGTAGTGTAGCGCGTTTGTTGAGCGCGTTCAATCGGAAGGGACGCCCTGGCCGCCTCGTCAAGCATGATGCCTTAGCATGGCGTCCTCAGTGGGAGCCCGGAGCACCTCCGGGCGCACGATCGCCACCGTCGCGATCGTCTCCGGGACCTTCCTGTCGGTGCTCAGCAGCACCATCCTCTACGTACCGATCGCCGACATCGCACGCGACCTGCACGTGACGATCGCCGCGGCATCGCTCGTCGTCACCGCGCAAGCGATCACGTTCGCAACGCTGCTCCCGCTGGGCGATTGGACGGGCAGCCGTTTCGGCCGCCGCAAAGTGTACTGCATCGTGATCGCGATGTATGGCTTCGCCGGGATCGCGGGCGCGTCGGCGCCCAATCTCGGCGTGCTGATCGCGGTGCGCATCTTCCAGGGCGTTTCGGCCGCGGCGATCGTTCCGCTGGTGATGTCGCTGCTGGCCGAGCTCTACGATCCCAAGGACCGGCCGTTCGCGCTCAGCGCGTGGGCGATGGCCAATAGTGCCGGACAAGCTTTAGGTCCGCCGCTCGGGGGCATCCTGACCGGCGCGTTCGGGTGGCGGTCGACGTTCTTGCCGGCCGCGCTGATCGCGGTGTTCGCGTGTTTCGTGGCGTGGCGCTATCTGCCGGCCGACGTTCCGCGGCGCGAACCGCTGGAATGGCGCGGCGCCGGAACGCTGACGCTCGCGGCGCTGTTCCTGCTCACCGCGTTCACCGCGGTGCCGCAGCTCGGGCCGCATTCACCGCTGCCCGCGCTCATCGCGCTCGCCGGGTGCGCGAGCTTGGCGGGCTTCATCTGGGCGATTCGGCGGACCGATCGCCCGTTCGTTTCACCCCGCGCGTTTCGCGAGCCGTCGTACGTGATGAGCTGCATCGGCGTCTTCGGCGCGACGGTCGCGCTGAGCGTGGCGCTCGTCGCGATCCCGCTGTATTTGCGACAATCGCTGGGCGTACCGGTCGCCGCCGCCGGTTTCATCACGTTGACGATGCCGCTCGCGATGGCGCTGATCGCGCCGTTCTCCAGCGTGCTCGTGCGGCGCTTCGGCAGCCGTGGGACGATCCAGCTCGGGTTGATCGCGCTGGCTGCGGCGACCGCCGCGCTGGCATGGGCGATCGGCGCGCACCGCGGCGCGCTCGCGTTATTTCCGGAAATGATCCTGATCGGCGCCGCGGTTGCGGCGCAGTACACCGCCGGCGCGACCGGCGCGACGGAAACGGCGGCCGGCCGTTTCGGCGCCGGCATCGGCTTCTTCAACTTGCTGCGGATCGCCGGCGCCGCTGCCGGGCCGGCGCTGGTGGCAATGGTGCTGCAGCACGACGTAACGGCGTACGCGACGACCTTCGGCATCGCGTGTGTGGTCGTGCTCGCCGGGCTGGCCGGCACCGCCGTCGTGAACCGCCCTCAGCTCATCGCAAAACCGACGTAGTTCTCGGCCAAGCTCTGCGCGCCGGCGCGCGAGCTCGTGATGTAGTCGAGCTCCGCGCTCTGCAGCTTGTGGTCGAAGCGGTTCTGATCTTCGAACCGGTGCAGCATCGAGGTCATCCACCACGAGAAGCGTTCCGCCTTCCACACCCGGCCGAGCACCTGGGCCGAATATCCGTCGAGGGTCGCCAGCGAACCGTCGCGATAGTAGCGCACGAAGCCGCGCGCGAGCGCGGCCACGTCGGCGATCGCGAGGTTCATACCCTTGGCGCCGGTCGGCGGCACGATGTGCGCGGAGTCGCCGGCCAGGAACAGCCGCCCGTACTGCATCGGCTCGGTGACGAAACTGCGCATCGCGGTCACGCCTTTCTGCGTGATCACGCCCTCGACGAGTTGCGGCGCGTCGTCGCCCACGAGCCGCGCTTGCAGCTCGTGCCAGATGCGCTCGTCGGGCCATTCGTTGATGTCCTCGTCCGGCGTGCACTGCAGGTAGTACCGCTGCACGACCGGCGAGCGCTGGCTGAACAGCGCGAAGCCGCGCTCGGTGTTGGAATAGATCAGCTCTTCGCACACCGGCGGCGCGTCGGCCAGGATGCCCAGCCACGCGAACGGGTACACGCGATCGTAGAACGTCAGCACGCCTTCGGGAACGGTGGGGCGGCACACGCCGTGGAAGCCGTCGCAGCCGGCGATGAAATCGCACGTGAGCCGTTGCGCGTCGCCGCGCGCGTCGCGGAAGCGAATCGACGGCTGCGCGGTGTCGAAGCGCTCGATCGAAACGTCGCTCGACTCGAACAGAATCGTTCCGCCGGCGGCGAGCCGCGCGGCGATCACGTCCTTGACCACTTCGTGCTGGCCGTACACCATGATCGTCTTGCCGGTGAGGTCCTCGAAGTCGATGCGATGTCCGCGCCCGTCGAAACGCAAGTAGATGCCGCGGTGGACGAGCCCTTCACGCCTCATGCGTTCGCCCAGGCCCGTTTCGTTCAGCAGATCGACGGTGCCGTGCTCGAGCACGCCGGCCCGGATGCGTCCTTCACAATACGCGCGCGAACGCGCCTCGACGATCACCGACTCGATCCCGGCCCGCGCGAGTAGATGCGAGAGGACGAGACCGGCCGGACCGGCCCCGACGATGCCTACCTGGGTGTGCATGTTCCGGTGATACGCGGCGCGACGCGGAATTACCGGCGAGCGATCAGCATCGCGCGCACCGCGGTAATGATGCGCTCGACCGGCGCGCGGCGGTAGTCCCAGATCCCCTCCGCGGCCGGCGGAAGGACGATCATCGTCGCGTTGGCCTCGAACACGACGACCCGCCCGGCGCGGTCGATGCCGAAGTCGATCCCGGCGTACTCGAGCCCCAGGCAATCGCGAATCCGTTCGAGCGCCGACCACGCGGGCGCGCCGATCGTGCCGGCGGGATCGGCAAGGAAGCGCTCGTCTTCGGCCCGGTTCGCCGCGTCGGCGACCATGTCGGCGCTGAAGTAGTGGACCTTCCACGTCGTCGCGACCGCGACGTGCAACGGGTAGAGCGCGCCGTCGACCGCCAGCACCCGGTACTTGCGCACGCGCTCGTCGTCGCCGCGCACGTCGACGTACTCGATCAGCAGCGCGTCCGGGCCGGGAAACGCCGCCACTGCGGCGGCCAGATCGGCGGCGCGCTCGACGCGCGCGAAATGCTCGCCGGTGTGGAAGCCCGGCGCGCGCACCAGCAGCGGAAACGCGAAGCCGTGCTCCGCGATCAGCGCCGCGCCGCGCGCCCGCAGGACGCCGAGATCGACCGTCACGATGCGCGGCGCAACGACGCCCGGCAGCGCGGCGAGGCGGGCCGCGTTCGCCGCGCGCGCCGTGGCGCGCACGCGCGCCGGAGTATTGATGACCGGACGCGTCGTTCCGGCGAGCAGCCGTTCCACCGCCGTCAGCGCGCCGGCCGCGCGGTCCGCATCGCTGATCGCGTTGAACACGACGTCGACCGGCGGGGGCGCCGGCGTTCCGTCGTAGAGGTCCGCGACCAGCGTGGTCGTGCGGAAGATGCGATCGTCGAGAAAGGTGTCGGTGTACAACGTGCCGCCCCCGGCGCACACACACAAGAGCACGTCGACCGGCGGCGCCGCGCCGCGATACGGCGCCGTGGTGAGCGCGCGCCCGGCGAAGCCGAGTTGCCGGTGCAGCAGTGCGGCATCGTCCAAGCCGAGCCGCGTCAGCGTGTAGCTGAGCCCCTGATGCGCGGGGGCGTGCTGCGGATCGATCGCCAGCGCGGCTTCGTAGTGCCGCTGCGCGGCGGCATAGTCCCCATCCGCGAAGAGCACGTGCGCCAGGTTCGCGTGCGCCAGCGCCGACTGCGGGGCGAGGGCCAGGGCGCGCTCGTAGACCGTGCGAGCCGCGGCGCGGAAGCCGCCCTGCATCAGGAACGTCCCGAAATCATTGAGCGCCCGCAGATGGCCGGGGTTCCGCGCGACCAGCCGCAGATAGCTGTCGCGGGCCTCGTCCGGCCGATCGAGTTCGGCCAACAGCCGGGCCCGGTCCAGCTCCACGTCGATCGCCAACGGATCGCGCTGCAACCGGACGTCGAGCTCGTGCAAGGCGGCTTCACGTTCCGCGCGCGTCTGCGGCCGGGGGCTCATCGGCGGGACCTTCGACGAACGCACCCGCCGAACCGTGGCCTCGCAACCCGCACCGCGATGATCGCCTTTTGGACGGCATGCACGTTCCCGAAGATATTGCTCGCACCGCCAAAGTTCATTGGGAAGGCGACGTCGCCAAAGGCCACGGCACGATCGCGACCGGCAGCGGTACGGTGACGGCCGACTATTCGTTCGGCACCCGCTTCGCGACCGAACCCGGCACCAATCCCGAAGAACTGCTGGCGGGATCCTACGCCGCCTGCTTCACGATGGCGCTCGATGCCACGCTGACGCGCGCCGGCCACTCGCCGACGTCGATCGACACCACCTGCAAGGTGCACCTGCACCGTCAAGACGGCGGGTTTGCGATCCCGTCGATCGAGCTCACAACGGTCGCGGTGGTGGGCGGCCTCCTCGACGACGAGTTCGGGCATCTGGCGATGCAGGCAAAGGAATCGTGCCCGATCGGCAAGCTGCTCCACACCGTGCCGACCACGGTCAACGCCAGCCGCAAGACCTGAGCGGCGGCCTTGACCGAACCCTGGAACCCGGTCGTCACGGCCGTCGCGGCCTGCGACGTGCCGGCCGATCTGCTCGAGCGCTTCCGCACCCAACCGGACATCGTCGAAGAGCTTTCCGATCGCATGCGCGCCAAGCTCGGCATCGAGTCGAGCGTCGACCTCGGCTCGTTCGCGGCGAACCGCGCCGACTTCGCGCACGTCGGCACGATCGTCACCGTGCGCTACGCGCCCAAGACGATCGTCACCAACGAACAGCGGCTGGGTCACGAACGGATCGCCGAGGCGGTGCCGCACGGCGCGATCGTGGTGACCGATGCGCGCGGAACGAGCGGCAGCGTGGTCGGCGGAAATGCCGCGGCGACCATCGCCGGCGGCGGGGCCGCGGTCGACATCGTCGACGGGCTGGTGCGCGATCTGCCCGAGGTCGACGCGTCCGGGCTGATCGTCTTGGCCGCGACGTTCGGGATTCAAACCGGACGGCCCACGATCCAAGTGGTGGAGATCGGCGGACGGATCACCTTTCGCGACCGGCTCGTCACCAGCGGCGATCTCGGCCTCGTCAACCGGCGCGGCCTGGTGATGATTCCCGCCTGGCTGCCGTGGGACGACGTCCGCGCGATCCTGAACTAAAATCAGCTCGCGGCGGTGAGGGCGATGACGATGCCGGCGCACGCCGTCAGTCCGTAGAGCGCGACGCCGAGAAACGGGAACGTCGCGAACTCGAGATGCGCGACGTACTGCGGCGCGGCGAACGCCGCCGCGACGATCGCCGCCGGCAGTAGCGCGATGTAGGCGACCGGTGGAGCGGCGAAGACGCGCCCGTCGATCAGCAGCACCAGCAGTACCGCGCTCGAGGCAAACGTGCGCGCCACGATCGCCGCGCTCGCGATACCCCAGCGCACGACGAGCGTGCGTTTGCCGGTCGCCGCATCGGCGCGCACGTCGGGCATCTCGACCGCCAGCATCATCGCGAACATCGCGCACAGGCCCGGTATGGTTGCCAACAACGCCGGGGCGGAGAACCCGCGCGCGAACGTCGCGTAGCCCGCCAGCGGAACGAGCAGCGCGACGACGACGACGGTGTCCAACTCGCCGAGGCCGCGCGCGAGCAAACGCCACGGCGGCGCACTGTACGCCCACGCCAGCACGCCGATCGCCGCGCCGGTAAACGCCAGCCAGAGATTGCCGGTGAATGCAGCGTGCAGCACCGCGACGGCGCCGATCGACGCGCACGCGCGAGCGGCGGCGAGCGCGACCGGCGCAGCGAGCGCGCCGGCCGGCAGCACGCCGCTCCCGCCCGACCATGCCGTGCGCGTCGTCAGCGCGTCGGTTTCCTGATCGAAGTAGTCGTTGGCGAAATGCACCATCAGCTGAAACGCCGTGACGATCAGCTGGCCCCAGAGATACGCGCTCCACTCCAGCGCGCGGCCGTCGAAGCGCGCGACCGCAGCGCCGAGTCCGAATCCGGCAAAGCCACCGAGCAAGAACGCCGGACGTGCGAGACGCACGAACGCGGCGGCGCGCCGCACGCTAGACCGCGACTGCCTTCAACTGCCGCTGCGCGCCGGCCCAGTCGTCGAGATTGTTGAGCAGAATGCCCAGTTCCAGCCCGTTCGCGGCCGGGCCCAACTCCGCGCGGCGTTTGGCCGCCGCTTCGGCCGGCATCTTGGTGGCGAGGATGCGCGCGTTCGTCGCGGCGATCGTGTCGGCGGTGAGCGCCGTCGCGTGCGCGCGCACCCACGCTTCCGCACCGAGGTAATCCGGCGCTTCGGCTTCGACGTACGCGGCGAAGGCGTCGCGGTCGACGCCGAGCTTGGACGTGACGACTTCGTCGAAGCCGCCGACGCCGTGCCGATATCCCTCGGCCAGGCGACCCACGCCGTGCAAGCGATGCTTGAGCCAGAGTCGCGGTAAGTGGAACACGCCGAGCGGTCCGGCGACCTCGCTGCCGATCAGCGGGACGAGCGGCGTCGACGGCGCATCGCTCGCGCGCAGCAGGTGATGGATGCCGTCCCAATCGTCGAGTTGGTTGAGCAACACCGCTTTGTAACTTCCGCGCGGCAGGCCGAAGCGTTCGGTCCATTCGGTCAGCCGCGGATCGGGCATGTCGAACGCGAGCAGCTCGCCGTTGAACGTGCGAATCGTCTCCGCCGAAAGGTCGCCCGCGTTCGTGCGGAGCCACGCTTCGGTGGCAATGTAGTCGGGCGCGTCGCTTGCGATGAAGCCGGCGAACGCATCCGGATCGATGCGGAAGGTGGTCAGAAGATTTTCATCGCTTCCGCCGTTACCGTGACGGTAGCCGTCCGGTAGCGCCCCGACCGCGTAGGCGCGCATTTTCAGCCAGAATCGAGGGAGGTGGACGATCCCGAGAGGACCGGCCTGGCAGCCGCTGATCAGCGGAACGATCGTTTCCATCGCGACGAGCGTTCGCCGCGTCGAGAACTAGATGCTGCCGAGTTTCGGACCCCAGCCGACGAAGGGACCGGAAGCGGGAGATGCGCCGCCGGGACGGTGCACGAGGCGAATGTTGGGACTGCCGGGAGGTGTGACGTTCATGCCCCAGTTACGGGGCATCACAGCGTTTGTTTCAGGCTGTCCGGAATTCTGATTGCTCGACCAAAGCGCTATACGGAACGCCCGGCAGAAGTTGACCGATGGTATCCATCATCAAGACGAGCCGAAGCTCGTCGTTGATCGTCGGAATGAAACCGAAGTGCTGATACCAGGCAGCGCCGTTCGCATCGATTGAATCCACCACGACGGCAACCGAGCCCACATCAACTGATACCAGATATGCGCGCTTGAGCGCATCAGCGATCAGCATCTGTCCGATGCCCTTACCTTGCATGCCCTTTGCCACAGCAAGGCGCCCGAGGAGGGTCGCCCCTACAGAATGCGCCGGCAACTTGCGAGCCTTCCGCACGACTTCCGGAATATCCAAGCCCTCTATGACGAAGTTAGATAGGCTGTAATATCCGAGGATCTTCGTAGGATCGGCTTGCAGATCGATCGCAACAAAAGTGGCAGCAAGCCCCTTTCGTTTGGTTTGGTGCGCGGTTTCGTGAATGTAACGATCGAGCTTGTCATTACCACACGCGAATGCCAACCGGTTATGGTTCGAACTCATGGGCTCGATGACCATGGCGGTTAACGACTCTCCACGTCCGCATCATGACGCGTGAAGGCAGTCCGTAGCCGCTCCGTCGGACTAGGCGCATCGATCAGCAACGATACAAAACGCGTTGCGGCTTCGCCACGTAGTTGCATGCCCTCATGGCGTTCAAGGACGCGCCGAGCACGCTCCTCGGCACTCCGAATCAGGAACTCGGTCAGCGTCTGCCCTTCAAGCGCAGCCGCTCGTTCGAACAATTCTTTCTGGCCGGGGGTTGGGCGGAAATCGATTCGAGCTTTGTCGCGCTTACTTGGGGGTAGCATATGGTAAGTGTACGTCAAACATCCGTACGGAGTCAATTAATAGCGGAAAATATCCGTATACATTTTTTTTGAACGCAGAATTCTTGACGGTGTTATGCACGATCTGTATAATTATGCAGTGCTAACGATGCCTGCGGCCGGGCGCCTGCGCGGGCGCAACGTCCTGACGATGGTCGATCTCTCCCCCGACGAGCTCGGGAGCCTGCTCGGGACTGCCCAAGCCCTCAAGGCCGCCGGGCGCGAACAGCAGCGCTTCCTCCAGGGCAAGAGCCTGGCGATGCTCTTCGAGAAGCCGAGCCTGCGGACGCGGGTCTCGTTCGAGATCGGCATGACCCAGCTCGGCGGCCATGCGGTCATCGCGCACGGCCAAGATTTTCTGCTCGGCAAGCGCGAGACGCCCGAGGACGTCGCGCGCGTGCTCTCGCGGTACGCCGACGCCATCGTCGTGCGCACGCACGAGCACGAGCCGCTGCAGCGCTTCGCAGCCGCCTCGACGATCCCGGTGATCAACGGGCTCTCGCAGGCCGCGCACCCCTGTCAGGCCCTGGCCGACATGCTCACGATCCGGGAGCGCTTCGGCACGCTGCACGGTTTGCGGCTGGCCTACGTCGGCGACGGCCGCAACAACATGGCGTTCTCGTTGGCCGAAGCGGCGGCGATGAGCGGGATGTCGGTCACCTTCGCCGCGCCGATCACGCATCGGCCGCCCGACGCGTTCCTGGCCCACCTGGTCGAATTGGGCAAACCGTACAACGTCACGGCGCGCGCGTTCACGAGCCCGCTGCGCGCGGTGCGCGACGTGGACGTCGTGTACACCGACGTCTGGACGTCGATGGGCGAGGAAGCGTACAGCGAACGGAACGCGGCCGCGCTGCGTCCCTACCAGGTCAACGAAGAGCTGATGGGCGCCGCGGCGCCGCACGCGCTGTTCATGCACTGCCTGCCGGCGCACCGCGGTGAGGAAGTCACCGCCGGCGTGATCGACGGGGTGCACAGCGTCGTGTTCGACCAAGCCGAGAACCGGCTGCACGCGCAGAAGGCGCTGCTGCTCGCGCTCATGACCGACCTGCGCGGTTTGGGAGATGACCTGTGAACGTCGCCGATGCCAACCTGCTCCAACCGAAAACGAAGCGCCAGCGCGCGATCCTCGCGCTGATCGCCGCACGGCCCGTGCGCTCGCAGGAAGAGCTCGCCGCGCTGCTCGAGCAGCAAGGCTACGAGGTGACGCAGGCGACGATCTCGCGCGACATCAAGGAGCTGGGCCTGATGAAGGTCCCGCTCAAGGGCGGCGCCGGCAACCAGTTCAAGTATATCGAACCGAACCTCGGCCCGATGTTCTCCTCACGCCTGCATCGCATCATCGCCGAACTGGTCGGCAGCGTGCGCGGCAGCGTGAACCAAATCGTCCTGCGAACGCCGCCGGGCAGCGCGATGATGGTTGCTTCGGCAATCGATTCGGCGGACTGGCCCGAAGTGCTCGGAACCCTGGGCGGCGACGACACCGTTCTCGTGATCGTCGACGATCCCGACAAGCTCCCGATGGTCATGCAGCGCTTCGAAGACATGCGCACCAACTCGTAAAGAAAGTAACCATGCAGATCGTTCTCGCGTATTCCGGCGGCCTCGACACGTCGGTATTGCTCAAACAGTATATCGAAGCCGGTCACGACGTCGTCGCGATGACGCTGAACCTCGGCGAAAGCGACATGGTCGCCGGCGAGGGTTCGCAATCCGCGCTCGACGCCGTGCGCCAGAAGGCCATCGACCTCGGCGCGAAAGATGCCGTGCTGGTCGACGCGCGCGAGCGGTTCATCCAGGATTACGCCTACAAGGCGCTGGCCGCCAACGCCCGCTATCAAGGAACGTACCCGCTTTCGGCCGCGCTCTCGCGCCCGCTGATCGCCGATCTCCTGGTCGAGACGGCGCAGCAATACGGCTACAACGCGGTCGCGCACGGGTGCACGGGCAAAGGCAACGATCAGGTTCGCATCGAGGTCGGCGTGCGCGCCCGCGCGCCGGAGATCGCCGCGCTAGCGCCGCTGCGCGAGAAGCCGCTCTCGCGGCCCGACGCGATCGCCTACGCGCAAAAGCACAACGTTCCGCTCTCGCAAACGGTGGCCAAACCGTACTCGGTCGACGCCAACCTGTGGGGCCGCTCGATCGAAGCCGGCGTGCTCGAAGATCCCTGGAACGCGCCGCCCGAGGACGCCTACGCCTGGACCGTCAACCCGGCCGACGCGCCGGCCGCCGGCACCGAGGTCATCATTTCGTTCAACCGCGGCGTGCCGTCGATGGATGGCGTCTATGGAGCCCCGTTCGTGTTCGACCTCAACAAGCTGGCCGGCGCAAACGGCGTCGGCCGCATCGACATGATCGAAGATCGCGTCGTCGGCCTCAAGTCGCGCGAAGTCTACGAATGCCCGGGGTCGGTGACGCTGATCGAAGCGCACATCGCGCTCGAGCGCCTGGTGCTCACCAAAGAAGAATTGCGGCTCAAGGCGCAGCTCGACCAGCGCTACGGCGAGCTGATCTACGACGGGCAGTGGTGCTCGCCGCTGCGCGACGCGCTCGATGCGTTCAACGCCAAGATTGCCGAACGGATGACCGGCGACGTGCGGGTCAAGCTGGTGCGCGGCCGCGCGGTCGTGACCGGCTCGCGCTCGCCGTTCGCCCTCTACGACGAATCGCTCGCGACGTACGGCAACGCCGATCGCTTCAAGCACGACGCCGCCACCGGGTTCATCGAAATCTGGGGCTTGCCGATCGCCGCGGGGGCCGACAAGGCGTCGGAAGCCGCGCAGCGGTCGACGCTCGTCACGAGTTAGGCCGCAAGACAGCTGCACCTGATGATCGAGAGCGACGAGCCAAGCCTGACGAGGCGTAGCCGAGTTGAATTCGCCGAAGGCGAACTCCAGTGGGGAGGACGGTTTGCCGTCGCTCCCGATGCGGCATTGCTGGCCTTCGGGTCCTCGCTCGAAGACGATCTGGTGCTGGCCCCGTTCGACGTGCGCTGCTCGCGCGCGCACGTCACGGCGCTGACCGAAGGCGGCTTGCTCTCGGGCGTCGCCGCCGGCGAGCTGCACGCCGCGCTCGACGTCGTGGCCGAGGAGATTACCGACGGTACGTTCGTGGCGTTCGCCCGAGCCGGCGCCTTCGAGGACGTGCACGGCGCGATCGACGCACGCGTGCGCGAGCTCGCGCCCGACGCGGGCGCCACGCTGCACGCCGGCCGCAGCCGCAACGACCAGGTCGCGACGACGCTGCTGCTCTACGCGCGCGATCGCGCGACGACCGGCGCGCGGCTCGCGCTCACCATCGCGCGCGCGTTCGAAGAACGCGCCCTCGGCGCGCTCGAAGACGGAACGCTGCTCGCGGCCACGACGCACTGGCAGCCGGCCCAACCCGTGTCGCTCGCGTTCTGGCTGGACGGCGCCGCCCAAGCGTTCGTGCGCGCCGCGGCGCGCTTCGCGCGCGTGGCGCGCGACGCCGCCCGCTTCTGCCCGCTCGGTTCGGCGGCGCTGGCCGGCTCGTCGCTGCCGCTCGACCGTGCCGCGGCGGCGCGTGAGCTCGGCTTTGCCGAACCCTCGCGCAACGCGCTCGACACCGTCGGCGATCGCGACGTGGCGCTCGATCTGCTGCACGCGGCAGCCCGGGCCGTCGTCGCGGCGTCGCGACCGAGCGAAGAGTTCGTGCTGTGGACCACGCCGGCGTTCGGCTACGCGCGGCTGGGCGACGCGGCGGCGACCGGCTCGAGCCTGATGCCGCAAAAGAAGAATCCCGATCCGTTCGAGCTCGTGCGTGGCGCGGCCGCGCGCACGCTCGGAACGTACACCGGCGCGCTGGCGACGACCAGCGGCATCGGCCTCTCGTACCACCGCGATCTGCAAGAGACCAAGGCCCAGATCGTGCACGGCACGGAGCACGCGCTGGCGGCGCTCGACGCGTTCGCGCGAGCCTTCGCACACCTGCACTTCAACGCCGAAACGATGGAAGCGCGCGCCGCCGAGGGCTACACCGTCGCGACCGACGTAGCCGACGCAATGATCGCAGCCGGTTCCACCGCGCGCGAAGCGCACGCGGCGGTCGGCGAGCGCGTGCTGCTCGCCGAACGGCAAGGACGTGCGCTCGACGACGGCGACGTGGCCGCGCTCGGCGTCGGCGACGCGCCGCTCGACGGCGCGGCGTCGATTCGTGCCAAGAAGACCAGCGGCTCGCCGAATCCGGAGCGGGTCGCCGCGTCGATCGCGGCAACGCAACGCGAGCTCGACGCGATCGCGCAGGAGCTTGCATGACGACCGTCCACGTCGTCGGAGCGAGCGGATACGCCGCCGCCGAGCTCGTTCGTTTGCTGGCCATGCATCCCGACGTGACGATCGGCACGATCGAGAGCAGCAGTTCGGCCGGAGAGCGCATGTGCGACCTGTTCCCCGCGCTGCCGGCGCTCGAGATGGTGTGCTCGCCCAGCGGAACGGTGCGCGAACGCGTGCGCGCCGGCGATGTCGTTTTTCTGGCGGGTAACCACGAGGTCGCTCACGAGCACGCTCCGGGGCTGCTCGCGGCCGGCGCGCGGGTGATCGACCTCTCGGATGCCTACCGGCTCGCCGCCAAGGCGGAAGGCGCCGTGTACGGCCTGCCCGAGCGCTATCGCGATCAGATCGCGCGCAGCTCGTTCGTAGCCAATCCCGGCTGCTACGTCACCGCTTCGCTGTTGGCGCTGATCCCGCTCGGTTCGCTGGCCGATCGGATCGCGACCGTCATCATCGACGCCAAGAGCGGCGTGACCGGCGCCGGCCGCAATCCCAAGGTGCAGACGCTGTTCGCCGAAGTCGCCGAAGACGTGTTGCCCTACGGCCTCGAAGGCCATCGCCACCAGCCGGAAATCGTTCAGGAAGCGCGGGCCGCCGGAATCGACGCACCGATCGTCTTTTCACCGCACGTCGTCCCGTTGCGCCGCGGGATCCTCGCCGACGTGTACCTGGTCGGTCGCGCGCCGATCGAACGGACCGAAGTCGAGAACCTCTACACGCGGTTCTACGCGAACAATCCGTTCGTCACCGTGTTCACCGATCGCCGCGTGCCGAGTTTGCCGGCCGTCGAGAAGACCAATCACGCACAGCTCAAGGTGACGCAACGCGACGGGGTGATCCATATCCTCTCCGCGCTCGACAACCTCGGCAAAGGTGCCGCCGGCCAGGCGATTCAGAACATGAACATCATGCTGGGACTTCCGGAGGAACGTGGACTCGATGCTCGCACCGCTGTCGGCTGAATCAGTTCGGGTCATCGAGGTCCGTGGCGGCCTCGGCGCGGTTCCGGGCGTTCGCCTGGCCGGCGTTCACGCCGGGATCAAGAAGCGCAAAACCGATCTCGCGCTGATCGCGCTCGAAGGACCGCACGTCTGTGCTGAGGTCATCACGACCAACGAGATCAAGGCCGCGCCCTTGATCTGCTCGACCGGCCATCTCGAGTTCGACGGCGAGCAGATGTCCGCCGTCGTCGTCAACGCCGGCTGCGCCAACGCGTGCACGGGCGAGCGCGGATTGCGCGACGCGCGCGCCACCGCGCGGCAAGCCGCCACGCTGCTGGGGCTGCGGCCGACGCAAGTCGTCGTCGCGTCGACGGGCGTCATCGGCGTCTATTTGCCGATGGATCGTGTTTCCACCGGGCTCGAACGCGCGGTCAAGGCGCTCGCGCACGGCCCCGAAGCGTGCTTCGAGGCGGCCGAGGCAATCATGACGACCGACCACGTGCCGAAGATGTCGGCGTATGCCTGGCACGAAGGCGAGCGCCGCTACGTCGTCGGCGGGATCGCCAAGGGTTCGGGGATGATCAGCCCGTCGATGGCGACGATGCTGTCGTTCGTCGTGACCGACGCGCCGATCTCGCGCCCCGGCCTGCAAGCCGCGCTGCGCGAGGCCTGCGACGGCAGCTTCAACATGATCTCGGTCGACGGCGACATGTCTACCAACGATGCGTGCTACGCGTTCGCGCGGCCGGGCACCGAGGGCGCTACGCCCGGCTTCCGGTCGGCACTCGCCGCGGTCTGCCGCGATCTCGCGGTCGCGATGGTGCGCGACGGCGAGGGCGCGACCAAGACCCTCGTGCTGAACGTCACCGGCGCGAAAGACGAAGCGCAGGCCCGCACGATCGCGCGGGCCGTGATCAACAGCTCGCTCGTGAAGACCGCGCTCTACGGCGAGGATCCGAACTGGGGCCGGGTGATTGCGGCCGCCGGCGCGGCGCGCGCCGGGCTCGATCCGGAGAAGTGGTCGCTCAAACTCGGCGGACAGCCGTGGGTCGACATCGGAGCGATCGAGGTGCTCAGCGAAGCCGAAGCCCACTTGCTGCTCGAAGAACAGACGATCGAGATCACGCTCGACCTCGGCATCGGCGACGCCGTGGCCACCGGCTGGGGCTGCGACTTCTCCACCGACTACGTTCGCATCAACGCCCACTACCGGACATGACTTCGTCATGAGCTCGATGCCCATGGTCTCGCGGGGGGCGCGGTTGGTGACGCAGCACCCGCATTTGATGGCGAACTACGCGCGCGCCGAAATCAACATCGTGCGCGGCCAAGGCGTGTATCTGTTCGACGAGTCGGGCAACCAGTACATCGACATGGTCGCCGGGCTCGCGGTGGTGGCGCTTGGGCACGCGCATCCGCGCATCACGCGCGCGATCGCTGATCAAGCTGCGACGCTCGTGCACTGCAGCAACCTCTACCATCACGAACCGGCCGGGACGCTGGCCGACCGCCTGGCCGAGCTCTCGGGCTTCGATGCGGTCTTCTTCTGCAATTCCGGCACCGAAGCCAACGAAGGCGCGATCAAGCTCGCGCGCAAGTTCGCCTGGCGCAAGGGCGAGAAAGAGCGCACAACGATCCTCGCCGCCAACGGCTCGTTCCACGGCCGCACGTTGGGCGCGCTGGCCGCGACCGACAGTCCGGCCTACAAGGAAGGTTTCGAACCGCTGCCGGGCGGCTTCGCGTTCACGCCGTTCAACGACGTCGATGCGCTTTCCACCGCGATCGACGATCGCACCGCGGCGTTCATCGTCGAGCCCGTGCAAGGCGAGAGCGGCGTCGTGCCCGCTACGCCGGAGTTTCTCGCGGCCGCGCGTGATTTCTGCACGCAGCGCGGCGCGCTGCTGATCTTCGATGAGGTGCAGTGCGGCATGGGCCGGCTGGGGCGCCTGTTCGCCTCGCAGCTCTACGAGGTGCAACCCGACGCGTTCACGCTGGCGAAATCGCTGGCGAACGGGTTGCCGATCGGCGCGCTGATCGTGCGCGGCGACGCCGCCACGAGCCTCAAGCCGGGCGATCACGGCACGACGTTCGGCGGCTCGCCGGTGCCGGCGGCCGCGGCGCTCGAACACCTGGCGATCCGCGACGTGCTCGATCTCGACGCGCACGTCGAGACGGTCGGCGCGTTGCTGCGCAACGAGCTGCGTTCGATCGCGCACCAGTGGCAGGCGGTCTTCGAGCCGCCGCGCGGTCACGGCTTGATGCTAGGCCTACCGGTCCGCGAGGGCCGTAAAGCGAGCGACTTCGTCCCGCGGGCCCTCGATTTCGGGTTGATCATCAATGCCGCCGGACGGAATACGTTGCGCTTCATTCCGCCGCTGATCATCACGCCGGAAGAATTGCGCGAAGCGACGGCGCGCCTGCGCGCGACGATCGCGGCAACGCTGGCCGGCTAACGCCGCGCTAGCGGACCGTGCAGGTCGTGAGTACGTTGTGATCCGGTAGGGTCGAGAGCGTCACGTTGTTGCCCTTCTCCCACCACTCGATCGCCGAATTGGCGTAGCGCACCCCGTCGGCCGACATCACGTGCGGCAAGTGGTTGTCCTTCGCACCCCACACGAACGAGACGCGGTCCAGGACGTTGTCGTAGACGGCGTTGACGTGGAGGCCCGAGCAAGTGTAGTGGACGGTGACCTTCTTCGCGGGCCGCATCGAGGGCGGCAGCGACATCGGCGCCGGGAGCGGCTGAGCCGACACGGGGACGGCGCCGGTCGCGACAACCAGCGCGGCGAGAACGCCGAATGAGCGCAACATCATGGTCACGGTAATCCGAGCCGGTCGGCCAGGTAACCTGCCAGCTTGTCGTCGGCCAGCCGGTCTTGGCGCATCGTGTCGCGATCGCGCACGGTCACCGAGCCGTCGGTCAGTGTGTCGTAGTCGACCATGATGCAGGCCGGCGTGCCGATCTCGTCCTGACGGCGGTAGAGCTGGCCGACGTTACCCTCGTCGTACTGCGTGCGGAAAAACGGGCGCAGGCCGCGTTCGATGCGCTGCGCGCGCTCGACCAGCTCCGGCTTGTTGCGCGCCAGCGGAAACACGCCGACTTGGACCGGCGCGATCTTGGGGTGGAAACGCAGCACGACGCGCTTCGTCTCCTTGCCATTCTCGGGATCGGTCAGCGTCTCGCTCTCGTAGGCATCGATCAGCATCGTGAGCGTGGTGCGATCCATGCCGGCCGAGCTCTCGATCAAGATCGGCGTGTACTTGCTCTTCGTGGCTTCATCGAAGTAGGTCAGGTCCTTGCCCGAGAGCTTCATGTGCGCGTCGAGATCGTAGGTGCCGCGATGCGCGATCGATTCGAGCTCGCCCCAGCCCCATGGGAAGAGATACTCGACGTCGGTCCCGGCCTTCGCGTAGTGCGGCCGTTCCTGCGGGGTCAGCTCGTAGAAGCGCAACCGGTCGGCCCGGACGCCGTAGTCGCTGTACCACTGCTTGCGCGCCGCGACCCACTGCTCGTACACGGCCACGTCATTGCCGTCGTCGGGCACGAAGTATTCCAGCTCCGCCTGTTCGAACTCGCGCACGCGAAAGGTGAAGTTGCCGGGCGTGATCTCGTTGCGGAACGACTTACCGATCTGAGCGATCCCGAACGGCGGGCGCTTGCGCGCGCTCTGATAGATGTTCTTGAAGTTGACGAAGATACCCTGAGCGGTTTCGGGCCGCAGATACGCCGCCGACGCCGAGTCCTCCATCGGCCCGACGCTGGTCTGCATCATCAAGTTGAAGTTGCGCGGCTCGGTCAGCGTGCCGGTCATGCCGCAGTCCGGACATTTCTCCAGCGACGGCAGATGATCGGCCCGAAAGCGGTGCTTGCAGTTCCGGCAGTCGACCAGCTTGTCGTGAAAGGCCGCCACGTGTCCCGACGCGACCCACGTCTGCGGGTGCATGATGATCGAGGAATCGAAGGCCACGACGTCGTCGCGCAATTCGACGGTCTCGCGCCACCACGCGTCCTTTACGTTGCGCTTGAGGATCGCGCCGAGCGGACCATAGTCGAAGAAGCCGCCGATGCCGCCGTAGATCTCACTCGATTGAAAGATGAAGCCGCGGCGCTTGGCGAGCGCCGTGATTTCGTCCATCGTGACGCGCGGTGCGGTGTCGGTCGTATCTCCGGAGGTCATCTCGCGTCGTTCTTCGCCGGATAAACTCTGCCCCGCCACGTGAAACCCGCGCCGCACAGCGCCCGGCGCGTCGAGTTCAGCGCGATCGCGGCGAACATGCCGATGCCCAACGGCGCGAAGACCGCGAGCCGGCGCGGTATCGAGACATAGGTCGCACCCCGAGCGCCGACAGCCATGACGAGCAAGCTCGCCGCCACCGCCTCGGCTGCGAGCCGCCGTTCGCCGCGGCGCAGCGAGGCGAGCGCCAGGAGCGGCGGTGCGACCGAGAGCGCAGCGCAGAACGCCACACCGCCCGCGATCGCCCGCAGATCACCGCGCGCGCCCAGGTACATGTTCTTGGTGAAGCCGTCCCAGATCTCGCGCAACGAGCGGTACATGCGCACGCGCACCAGCTGCGTTCCCTCGGCCACGACGAAACGGAAGCGTCCGTCGCCTTTGATCCGGCGAGCAAATGCAATGTCTTCGACGAGCTCGTCACGCAGCGCGGCATGACCGCCGAGCGCATCGTATGCGTTCCGCGACACGAGCAGGTACTGTCCGTTGGCCAGGGCGCGGTCCGGACGTTGCGGATCGTTGATCTCGTCGATCGGCCCGCTCGCGAACACGATCATCTGCAGGATGGCCGGCAAGAGCGCCGCTTCGGCCGGCGAGCCCAAGTCTTGCCCGGTCATGATCGAGAGCGCATCGGCGCGCTGCGCGAGCGCAAACGCCAGCGTCGAGGCGGACGCATGCGGCTGGTGCCGGCTATCGGCGTCGGTGAACAGCAACCAGTCCCCGCGCGCCGCACGCGCACCCTGCGTGCACGCCCACGGTTTGCCGACCCAGCCGGCGGGTAGCGGTTCGCCGGCGATCAATCGCAGCGCCGGAAATTCGCGTTGCAACCGCTCGAGGATCACCGCGGTCGCGTCGACCGACCCGTCGTCGACCACGATCACCTCGGCGTCGACGCCCTGCTGCGCGAGCAACGACCGCACGCACGCCTCGATGTTGCGTTCTTCATTGCGCGCTGGGACGACGATGGAGAGTGCCGGCGCATGGGCTATCGTCTCGACGACCGGAATGCGAACCCATCCGGCGAGCACGCGCACCGAACGCCACGCATAGAACAGCGCCGTCAGCGCGACAGCGTGGGTGACCAGGCGGCGCCAGATCATTCGAAGAGGGGCAATTTTTCGGCGCGCGGATTCAGCGGCACCAAACGCTCTTCGTCGGAAAGAGCAACGAACGCGACGTCATTTTCCTCCAAAATGGTACCTATCCATCGGATTTCCGGATTCGGCAATTTTCCGAATGCGAGCACTCTCTCCGGCTCGCCAAGATCTGGACGATATCTGACTGCGTAATCGGCTAGCTGACCCATTCCGTACCGCATCCTGTCGACTGCTACATGAGGCGCGTTGAGGCTTTTTGCTTCGATAAGCAAGCGTTTACCAGGAAAGACAGCAAACATATCGACGTTGTTATTGAATTTGATGCTCGTTCCGCCTCGTTCCATGACACGATCATGAATGACGCGTAAAACGTGTTGGTGATCTGCTCGGGCGCGCTCTTGCAACGCTGCCGCTTCATAAACATCAACCACTGCCCCGGACGGTTGGTAACCCGTACCTCTCGGTACAAACGGCATATCGCGGAGCGGCTGACGTGGTGGTTGTATGATTGAAGGTCCAGGAAAGCTACTAAGTACAACGTTCTCAGTGCTCTCAAGCTTTGCGAATGGATCACCGACGAGACCGGCTGCTGCGAGGATGCG
>Ga0181536_10002834_pt1 | contig 19224 bp, 15 predicted proteins | sample PEATcosm2014_Bin_41_FD_121105 | JGI IMG/M metagenome (GOLD analysis project Ga0181536, IMG submission 121105) | Peatland microbial communities from MTU Mesocosm Facility, Houghton, MI, USA - PEATcosm2014_Bin17_60_metaG | ecosystem: Environmental > Terrestrial > Soil > Wetlands > Peat | place...
CGGCGGCGCGGCTGTCGCGGTCCATAGCGGTATCGCGCCACTCGGCGCCGCGCAGGGCGGTGAGGTACGGCGGGCCGAATCGCGCCAGCGGGATGAGCAGCAACAGCGCGGCGGCCAGGGCGCGCTTGCGTCCCAGGAGCGTGAAGCCGCGCGCGGCTATCAGCACCAGGACCGGCAGAAGCTGAAAGTAGTAACGCGGAAAGAAACGCAATCCGGCGGCCACGCCGGCGAGCGAAATCAGAATCCAGCCGATCCATCGCAGCGAAACTTCGCGACGGGCCAGGAGGGCTATGCCGGCTACCACCAACGCCGCATGAAACCCCAGCCAGTCGAGCGTCCGGACGATTCCGTTGCGCAGCGGATCCGCCACGAACGTGCTGCCGGCGTAGAGGCGTCCCCACATCCACACCTCATCCCAGTAGGCCGCCAGTGCGCCGGCGCTCCATAACCAGGCGGCCGCGGCGCCACCGATGGCCGCGAAGCCCGCCGCCATAAGGAGCGCGCCGGCCGGGTTCCAGAGGACGCAGACCGCCGCCACGAGGAGGCCCTTGGGGCTGATCAGAAACGCCACGCCAGCGAGCGTGCCGCTCCAGAACGGGCGCCGCTTCCACGCCAGCCAGACGGCGGCCAGGTGCGGCGCCAGCATCAGAAGATCGGAAGCCAGAGGGACCACCGCGGAGGCGAAATCGAAGGTGAGAAAGAAGCCCAGCAAGGCGGCGGCCCAGAGGCCTTCGCGCCGGGACCATAAATCGCGCGCAAATCGAAAGGCGATCCAGCAGGCCAGCAGCGCATAGAGGGCTCCGGCCAGCCGCAGCAGCCAGCCGGCGCGCGCGCCCCAGAGCAGGCACACGGAAGGCACCAGCGGGGGTTTGTCGAACCAGATGTCGCGGTAGATGGCTTTGCCGCCGAGCATCTGCCGGGCCGCCGCCAGAGGCAACCCGTCGCCTTCCCAGAGGATTTCGACGTGGCACATCCGCGCCGCCACCAGCAGCGCGAACAGCAGCAGAAAAAACAGCCGGGTCTTCGTCAAACCGTTGCGGCGGCGCGCGCCAGCAGGCGCTCCAGCACGCGGCGGAACTCGGCGCCGTAGGCCGGGTCGGCCAGCGCGAACTCCACGAAACTTTCAAAATAGCTGGGGAAGTTGCCGATGTCGTAGCGCTTCTCTTCGGGCGTCAGCTTCACCGCCAGCACGCGGCGGCCTTCCTCGCACATCAACTGGATGGCGTCGGTGAGCTGGATTTCGCCTCGCTGGTCGGGCTTGACCTGGCGGATCATGTCGAAAATCACCGGCGAGAAGATATAGCGGCCGGCGATGGCCAGGTTGCTGGGCGCCGCTTCCGGGGCGGGCTTTTCCACCAGGTTCACGACGCGGAACACGTCGTCCACGCCGTCCTCCGGCTGCACGATTCCATAATGCAAGGTCTCTTCCCGCGGCACTTCCTCGACCGCGATCACGCAACTGGCGCGCTTGGATTGGAAGACCTCCGCCATGCGGCTGACGGCGCGCGACACCGCATGCAGGCCCAGAATGGAATCGCCCAGAGCCACCAGGAAAGGCTCTTCACCGGCGAAGTTTTCAGCGCACAGAATGGCGTCGCCGAGACCTTTCTGGAGCGGCTGGCGGGTGTAAAAGAAATTGGCCTTCAGGGCTTCGAACTCCAGTTCTTTGAGCAGGTCCTGCTTGTCGGCCGCGGTGAGGGTGCGGGCCAGCTCGGGATCGTGGTCGAAGTGATTCTCGATGGTGGACTTTCCACGGCCGGTGACGAACAGGATCTGCTGGATGCCGTTCGACACCAACTCCTCGACCACGTACTGAACGATCGGCTTGCGGGCCACCGGGAGCATTTCCTTGGGCTGCGACTTGGTGGCCGGCAGCAGCCGCGTCCCATGCCCGGCGACCGGAACTACCGCGCTTTTAATCACCTTTTGAATATACCAGCCGGAAGTGCGGTATATTGGGCAAAGAAAAAGCGAAGCATGGAGGACATCCAGCAGCAGCTCGCCGCTCTTCGCCGCCGCGTGGCGGGCATCGACCGAAAGTATGCGGGGGCGGAATCCGCCACGCCTGGGCCGCGCGACGAGCGGCCCTCCCGCTACTTCATCGAAGAGCTCATGAGCGGCGAAGTGGTGCGCACGCCGCACGGCGAGCACTTCGAGACCGAGAAAGTCTGGGAGCGCCACCGCCGCCACGGCAGCGTGGATATCGCCGACCTGGCGGAGCTGCCGGAAGATCTGCTGGGACCGCTCTCGGGCGGGACGGTGGAGCGCGCGCACCCGTTGAAATGGGCTTTCCTCGATACCGAGACCACGGGACTGGCAGGCGGCACGGGCACCTATGCGTTTCTGGTGGGAGTGGGCGCGATCGACGCCGCGGGCTTCCGCCTGCGCCAGTTTTTCATGCGCGATTACGGCGAAGAGGCGTCGCTGCTATGGCGACTCTCGGAGCACCTGGCGCAGTTCGACGTCCTCATCACTTATAACGGCAAAGCCTACGACCAGCCGCTGCTGGAGACCCGCTACCGCATGGCGCGGGCGCCCAATCATCCATTCGACCGCATGCAGCACCTGGACCTGCTGTTCGGCGCGCGCCGCTTATGGAAGCTGCGCCTGGAAAGCTGCCGCCTGGTGGACCTGGAAAACCAGATCCTGGGGGTGGAGCGCCAGGGCGATTTGCCGGGTGAGATGATCCCGTATTGTTACTTCGAATATTTGCGCACCAAGCAGGCCTTCCGGCTGGTCCCGATCTTCCATCACAACGCGCTGGATATTCTCTCGCTGGCGTGTCTGACGGCCATCGTGCCATTCGCGTTCCGGCGGCCGGAGGATGCGGCGCTGCGGCATGGCGCGGACCTGATCGGCCTCGGGCGCTGGCTACTGCAGGGCGGGCGCCAGGAAGAGGCGCTGCGGCTGTTTCGCCGCGCGGTGGAGATGGGTCTGCCGGATGGCCTGCTTTTTAAGACGCTGTGGGACATCGGCGTGGTGGAGAAGCGGCTGGGCCGTGAGGACGCCGCGCTGGCGGCGGTCACCGAACTGACGGAATCGCGCAACCCATATCGCGTGCGTGCGCTCGAAGAGCTGGCCAAGCACTACGAGCACCGTGCGCGCGACTATGCGGCGGCGCTGGAAATGACGAGCAAGGCGCTGGCGATTGAGGACACGCCGGAGCTGCGGCGGCGGGAAGAGAGATTGAAGGGGAGAGTGGATAGGCGGCGCCCGCGGCGGCTGGCAATGTAGAGGCAGCGGGATTTCATGCCGTCCGCATAATGGGACCACAAAACGGGACGGCGCAAGCCTTGCTCCTGCGGGGTTCAGTTCGCGTCCCGAAACTTACCCCTTTCGAGACATGGGGCGGCAGCGGACTTCGGTGTGCGCAGCACTTTTCGGTAATTCCGTTGCCCTTCTTTCGGGGGGATTCGGACCCGCGCGGGGCGCGGCAGTGGCGCTCGAAGGTCACGGCGAAGCGTTCTACCGGAAGGGGATCTCCACCTCCGCATAGCTGCCGGGTGTGGCCGCATTCACCGCCTCTATGACGCGCTGAATGTGAGGGCGTAGTTGCGGCCATTGCTGCTGGCCGAGAACCACTATCGCGATCTTACGGCCCGCAAGATTCTGCTGATAGCGCATGTTCTTGTCGGTGGTCAGCAGTAGGTCGAACCCGGCCTCTTCCGCCGCGGTCAGTAAATCGCCATTACTGAGCTTATCCCAGCCCTGCTGCGCTGCTGTACGGACGGTGTGGCCTGCGAGATACGGACGGATCGGTACCGGCGTTGCCTGATCGAAGATGATAAGCATCTACGGCACGTAAGCGGGCGCTTTATCGAGACTGCGGACGGCGAACTCGATTACCGCTTTGACCTGTTCGCGGTCCAGCCCGTCGAACCATTCCATGATGTCGTCGATATTGGCTCCGGCTTCGATATTTTCGAAAATTGCGGCGACCGGCATACGGGTTCCCCGCAGCACCCACGCGCCACTCACCTTGCCGGGAATGCTCTCCACGGCGGGGCATTGCGACCAATCGAGGTTCGCCATCGTCTGGTCTCCTTGTTTCAGAATAGCGCCAGCCCGCTCCTGGCACAAGAAAACGGCGCGCTGGCAGCGCCGGGCCCAGAGGGCACGCCCTTGCCGCCGGTGTACTTCCCAGTCCGAACAACCCCACCGGCGGCAAAGACCGCCGGCGCTACGCAGGGGAACAGCGGACCTCACCTTCGTATGGACCCACGCGCGGCGGCATCCCAGATCTTTGGGAGCGAGAAGCTTGTGGAGACGGGCCACATCCAGCAGGGCCGGTGGGGACCGCCTCAGGTGTGGCATTTAGGGATAGCCGCGCGCTTGCCCGTCTCGAGCTTGGCCAGCCAGGCGTCGGCTTCCTCGGCCGTGGCGTGCAGGCCAGTCGTCTGATAGGCGGCCCATGCGGCAAGGGCGTCCTGCCGGAGCTGCTCGCGCTTCTCCTCGCGTTCCACATACTGCTCGACGGCGTCGCGCATGATCCAGTGCGGCGACCGGCGACGCGCCGCGGCGAGCCGGTGCACACGTTCTTTCATCGCGCTATCGAGCTTCAGGCTGGTGGTAGAAAGTGTCGCCATCGGAAGTGCTCCAAGGTGTTACCTAGAAATACAACGCGAACCGTCCAGCCTACGTCGTCGCCATCGCCCTTCTGGGCTCGAACGTGTACCCGAATCCCCGCACCGAGTGGATCAGGATCGGGTTGGCGGGGTCGTGTTCCACCTTCTGCCGCAAGCGGAGAACGTAGACGTCCACGGCGCGATCGGTGATGGCGCGGTCCTGGCCCCACGCGGCGTTCAGCAATTGCTCGCGGCTGAAGACCACCCCTGGACGGTTCATGAGGAACTCCAGCAGGCGGAATTCCGTGGCGGTGAGCGACAGCGGCGCGCCGTGCAATCGAACCTGCCGGCTGGAGGGATCCAGTTCCACCCCGCCGGCTTCCAGCACCCGCGCCGGCGTGGTCTGGGTCCCCGGGGCGCCGCGGAGCTGCAGCTTGATGCGCGCAATCAGCTCGCGCACAAAAAAGGGCTTCACCACGTAGTCGTTGGCGCCCAGTTCCAAGCCGACGATGCGGTCCGTCTCGGAGGCGCGCGCGGTCAGAAAGATTACCGGCGTCGAAGCCAGTTCCGGATCCTGGCGGATGCCTTTGCAGAGGTCCAGACCGTCGGAGTCCGGCAGCATAATATCCAGCAGGATCACGTCGGGCCGCACCTGCCGGCACAGCTCCAGCGCCCCCTTTCCGGTCTGCAATCCGGTCAGGGAAAAGCCCTCCTTCTCGAGGTTGTACTTCAACAGCGCGAAGAGGTCGGTGTCGTCTTCGATCAGCAGGATTTTCTTCATGGCGCAACGCCTCTGCTGCTCTCACCCTACCAGCGCGCGTGTTACAGAATGGTTAAGAGGTAGTGAATTCGGGATTAAACTGTTCTCTCCCAGCCGCCGCTTCGTCCGCCGGGAGCGTGAAAAAGAAGGTGGAACCCTGGCCGACGGCGCTCTCCACGCGCGTGGTTCCATCGAGCGCCGCCACCAGGTGCTTGACGATGGAAAGACCCAGCCCCGTGCCGCCTAACTCTCGCGAGCGGGCCTTATCCACGCGGTAGAAGCGCTCGAAGAGGCGCGGCAGATCTTCCGCCGGAATCCCGATTCCCGTGTCGCGGACGTACACCTCGATCGACCGGCCGGCCGGGCGCGCCCCCACCGTGATCCGCCCTCCGGAGGGCGTGTACTTGATGGCGTTGTCCAGCAGGTTGCCGAGAATCTGCGATACAGCCTCGCTGTCGCACCATGCCTGGGTGTCCGCGGGCGGAGAATCCTCCTCCAGCCGGATGCCGCTCTTCTCCGCGATGGGACGAACCTGGTCCATGGCGTCCTTCAGCAACCCGTCCACCAGGTGGCTTTCGAATTCGAACTCCTGTCGCTTCTGTTCGATGCGTGACAGCGTCAGCAGGTCTTCGGTGAGCCGCGCCAGGCGCTCGGCGTTGTGGCGGATGATCCCCAGAAACCGCATGTTGTGATCGGCATCGTACAACGCGCCGTCCATGAGCGTTTCCGTGTATCCCTGGATGGAGGCCAGCGGCGTGCGCAGCTCGTGAGACACGTTGATCACGAAATCTTTGCGCATGCGCTCCACCTTTTCCAGTTCGGCGTGCTCGCGCTCAAGCTGCGCCACGGTCCGCTGAAGGTTTTCGGCGGTGTCGTTCAACGTGCTGGCGAGCTGTCCGAATTCGCTCGAACCGGTATGCGCCAGCCGCGCGCGGAAGTTGCCTCGCGCCAACTCGCCGGCGTGCGTCATGATGGCGGCCAGCCGCCGCGAAATCAGCCGCGCCAGCACCGCCGCCAGGACAATCGCCGGAAGAAACGAGAACGCCGTGCTGGCCAGGATCTTCCCGCGAATCCGGTTGACTTGCTGGTTGATTTCCGCGAGCGGCACGGCAATGCGGATGGCGCCGCCCAGCGGCGCGGCCGGCACCGCTACATAGAGAAAGTACACGCCGATGGTGGCGCTGCGACGGATGCTCGAACCCGTTTCGCCGCGGAACGCCCGCATCAGCTCGGGGCGCGTCCGGTGATTCTCCATCTTCGCGGCGTCGGCTTCCGAGTCTACCAGCACCTTGCCGTCCGCCCGCACCACCGTAATGCGGCCCCCGGCCGCGCGCGCCATGGCCCGCACGTCCTCGTCGTTCAGCCGGCCCGCATCGGGCAGGGAGAGCGCCAGCATCCGCCCCTTGTCCGCCAGTTGTTGCGTGAGGTTCCGGATGTAGGTGTTCTGGGCCACCTGGGTGGCGAAGTAATCCACCGTCACGAGCGCCAGCAGCAGCAGGCAGAAGACGCCCAAAATCAGCTTGAGAAAAATTTTGCCGGTCAAGCGGGTTCCTCGAAGCGGTAGCCGAAGCCGCGAACCGTGGTGAGGCGACGCGGGCTGTCCGGCTGCTCTTCAATCTGTTCGCGCAGCCGGCGCACGTGAACGTCCACCGTCCGCGGAGTGACGTAGCGCTGCTCGCCCCATACCGCTTCCAGAAGCTGGTTGCGGCTGTAGGCGCGCCCCCGGTGCGTCAGGAAGAACTCCAGCAGGTTGAACTCGGTCGAGGTCAGGGCCAGTTCCCGGCCCTCCAGAAAAACGCGGTGCGCCGTCCGGTCCAGCTTGAACGGGCCAATCTCCAATGCCCCCGGCTCGGCATCCATATCTTCCCGCCGCAGGTGCGCCTTCACGCGCGCGATGAGCTCGCGCGGGCTGAAGGGCTTGGTCATGTAATCGTCGCCGCCGATCTCGAGGCCGAGCACGCGGTCCACTTCGTCCGACCTGGCGGTGAGGAACAGCACCGGCGTCCGCGAGAGCGCCGGCGACTGGCGAATCTGGCGGCACAGCTCGAAGCCGTCCACCTCGGGCAGCATCACGTCCAGCAGAATCAGGTCCGGCTTGGAGTTCTCCAGGGCCTTCAGAGTTCCCTTGGCGCCGCCCAAAACCTGCGCCTCGTAACCGTTGCGGCTCAGATTATAGTCGATCAGCGCGGCGAGTTCGGCCTCGTCCTCCACTATGGCGATTCGTTTGGGCATTGGTCCTGCTGCGTTCCGTTCTATTGTAGCGGGTGGCGTCTACGACGAAGCGAATCCGAAGCGGGCTGACCGGGCTACCGCTTCGCCCTGTGAAGGACCATGGGCGCGGGCGCTTGCGGACCGCGTCCGCCCCCGACGCTTCTCGACGGGTCGGAACCATCCGGCGGTGGACCGATAGCGGGGCGCGGTCCGGCAGGCTCGGCTGGGGCGCCGCGTCCTCCCCGGCCGCCAGGGAAGCCACCGCCGGTCCGATGAAGCTCGATCGCGTCTCCCTGTATCGTTCCCGTGTAGGTAACGTTGGCGGCGCTGAAGGAGACGTTGGCGCCATCCACCTTTCCAGCTTCGATCGCCATGGGCGTGTCGCCGCCACCGCCGAAAAAGCCGCCGCCCTCCACGGTTCCAGTGAGGGCGTTCCCACGCTGCTCGAAAGTGAAGAGCTGGCTGGCGCCGCCCGCGGGTCTCCACAGGCCCGTGATGCCCTCGCCCACCGGGACCTCGCGCTCCCAAACCGCCGCTTGGGGCCGGAGCTTCACGGCTCTCGACGAGATGGTGACGCTGGCCGGGGTCAATCCGGGCGAGATGGCCTCCACCGTGATGGTTCCGGCCGCCTTGGTGGATTGCACCAGGGCCATACAGAGGCCGGAGAACGCTTTGCGCGAACTGCCCGGATCGGGTTCGTGGCTGGTCGGGTCGCCATTGCCGACGCCGATCACGCGGCCCGAGCCGGAAACGCGGAAGGTCACCTCGTTATCGGCTATCGCCACGTAGCGGTCATGCGCATCCTGCACCTCGACCGCGAACATCGCCACGTCCTCGCCATCGGCGGAAATCTCCTGGCGGTCGGCTGTGAGCGCGAGCTTGGCCGCCGGTCCGGTGGTCTCCCGCCTGGCGGTGATGACCTGTTTGCCGTCTTTGAATCCGCGCGCCTCGATGGCGCCGGGAGCGTATTTGACGTTCCACGCCAGATGCGAATCCTTCTTCATGTCCTTGGCGCCGAGGCTCCGGCCGTTGAGGAACAACTCGACGCGGTCGAGGTTCGAGTACACCCAGACCGCAATCTCCTTGCCCTCAAAGCCCGGCCAGTTCCAGTGCGGGAAGAGGTGCAGCACCGGCTTCGAACCCCACCACGCCTGGAAGTAGAAGAAGCTGTCCTTGGGAAAACCGCACATGTCGATGATGCCGTATTGCGAGCTGATGTTGGGCCACTGGTAGGGCGAAGGCTCGCCGCGGTAGTCGAAACCGGTCCAGATGAACCCGCCGGCGAGCCACGGGCGGGCGTTGCAGAAGCTCCACCAACCTTCGCAGGAGGCGCGTCCGGTGGTGGTGTAGGGGTCGTAGGAGCCGACGTAGCCGTGCTCGGGGTCCATGGTGTAGATGCCGCGCGTGGCCACGGCGCTGACTTGCTCCGTGCCCATCACGGGGACTTTCGGATTGGCTTTATGGAACGCGTCGGCCTGCGGATCGGCGTAGTTATAGCCCTGCACGTCGCAGGCGGCGAACCCGAATTTACCCATGTCGCGGCCGCCGTTGGGCGCGATGGAAACCGGCCGCGAGCCGTCGTACTTGGTCGACACGGCTTTCATTGCCGTCAGGATGAGCAAGCCCCGGTCGGTGGACGCCGTGCCTTCTTCATTGCCCATCGACCACATGAAGACGCTGGGATGGTTGCGGTCGCGCCGGACGAGGTTCTCGAACTGGGAGAGGCCTTCGGGATTCGAAGACATCATGCGGGTTTCATCGAAGACCAACATGCCCAACTCGTCGGCGGCGTCCAGTAGCTCAGGCGTGGGCGGGTTGTGCGAGGTGCGCAGCGAGTTGCAGCCCATCTCCTGGAGCTTGCGAACGCGGAAGTACTGCACCGCGTCTGGTAGCGCCGCGCCCACGCCGGCATGGTCCTGGTGATTGCAGGTTCCCTTGAGCTTCACGGATTTGCCATTCAGGAAGAAGCCCTTCTCGGCATCGAACGCGCAGGTGCGTATGCCGAAGGGCGTCTCGTAGCGATCCGAGACGGCGCCGCCCGCCTCGACCTCGGTCACCAGCTTATACAGATTGCGCTCGACCAGCGACCACAGCGCGGGCGACTTCACCACCACCTGCTGTTCGTAGACGTGCTCACCGCCCTCCGGGATCGAGACCGGCACGGTGGCCGCTTTCCCCACCGCCCGGCCCGCGGCGTCGAGAATGGTCGAGGTGACGCGCGTGTTCTGCGCGCCCTTGCCGTGGTTCTCCACCTCCGTGCGAATCCGGACCGTGGCTTCGCCGGGGCGCACCTCGGTGCGCGCGAACGTGCCCCACTTCTTCACGTGCACCGGGTTGGTCTTCACCAGCCAGACGTGCCGGTAGATGCCGGCGCCCTCGTAGAACCAACCGTCGCTCTGGGTGGCGTCGGCGCGGACCAGCAGCACATTCTTTCCGCCGGGAGATGCGAAATCGGTCACGTCGAAGCTGAACGGATCGTAGCCGCCGATGTGCCTGCCAATGTAGAAGCCGTTGAAGACGACCATGGCCTCGCGGTACGCGCCGTCGAACTCGATGGTGATGCGCTTACCCGCGTCGGAGGCCGGAAGTTCGAAGATGCGGCGATACCAGCCGATGGAGGTAGCGGGGTAGGTCCGTCCCAGTGGATAGAAGCCCTTGCTGGAAAGCGCGGAATCGTTTTGGAAGGGCAATTCGATGGCCCAATCGTGAGGCAGATCGACCGGCTTCCAGTCGTTGTCGTCGAAGAGCAGCGTGGCGGCCGGGCCGAAATTCCCGGTCTTGGAGAAGTTACCCCTGAAATTGAAGTCCTGCGCCGCGTCGGCGGCGTTGCCGAGGTGGAAGCGCCAGCCGAAATCGAGCAGGAGGCGTTCCCGGCCGGACGCCGCGGCCGCGGTGGCAGGCGGCTCGGTCCGGTCCTGGGCTGGGCCGCCCATCGCGGTCTCGGCCGCCGCCGCAACCACGGCCGGCGCGGCCAGACTGGTCTTAAACATATCTCTGCGCGTCAAGTCCTTCATGTCGATCTCCAATCGCACAGCATAACACCTCTCCGTCAGGGAGCGCTTGGCCTAGCCTAAGTAACATCGGTCAGTAAGTCAAATAGCGTTGTACTTACTCGACAGGGTAGATGGAGTATAATTTCTTACATGCGTCTTCGATTCCTATTCGCTCTTGGGCTGGGTACCGTCATCATTGGCCTCACCGGCTTGGTGGTGGCGCAGAACCGCATGAGCTTTTCGCGGGTGGCGCCGGACGGCGGCCACATCGGGCTGGGCCTGGCGCTTCGGAAACTGAACGTCTCCGGGACGTTTATGCAGTGCCCGGCGCACCCCGACGATGAGACCAATGCGCTGTTCGCCATGTTCGGGCTCGGCATGGGCCTCGGTGCGATCGACCTGCAAAACAATCGCGGTGAGGGCGGACAAAACGAAATCGGTCCGGAGCTGTTCCGGGACATGGGCGTGCTGCGCACATCCGAGCTGCTGGCGGCGCACCGCCTCGACAGCGCCGAGCAGTACTTTACGCGCGCCATCGACTACGGCTACTCGTTCGACCCGGAGGAAGTGATCGGGAAGTGGGGCCGGAAGGAGATTGTCGGCGACTACGTGCGGCTGTTCCGCACCTTGCGCCCCGATGTGGTGCTCACCATGAACATCCAGGGCCGCGGCGGGGACCGGGCCCACGAAGCGACCACCGTCCTGGTCCGGGAAGGTTTCCGCGCGGCCGGCGATCCCGCCATGTACCCCGAGCAGATCCAGGAAGGGCTGCAGCCCTGGCAGGCGAAGAAGCTGTACTTCGCGGGCGGCTTCGGCGGAGGCGGGAGAGGCGGATCTTCGCCAACAGCGGTGAAGCTCACATCAGTCAACACCGCGGCGTATGACCCGCTTCTGGGGCGCACTTACGCGGAGATCGGCTCCGATGCGCGCGCGAGTCACAAGTGTCAAGGGATGGGTGGACTGGGAATGCTGCCGGGAATGACCGGTGGGCGGGGCGGCCGCGGGGTGCCCTCCGGGCCCGGCGGTTACCAACTCATGGACACCACCATACCGGGACAGATGGCGAAAGACGAAACGTCGCTCTTCGATGGCGTGGATACGCGGCTGGCGGCGGTGGCGCAGTTTGCCGGGCCCAAGCCGCCTACGGCTCTGACGGCCGGGCTCGAGGCCATCGTCAACGATGCCAAGCGCGCGCAAATCACGTTTGCGGCCGGTAACGACGCCGGCGCCGCCGCGCCCATCGAGGACGGTCTCGCCAACCTGCGGGCGCTGCGCTCGCGGCTGGGCTCGCTGGGGCTGAGCGATTCGGCGCGGTACGAGATCGACTTCCGCCTCGCGAACAAGGAACGCGACTACGAGGACGCCGTGCTGGCCGCGCATTACATGACCTTCGACGCGCTGGCCGACGACGGGCTGGTGATCGCCGGGCAGCCGGTGAGGCTGTCGATTGTGGCTGTGAACCGGGGCGCGGTGGACGTGAGCGTGACCGGCGTCGAGATTGCCGGTTTTGACACGCCGGGCCGATGCCAGCCGGAGTCAGTCAAGCAGGACGGCGTTTACTCTTGCACCGTGGAGGCGCACATCCCCAAGAGCGCGAAGCCGACCACGCCCTACTTCCACGACGATTACTGGAAGCACCCGTCGAACGCGGCCATCGACATCTTCGACGCGGGCGTGCCGTTCGGCGTTCCGTTCGCACCGACGCCGTTTCGCGTCACGTTCCATGTGAAGGCTGGGGATGTCGAAGTCACTAAGGATGTGCCGGTCGAATTCCGCTACGTGAAGGACCTTTACTTCGGCGACAAACGGATGGAAGTGAACGTGGTCCCGGTTTTTTCGGTGCGGGTGACGCCGGAGCTGGCGGTAATTCCGGTGGCCGGCGGAGGAGCGGCGAAACCCGTGGAGCGCGAGATCTACGTTGCGGTGACGAACGGCACGAAGGGCGCGGCGCAGGCCAGCGCGGCGCTGGAGCTGCCGGCGGGATGGAAGGTCGTGCCCGCGAGCGTGCCGCTGAGCTTCGCGCACGAGGACGAGGCGCTCTCGGCGCGTTTCCAAATCACCGCGCCGGCGCAGGTGAAGGCCGGCGAGTATACGCTGCGCGCGGTGGTGACATCGGCGGCTACCGGGGACGAAAAGTTCGCCAACGGATACCAGGTGATCGAGTATCCGCACGTGGAACGCCGGCAGGTGATCAAGCCGGCCGAGACGGCGCTCAAAGTCATTGACGTGAAGGTGGCACCCAATCTCAACGTGGGCTACATCGTGGGCGTCGGCGACCAGGTGCCGCCGGCCATCGAGCAGTTGGGCGCGAAGGTGGCGTTCATCGACCAGGACGAATTGGCGTGGGGCGACCTGTCGAAGCACGACGTGATTGTGACCGGCGTGCGCGCGTACGAGCGGCGCGCCGATTTGCGCGCTTACAATCGCCGCCTGCTGGATTACGTGGAGCGCGGCGGAACGGTCATTGTTCAATACAACAAGATGGAATTCAACCAGGCGGAATACGGCCCGTACCCGGCGAAGGTCAGCGGGAACCGCGTGGCCGATGAGACGGCGCCCGTCAAAGTGCTGGAGCCGGCTAACCCGGTGTTCAACTATCCCAACAAGATCGGCCCGGCGGCCTGGGCTGGATGGGTGCAGGAGCGCGGCCTCTACTTCCTGGGAGACAAGGACGCTAAGTACACCGACTTAGTGTCGATGACGGACTCATTCAAAGACAATCCGGGAGCGAAACTCGGGTCATTGGTCGAAGCACGGTATGGTAAAGGCCTGTGGATCTATCTGGGCCTCGGGCTATGGCGACAGTTGCCGGCGGGGACGGACGGCGCGTACCAGTTGCTGGCTAATCTGATCAGCTTGCCGAGGGCGGGGATCCCGTAAAGCGAAAGCAGCGGTTGGAGGTCGTGTGCGCTTTGTTTCTCTTGAAACCGGTTTCCGCCCGAAGCCGCCGGGGAAGATCGGAACCGGCAGGCCGATTGATCGAGAAGGTGTTAAGATGTGTACAGTGAGTACATAATATGGAAACGGTTAAGGTCGGCATGCGCGAATTCCGAGAGAACCTCGCGGGCTACCTCGAATCGGGCGCGCCGCTGGCGATCATGCGCCACGGCGCGACGCTCGGATTCTATATACCGGCGCAGAAACGTAGTCGGAGGGCCGAACTCGGAGCCATGCACGCCGCGGCGAAGGACCTGGACAAGATGATTGCGTCCTGGGGCACCAGCGAAGAGGAGTTGATGGAGGAATACAAGGGGATTCGCCGGGCGGCGCGCGAGAAGAAGCGGAATGCCAGGTAAAGCGCTGGTCGTCGATGCGGATACTCTGGCATGCGTCGCCCTGGGGAAACGGGTGCGTGGGGCGATCGAGGCTTATGCAGGGCAGGCCTCATTCTTCGTTCTTGAGGTAGCGTACGTGGATCCAATTCGGTGACAGGCAACGAAACTCCCGGAGTATGGGGGTTTCGTTGCCTGTCATTGAATTGCGGCGTGCCGCTCGCTTCGGTCATCAGATACGCTGGGCAAAGTAGAACAATATTGAGGTATATGCGGACAAGTGCGATTCTGGCCATGGTGTTGTTGAGCGTTCTGTCGGCGCGGGCCCAAAGCACGCCGTGGAAGCAGCTCGAATTCCTGCTCGGTACGTGGGCTGGCAGCGCCGGCGAGAAGGATACGCCGCTCGGGGCGGGACAAGGCGGCTTCTCTTTTGAGTTGGACTTGAACCAGAAGATCGTCGTCCGCCGCAACCACGCCGGCTACGCTTCCGGCGCGCAGCACGACGACCTGATGGTGATTTATCTGGATGCGCCGAACGACACGCCGCGCGCCATCTACTTCGATACGGAGGGCCACGTCATCCGCTATAACCTGACCTTCCCTACTTCAAACAAGATCATCTTCGAGTCGGACGGGACCCAGGCCGGGCCGCGGTATCGCCTGTCTTACTGGTTGAATGGCCGCGCGCTCGATGGGAAGTTTGAAGTGGCTCCGCCGGGCTCCGAGTACAAGACCTATATGAGTTGGACCTCGAAGAAAGACCGATGAGACTAAGCCGATAGCATGAAGACCAACGCAGTGCGGCTGCTGGATACACTCGGCGTCCGGTACGAGTTGCGCGAGTACGAGGTTGATCCGGCGGCGCTCGAGGCGGAGACGGTGGCTTGCAAGATCGGGTTGCCTCCGGAACAGGTGTTCAAGACGCTCGTGGCGCGCGGCGACCGGAATGGCGTTTGCCTGGCAGTGGTACCAGCCAACATGGAGTTGGATGAAAAAGCGCTCGCGCGACTCACGGGCGATCGGAAGATGGAACTGGCGCCGCTCAAAGAAGTGCAGCCGCTGACGGGATATGTCCGTGGCGGGGTGACCGCGTTAGCCTGCAGGCGGGAGTACCCGGTGTTCGTGGACGAAACCGTGGAACTGTTCGATGCGATCTCAGTTTCGGCGGGCGCGCGGGGGATGCAGATCGTGCTGAAGCCAGCGGATTACCTGGCGGCCGTGCATGGAGTCGTGGGAGACATCAGCCGGAGGAAACGGTGACGCGGGGCCGCGCGGGCCGGGCATGCCCGGCCCCTACGGATTGCCGCCGATTACGGTGGTGTAGCTGGTGGCGGCCAGCGAAAACTGGGCTTTGCCATCGGTAACCGGAATGCGGTCGGACTCTTGCATGCCGCGTTGGGCGTCGGTGACCCATAGGCGTAATTGTTTCACGGTGGGCGGCAGGCCTGTGAGGGTCGCGGTTCGGGTGGCGCCGTTGTTGACGATGTGCACGGTGTAGCTGCCGTCGGCGATGTTGCCGAAGGCGGCGCAAGTAAGGTTGGGTTGTTTGTCGCAGGCGACCGGGAGCGAGAAGGAGCGCGGGGGCGTCGAAGCAAGTTGTTTGAGATTCCAGAAGCGGCGCGTCGGGCGGAGCGGGCCGTTGTCGTTGAAGATGCCGCCGCCGGCGAGGACTGAATAGTCAGCGGTAAACTGCCACTGTAAGATGGACCTGGGTTGCGCGATGGCAAGGATGCGCAAGTACAGATTGATCTCGTAGAGGGCGAATGACTGCTCGGTGAAGATCTGGGGATAGCGATACGCGGCGGCATCGGTGCTGCCTTCGGCCACCACCAGCGGAACGTCCACCTCGCGGGCGGCATCGCGCCACTGGGCGAGAATCTCGTCGGTGCATCCGCGCCAGGAGTGAAAATCCACCGCGCCGACGTACTTGACAGCCTCGGGATCGTGCATGGCGGGCTTGATGAAATCGATGGGGTTGGCGTCGGAGGTGTCGCCCAGCGCGAGCCTGGTGGCGAGGCCCTTGGCGGCGAAGTAAGCGCCGAGGGTTTTGATGAGCTCAGCGTGCTCGCGCGGGGTTTGACGGACGTCGATGCCCAGGTCTGATTCGTTGAAGCTGAACAGCGCGGCCTCGACGCCGTACTTTTCCTTGAGGAAGAGCAGGTAGCCGGCGATGGAGTCCTTGATGCGGGCCATCTTTTCGGGGTTGAGGGGATGGCCGCGCGGGCCCTCTGGGTCCGGGGGGCCGAACGTGGCGGGGGCTGCACCGCCGGGAGTGGGGCCGCGGCCGGGCCCAGAGGGCACTCCACCGCCGAGGATCGCCCAATTGGGCGGGTGCCACGCGCTCACTATGACGGGCATGCCTTTTTGCGCCAGCCTGCGGGCCATCTCCATGGCCTGCTGAACTCGCGGATTCACGTTGCCGGCCCGGGCGGCGGCCAGAGGATCGGTGGTTTCATCGGGATGCCAGAGGAACCAGGGCATCTCGACGCGGCCCCAGGCGACGCGCATGTTCTCCAGGGTGTAATCGATGACCTGGGAGTCGCGAGCGCTCTGCAGGCGGAAGTTGCCGCCGAAACCATCGAACAACTGGCCGGGATGCGAAGCGTCGAGGGTGATTTCGACCGGGTTCTTGTCGATCTCGCCTGTCACTTTGAAAGAGAAGCTCTTCTTGCCGGTCTGCCCGGCGGTGGTTTTGCCGGTGAGGACGGCGAGCAGGACCTGTAGGTTGTAGCTGCCCTTGCGGCGATCGTCGCGGACGATAATCTGCGTCGGCTCGTTGAACGTCACCTCGATCTGGCGGGTGCGGGAGATGAAGCGCGCGCCCGTGGCCGTGGCGCGCAGGTATTCATTCTGTTCGGCGACGCCGGCGGCGAGAGACGTTCGCGCGGCGGTGGGCGGATCGGGATCGATGAGCTCGACGGAGCCGCCGGAAAAGACCGGGGCGGGGAGTTCGATGCCGAGGAAGGCGCCGCCGATGTCGGCCGCTTCCGGGGACGTGAATTCGAGATCGATTTTGGCGGTGGCGGGGCCGGTGTCTTCCACCACTTCGGTGGCAGCCATTATCCAGCCGGGGTTCTGGGGGTCGCGGAACTCGCGGGCGGGGCGCATCCGGACGGTGACGGTTTCGGTTTTGCCGTTGCGGGAGTAGCTGTTCTGCTGTTTCTCGCGGCCGGTGCAACTCACCCCAGCCATTTCGGGCTGGGCGACGCACATGCTGGTGCTGAGTTCCAGGAGGTGGCCATCCACGCGCACGCCGGTCAGGTTGCCCCAAGCCATCACCTCAGGCTGGGCGAACGCGGAGGCAGCGAAGGCCGCAAACAGAATAATCGAGCCAGTAGTTCGAATCATCATCGGAGATTTTAGCGCAAGTGGGAGGCGTGGTATAGGTAGGGAGCGGGAGGATTTGAGAATGCGAACCAGATACATGGGCCGGATGATGGCGATGGCCATCATGCTATCGCCGGCGATGATTGCCCAACCGGGAATCTTCGAAGGGCACGGGGATGTCGGCACCGTGCTGCATCCGGGGTCGGTCGAATACGACGCGGCCCAGAAGAGCTATCGCATTACGGCCAGCGGGGAGAACATCTGGGGCACGGCGGACGCGCTGCACTTCGTTTGGAAAAAAGTGTCGGGCGATGTGTCGGTGACGGCCGAGGTGGCTTTCGCCACGACCACCGGCGATCCGCATAAGAAGGCGGTGTTGATGATGCGGCAGAGCCTGGACGCGGACGCGGCATACGCAGACGCCGCCGTGCACGCCAGCGGGCTGACGTCGCTGCAATCGCGCGAAGAGAAGGGCGCGGCCACGCACGAGGTGCAATCCAACCTCTCGGCGCCGAAGCGCGTGCGGATCACCAAGTCGGGCGCGTATTTCTATATGTCCGTGGCCGGGGAAGGCGAGGAATTGCACCTGGCGGGCGGGTCGATGAAGGTGGCGCTGAAGGACCCGTTCTACGTAGGGATCGGGCTGAGCGCTCACAACAAGGACGCCACGGAGACGGTCACCTTCCGCGGCGTGGAAATGACGCCGGCGCCGGCGCCCTCGGGGCAGCCGAAGCTGTACAGCACTCTCGAAACCATCACCGTGGCATCGACGGACGCGCGGGTGGTCTACGTGGCGCCGGGGCGGTTCGAAGCGCCCAACTGGACTAAGGACAACATGCTGGTGTTCAACGGGGACGGCCGGCTGCACCGCATACCGGCGGATGGCGGGAAGCCGGAGACCATCGACACGGGAATCGCCACGCGGCTGAACAACGATCACGTCCTCTCGCCGGACGGGACGATGATGGGGATCAGCGATCAATCGCAGGAAGAGCACCGGTCGCTGATTTATGTGGTACCGATCGGCGGCGGGACCCCGCGCAAGGTGACGGCGAAATCGCCTTCGTATCTGCATGGGTGGTCGCCGGACGGGAAGACGCTGGCATTCTGCGGAGACCGCAACGGCAACTTCGACGTGTACACGATTCCGGCGGCGGGCGGCGAAGAGACGCGGCTGACCACGGCGGAGGGGCTGGACGACGGGCCGGAGTATTCGCCGGATGGGAAGTACATCTACTTCAACTCGATTCGCAGCGGGCTGATGCAGATCTGGCGGATGAAGCCGGACGGGAGCGGGCAGGAGCAAGTGACTCCCGACGATGGCTACAACAACTGGTTCGCGCACATATCGCCGGACGGGCAGCGGATGGTGTTTCTCACTTATGAAAAGGGCGTGAGTGGGCATCCCGAAAACCAGGATGTGATGCTGCGCATCATGACGCTGGCGAACCGGAGAATCAGCGTGCTGGCGAAGTTGTTCGGCGGGCAGGGGACGATCAACGTGCCCTCGTGGTCGCCCGATGGGCTGAGGCTGGCGTTCGTCAGCTATCAACTGGTGCCGTGAGCGGGCTGCGCCGTACCCTGCGGTTACCCGACCTCGTCCTGCTCAACATCACCGCTGTGGTAGGTGTCCGCTGGCTGGCAGTGGCGGCGCACACCGGTCCGGGCTCGATCACGTTGTGGGTCTCGGCGGGTTTGCTGTTCTTCATTCCCTCGGCCCTGGTAGTAGCGGGACTTTCCAGGCGATATCCGGAGGAAGGCGGCCTGTATGTGTGGACCAGGGAGGCTTTCGGACCGTGGCACGGGTTCTTGTGCGGAGCGTGCTACTTCGTGAGCAACCTGTTTTATCTGCCCTCCGCGCTTCTGTACGGGTTGTCCATAGCGGCGGGGGCGTTTGGCTTCTCGCAGGATAAAGCGCTCATGATCGGGCTGGCTCTGGCCATCCTGTGGTCGGTGGCCATCCTCAACCTGCTGGGTGCGGAGCTGGGTAAATGGACCAGCGATATGGGCGGGCTGGCCACCATCCTGGTGGGTGCGCTGCTCATGGCGGCGGGCTGGTTCGCCTGGCGGCATGGGGGCTCGGCAACGCCCCTCCA
>Ga0181536_10002839_pt1 | contig 19213 bp, 18 predicted proteins | sample PEATcosm2014_Bin_41_FD_121105 | JGI IMG/M metagenome (GOLD analysis project Ga0181536, IMG submission 121105) | Peatland microbial communities from MTU Mesocosm Facility, Houghton, MI, USA - PEATcosm2014_Bin17_60_metaG | ecosystem: Environmental > Terrestrial > Soil > Wetlands > Peat | place...
GGCCCTCACCGCGCCTGTTGTCGAGCACTACCGGGCTCTGGGACGATTTGCGGAAGTGGATGGAGACCGGCCGATCGCTACGATCGCTGCCGGAATTGTTGCCGCCGTCGAGCGGTTGCGCCATATGGCGTAGCCATCGGGGCGGGTTTGTGCGTGTAAGACAGTTGTCAGTGATCAGTTGTGAGTGGTCAGTTGGAGATTGCCTGAGCAAGCGGCACCAACTTCCCGCGGATTCTGAACTGACAACTCAAAAGACTGATGGGCCAGTGAGTTGGGTGTAAGTGAAGATTGCCGGCGACGGCAGGATGGAACTGACAACTGATCACTGGCCACTGAGAACTGATTTTTCGTGGCTGTTGTATTGAAGTCGTCCCAGGAGATCGAAAAGATGCGCCGCGCCGGGCAAATTGTCCGCGAGGTGCTGGAGTTGGTGCGCAGCAAGGTGAAGCCGGGCGCCACCACGCTCGATCTGGAGAAAGCCGCCGAAGCGCGGTTGAAGGAACTGGGCGTGAAGGCAGCCTTCAAGGGATATCACGGGTATCCCTGCGTGCTGTGCACCTCAGTCAACAGCGAGGTGGTGCATGGCATCCCGTCGCCCAAACGGGTCCTGAAGGAAGGGGACATCGTTTCGGTGGACTTCGGCGTGGTGGTGGACGGCTACTACGGCGACGCGGCGATCACGGTGCCGGTGGGCGCCATTGATGAGAAGGCCGCGCGACTGTTGAAGACGACCGAAGAGTCGCTCAAGGCAGGCATTGCGGTAGTTCGGCCCGGGGCGACCCTGGGCGATGTGGGCGCCGCGGTACAGAAGGTCGTCGAGGGCCAGGGGTTTTCCGTGGTGCGCGATTTTGTGGGCCACGGCATCGGCGTCCAGATGCACGAAGATCCGCAGGTGCCGAACTTTGGCGAAGCGGGTCAAGGCATGAAGCTGAAGGCGGGCATGGTGATCGCGATCGAGCCCATGGTGAACGCCGGCAAGCCCGATGTGAAAGTGCTGGATGATGGCTGGACGGCCGTGGCGGCCGATGGAAGCATGAGTGCTCATTTTGAGCACACGGTTGCGGTGACGGCGACCGGAGCGAGAATTCTGACCGAGTAGCAATACTCAGGTCCAAAACGCAAAGGCGCGTGAGCGCCAGAAGTGGACACTGATTGTCAAAGGAAGATGCGATTGAGGTCATGGCAACCGTCCTTGAGACGTTGCCCAACGCCATGTTCAAGGTCAAGCTCGAGAACAACCACGAGGTCTTGGCCCATGTCTCGGGAAGGATGCGCAAGAACTTCATCCGCATTTTGCCCGGTGACCGCGTGGCGGTGGAGTTGAGTCCATACGACCTGAATCGCGGCCGGATCGTGTACCGGTACAAATGAGCTGTTAGCTCTTAGCCTTTAGCTTTTAGCTGTTCGTGCTGAGCGATGCGCTTTTAGGTTGCACGATGAGCTAAGAGCTAATGGCTAACAGCTAAAGGCTCTAAGAAAAATTTTGCGCCGGTTCGTTGAGCGCAATGAAGGGTAGCAAAGCAAATGAAGGTCCGGGCATCGGTAAAGAAGATTTGTGTAAAGTGCAAGGTGATTACTCGCCAGGGCGTAGTTCGCGTGATCTGCGAGAATCCCAAGCACAAGCAGCGCCAGGGATAAGCAAGGCCTGGCAGGAACGGGGACTTCCACAGGAGTTGTCAGTGAACAGTGGTCAGTTATCAGTTAAGAGCTCACCCGCAGAGGGACCGCAGGAAACTGACAACTGAAAACTGAGAACTGACAACTGAGAACGAGGCGAGTTAGCCGGAGTCAAGGCTTGCGGTGAACCTCGGAAGACGCTCCGTAAAACCCGTGCGAACCGGTTGAGGCCGGGGGCACACAACCAGAGAAGGAACTGAGAATGGCACGTATTGCTGGCGTCGATCTGCCCCGCAACAAGCAGGCAAGGATCGCGCTCACTTACATCTTCGGCATCGGCCAGCCTCGCGCGCGCAAGATTCTGGATAAGGCGAATGTTGACGCCTTCAAGAAGATCCAGGATTTGGGCGAGGACGAGGTGAACCGCATCCGCCAGGTCATTGAGGACGAAGGGGACGTGGAGGGCGACCTGCGCAAGGACGTCTCGATGCACATCAAGCGCCTCATTGACATTCAGAGCTATCGCGGCCTGCGCCACAGGAAGTCCCTGCCGGTGCGCGGCCAGCGTACCCACACCAATGCCCGCACTCGCAAGGGCCCGCGTAAGGGCACGATTGCCGGCAAGAAGAAAGCGACGGCGAAGACCTAATGGCGAAACCAGAACAGAAGGCCGACTCCGGCAAAAAGGGCAAGACCAAAAAGTTCAAGAAGCGCGAGCGCAAGAATGTGCCGTACGGCATTGCGCACATTCAAGCCTCGTTCAACAACACCATCGTTACCATCACCGACCAGATGGGCAACACGCTGAGCTGGAAGAGCTCGGGCTCTCTGGGCTTCCGTGGTTCGCGCAAGGGCACGCCCTTCGCGGCGCAGCAGGCGGCGTCAAACGCTGCCGGCATGGCGCGCGATCACGGCGTGCGCGCGGTGGATGTGCGGGTCGCGGGCCCGGGTTCGGGCCGCGAATCGGCTATTCGTGCGTTGGCTGCCGCGGGCATTGAAGTGAAGACCATCCGCGACGTGACGCCGGTGCCGCATAACGGCTGCCGTCCGCCGAAGCGGCGCAGAGTGTAAGAACAGTGCGAGTGTGAAGTGTGAGTGTGGTTGCTTTTCACACTCCACACTCACACTTTCCAATCAACCGGGCCGGGACGAAGCGTCCCATTGCAGCAAGTAAGTCGTACGCTCAAGCCAATGCCATTCGCTCTTGCAGAATGAGCTGAAAGCTGAGAGCTAAAAGCTGAAAGCTGTCTTACGCGTAAACCGGCCGTCATCCGAAGTCAGGAGAAGAAATGGCACGTTATACCGGAGCAGTTTGCCGCCTTTGCCGCCGCGAAGGCACCAAGTTATTTTTGAAAGGCACCAAGTGCACCTCGGACCGCTGCCCGCTCGAGAAGCGCAACTTCCCGCCGGGACAGCACGGCAAGGACCGCAAGGCCAAGATCGTGGGCTACGGCCTGCAACTGCATGAAAAGCAGAAGGCCAAGCGCATGTACTTCACGCTCGAGGGCCAGTTCCGCGAATACTACGAGAAAGCCAACCGCGCGCAAGGCGTGACCGGCGAACTGCTGATCCAGCAGCTCGAACGGCGCCTCGACAACGTGGCTTTCCGGCTGGGCTTCGCCATCTCGCGCCGTCAGGCGCGGCAGGTGGTGCGTCACGGGCACGTGACCGTGAACGGCCGCAAGGTGAACATTCCCTCGTACCAGGTGAACGTGGGCGACGAGATCGCCATCCGCGACAGCGCCAAGAAGCTGGTGATCGTGGAGCAGGCCTCGCAGTTCGCTGCGCAGAACCCCGTTCCCGCCTGGCTGGAAGCGAACTTTGAAAACATGTCCGGGCGCGTGCTGCAGTTGCCCAAGCGCGCGGACGTCAACCTGCCGATCAATGAGCAGTTGATTGTGGAGTTGTACAGCAAATAACAGCTACTAGCTTCTAGCTACTAGCCTCTAGCTTTTTCGTGCGGAGTTGACAAACTCAATTCGGGCACAATGAGCTAGAAGCTAGGAGCTAGCGGCTAGAAGCTGCATTTCAACCGAAGGAGAACTTGCGCGGCCGCCGCAAAATGCATCGCGACGTACACGCCGCGCGGGAAACGAGAGACGAATATGTTGTGGAGAGGATTCCAAAAACCGAAGCGCCTGGCGGTCGATGCCGAGACGCTTACCGACACTTACGGAAAGTTCAGCGCCCAGCCCTTTGAGCGGGGCTTTGGCACCACCATTGGCAACGCCCTGCGCCGCACGCTGCTCAGCTCCATTGAAGGCGCTGCCGTCACCGCGGTCCGCATCGAGGGCGTGCTGCACGAGTTCCAGTCCATCACCGGCGTGGTTGAAGACGCGACCGACATCATTCTCAACCTCAAGCAGATTCCCTTCAAGCTGCAGGGCGAAGGTCCCAAGGCGCTGTACCTGCGCGCCGACCAGCCCGGCGTGGTCACCAGCGGCATGATCGAGGCCGACAGCGACGTCGAGATCCTCGACAAGAACGTGTACATTGCCACTCTCTCTGAGGGCGGCAAGCTCGATATGGAGATGCGCCTCAAGCGCGGCCGCGGTTACGTCTCGGCCGACAAGAACTTCGATGCCGACCTCGGACTCGGATTCATCCCGGTGGATTCCGTGCACTCGCCGGTGCGTCGCGTGAACTACGTGGTCGACGCCGCCCGCCTGGGCCAGATCACCGACTATGACAAGCTGACCCTGGAAGTGTGGACCAACGGAGCCGTGCTGCCTGCCGATGCCATCGGCCTGGCCGCCAAGCTGCTGAAGGACCACATGAACATCTTCATCAACTTCGAGGAAGAGATCGAGGCCGAAGCACGCGGCGAGGAAGGCCGCATCCTGCTCCGCAACGACAATCTCAACCGTTCGGTGGAAGAGCTGGAGCTTTCGGTCCGCAGCTACAACTGCCTGAAGAACGCCAACATTCAGACCATTGGCGAGCTGGTGCAGAAGACCGAAGCCGAGATGCTCAAGACCAAGAATTTCGGCCGCAAGAGCCTGAACGAGATCAAGGAAATCCTGGCGCAGATGGGTCTGTCGCTGGGCATGAAGATCGACGAGCAGGGCAACGCGGTGCCCGGGCCCACCAGCATTTCGCCGCAGACGGCGCTGGCTGCGGGCTTTGGCCGTTACGACGACGAAGAAGAGCCGCTCGACTCGGTGGATCTGCAGTTGCCTACCGAGACGGAGAATTTTTAAAGACAGCTATCAGCTCTTAGCTTTCAACTTTTAGCTTGATTGTGCGGACGAGAAAGCCAGTTCCGGCACCATGAGCTAACGGCTAACGGCTAAGAGCTAAAAGCTCAAGCTGAAAGAGAGTTTTTCATCATGCGCCATCGCAATGCAGGATTCAAGCTCGGACGCAACACCAGCCATCGTCGCGCGCTGCTGCGCAACCTGGTCACGTCCGTTATCGAAGAAGACCGCGTGGAGACCACCGTGGCCAAGGCCAAGGCGGTTCGTCCGCACATCGAAAAGATGATCACCCTGGGCAAGAAGGGCGATCTGCACTCGCGCCGCCAGGCGCATGCCTTCCTCCGCACCGACGACGCCGTGAAGCGGCTCTTTGACGTCGTGGCTCCACGCTACGGCGATCGCAACGGCGGCTATCTGCGGATCGTGCGCACCGGCTTCCAGCAGGGCGACGGCGCCGCCAAGGCGTTCATCGAATTGCTGGGCGCGGAAAAGCAGCTGGAAGTGAAGCGCCAGAAGCGCGCCGACCTGAAGGCCAAAAAGCGCGCCGAGCTGGAAAAGCAGCTCGAAGAGCAAAAGAAGGAAGCGGAAGAAACCAAGGAAGGCGAAGAGGCCGCGTAAGCGGCGGCGGACCGTCCTCATCGTTCTGCACGAAATGTCACGCGGGCATCTCCCATCTGGGATGTGCCCGCGTTTGTTTTTTCGGGGGTAATCCAGGAGGCTACTCTGCCGGAAACTCGAACTGAATCGTTCGCGCTAATCCTTCGCGCAGCGAGTACGGCGGAACAAAGCCGGACTGGGCAACTCTTTCCGCGGGAAATTGCGTACTCTCGCAAAACTTCCGTACGCGAATGGCGCTGATGGAAAAGTTTCGTCCGGTAAGACGCGCTATCGTGTCCAGTAAATGGCCGCCGGCGAGCGCGACAGACTTGGGAATTCGCGTGAGAGATCCCTGCTGATGGAGACAGCCTCGGATGAAGGCGACAAGCGTGTTCATATCCATATCGGGGCCGTCGACGTAATTGAAGATATGCGTGCCCGGCCCGAGCGCGAGCACGTGCATCAGGAAAGAGGCGACGTTCTCGACATAGGCCATGGACTTGATATTCTTTCCCGGCCCCACCATCACAAATCGGCCGCCCGCAACCTGATGCAGAAGGTTATAGACGTTTCCGCGGTTGCCCTCCCCGAAAACAACGGTTGGCCTGACAATAACCAGGATCCGCCCGGGATCTTCGGCGGCCCAGGCGCGATACACTGCCTCGGCCTGCAGTTTCGTCCGACCATATTCGTTGAACGGCGTGAAGGGGCCGCTCTCATCCACGGGAAACGGCGCGAATCCGTAGACTGCGACACTGCTGGTAAATACGATCTTGCGAATGCCTGCCGTGCGAGCCGCCTGGCACACCTGCTCTGCTCCCTGAACATTTGTTTCCTGGTACAGCGAAAGGGGACGGACATCATCTCGATGTGCGGCGGCCAGATTGATGATGACTTCTGCCCCTTGTGTGATTGCGCTCAGAGTTTCGCCGTGGCGCACGTCGCATTCCGTCCAGAGATTCGGGAAAGCCTCGCTTGGCGTCAGATCACCGATCCGGACGAGAGCGTTTTGTTCCGTAAGCAGACGAACCAGCCGCGTACCGATGAAGCCGGATCCGCCTAGAAGTACCACGCTGGGAAACGGATTCCCAGCACCGAACGTGGAAGAACCGGAAACGATCATCGATTGATACGATAACAGACTTTCCCGGAGTCCATTCGGTAAAATCCATCTGCGTCCAATCTTCGCGAGCCTTGGCGTTTTGCCATCGTCTTCTTACGGTCTCGCTTAATATAGGACGAGAACGGTGCTGCGATGAATGAGTTGAAGTTTCCCTATGTTCTGGTGGCGGAGCGATCTGTCCTTCCGCTAATCGGGCAGGTGTTGCAGGGAATTCAAGCCTACGGAAATCCAGAGTCAATTTCGATTGTGGTGCCATCCGCACAATTTGACGATTTTAAGATCACCGCGAGATGCGGTGCCCGCGTCATCGGAGAAGACGAAGTTCTCGCGGGATGGAGCCTGGCGCGGGTCAAAGCTGCTCTGCCCAATCAGCCGCATCGGGCCGGTTGGTACCTGCAACAATTCCTCAAGCTGAGCTTTGGATCCTACGCCGGCATTCCGCAATACGTTGTCTGGGACGCGGATACGGTCATGCTCTCGTGCGTCAAATTCACCGAAAATGGATTGACGGTATTCAACACCGCGCGTGAACATCACCGCGAATATTATGAGACGTTCGAAAGGCTGTTTGGGCGTGCGGCGCCCCTAAGGCGTTCTCTCGTCTCGCAGTATATGCTCATAGAAACACAAATCGTGCAGGAAATGCGGTGCGCAATCGAAAGCCGGTTCGGCAAGGATTGGATTACGGCCATTCTGTCTGTGTTGCCAGGAACGTCTGAGAGTGAATTCAGCGAATACGTGACATACGCCAATTTTTTGGCGGACCGCTATCCAGACCGATTGAAGCTGAGCCGAACTAAATGGTTTCGCTATGGGTCGGAGATTATTCAGGATCCGGCATGCGAAGACTTTGACACGGTCAGAGAGAGGTTTTCTGGTTACGCTTATGTCGCCTTCGAGCGCCATCCCACCTCTCTTCTTAAGCGTCTGTGGGGAAATGGATCGTTGCTTTTGCGCCGCAGCTCTTAGATGCGGTGCACGACAAAAAGTTGAAGTACGCAATTGATGGGAAGGCTGTGAGCGGTGACCAAAGACCGAGTCAATTCTCGCAGACTCATTCTAAGCCTGGGATCAGCAGCCGCCTCAGCTTTTAATTTTTATACTTATGTCTTTCTCCCGTCTCTCGTAGGGACGGCGAGCCTTGAGCATTTTGTCAAGGCAAATTACCTGGGCGGTCTCTATCTATTCGGAATCGGAAGCTCGGTTTCGCCCATAGCAATCTTTGTGCTCGCGGCGGGGCGGCGTCCTGCGCTGCGGCGTTATGCGATCGTGTCCGTGCTGGGTGCAGCGGCCATCTTATTGGGCGGCCAGTGGCTTCTGTTACCCCCATGGAGTTACTTCTGCTTATTGGGCGCGATCTGCATGCACGTTAACGGATTTTTCTTTGCAGCGCTCATTCGAAACGGCCGGGCGATCGCCGCAAGCTGTGCTCAGATAGTTCAGCCGTTCCTATTTGCAGGCTTCATATCGTTGAAGACCTTTCACTTCGCAATGATCCCGGATTGGTCTGTGCTGTACCTGATCTCCGCGATTCTAGGCCTTGCTGCCTACATGGTGGTCACTGACCTTCGCGGCATCGGGGAGACGCTGAGCCTTCGAGCGACACAAACAATCGGGTGGTTCGGTATTTTGTCGCGAGTCGCATTCTGCGTCTCGTTCCCGCTCTTTTTTCAACTGGAGCTCATTCTTTGCGGCCGGCTGAGTACGGTTAATGTGGGCGTATATGCGATGCTGCAGAAGCTTTACGCGTCGATTTCCATTTCGCTGTTTGGGGCCATCGGCGTGCATCTGCTCGCGAAGCACCTCGACGAGCAATCGGGGCGCAGGCACCTGGTGGATCGCGAGAGCGTTTGGCTTGCGGGTGTCAGCGCGGCCTGCACGCCGCTGGTGGGGTTCGCGGTCCTCTTCTTCACGCACGGGGGAAAGGGCCTGAATGGGCAGCTGGTCATCGCCAGTGCGGGTGTGTCTTTCCTGTTTACGGTTTGCTCCTTCGTCGGTCTGCGTTTGAGCGCTATCCGGCCAGTCCTCGGGTTGGAATTCTTTGGCACTGCGCTGGCGTTGTATCTGGTGGGCTTTGCCATCCTGCGCCCAGCCACAGCCGGGGGTTTTCTGTTCCTGGCCGCGATTTTCTTTGCGTCATTTCTTTGCTTTGCGGTCTGCAGTGACCTTTTTGGGCTGTCAACGGCAACCTTGTTGGGATTGCGGCCAAGAACGATGTATCCGACCCCTCAGGACGATGTTCTGGATACAGAGGCCTGAGAATCTATGTTGGAGAGATGTATGCCACGACTGTCAACTGGAGTCTTGTTGGGACTCACTTTTGTGGCTGCGGCATTGCTTTCGATGCTTACGATCTCCGCGTTCTTGCATGAGATCCCCAGATTCTCATCGGGCACGCAGGAGAACTATGTTATCGATGGCTATTATTACTACTATCTTGGCCAGTCCGCAGTGACCATGGCGCAAACGGACCAGGTATCGCTACTTGAGGCGGCGACGGAGTTGCGGCCGAATGTGGAGTCAACAGGTGCTGTATATCTAAGTGCGCTTCTTGCTAGGATTCTTCCATCGATTTATTTGGTAGCTCTTGCACTGTTGACGGCCTATTGGGTTGCGTTCGCTCTTCTGCTCAACACACGCCGAGTAAGTTCTACAATTCTCCTTTTGCCACTTAGCGGCCTGATGCCCTATGTGTTCATTCCAAGTAAAGAGGCATTTCTTGTTCTTGGGATTCTTCTGACCATTCTGGCCTATCTTGATCGCCGGTTCTTGATCTTGGGGGCCGCTGGAGTCGTTCTGGTTTATTTGGCGAGACCCGACGCGGCCTATGTTCTGCTGTTGTCGTGTTTTCTTGCATCTCTTGATCGTTTCCGATGGCTTCTTGCAGGCGTCTTACTGTCAGGCGTTGCAGCTTATTTCTGGTGGCTTCGTCCGGCTGCTTCACTGTTCGCGGGGTTCGAGCAAAGCCAAGCGTTCATGATGAATACCGGATTTTGCAACCTCGGACCATTTTCGGTGTGCGTGGGCGCAGACAGACTTTCGGAGGTCGTGTACGTTGAAAGGATTCTAAGTTTGCTCGGGCTGCCATTGAAATGGATTTGGGAGGGATGCACGGTCTTTTTCGCCGGCGTGACGCTTCCGAACATGATCATCAGAATCGCGCTCGTCGTTCAGATCGCCTGGGTGTGGTGGGTGCTTTCGAAACGGACTCCAAGCGATGCGCGTGCCGCAATGGTTAGGCATGTAGCAGCCTGGTTTGGCGGCATTTACCTTCTTTTGTATGGAGCCCTGGTTTACTTTCAGTCAACGCGCCAACTCGTCTTTATTACTTCAATCGTAGCGACAGGATGGTGCGTGCATTTGAAAGCAGCGACTGAGACATCCAAAACATCACAACCATTGGAGAGAACTGAGTCTTTCAGGCTGGATGGCGGCGGAACAAGCGCAAGAGTGTGCCGACCCGTGCGTCAAGGCGAAGGCAGAGGAGTGAGCCTAGGGATCTTTGTGAATACCTCGGATGGCTTTCAAGATTGTTGGCCACCGTTCTTTGATTTATTTAGGCGGTATGGCGGATCGCTTTGTTCGCTTCCGGTCTATCTGAACACTGAACGCGCGGAGTTTGCCGACACTCGGGGAAGCATTTACTGTACAAAAACTTGGGCAGAGACAGAGGTAAATCGACCGTCCTGGTCGCAGTGTCTCCGGCGCGGACTGGACTTAGTGCAGGAGGATTACGTTCTGTACTTACAAGAGGATTATTTTTTCAAATGCCCCGTTCCGGAAAAGCTTCTTGAGGACGCACGGACAATCCTTGATGCCGACGCAAAGATTGGCGTCGTTTATCTTACGCCCAAGGGGCCGAGAATACGAAAGGCCGCGCCTTACTCCGAAATGTTTGTAGAAATCTGCCCACCGGCCGACTACCTGATCAGCACGCAGGCAGCATTATGGCGGCGGGACTACCTGCGGTCTCTTGTCCGAGATTGGGAGAATGGATGGATGTTTGAGAAGTTTGGTAGCCTGCGAGCCTTGCGCAGCCCGCGGCGCATGCTGAGCGTGTCACAAAGAGCGATAGAAAACGGCGAGTTCCTGGATTATGTTTGGACAGGTGTAATGAAGGGAAAATGGAACGCGGAATGTGTGGAGCTATTCCGGGAACACCATATCGAGATGGATTTCGAAAAGAGGGGATTCTATGAGGAAGGAAGCCGGATGAAATCTCGACTTGAAGTTCTGAAGAAGCTATTCGGGCAGCCCGGGCCAGCGCTGCGCAGCGTCTTCGATCTGATGATGGGAGCGAGAACCGGGAGCGCGTCCAGGGGATAAAAGGGCAACGCGGCGAAGAACTTGAGCCAGATTCACGATTCGACTCGAATCCTCAGCTTTTTTCCCTGTGTAAGTGGTACCGATTAGCCTCCGATCGCATGGGATCGCGCACTCTGCACCTTCAACCTCGCTCGGCAAAATAGATCGTTGGCAGGCACACCTCGTCGCGCTCACGATACTCGTCGATAGGCGCTAAGCCAAACGGCAACACTCGACATATCTTGTAATCTCGGCTGCGCAACAACATCCAGAAATCGTGGAAAAAGATTCTTGAACCAAAAGCTGCACCCCCATCAAACTGAATTGCGTGGATTGCTCCAGAGTCAAGCAGCCGCGAAGCCCCTTTCAGCACAGACAGTTCATGACCTTCCACATCGACCTTTAGAAGCCCAATTTCAATCAGCTCCGACCTCTCGCAATACTCATCCAGAGTGATGCACTCGACCCGGGAAAAAGCGTCGATGTGTTCACCGATATGCTCATAGAAGGTTGCGACGCCTGCTCCCTCTGTCGGGGATCGGAGCGTGAGCGTCTCGCTCTTGTCAGACAGCCCCAAACCTATTACCTTCACATTCTCGCAATTCTTGAATCGTCTTTCGAGCTCACGAACTGCAAAAGGAGAAGCATCAAATGCGTGAATCTTCGCGGAAGGGCATGCGCCAAGTATGCGAGATGTGTAGTCGCCCTTATTGGCCCCCACATCAACGAAGATTTTCGGGATGCTTGGGTTCATCGCCACGTACTCAATGACTCTTAGTTCTCCACTGCGATCTATGGAACTTCCAGAACCAAGGCCCTCAAAATATCGAGAAACCAGGGACACATTACTCCAAAAAGAACGGAAGGCAGGGCGCGCAAAAGCTGCGCATAGGGTTCTTATTGCATTCTTCCTGGCGGACATATCTACCCCTTAACATGGCATACAAGATACTTATCCGTTCACCTAACAGGTCTCACCGGAGGCGATGTGCGCCCCAATGACGGAAAATAAAATGCGCCTAACCGAGCATCCGAGTGAACAAACTTCGTGCAAAGTAAGACGAAAAGCACCACATCGATCTCAGAAAAGATAGCTTTTCGATGCGTCTGAAGATGTGCCACGTCCAGGCCGCGCTTCTCCCTTTGCGGCCTGACACGGATGCCGCGGAAACACGATATCGCGCAAGACATTGTTGAATACCCCAAGCCACGTGACCGCGCTTCAGGATGGTGAGCCACGCAGCGTAGTCTTCATGGCCGATCTCGGGCATCAAGAAGGCCGGTATTCTCGCTCTATCGACCATGACGGTGAGACAGCCGATGACATTGCCTTTCAGTAATTGCCTGTATGTCAGAGATCGCGGAATTCGACGTGTGTGGCTCAAAGATCCGTTGGGTCCGAAGCGCTGGTACTGCGTGAAGGAGAATCCGATCCCTTGTTGCTTCATGAACTCAACTTGGATCTGAAGCTTCCGGGGATCCCAAAGGTCGTCGCTATCGAGAAACGCCAGATATTGTCCCCGCGCCGCGCGCATCCCAACGTTGCGCGCATTGGCGACTCCGCCGTTTTTTGCAAGGTGGATAACCCGTATCCGCACGTCCCGGCTTGCCATCTTTTGGGCCACTAACAACGAGTGATCGACAGAAGCGTCGTCGACAATGACCAACTCCCATTCCTGAAGAGTCTGTGCGACGACAGAGGCGATGGATTCCGGGAGCACCGCTTCGCAATTGTATGCCGGCATGACGACCGAAACCAAACCCCGGACCCATGGGGAGGCTGAGTCCTGCCTCGGCGTGGTGAGCGCCTCCAGAACCTCACGATGAGGTCCTGGACCCGCCGCGTTTGCAATTGAGATCGGTTCCGGCATCAAGCTCTCTCAATGTTGAAACACTTCTTTGCCATTTCAGAAGTGTTTCCTCGTCTTAGAGACTCTTGCGCAGAAGAGCGAGCCTCTCTGCGGTTGCAGGGTCACGCTTGATTCTCTCGAGGCCGGCCAGCAGCAGGGCGAGCAGGATCCCACATAGGAACCCCGCAGCGGTGGCGACGATAACAATGAGCCCCCGCCTGGGGAAGGATTTCTTGTCGGGCACGGCAGCAGCGTCGACGACCTGAATGATGGCGCCCTCTTTGGCTTCGTCGAGCTTGGCTAACTCGAACTGGCGGGCGAGGATATCGAAGATGGCTTCGTAATACTTGACGTCGCGCAAGCGGCGAACGTATTCCAAGCCGGCAGTAGTCATCTGGCCCTTGGGAACGATGATGCTGTCGGGGTTATCGCCGGTGCCGCCCAGTTTAGCAAGTTGCGCGCGCACACCGGCTAGTTCCTGCTCCGCCTCAATTAGTTGCGCGTTCTCGCCGGCGGCGTAGGTCTGCATGCCCTGAATCTGCACTTCCTTGGCGGCGATCTGGGCGCGCAGTGCGGCGGCGGACTCAATGAGCGCGCGTGCCTGGCTGTCGAGCTGGATCAGACCGGTCTTCTGCTCCGTCTCCTTCAAGGCCTGCTCGGCGTCGCCGAGGTTCTGATTGGCCTGCTTCAGCTGATCCTCAAAAAAGAGCCGCCGCTGCTGGGCCTCAGTAAACGCGAGATTCTTTGATAGCTCGCGGAATTGATCCACGTAGCCGTTGGCCAGATCGGCGGCGCGCTTGGGATCGCGATCCTCCACCGAGATATGAATGAGCCCGTCCTTGCCGCTGCCGTCCACGTTGGCATGGTTCTCAAGGGCTTTGCGTGCATCGGAGAGATATGATTTGCGGTACTCCTGCATCAGCCCGAAACGGTTCACCATGGCATCTTCGACGGTGCGGCTTTTGAGCATGGCGACGTACATGTCGTTGGAGTTCTTGAGCAGACTGCTGCCACCGGCCATCTGCACAATGCCCCCCAGGTTGCCGAGTTGTGCGGCCAGTTGGGAGCTGAGGGAAGAGTTCTGTTGCGGGGGCAACAGGATTACGGTTGCGGTGTAGCTTCTGGGCAGAAGCAGCGAAACGATGACGGCCACGACGGTGAATCCCGCCGTAACCCAGAAGATGAGACGCTTGCGCTCGGCGAGCACGATCAACAGATCGAGCAATGAGATTTCGTCGCCGGGGCGCGCGGCATCAGGCGGGGCGGTATCGGGCTCACTCTGCGCCCGCAAATCGGAAGCCGTTGTATCTGTGGCCATGGGTTCCTGCCAACTGCAATGGGGTGTAAAGGCATCCACCACTTAGCGAAGATGCACTCTGCCGCCCGCTAATGAATGACGTCAAGCGCCGCAGCGCCCAGCGCAAACTGCGAGAACATTTGCGACCAGTTCACGAAGCCCAACAGCGCAGACTGCTTGTAAATTTTTTCCGGAACCACAATCGTGTCGCCGGGGTAAATGTGCAGTTTGCTGAATTCACTTCCCCCGAAATCCTTGAGCATGTCGCGGCTCACCACCTCGCCGTCGGCGCGGATCACGAATTCGCGGCGCTTGTCCGCGTCCCGATTGGGGCCGCCAGCCTGATGCAGATACGTTCCTGCCCGCGCATTGGCATTGAACAGGAAGGAATTCTGATCGTACACCGCGCCCACCACATTCACGGTGGCAGGAACGTGCGGGACGACGAAACGGTCGCCGTCTTCGAGCGCGATAACGGGAATGTCGGCTTCGCCGCTGCTGTCGGGACGAAATGCCAGCACGATCCGCCCTGTAGCGCGAATCTGGCGCAGACTGGCCAGGAGATTCTGTTCGTTGCCCTGCGCCGCAGCCCCTCCGGCCAGGCCTTGCGCGGAAACCGTCGAAGAAGAGGCGAGCGAGATGGCGCTGCGTTGAATCGCCATCGACAGATTCTGCACGTACTCATCGATGCGGGCCTGCTGCACGGCGCGTGTGGATTCGCGCGTGAACTGCGAACCGTAGAGATAGGCGTTGGACGTAAGACCGCCGGCGCGCTCGACAAGATGGCGCAGCGTTTCACCCGGCTGCACCGAATAAATACCGGCGTGCGCGAATTCGCCTTCCAGCCGGACCAACTTGGTCTCCTCGGCCACGGGAACGCGGATATCGGCTTGAGAAAAGATGGAAACGATGTCGCCGGGTGCGAGTTCCAGATCCTGGGAAGCGTCGTGTGCGAGGACCAGCTTACCCAAGTCGAAGGGAAGCAGCTCGGTCTTCAACGTTTCGGGATTCAGCCGCTCGACGACCGCGTAATCCCAATCGATTTCGGGAGTGAGAATCCGCACGTCAGTGTGCGGCACCTGGGCTTGGAACTGGCTGGAGAAGGACGTTTGCGTGCCCGCTAGTGAGCTGCTGCCGGCGCGTTGCTGTGCGTTCAGGGGCTGGTTCTGCGTCAGGTCGTTCTGGCCCTGCGCGGAGCTGTTCGCATTCTGCCATGCAGATTGATCCTGCGAGGTATCCGCAATTTGCCTTCCGTACTGATCCTGCTCCGCGCCGGCCTGGCCCGGCGCGAGCGCGGGTTGCGTCAAAGTGCCTGCGCTTTGTCCCTGCGCGCGCGGCGTGAGCGGGACGGGGTGATTGTCTGCAGGCTGGCGCAGATTGGCGAAGCCCGCAAAGGGCTCGAACTCCGGCGCCGGCAGGCCCATTTGCGTGCGCCGCCACCAATAGTCGCGGGTGAGCAGCGACTCCTTGTCAGGAATCAGCTCGCTGAGGTGCATGCCCTCATGCCATGCGAAGCGGCCGGGGTTGGCGATGTTGCCGCGCAGGGTCACCGTCTTCTGATACTTGGGCACAATTGAGTACACGCGAATCACGTCGCCGTCATTGAGAGACGCCGCCATGCCCGATGCGTCGTAGCTCACCTCCATGGCATGCCGGTCGCGGTGCTCGTCAATGCGCTCGATGGAGACGCGGGCTTCGGCAGCCACGGTGGAAACACCGCCGGCGTCGGTGAGAGCGGCAGAGAGCGATTCCTGCGGAAGCAGTTCGTAGATCCCGGGATTGCGCACGCTGCCCAAGACCGCGGCCTGGGGACCTACGGGCGGAATATAGATGACGTCTCCGGGCAGCAGCCCGGCGTCCTTCGTCTTGTCGCCCCGGATCAGCAGATCGTAGAGGTCGAAGCGAGTCACCATCTCGCCGTTGCGACGCAGCTCGATGGAGCGCAAAGTGCCCTCGACCGAAGGCCCGCCGCTTGCAAAGAGCGCGTCGACCAGAGTGCTTAACGAGCTGACGGTATACACGCCGGGCCGGCGCGCCTGGCCCGACACATAGATCTGGATGGCGCGAATTTGCCCAAGGTCGGCGGTCAGATCGAAGTTGCGATACACGCGGCCCACGGCTTCGCGCAGATGCGCGTCGAGCGCGGAAAATGCCAACCCAGCTACATGCACCTGGCCGACCTGGGGCAGATAGATCTCGCCCGAGCGGTCCACGCGCACATTGGCTTGCAAGTTCACCTGTCCCCAGACGCGGATGCGCAACTCGTCGCCCGGTCCAATGACATAGTCGGAAGGCACAGGCGCCATGTCGAGCGGCGCAAAGGTGGAGGGAATGCGGCGGAACAGGTCGGCAGCGTAGACGGGCAGAATCAACCCCGTGGTTGAGGCAACAAATTTTTGAAACTCCGTGAGAGGCTCGGGCGGAGCGGGCGCCTGCTGCCCGGCTGCCATGCGGGTCCATTGTTCCAAATCGGAGTAATTGCCAGGTCGATTCCCGGAATAATTCGGATTTCCAGAATTTGAATAACTCCCCGGGGGATTCGCTTGCGGATTCGCCGAGGGAGCGCTGTAAGCGCCCGGCGTTCCCAGTTGCAACTGCGTTGCATTCTGTGCGGGGCTTGAGCACTCCGAGGAGCTGGCGAGCAACGGATCCGAGCAGTCCAGTCCACCTGCGCTCTGCGCACGAAGCGCGCTCGCAAAGCATGAAAGAAAAAGCAGCAAACTAAGATGCCGGACGATGGAAACGCGGCCTCCGAACCGTGAGCAGATGCAAGTTTCTGCGCGGCTCTCGTTTCTCCTTTCGCACTGTGAAGATTGCATGTGACGAGTCTATAGCATTTTCAGAAAAACTGTCACAGGGCGCAGTGGTGAAGGCCGGGCTCGGTGAGCAGAGCATCGAATCCGGGCTGAGATTTGCGCCTGCGCACCGGGAGCATGTTGCTGGCCGGACCAGGGAACCAAACTGGTTAACGCCCGGAGCACAGCAAACCAACGGCAGCACAACTTGTCCCGGAGATCCGTACAAGGTGAAAAGGAGGCAAGACTTACCCGTAAGCGGGGCGCAGCGGAATTGATAACTGATTCATTACTCGTTGCATGACCTTCGTCACGAGTGCGTGCTTCGGTCCGACGGGGAAGATAGGAAAGAGTTCATCGGGCGCACGCTCCCATTTCGGTATTTACTTGATTCCCGTTACCAATGTGATCTGCAGCACAGCAATTTGCGTGGAAGAGAATTGACTCTGATATGCAATACGGTCGAACTTGTTACTAGATGGTTCTTCTTTCTCCCTTGACTGCCGATGTTTTCATCCGCACGTAATACTTGGCGCGCGGTGGCCGTCTAAGTTGATGAAGGATTCGTCGCAGCATCGTCGGACATTTTGAGAAAAGACGGTGAATCGATCGTATTCGCCGCAACATCTTCTCGCAACCTGGTGTTTGTATTACTTCAGATCTGCTCTTCAATTGAACACTCTCACAAATGCCGGAGGGGCAGCTTGCGTACCGAGGGCTTGGGCCAGGACATAACCATGGATTCATCCGTTTTTCTTCCGTATTTTGCTCATGAATCAGCAGATGCGTGCAAGGAAGGGGCGCATTCATGCCTTGCATGCGGCGAGATGCGCGCCGAGTCGCAGAGAACGGACCTGGCAGCGCCAGGTTACCGGCTTTTCATGCTTGGTGCCGGCCGCCAGTCCTTCGATCCCTACTGGAGAGGACTGAGCCCGTGGACGCGGTCGACGGCCAAGCGGGTCTTCGATTGTGTGTGCGTGCTGCTGGCGTTGCCTGTGGTGGTTCCGCTCTTGCTTGCCATCGGCGCGGCGGTGCGTCTGACATCGCCAGGCCCGGCTCTATTTCTGCAAAAGCGCGCGGGCATGAACGGTCGAACCTTCACCATTTTCAAGTTCCGCACCATGGCGCACGTCTCGGACAGTACGCATCATCCCATCACCACGCTGCACAATCAGCGCTTTACTCCGATCGGCCCATTCCTGCGCCGCTGGAAGCTCGATGAACTGCCGCAGCTTGCGAATGTGCTGCTAGGGCACATGAGCCTGGTGGGCCCACGTCCCAAGATGTCGGACTACGTGCTCTACGATCTGCCATGCCGCCCGGGCGTAACGGGGGTGGCGACGATCGCATTCGCGCAGGAAGCGGCCATTCTTGCCCGCATTCCCCGGGAACGGCTGGACAGCTATTATCGCGATGTTGTACTGCCGGCGAAGCGGCAAATGGACGCCGAGTATCTGGCGCAGGCCACGCTTCTCTCGGATCTCGGGCTTCTCATCAAGACCGCCCTGCGCCGCTGGAATCACACTGCTGCGGAAACCTTCATTGCCGCCGCAGCGTTTGAATTCGCAAGCCTCAATCTCCAGTTGAGGACGTCGAACACGTCTTCAACCATCGTGCGTATGCCGCTCCCTGCCCAGGCGAGCCATGGGCCCGCGGTCGAACCGGCCACGGCCGTATAAGCGCGCTCAAAGCAAGCAAATCGCAAGAACAGGATGACGCTTCGGCGCCTGACTTTCTGCGCGCATTGCGGTGCGGAGCGCCGTGGAGCGCATTCAGTTTTCGCAGGCTGGTTGCGCTTGACGGAACAGGCGCAAATACATGTAGACAATGGCCGTCATGAAAGCGGCGCCGCAACAATCCAGCAGCACGTCATATGGAGAGCCGGTGCGATTGGGCAGGAAGGTCTGATGCCACTCATCCCAGCTGGCTAGCAGCGCCGTTCCGAGCAGAGCCAGTCCTGCCTGGGAGAGGAATCGTGCGTCCGGCAAGGTCATGCGCCAGGCGCGCAGCCATACCAATCCCAGCGCTCCGTAGCCAAGGAAGTGGCCCGACTTGCGAAGCAGATGATGGACGATCTCCCAGGTCGCGTCGCTCAGCTGGCCGAAGAGCAGTTGCGCGAGCCAGCGGAGGGGATGCGAGGTGTGGTCCGCGCCGAAAGCTGCGGTCGACTCAATGGTGACAATGGCGATGCCGACGGCCACCGGCAACCATGCGCTGATCCAGAACCGGGGTCCCCGCGGATGGGTTTTCGTCCGCGGGGTGGAGAGCCGGGGCCCCCGCGGATAGGTTTTCGTCCGCGGGGTGGAGAACCGGAGGCCGCGTCGCTTACTCGACATGGTAGTTGGGCGCTTCGCGCGTGATGATCACATCGTGCACGTGACTCTCGCGCAATCCGGCGCCGGAGATGCGCACAAACTTCGCCTTCTCCTGCA
>Ga0181536_10002842_pt1 | contig 19208 bp, 17 predicted proteins | sample PEATcosm2014_Bin_41_FD_121105 | JGI IMG/M metagenome (GOLD analysis project Ga0181536, IMG submission 121105) | Peatland microbial communities from MTU Mesocosm Facility, Houghton, MI, USA - PEATcosm2014_Bin17_60_metaG | ecosystem: Environmental > Terrestrial > Soil > Wetlands > Peat | place...
AGGAACGTGAAGGCCGAAAGACGGTTGGCGGAATAGCGCGCGACCAGCGCGAACCAGACCACGAAGGTCACGCTGACAACCCATATCGTCTGATAGGCGAGCGCGCCGAGCGCGAGCGCCGAAGGCGCCGGTGCGATGTGCTCGCCGGCGGCATAGGCCGCGGCCGCCATGATCGGCGCCGACACCACGAGCTGGTAGAGCATCACTTTTTCCGCCGACACACGGTTGAGCCGGCTCGCCTTGATGAGCAGCGTGGTCGCCGCCCAGAATACCGCGGCGCCCACCATCATCAGGTCGCCGGTGAGCTGGCGCGGATCGAACGCCGGCGTCGGCACGCCGAAGGCGATCAGCATGCCGGCGAAGGACAGCGCGAGACCGAGCCATTGCCAAGGGCTGAAGCGATCGGCCGGCAGCACGATGCGCGAGCCCAGCACCACGATGAACGGCGCGAGATAAATGAACAGCGTCGCCCGCGTCGCGGTGGTGTAGAGCAGGCCCTGATAGATCAGGACGAATTCGGCGGCGAACAGCACGCCGGCCGCGGCGCCGAACCACAACGTGCCATCGCGCCCCAGCATCGGGATGCCGCGCAACCGGCACCAGCCGGCGATCAACAGCGCGGCGACCGTCGAGCGGATGGCGGCCTGCGTCAACGGCGGGATGTCGTGGATCGCGAGCTTGGTGGCGACCTGGTTGAAGCCCCAGGACAGGCACAGCCCCACCACGATGGCCGCGGCCATCGCATCGAGCGGGCGGGTGACGCTATTGGACGCGGGCGACGACACCATCCGATGACGCGGTCACGCCGCCTTGCAATGCGCGCAGATGCCGGAGATCTCGATCACCGGCGTCTTCGGCGTGAAGCCGGCGGCGCGCGAAGCGGTCCGGATGGTGTCGGCGACCGCGGCGCTGGCCGCCTCGCCCACCGTGCCGCATTTCTCGCAGATTAGGAACACCACCGGATCGCGGCTGCCGTGCTCCTGCCCGCAGGCGATAAAGGCGTTGCGGCTTTCGATGCGGTGCACGAGCCCCTGCTCGCGCAGGAAATCGAGCGCGCGATAGATCGTGATCGGCGCCGGCCGCGCGCCGCGCAGCGCCAGCCGGTCGATCAGCTCATAGGCGCCGAGCGGCTGATGGCTCGCCAGCAGCGCCTCCAGCACGCGGCGGCGGATCGGCGTCAGGCGCTCGGCCCGCGCGGCGCAGATCGCCTCGGCATGCGCGATCGCATCGCTGGCACAACGCGCATGATCGTGATCGGGCGGCGGGAACACCGCGCGGCTTTGTGTCTTTCTGGCCAAGGAACGATCCGCCTTCATGGTTTTGAAGTGTAGCGCGATAACGGCCGAGTCGCGAAAACATGACCGGCCGCCCCTCGATATATATTGCACTGCAACAAAAATAAGGGCAGGGTCCGGGCCTCATTCCGAGGCCGCAAACCAGGCCATTTGGCGGCCGCAGCTCACGAGGACTGCCATGCTGAAAGGCAAAACCGCGCTGGTCACCGGCTCCACCTCCGGGATCGGCCTCGCCACCGCCCGCGCCCTGGCGCAGGCCGGCTGCAACATCATGCTCAACGGATTCGGCGAGGCCGCCGCCATCGAGAAGGAGCGTGCCGGGCTGGAACAGGAGTTCGGCGTCAAGGCGCTCTATTCGGCGGCCGACATGAGCAAGCCGGCCGAGATCGCCGGGATGATCCAGACGACCGAAAAGAGTTTTGGCGCGCTCGACGTGCTGGTGAACAATGCCGGCATCCAGCACGTGGCGAATATCGAGGATTTCCCGATCGAGAAATGGGACGCCATCATCGCCATCAACCTGTCGTCGTCGTTCCACACCATCCGCGCCGCGGTGCCCGGCATGAAGAAGCGCGGCTGGGGCCGCATCGTCAACATCGCTTCGGCGCATGGGCTGGTCGCCAGTCCGCAGAAGGTCGCCTACGTGTCGGCCAAGCACGGCCTGGTCGGCATGACCAAGGTGGTGGCGATCGAGTGCGCCAATTCCGGCATCACCTGCAACGCCATCTGCCCGGGCTGGGTGCTCACACCGCTGGTGCAGAAGCAGATCGACGACCGCGCCAAAGCCTCCGGCAAGGGAGTGCGCTTTGAAGAGATCGCGCTGCTGTCGGAGAAGCAGCCGATGCACCAGTTCACCAAGCCGGAGAACATCGGCGCACTCACGGTGTTCCTGGCGAGCGACGCCGCGGCATCGATTACCGGCTCGGCCTATTCGATCGACGGCGGCTGGGTCGCGCAGTAATTCTCTCCGTCATCCTGAGGTGTGAGGCGCACGGCGCCGAACTTAGAAGGATGACGGCCGCCATACTTCGAGCCTCGCTTCGCTCGCACCTCGAGGTGACGGGGAAAGGTCGAATCGTTTCATGATCAAATCCATCGTTCGGGCCATTCGCGGCGATCGTCGCCCCGCTCCCGCACAAAAGCGCGTCAATCTCGCGCTGCAGGGCGGCGGGGCCTATGGCGCCTTCAGCTGGGGCGTGCTCGATCACCTGCTCGAGGACGGCCGGATCGAAATCGAGGGCATCACCGGCGCGTCCGCCGGAGCAGTCAATGCGGTATTGCTCGCCGACGGGCTGGCGCGCGGCGGGCGCGACGAGGCGCGCAAGCGGCTCGCCGATTTCTGGCGCGCCGCCAGCCTGGGCGGCGGCCTGCCCGAGATGCAGCGCAAGGCTCTCGACCGCCTGTTCTCGTTTCTTCCGCTCGAAGACTCGCCGATGGGGATCTGGTTCAAGGCGGTCTCTCAATATCTGTCGCCCTACGAATTCAATCCGCTCAACATCAATCCGCTGAAGGAGTTGATCGAGCGCTTTGTTGATTTTGACGCCATCAGGAAAGCCCAAACCCCGCAGCTGTTCATCAGCGCCACCAATGTACAGACCGGGCGGCTGCGCATCTTCTCGCATGACAAGATCAGCGCCGACGTCATCCTGGCGTCCGCCTGCCTGCCGCTCTTGTTCCAGGCGGTCGAAATCGACGGCGTGCCGTATTGGGACGGCGGCTATCTCGGCAATCCGTCGATCTTCCCGCTGTTCAGCACGACCCAGACCGAGGACGTGCTGCTGATCCAGATCAATCCGCTGGTTCGCCACGCGACGCCGACCACGAGCCGGGACATCGTGAGTCGCCTGAACGAGATCACGTTCAATTCGCCGCTGATGGGCGAGCTGCGCGCGATCGAATTCGTGGCGCGCTTGATCGATCAGGGCCGCCTGACGCGCGGGTTCGGGCCCGGCAAGTATCGGCGCATCAACATGCACCGTATCGCGCTCGATGCGCTCGCCAAGCAGCCGAACGTGAAGAGCCGCCTCAACACCGACTATGATTTCTTCGAAATGCTGCGCAACCATGGGCGGCGCGCGGCGCGGCGCTTCCTGGACGAGCATTTCGACGACATCGGCGTGCGCGGCACCGTCGACTTGCAGGCCGAGGTCAAGGCCGAGTGGGCGTGACCGCGCATGATCCCGAAAAGCGGGGACCGGTTTTCGGATAAGATCGCGCGCAAGCAAAATGTTCTAAGATGCCCGGCATGGATGCCCCATTACTCAGCGCCGAAATCGGCGAAACGTTGCTCGATATCGTGGTCGCCGACATCACCACGCTCGAGGTGGAAGCGATCGTCAATGCGGCCAACCGCTCGCTGTTGGGCGGCGGCGGCGTGGACGGCGCCATCCATCGCGCCGCCGGCCCGGGCCTGCTGGCGGAATGCGAGACGCTCGGCGGCTGCGAGACCGGCTCAGCCAAGATCACGCGCGGCCATCGGCTGAAGGCGAAGCACGTCATCCACGCCGTCGGGCCGGTGTGGCAAGGCGGCAGCGCCGGCGAGGAAGCGCTGCTTGCCGGCTGCTATCGCACGGCGCTCGATCTCGCCGCCGCGCATTCGCTTAGCTCAATCGCCTATCCGGCGATCTCCACCGGCATCTATCGCTTTCCCGCCGATCTCGCCGCGCGCATCGCGGTCGGCACCGTGGCGTCGGAAATCGCGGCGCGCCCGCGCGGCATCACGCGCGTGGTGTTCTGCTGCTTCGCGCCGGAGAACGCCGAGCATCACAAGGACGCGTTCGCGGAACTGGGGTTGGCCTAAACCTTCGGCGCCACGTCGAGCCGGGCGACCCAATTTTCCAGCCCAGGCTTCGCCGCCGGATAGATTTTCATCACCTCGGGATCGTGACCGGGCACGATGTGGTGGCGCGAGCTCGCCAGCTTCTGGATCGTCTTGTAGCCCTCGAGCGTGTCGCCGACCGAATAGGTAATCGGGAACACGCGGCCCTCGTCGATATGCGAGTAAAGATGGATGCAGTCGGAGGCAACGACGACAGTGCCGCGCTTCGTCTTCACCCGCACGCATTGCAGGCCCTTGGAGTGGCCGCCGATCTTGTGCACGGTGATGCCGGGCGCGAGTTCCTCGGTACCATCGTGGAATTCGCAGCGATAGGCGAAGACCTTGCTCACCATCGCGTGCACGTCGCTTTCGCTGAATGGGATGCGCAGCGTCTGGTGACACATGCAGCGGCCGGTGGCGTAGGCCATCTCGGTGTCCTGGATGTGATAGCGCGCGTTGGGGAACAAATCGTAGTTGCCGGCGTGGTCCCAATGCATGTGGGTGGCGATCACGTTGCGCACCTGGTTGGGCTCGACGCCGAGCGCTTTCAGCCCCTCGCCCACCGGGTGGGTGATCTTGCGCGCGCGCTCCTTCGCCGCCGCCTCGTCGAAGCCGGTATCGATCACGAAGGTTCCGTGCGAACCCTTGATCACCCAGACGTAATAGAAAATCGAGGTCATTTCGTCGTGCGGATCGCCGAAGATGTAGTTCTCCGAACGCATGCGCGCGTGCTCGGCGTAGCGGACGGCATAGACCTCGTGGACGTCGTCGCTCATGACTTCTTCTCCGTGCCTATCGTGACGCCGGCACGCCGTTCGATCATCTTGACGATGGCGGTGAAGTCTGAATCTCCGCCAAATTCGGAATTGGTGATCTCCCATTGATCGAGGACGGCGCGCATCACCGCGTTCGGGACGTCCAGCTCTCTCGCCTCCTCGGCGCACAGCCGCACGTCCTTGAGCATCAGCGCGGTGGCAAAACCGTAGTTGAACGTGCGCGGCAGGACCGTATTCGGGAATTTGCCGTCCGAAGCGGTGTTGCGGCCGGAGCCGGCATTGATCACGTTGATCATCACCGCCGGATCGAGTCCGGCTTTCACACCCATTGCCACCGCTTCCGACGTCGCGGCCATCGCGGTGGCCGAGAGGAAATTATTGGCGAGCTTCATGGTCTGGGCCATGCCGGGCTTGTGGCCGATCACGAACACCTTGCCGAACACGGCGAGCGCGTCTTTCACCACGTCGATGTCGGCCTGCGGCCCGGACACCATGACGGCGAGCGTGCCCTTGGTGGCACCGCCGACGCCGCCGCTCACCGGCGAGTCGACCTGTACGATGTTCTTTTTGGCGAGTTCCGCGCAAATCTCGGCCGCGACGCGCGAGCCGGTGGTGGAGAGATCGACGAGGCGCTTGATGCGTTTGCCCTCGATGACGCCGCCCTCGCCGATCGCAACTTTTGTGGAGATCTGCAGCGACGGCAGGCTCGCCATCACCGTCTCGACCCGGTCGGCGACATCGGCCGGCGACGACGCGACCTGCGCGCCCAGCGCCACCAGCGGCGCGACCGCGTCGTTGCGTGTGTCGTAGACGACGAGCTTGTGCCCGGCCGCGATCAGCCGGCGCGCCATCGGCCCGCCCATGTTGCCCAGTCCGATAAAGCCGATATCCATGGCGTTCGTCCCTCGATGTTTTTATGCGGCGACTTTGCCCGACGATCATGACGGCGTCACCCGGCCTCGGCGCCAGCTCCCTATGCGCCCCAGACCACGCCGAAAGACCTATTGCACTTATTATAAGCTTGCTTATTATAAGCCTGCTTGGAGATGAGAAGGTCATGACGCCGCAACCGGTCAAACGAGAAATCGCCTTTACAATCATGGACGTAGCCAGGATGCTGAAGACCTATGCCGATCAGCGGGCGCGCCAGTTCGGCATCTCGCGCGCGCAATGGGCGGTGCTGATCCGCATCGAGCGCACCGAAGGGCTCAAGCAATCGGAACTCGCCGAACTGCTCGACCTGCAGCCGATCTCGCTTACCCGCCTGCTCGACCGCCTGGCCGACAACGGCTTGATCGAGCGCCGCGCCGATCCGAACGACCGCCGCGCCAACCGGTTGTACCTGAAGCCCGCCGCCAAGCCGCTGCTCGGCCGCTTGACGGAACTCGGCGCCGACATGATGGAGACGGTGCTCGAAGGACTCGACGCCAAGTCGATCGACCGCATGCTCAGCGAGCTCGGCATGCTGAAGGACAATCTGCGCCGCGCCATCAGCGCCAACGCGCACCCGCAAGAAGCCGTCAACGGTTGATTCGTCATGAGTGAAAAGCCCCTCAAGATCGTTCCCGCGCTCGAAGCCAAGACCTCGCCGGTGGCGGACGCTCCGGCGGCCGAAAAGTCCGGACGGTTCGCGCAATTTGGCCGCAAGCGTCTGCGCATGATCCTGCTGGTGGGATTGCCGGCGATCGCCGCGCTGATCGGGCTCGTCTTCTATCTCTCGGGCGGCCGCTACATCTCCACCGACAACGCCTACGTCGGCGCGCAGAAGGTGCTGATCACGCCGGATATTTCCGACAAGATCATCCACGTCGCCGTGGTCGAGGGCCAGCACGTCAAGCCTGGCGATGAATTGTTCACGCTCGATCCTGTCCCCTTCCGTCTCGCACTCGATACCGCGCAGGCCAAGCTCGCCGCCGCGCGCAGCGATTACGACAAGCTGAAGACCAATCTCGCATCGCTTACGACGATGTCGGATTTCTCGAAGAAGAACGTCGAGCTCAAGCAGCGCGACGTCGACCGCAAAACCAAATTAGTCAGCACGCAGGCCGGTTCGCAGGCCGATCTCGACACCGCCGTCGCCGCGCTGGTCACCGCTCAGTTGATATCGCAGTTCACGATCCAGCAACACGACACCACGCTCAGTTCGTTGCTCGGCAATCCCGATCTGCCGTTGGAGCAATTCCCCGAATACGCGCAGGCCAAAGCCGCGCTCGACAACGCACAGCGCGATTTCGGCCACACGGTCGTGCGCGCGCCGATTTCCGGCACGGCCACGCAAGTGGACAACATCCAGGTCGGCCGCTTCGTCGCCGCCGGCACGCCGATCCTGAGCGTGATCGACGATCAGGCGCCCTGGGTCGACGCCAATCCGAAGGAAACCGACATCACCTATCTGCGCGTCGGCCAGAAGGTGACGCTCGACGTCGACAGCTTCCCCGACCACACCTTCAAGGGCGCCGTGCTGGCAGTGAGCCCCGGCACCGGCGCGCAGTTCTCGATCCTGCCGCCGCAGAACGCCACCGGCAACTGGGTCAAAGTGGTGCAGCGCGTTCCCGTGCGCATCGCCTTCGACAAGGACGAGGACACCCACCTGCTGCGCTCGGGGATGAGCGTCGTGGTCGATATCGACACCGGCCACAGCCGGCTGCCGTTCCTATCGGCCACCGCCAAAGAGCCGGCAAAATGACCGCGACGCATTTCGCGTCGATGTCGCCGAAGCTGCGGCGCATGCTGATTACGGTGTGCGCGATGACCGCCACCATCATGCAGGCGCTCGACACCACGATCGCCAACGTCGCACTGCCCTATATGCAGGGCTCGCTTTCCGCCTCGCTCGACCAGATCAACTGGGTGCTCACCTCTTACATCGTCGCCGCCGCCATCATGACCGCGCCGATCGGCTGGATTGCCGACCGCTTCGGCCGCAAGAAGCTGTTCATCACCTGCGTCGCCGGCTTCACCGTCGCCTCGTTCCTGTGCGCGCTGGCGCAGAATATCGAGCAGATGGTGCTGTTCCGTCTATTGCAGGGCATGGCCGGGGCGGCGCTGGTGCCGCTGTCGCAGTCGGTGCTGCTCGACGCCTATTCGCTCGAGGAGCGCGGCCAGGCCATGGCGGTGTGGGGCATCGGCGTGATGCTGGGGCCGATCATGGGCCCGACGCTGGGCGCCTGGCTGACCGATAATTATTCCTGGCACTGGGTGTTCCTGATCAACCTGCCGATCGGCGTCATGACCGCGATCGGCATGATGCTGTTCATGGAGGAAACCAAGCGGCACGAACACCTACGTTTCGACTGGTTCGGCTTTCTCGCGCTCGCGGTCGGCATCGGCTCGCTGCAACTGCTGCTCGACCGCGGCGAGCAGGTCGGCTGGTTCGGCGCCAGCGAGATCTGGATCGAGATGATCGTTTCGATCGTCGGCTTCTATTACTTCTTCGCCCATTCGCTGACGACGCCGGAACCGTTCGTGCGCTTCGAGCTGTTCAAGGATCGCAACTTCGTCAGCGGCGTGGTGTTCATGGTGGTGATCGGCGTGGTGCTGTTCGGCACCATGGCGCTTGTCACGCCGTTCATGCAGAACCTGCTCGGCTTCCCGATCCAGACCGCCGGTTTCCTGCTCGGCTCGCGCGGCGTCGGCACGTTGCTGACCATGATGGTGGCGCCGCGGCTGATGCGGCTCGTGGAAACGCGCTATCTCATCCTGCTTGGCCTGCTGCTCACCGGCGGCACGCTTTACTACATGACCGGATTTTCGCTCGACGTCACGCAGCGCACCATCGTCATCACCAGTGTCGTGCAGGGCATCGGCTTGGGCCTGTTGTTCGTACCGATCACCACCGCCGCGTTCCTGACGCTGCCCGGACATCTGCGCAACAGCGGAACCTCAATCCTGACGCTGGTGCGCAATATCGGCTCGTCGATCGGCATTTCAATGGTGATCGCCAACCTGACCGACAAGACCATCGAGCTGCACGCGCGCATTGTCGAAGGCGTCACTCCGTTCAACAACGCGCTGCAGATGCAGGACGTCGCGTCGACCCTGAACGTCAACAGCGATCTTGGCCGCGCCATGCTCGACGAGATCGTCACCCAGCAGGCGGCGATGATCGCCTATCTCAACGATTTCAAGCTGCTGATGGTGCTCACGCTGGCGATGATCCCGCTGGTGCTGATCATCCGCGCCGGCGGGCAAGTGCGCAGCGCGGGCAAGCCGGACCATGCGGTGATCGATTAGCCGCGTCGCGTTCGAGGCACGACTCCCGCAAACTCTTTCTTGATCATCTGCGTATGCTCGCCGAGCGCGGGCACCGCGCCATAGGCGCGCGGCGTGCCATCATGGATCGCCGCCGGCGCGGGAACGCTGGCCGGGCCGCTCGGCGTATCGACGGTGACACGCCGCAGATGCGGGTGGCGGGCCAATAAATCCAGATCGTTGATGACGCCGAAAGCGATATCGTATTGCGCGAGCTTCTCGACCAGCGGCGCAATGTCCATCGCCGCGAAAGCGGCGGCAACGTGGCCATCGGTCTCAGGCCGCCGCTTCATCCGTTCAACATTGGTCGCGAAATTTGGATCGGCGGCCAGCGCCTTGTCGCCCAAGACGTGTTCCGCCAGCACGCGCCATTCGCGGTCGTTCTGAATCGAGATCAGAACGTCGACGCCGGTTTTGGTCTTGAAGGCGCCATAAGGCGAGATCGAGGTGTGCGCAAGACCGATGCGCTTCGGCGTATCGCCGCCCTCATGCTGGAGCAGCGGCACCCCCATCCAGTCCGCCATGGCGTCGAACATCGAGGTCACAATCGCAGCGCCCTCGCCGGTGCGCGCGCGCGCCAGCAGCGCCTCGAGGATCGCCTCATAGGCGTTCATGCCGGCGGCAATATCGCAGACCGACACGCCGGCGCGCGCCGGCGCCTCCGGCCCGCCGGTGATCGAGGACAGGCCGGATTCGGCCTGGATCAGCATGTCATAGGCCTTGCGCTGCGCGTAAGGGCCGCTCTCGCCATAGCCGGAGATCGAGCAGCAGATCAGGCGCGGATAATCCTTGCGCAGCCGCGATACCGCAAAGCCGAGCTTGGCGATTGCGCCGGGCTTGAGATTCTGCACGAACACGTCGGCTTTGCTGAGCATCGCTTCCAAGAGCGCCTCGTCTTCGGATTTGCCGAGGTCAAGCACCACCGACTGTTTGCCGCGATTGAGCCAGACGAAATAAGCGCTCTCGCCGTGCACCAGAGCGTCGTAGCGGCGCGCGAAGTCGCCTTCCGGCCGCTCGACCTTGATCACGCGCGCGCCGGCATCGGCGAGCTTGCAACTGCAGGTCGGCGCCGCCACGGCTTGTTCGACGGAAACGACCAGCAGGCCTTCAAGCGGGAGCGACATTTCAATACGATCGCGGCAGGCCGAGGACGTGCTCGGCCAAATAGGACAGGATCATGTTGGTGGAGATCGGCGCCACCTGATAGAGCCGCGTTTCGCGGAACTTGCGCTCGACGTCGTATTCCTCGGCAAAGCCGAAGCCGCCGTGAGTCTGCACGCACATGTCGGCGGCGAACCAGGATGCGTCGGCGGCCAACAGCTTCGCCATATTGGCCTCCGGCCCGATATCGCGGCCTTCTTCGTATTTGCGCGCGGCCTCGTGCACCATCAATTCGGCGGCGCGCATCTGCGCATAAGCGCGCGCGATCGGGAACTGCACGCCCTGGTTCTTGCCGATCGGCCGGCCGAACAGTTCGCGCTCCTTGGCATAGGCGGTCGCCTTTTCGATGAACCATTTGGCGTCGCCGATGCATTCCGCCGCGATCAGGATGCGCTCGGCGTTCATGCCGGCCAGGATGTAGCGGAAACCCTGGCCTTCCTCGCCGATGAGATTTTCCGCCGGCACGCGCAGATCGTCGAAAAACACCTGCGTGGTGGCGTGGTTCATCATGGTGCGGATCGGATTGATGGTGATGCTGGTGCTTTGCGCCAGCCGCATGTCGACCAGGAACACCGACAGGCCGTCGGTGCGCTTCTTGGTCTGCTCTTTCGGCGTGGTGCGCGCGAGCAGCAGCATCAGGTCGGAGTGCTCGGCGCGCGACGTCCAGATTTTCTGGCCGTTGATGACGTAGTGGTCGTTGCCCTCGCGCCGCGCGGTGGTGCGCAAGGATAGCGTGTCGGTGCCCGAGGTCGGCTCGGTCACGCCAAACGCCTGCAGGCGCAATTCGCCGCTGGCGATCTTGGGCAGATAGCTCTGCTTCTGCTCGGCGTTGCCGTGCCGCAGGATCGTTCCCATCGTATACATCTGCGCGTGGCAGGCGGCGCCATTGCAGCCGGCGGCATGCACTTCCTCGAGGATCGCGGCGGCGGCGCTGATGCCGAGCCCGCTGCCGCCGAATTCCTCCGGGATAAGGGCGGCGAGATAGCCGGCCTGGGTAAGCGCCGCAACGAACTCGGTCGGATAGGCTCTTTCACGATCCAGCGCGCGCCAGTATTCGCCGGGGAACTTGGCGCACAGCGCGGCGACCTGCTCGCGGATGTCGGCGAACTCGTCCGTGTCGGCGCTGCGTTTGCTCATGACTCTTTCACTTCATCCGTTCATTTCATCCGTTCACTTCATCCGCTCACTTGGGCGCGGCCATGGTCGATCGCGATCACGTCGCGCTCCTTGACCCGCGCGCGGAAGCTTATCACGCCGCCATCGCGCCAGAACTCGGTGCGGATGGTCTCGCCCGGGAACACCGGGGCCGAGAACCGTCCGGCCATCGTGGTCAGCCGGGCCGGATCATAGCCGCATACCGCCTTGAGCAGCGCGTGGCCGGCGACCCCGAAGGTTGCAAGTCCATGCAGGACCGGACGCGGGAAGCCGGCGGCCTTGGCGAATTCCGGGTCGACATGCAGCGCGTTCACGTCGCCGGACAGGCGGTAGATCAGCGCCATTTCCGGCCGGGTCGGCAGGTCGCAAACGCCGTCCGGCGCGCGGCCGGGCAGCGCATGCGGCGGCGGCGTGTCGCGCTTGGGTCCGCCGAAACCGCCGTCGCCGCGGCAGAACGTGGTCTGCGTCAAGGTGGCGAGCAGGCGCCCGCTCGCTTTGTCGCTGATCGCGCGCTCGGAATAAACCAGCGCGCCCTTGCCGGCGCCCTTGTCCACCACGTCCAGGATACGCGTGCGCCCGATCACCGTGCCCTGCGGCGCGACCGGCGCGTGCAGCTTGAGGCCCTGTTCGCCGTGCACCACCTTGGCCCAGGTCACGCCGATCTCCGGCCGGCGCAGCCAATAGGCGGCGTAGCCCTGCATCACGGCAAAGGTCGGCAGCACTTTGAGATTTTTCTCGTAGACGAAGGCAAGTTCGTCGGCGTTGAGCGGGTCCTGCCCAAGACCGATACCGAGCGCATACAGGATGCAATCCTTCGGGCCGTACGTGTGCTCGACGTCGGGGATTTGCAGGGCCAGGAGTTTGTCGGGGTCGAGGGGCATGCGTGAAGACTTCTTGCTGTCGCCCCGCCAACCGAGCGGAGCGAGCGCGATGGTTAGCGGCCCCATACCTCCTCGGCAAGTTCTACGATCATGCGCAGCTTGGCCCATTGCTCGTCCTCGGCCAAGGTATTGCCCTCCTCGGTGGAGGCGAAGCCGCATTGCGGCGACAGACAGAGCTGGTCGAGCGAAACATATTTCGCGGCCTCGTCGATGCGCCGCTTGAGGTCGTCCTTATGCTCCAGGCGCCCGGTCTTGCTGGTGACCAGGCCGAGCACCACGCAGCGGTCCTTCGGCACCAACCTGAGCGGGGCGAAACCGCCGGCGCGGTCGCTGTCGTATTCCATGAAGAAGCCGTGCACCTTGATCTTGTTGAACAGGATCTCCTGCACCGCGTCGTAACCGCCGGCGCCCATGAATGTCGATTTGTAGTTGCCGCGGCACAGATGCATCGTGATGGTCATGCCGGGCGGGATATCCGACATCGAGGTGTTGATGAGATCGCCGTAGAGCGCGCCGAGCCAGTCCGGATCGTCGCCGCGGTCCTTCATCTGCTGGCGGTATTTCGGATCGCACAGCATGGCGATGAACACCTCGTCGAGCTGCAGATAGCGGCAGCCGGCGTCGGCGAAGGCGCGCACGGCTTTTTTGTAGGCCTGGCCGAGATCGTCGAACATCGCGTCGAGCTTTGGATAAATTTTATCGTCGATCGGCGGCTTCACCGGCCGCCCGTACAGCGCCGACGGCGCGGGGATGGTGATCTTGGGCGTGCGCCTGGTGTGGGCGGCGACGAATTTGAAATGATCGAGCATCGGGTGGCCGGAAAAGCCGATCTTGCCGGCGACCTTGAGGCCCTCGTTGCGCGTGGTCACGGCGGCGAAGGCGACGCCGCCGTCCATCACGTGCTTCTCGACGCCGTCGAGGCCCCAGAGGAAATCGAGATGCCACCAGGAGCGGCGGAATTCGCCGTCGGTGATCGACTGCAGGCCGACCCCTTCCTGTTTCTTGATGACGCGCTCGATCTCGCGGTCTTCGATGGCCTTGAGCGCGGCGGCGTCGATCTCGCCTTTGGCGCGCCGGTCGCGCGCCTGTTTCAGCGCGGCTGGACGCAGCAGGCTGCCGACATGATCGGCGCGGAACGGCGGCTTGGTTCTTTGGCTCAAAGCGCTACCCCCACACCTCGTCGGCGATTTCCACGATCATCTTGAGCTTCGCCCATTGCTCGTCCTCGGCCAGGATATTGCCTTCCTCGGTGGAGGCGAAGCCGCATTGCGGCGACAGGCACAGTTGATCGAGGGGCACGAATTTCGTCGCCTGCTCGATGCGGTGCCTGATCTCATCCTTGGATTCAAGCCGCCCGCTCTTTGAGGTGACCAGGCCGAGCACCACGGTCTTGCCCTTCGGCACCAGCCGCAGCGGCTCGAAGCCGCCGGCCCGGTCCGAATCGTATTCCATGAAATAGCCGTGCACGTTGATCGTATTGAACAGGATCTCCGCCACCGGCTCGTAGCCGCCGGAGGCGACGAAAGTGGACTGGAAATTGCCGCGGCACAGATGCATGGCGATGGTCATGTCGGATGGGGTATCGGCAATCGCCGCGTTGATCATGCCGGCATAGATTTCCGGCAGCCGCGACGGATCGTCGCCGCGATTCGCCACTTGCGCGCGCAGCTTCGGGTCGCACAGATAAGCAAAATTAACCTCGTCGAGTTGCAGATAACGGCAACCGGCGTCGGCAAAAGCGCGCACGGCCTTGCGGTACGTCTGTCCGAGGTCGCGATAGAAATCGTCCATGTCGGGATAGATCGCTTCCGGTACCGCGTCGCGGCCGTAACGGAAATGCAAGGACGACGGCGACGGAATCGTCATCTTCGGCAAACGCCTCGTGTGCGTTTTGACGAAGTTGAAATGTTCGAGCATGGGATGGCCGGAAAACGTGCCGAGCTTGCCGGTAACGCGCAGCATCATCGGCTTCGGGTTCGGGCCTTGGAATTTGATCTTGCGTTCGCCGAGGTAGGCCTCGACGCCGTCGAGGCTCTCCAGGAAATCGTAGTTCCAGAAGGCGCGGCGGAACTCGCCGTCGGTGACGGCCTGCAGGCCGATATCTTCCTGGCGTTTGATGACAGCCGCGATCTCGCGGTCTTCGACGGCTTTAAGCTGCTCTGCCGAAATCTCTTCCCGTTCGCGTTGCGCGCGCGCCTGCTTTAATGGCAAGGGGCGCAGCAGGCTGCCGACATGATCCGCGCGGAAGGGAGGCGCCGATCTGGCGCTCATTTCCCCCACACCTCGTCGGCAACCTCCACGATCATGCGCAGCTTGGCCCACTGCTCGTCCTCGGCCAGCACGTTGCCTTCTTCAGTGGAGGCGAAGCCGCATTGCGGGGAAAGACACAGCTGATCGAGCCCGACGTATTTGGTGGCTTCCTCGATGCGGCGCTTGATCTCGTCGCGCGGCTCCAGCCGCCCGCTTTTCGACGTGACCAGACCGAGCACCAGTTGCTTGTTGCCCTTGGGGAAGTAGCGCAGCGGTTCGAAGCTGCCGGCGCGGTCGCTGTCGTATTCCAGGAAATAGCCGTCGAAATCGGTGTTGCCGAGCAAATGCTCGGCGACGAATTCGTAGCCGCCCTGCGCGATCCAGGTGGAGCGGAAATTTCCGCGGCAGGAATGCATGGTGATCGCCATGTCGGCCGGCTTGCCTTGCAGCGCCGCGTTGGTGACGCGCGCGTAGATCGCCGGCAGCGTGTCGGGATCGTCGCCGCGCGCCTTCGACTGCTCGCGTTCTTTCGGATCGCAGATCATCGCCCAGGCGGTGTCGTCGAGCTGCAGATAGCGGCAGCCGGCATCGTAGAAGGCGCGGATCGCCTTGCGCCAGGTGGCGGCGACGTCGGCGAAGAATTCGTCGTAGCTGGGATAGGCCTGCTTGCTCACCATCGCCCGGCCCTGCCGGAAATGGAACGTGCTGGGCGCCGGAATAGTCATCTTCGGCGTGACGTTGCAATGCGCCTTCAGGAACTTGAAGTGCTCGATCATCGGATGGCCGGTGAAATCGACCTTGCCGTCGATCCTAATCGCTTCGTGCTTGGTCTCCACGCCGTGGAATTTGATGCCGGTCGCGGTGCTGATGGGCGTGACGCCTTTGAGCCCGCGGAAGAAATCGAAATGCCACCAAGAACGGCGGAATTCGCCGTCGGTCGCGAGCTTTAAGCCCACCTCCGCCTGTTTCTTGATGATCTTCTCGATCTCGCGATCTTCGACGTCCTTGAACGCGGCGGCGGCGATTTCGCCCTTGGCGAATTTGGCGCGCGCCTCTTTCAGCGGCGCGGGGCGCAGCAGGCTGCCGACCATGTCGGCGCGGAATGGCGGCGTGGTGCGGGCGCTCATTTGCCCCACACCTCTTCCGCCAGTTCCACGATCATGCGCAGCTTGGCCCACTGCTCGTCTTCGGCCAGCACGTTGCCTTCTTCGGTCGAGGCGAAGCCGCATTGCGGCGACAGGCACAACTGATCGAGCGCGACATATTTGGTCGCTTCCTGGATGCGCCTCTTGATGTCCTCGCGCGGCTCGAGCCGCCCGGACTTCGAGGTCACCAGACCGAGCACGACGATCTTGTTGCCCTTGGGCAGGAAACGCAGCGGCTCGAAGCCGCCGGCGCGATCGGAGTCGTATTCGAGGAAATAGCCGTCGTAGTTGCACTTGGCGAGCAGGTCCTGCGCCACCGGCTCGTAGCCGCCGGAGGAGATGAAGGTGGAGCGGAAATTGCCGCGGCAGACATGGGTGGTGATGGTCATGTCAGCGGGCTTGGCCTCAAGCGCCTTGTTGATGCAGGCCGTGTAGGTGTCCTGCAGATGATCGACGTCGAGGCCGCGTTCGCGCGCCTTCTTCAGTTCCTCCTGCGAACAGAGATAGGCCCAGGCGGTGTCGTCGAATTGCAGATAGCGGCAGCCGGCGTCGTAGAACGCCTTGATCGCCTTCTGATAGGCCACGGCGAGATCGCCGAAGATGGCGTCGCGGTCCTTGTAGACTTCGGTCACGACCGCTTTGGGCTCGAGCCGGAAATGCATCACGCTCGGCGCCGGAATCGTCATCTTCGGCGTCACCTTGGTGTGCGCCTTTAAGAACTTGAAGTGCTCGATCATCGGGTGGTTGGAGAAGCCGATCTTGCCCTTGACTCGGATGCTCTGCATTTTGGTCTGCACGCCCTGGAACTGGATGCCGTGGTCGAGCTCATAGAGTTCGACGCCATCCAGCATGCTGAAGAAATCGAAGTGCCACCACGAGCGGCGGAACTCGCCGTCGGTGGCGAGCTTGAGGCCGATCTCCTCCTGCTTTTTGATGATCTTCTCGATCTCGCGATCTTCCACCTCTTTCAATTGCGCGGCGGTGATTGCGCCCTTTTCGCGCTGCGCGCGCGCCTGTTTGATCGGCGCGGTGCGCAGCAGGCTGCCGACCATGTCGGCGCGAAAAGGCGGCTTGGTCCGTTGCATGATGGTTTCCTCCGAATGACGCCCACGGGCCGGCCGGGCCGCGGGACCGTTTTATTTGCGCATGACCTAATCCGAAAACCGGTATCCACTTTTCGGGATCATGCGCTAGTTTGGATTTGGCTGTGCCATAGCATGCCCGGCGGCGAGCCGTCTTGACGTTGAGCAAGCATAGCGCGCCGTTTCGACCGCGCCGCCGAATGAAAAATAATGCGGCGCGGCATCGCCCAGATCGCCGGCCGCTTCCAGGGTTTCGATGATGCGGTCCGGCCCGACATGGCCGATCAGACCGGCCGCCGCGCCCGACATCAGCCCGCGCAGCGAGGCGTTGACGCCGCAGCGCCGGGCATAGCGCAGCAGCGCGGGCATGCTGGTGGGGCCGGCCATCCCGACCTTCACCGGCCTGGTGATGCCGCAGGCGCGCAGCTGCCGGAGCCAGAAAAGGATGCGCTCGGGCGAAAACGAGAATTGGCTCACGATATGGACGCCCAGGCCGTGCGCGGCGGCGGCGGCGATCTTCTCGTCGAGCGCGGCCTCGAGCCGGGCGGCCGGAATGCGGCTATGGCCTTCCGGATAGGCGCCGATGCCGATCTCCTCGATTCCGGCCTGCCGCAGGCGTCCCTTCTGGATCACCGTCAGCGCATCGGGGAATGGCGCCAAAGCATCGACGTCGCCGCCGATCACCAGCAAACGGCGCACATCGGCCTCACCGCGCAGGCTGGCGAGCAAGTTCTGCAAGTCGGCGGCAGCGCGAATGCGCCGCGCTGCGATATGGACGACGGGCTCCAGGCCGGATTTGCGCAGCAAGGCGGCCGCGGCGATCAGTTCGGGCGGTTCGATCGTCGGCACCGCCGAGAAATAGACCGGTGTCCCCGGCGGCAGCAGTTCGGCCAGCGCGGCGATTTCGCCGGCATTCGGCCGTGTCGCCTCGACCGAGAAGGTGCGCGCGAAATTCTGGCTCATTGGCATCGCACATCTTGCTTGTGCATGATCTTGGCCGAAAACCGGTTCCCACTTTTCGGGATCATGCGCTATTCGCGCCGATGGGAGATCACGAAGGACTCATCGTAGAACCACAAGCCGCCCTGCTTCTGCAGCACGTCGCGGGTCGCCTCGATGTAGCGGCGGTCGCTGTTGACGTCGGACAGCCGGTCATCCTCGATCTGCGCCACGTAGATCGCCGCATTCCAGGCGGCGAGCAGCGTCGAAGTGCCGATCGAAGAAGAAATCTCCGACGGCAGCGTGTGCATGTCGTAGCGGAACAGCGAGCGCTGGTCGGAATAGGCGTTGAAATTGAGATCGCGGCCGGCGTTGCCCAGCTCGTGCTTCACTTCCTTGAGCAGGTCGTGACGGCTGTGCACGAACGGATTGTCGTTCGGCCAGACCTTATGGATGATCTCCATGCCGGGATCGCGCCCGTAGGAATGGATCGCGATCATGCGCCCGCCCTGCCCGAGCGCACGCGCGAGCGGCGCCAGCACGCGCCTGGCCTTGAATTCGAGCGAGGCGCGCGCCCGATAGGGCTGCGAGGCGATGACCAGATCGTAGTCGGCGACGGTGCCGCCGGGCTTGGGCACGATCTGGTCGAGCAGGAATTTGTGGTCGTTGCGGTAGATCACCAAAATGACCGGGCGCTCATAGACCGGATTGCCGCTCTTGGCCGATACGCGCGCCTTCCAGTTCTCGGCCAGGAACGGCTCGAGCGCGGTGATCTGCTGTTCGAATGAGTGCGCGGTGTTGCCGTCCATCGCCATTTCCTTCCAGACCAGGCTGGTGGCGGCGGAAAGCGACTTCACCGCCAGCCAGGGCGCTTCGGCATAGGCGAGATTGGTCAGCACCAGCACGGTTGACGGATGTTCGACGAAACGGTCGGCCATCTTGTGCAGCGTGAGGCGGATGTCTTCGAGGCTGATTTCCTTGCCGACGATATAAAACGGCATGGTGGGAAAGCGGTCGTGCATATTGCGCATCACGCGCGCCAGCACGGTACCGTCGCCGAGGCCGGCGTCGAACACGCGCACCGCCGGCGGGCGCGGATGGATGTTGGCGAGCTCCATGCCGACGCGGTTCGCGATCTCCCATTTCTCCGAGCAGGTGTTCACGAACAGCAGATATTTCTGCCGGTTGTCGAAGAAGCGGAAGTTGCGTTGCGGATCATTGGCCGCCTGGCCGGAGGCGACCGGCGGCGCCGGCGGTGTGACCACGGGCAAGGCCGCGGGCGGGGCCGCGTCGAACAGCATGCGGCGGCGCGCCGGCGCGGTATCGGCGTTGCGCGCCATGAAGCTGCGGATGCGCTCCAAAGTGTCTGTTGTGATGCGGCCGCCGTTGCGCAGACGGTTGGCGAGCTTGCCGTCATTGACCGCGCGGCGGCCGAAGGTGGATTCGGCCAAGCCG
>Ga0181536_10002844_pt1 | contig 19203 bp, 16 predicted proteins | sample PEATcosm2014_Bin_41_FD_121105 | JGI IMG/M metagenome (GOLD analysis project Ga0181536, IMG submission 121105) | Peatland microbial communities from MTU Mesocosm Facility, Houghton, MI, USA - PEATcosm2014_Bin17_60_metaG | ecosystem: Environmental > Terrestrial > Soil > Wetlands > Peat | place...
GATCGACGGGCCGCTCCTGGCCGGTGAGATCACCCTGCGCGAGGCCCTCGCGCGGCAAGCCGCTGAGGTGCGGCTCTCGCGCGCCGAAACGCTCGCGTTCATGGAAGCGAACGCGCGGGTCGATCCGGCGTTCGGCCCGTTCGTCGCCGCCGTACGCGCGCACGGCGGCGCGATCCGTGTCGTCTCGAGCGGCATCGCGCCGGTGATTCACGATGCGCTCGCGCGCGCCGGGGTCGAGGTCGACGTGATCGCCAACGACGTCGACTTCGCGGCCGGCGGCTGGACGATGTCGTTCGTCGACGCGTCCGACAACGGGCACGATAAAGCCGCGCACGTGCGTGCCGCGCGCGCGAGCGGCCGGCGCACGGTCTACATCGGCGACGGCATCAGCGATTTCGCCGCCGCTCTCGAAGCCGACGTCCGGTTCGCAAAAAAAGGCCGCGCGCTCGAAGCGTATTGTCGAGCGCGCGGCGTTGCCTGCGAGCCGTTCGAATCGTTCAGCACGATCGAACGGCGCCTATTCGGTCCCTAGTGAACGATCGGGGTCACCGTGGTGGCCGCGGTCGTGCCGGCCGCGGCGGTGCCGGCGATCTTCTGCTGTAAGAACGCGATGGCCCGGGTCAGCTGCGGGTCTTCCTCGGGATAGCCCGGACGGATCTTCGTGCCCTTCGGGATGTCCGCTTCGATCTGCGGCTGGATGCCGATCGTATTGATGTCGTGACCGTCGGGCGTGTAGTACCGGGCGGTCGTGATCTTCACGGCCGAACCGTCGCGCAGCGGGAAGATCGTTTGCACGACGCCCTTACCGAACGTCTTCGTGCCGATCAGCGTGCCGACGCCGCTGTCCTCGATGGCGCCGGCGGTGATCTCCGAGGCCGACGCGGTGTAACCGTTCACCAGCACGGCCAGCGGACGCGGTGCGATCGCGATGTTCTCGGCATCGTATTCGGTACTCTGGCCGGCGCGCGAGCGCACGGTGACGATCGGTCCGGTCGGGATGAACTTCGAGCTCACGTCGACCGCCGCGTTGAGGTATCCGCCGCCGTTGTAGCGCAGGTCGAGCACGTAGGCCTTCGCGCCTTGCGATTGCAGGCGGTTCAGCGCGGCGTTGAGTTCGCTGCCGGTATTCTGACCGAACACGGAGAGCTGCGCGTAGCCGATGTCGCCGGGCAGCAGCTTGGCGAACACGCTCGGCGGCTTGATCGTGTCGCGCGTGACCGTGACGGGGTCGATCGTGGCGTCGTTGCGCACGATGGCGAGCTTGACTTTGGTTCCCGGATCGCCGCGCAGCAGCTTCTGGATGCGCGATTGCTGCACGTCCAGCGGCGCGCCGGCGATGATGTCTCTCACCGACCGGTCGTTGATCGCACTGATCTCGTCGTCACCGCGCAGGCCGGCTTTGTCGGAGGGCCCGTCGATGATCACGTTCTCGACGCGGATGTTCTTCGTTTGGTCGTCGATCGAATAGGTCAGGCCGACGCCGCCGAACGACGTGCCGTCGAGACCTTCGTTGAGCTCCGCAAACGACTTCGGATCGAGGAACACGGTGTAGCGGTCCTTGACCGATCCGACGACGCCCGAGATCGCCGCGTAGGCCACCTTCGTCGCCGAAACCTTGCCGGAGTAGTGCGTGACCGCTTCGTCCGCTTCGCGTTGCAGCTCGCGCACGTTGTTGACGTCATCGCTCGACGCGCGCGGCTCGGTGATCTTCGGATCCTTGACGCCGTCGGTTTTCAACAGCGCGAGGATCGCCGCATGCGCGCTGTTGAGCACGTTCTGCGCGTCGACCCGCTGGTAGAAGTCTTGCGTCAAGTACATGTAGGAAGCGGTGATCTCGTCAGCTTGCTGTTGCGAGAGGCCGGCGGCCGCGGAGGCCGACGGGATGTGGACCAGCGCGGCGGCGAGCCCGAGGGCGACACTGGCGGCGAAGAAGCGTTTCATTCCTGGTCTTTCTGGCGGAGGATGGCTTTGGCAGCGGCGAGCTGTTTATCGTCCGGTGTATCGATTATCGGCAAATCCACGCGCTGGTCGACTACGACATCGGGAACGATGCCTTTGTGCTGGATGTCACGCCCCTCCGGGGTGACATAGCGAGCGGTCGTAATCTTGAGCGCGCCGCCCGACGGCAATTGGTAGAGACTCTGCACGACGCCCTTGCCGAAGGTCTTGGTGCCGACGAGCGTGCCGAGGTGGTCGTCCTGCAGCGCCCCGGCGGTGATCTCCGAAGCGCTGGCGGTGTATTTGTTGACCAGCACGACCAGCGGCAACGGATCGATGGCCCGGCCGGTCGCCGAGCGGATCTCGCGGTGTCCGGCCCGGTCGATCGTGGAGACGATCGGACCCTGGTGGATCACCAGGCTCGAGATGTCGACGGCCGCGTCGAGCAGGCCGCCGCCGTTGTTGCGCAGGTCGAGGATGTAGCCTTTGACGCCCTGTTTTTTCGCTGCGAGGAACGCCTGGCGCACCTCGTCGGCCGACGTCTGGCCGAAATCGCTCAGGCGCACGTAGCTGAAGCCGTCTTCGATCTTCGCGCGCACCGACGGCACGTGGACGACGTCGCGCGTGACGCGAATCGTCGCGATTGCGTTGCCCGCATGGTGTTTCACACGCAGCGCGACGACGGTGCCGCGCGGGCCGCGAATGAGGCGCTCGACGTCGTCGATGGCGAGACCGCTCGTCGGCTGCGAGTTGACCTCGAGAATCGTGTCGCCTGGACGAACGCCGGCGCGAATCGCGGGATTGCCCTCGATCGGATCGACGACGAACGCGCCCGACTTCGGATCTTTTCCGATGTAGACGCCGATGCCGCCGAAATTGCCGCCGTTGAGGTCCTCGTCGAGCGCGCGGATCGCGTCGGCGTTCAAATAGGTCGTGTAGGGGTCGCCGAGGCCGCCGAGCATGCCGCCCAGCGCGGTGTCGGTCACTTGATCGCGCGTGCCCGCACGGGGGTAACGAGCGTCGACGGTGTCGACCGTACTTTCCATCAGCGCCAGATCGTGGGCCGACGAACCGGTCGTGCGCCCCGGCGTGAGCGGGCCCTTACCGGCCGTCGCCGGCCGCTTGACGCAGTCGGTAATCAGGCAGTTGAGCGCCTTGGTCTCGCCGTCGACCATCAGTTGCGGATCGACCGGCTCGTAGTAGCTGTGTTCGACCTGCTCGTAGGCGGTCTCGATCATGCGCTTGTTCGGATCGCTGTAGCCGAGCAAGGCGTTGAGATCGAGATCCGCAACCGGGCGGTCGCTTACGATCGAGGGATCGGCGGCTGCACGGCCGGCGTACGCCGCCCCGCCCAGGGCGGAGAGCGCGATGATCACTGCAGCGAGCACAAGTCGGATACGGGCTGGCATGTAGTCCTGTCGGCGGGGAGGCGGTTTACTCTGTAACCGAATTTCTACCCGGAGCGTTCCGCGCGAAGCGTGGGGACCTCGAGTTTACCGCAGGAAGCTTAAGCCGTCGTCAGATGGATGGACGAAATAACGCCTCGTTCATGTGCCTTAACGTAAAAACGACATCGGATCGACCGGGTGGCCGTCCTGCATGACCTGGAAATGGACGTGCGGCCCGGTCGCGTCACCGGTCATCCCCACGGCGCCGATCGCTTGCCCGCGCTGGACGTCCTGGCCGACTCCCACGAAGATCTGGGACATGTGGCAGTAGATGGTCGAGAGCCCGCCGTGGTGGTCGATCGCGACCATCTTGCCGCAATCACCCTCGTAGCCCGCGACGATCACTCGCCCGTCGGCGGCGGCCGCGATCGTGGTGCCGGTGGCGGCGGCGATGTCGATGCCGGCGTGGAGGATCGGCCGCCCGTATACCGGGTGCATGCGCATCCCGAAGGGTGAGGTGATCGGTCCCGATACCGGCCACATCAGCTGCCCCGGCGCCCCGAGCTCCGGCGGCAGCGCCACCCCGGCGAGCTGCGCGGCCCGGCGTTCGGCGGCGCGGCGGGCGTCTTCTTCCTGTTGCTTCTCGCGCACCAGCGCTTCGAGCGCGGCTTCGGCCTCGGCCGAGGTGTCCTCGAGCTCGCCGACCTGGACCTGGACGTCCTGTTTCTCGGTTTGCGCGACGGCCAAGAGATTCTGCCGCTGTTGCGCGAGCGCGTTCAACGCGACTTCCTGTTGGTCGGCGGCCGCTTGCGCGTTGCGCAAGGTCGTCTCGTCGGCGAGCAGTCCGGTCTGGATCGCCTCGACGTGCTCGGCGTCGGCACGGCGTTCGCGGATCGTCGCTTCGTTCGCCTTGACGACGAACGCGACGTCGTTCCAGCGCTCGACGAAGTCGCCGAACGATTTGGCCTGCATCAGTACCGCCAGGTAGCCGAGATCGCCGTATTCATACGCTTGGATCAACCGGTGCTTGAGCGCGTCGTTGTGAAGGGCCAACGTCTTCTGCGCGGCGTCGAGCTGGACGTGATTCCACTGCAGGTTGGCTTCGGTCGTGTGCATCTTGGCGTTGAGGAACGCGAGCTGGCCTTGCACGCTCGCGATGTTGTGGTTGGCGATCGCCAGCTGCTGGGCGATCGTGCCGACCTTGGCCGCCGCTTGGTCGAGCTCGCTGCGCTTCACGTTCAGCTGCGTGTGCACGATGTGCAGCTTCGCTTGCTGTGCGTGAATCTTGGCGTCCAGCACGCTCGATTTGGTGGCGGCGAATCCCGGCGCGGCGGCGAGCAGTGCCAATATGAGGCAGAGCGCGAAACGGCGGAACGTCATCGGTTGCGCTTGTCCATGGCGACGAACGAGCCGTTCTGGCGTTTGGCGAACGACTTGAGCTCGGCCGCAACCTCGCCGATGCTCTGATAGCTGATGATGCGCGGCGACGGCATCACGATGGCGAGCGAGAGCGACATCAGCGGAAAACGGACGTTGTTCCCGCGCCGGTCCTTCGCCGCGATCCAGCCGCGCGTGCGATCGGCGGGTTCGTAGAGGCCCAGCACGTCGCGGTCGAACGTCTCGGCGACCGTGCGCGCGAGGCGCTCGGCGCGCTGCGGCGCGGTCACGATGATGAAGTCGTCGCCGCCGATGTGACCGAGGAAATCGGTCTCGTCGCCGATGCGCTTGATCGTGTCGCTCATCGTCGAGGCGACCAGCCGGATCGCGTCGTCGCCGCGGACGAACCCGTAGTGATCGTTGAAGGCCTTGAAATTGTCGAGGTCGGCGTAGATGACCGCCCACGGTTCGCGGGCCTCGAACCGGCGCCGCACTTCGTGCTCGATCGCGATGTTGCCGGGCAGCCGGGTCAGCGGCTGGAGCGACGAGTCGACGTTGGCGCGGCGCACCTTGGCGCGGACGCGCGCCAGCATCTCTTGTGGCGAAAACGGCTTGGCGATGAAATCGTCGGCGCCCGCTTCGAGGCTCCGCACGGGCTCGGCGCTGTCGGAGCCGCTGCTGGTCAGCACGATCACCGGAATGTGCGAGGCGGTCGCGTGGCGGCGGATCCGGCCGAGCGTGGCGTAGCCGTCCATCAGCGGCATCACGACGTCGAGCACAACCACGTCGGGCGTGCGATCGTCGAGCAGCGCCAGCGCGGTCGGCCCGTCGGGCGCGCTCAGGACCTGGAAGCCGCCGAGCTCGAGGTTGGTGCCGATGATCTCACGCAAGATCTTGTCGTCGTCCACCACCAGTACGGTCGGACGATGCGCCGGGCTCGCGAAGGTCTGCGTCATGCACGCAAGTATCGGCCGACCGAGAACCATGACGAGATCAAGCCCACCACCGCGCCGACGAGCAGCAGCTCGCCGGCCAGTTGGAGCTGGTTGACCTCGAACGGAACGAATTGCAGCGTCGCGGCGATCTTGGGGACGATCTGCATCTGCGCCAGCGCCAGGACGCCGATCGCGACGACCGCGCCGAGCAGGCCCGCGATGATCCCCTCGGCGATGAACGGCATGCGAATGTACATGTTCGTAGCCCCGACCAGTTGCATGATCGCGATCTCGCGCCGGCGCGCGAACACCGTGAGCCGGATCGTGTTCGCGATGATGATCGCCGCGGTCAGCACGAGCAACGCGATCATCGCCAAACCGACGCGGCCGATCACGTCGGCCGCCTTCAACAGTTTGGTCACGGTGTCGGCGGCGTAGTCCACCTTCGCGACCCCCGGCAGTTTGCCGATCGTCGCCGCCACGGCGGGCACGTCGTCGGCGTTGCGCACCGAAACGCGGAACGCATTCGGCAGCGGGTTCTCGGTCAAGAGCGAGGTGTCGAAGTCGCTGCCCAGCCGCGCGCGCATCTCTTGCAGGCCCTCGGCCCGCGGAACGTAGCGGGCGGAGGAGATCCGCTCGTCGGCGGCCAGCGATGCCGCCAGCGTCTTGGCCTGCGCGTCCGTGGCGTTGTCGTCGAGATACACCGCGATCTCGATCTGCTTGAGGATACCTTGCCCGAACGTCGCGAGCGTGTCACGGACGTAGAGGAACGCGCCCAGCATCACGATCGTCACCGCCACGGTGCCGATCGCGGTGAACTGCATCGCGGCGTTGCGGGTGAAGTTCGTGAAGACCTCACCCAGAAAGAACTGGATTCTGCCCCAATCCACGGAAATAGTAGCCTCGCTCGTCGTCGTGCAGGATGCGTCCGTTCTCGAGCCGGACGACGCGCCGCCGCATCCGGTCGACGACCGCTTGATTGTGGGTCGCGACCAGCACGGTCGTGCCCTTGAGGTTGATGCGCTGCAACAGCTCGATGATCTCGGTCGTGTTGGACGGATCGAGATTCCCCGTCGGCTCGTCGCAGAGGAGGATCTTCGGATTGTTGACCAGCGCGCGAGCGATCGCCGCGCGTTGTTGTTCGCCGCCCGAAAGCTCGCTCGGCAGCATCCGGCTCTTGTGCGAGAGCCCGACCAGATCGAGCACGCGCGGCACCTGCCGCATGACGTCCTTCGAGCGCGCGCCCGTCACTTGCAGCGCGAACGCGACGTTTTCCCAAACCGTCTTGTTCGAGAGCAGCTTGAAGTCTTGGAACACGACGCCGATGTTGCGGCGCAGCGCTGCGACTTTGCCCCGGCGCAGCTTGTCGACACGGATGCCGTCGACGATGACCTCACCCGAGTCCGGGACGACCTCGCGGTACAACAGCTTCAGGAGACTCGATTTACCGGTCCCTGAATGACCGACGAGAAAGACGAAATCCGCCTTCCCGATCTCGAGATCGATGTCGTCCAGTGCGCGCGTGCCGTTCGGGTATGTCAGCGTCACACTGCGAAGTTCGATCACGTCTTAACCCACCTCGCATCGCGTGGAAGAGGAGTTTTTCCGAACGTCAATCCTACATACCTGCGAAGGATGAACTTCGACCTCAGCGACGAGCAAAAAGCGATACAAGCGCTGTGCCGTGACTTCGCGCGTGAGGTCGTCGCGCCCGCGGCTGAAGAACTCGATCGTGAAGCGCGCTTCCCCTACGAGATCGTGGCCCAAATGGCCGAGCTCGGCCTGATGGGCCTGCCCTTCCCGGAAGCGTACGGCGGCGCCGGTGCCGACACCGTGAGCTACGCGTTAGCTGTGATGGAGCTGGCAGCCGCCGATGCATCGGTCGCGATCACCCTGGCGGCGCACGTCTCGCTCGGGGCCGCGCCGTTCTATCTGTTCGGAACCGAGGCGCAGAAGCAGCAGTATCTGGTGCCGCTCGCACGGGGCGTGAAGCTGTGGGGCTTCGGGCTGACCGAGCCCAACGCCGGCTCCGACGCCGGCGCGGTGCAGACGCGCGCCGAGCTGCGCGACGGCCGTTGGATCGTGAACGGCACCAAGGCGTTCATCACCAATTCGGGGACCGACATCACCGGCGGGACGACGATCGCGGTGGTGACCGGCACCGGCGAGGGCGGGCGCTCGGAGATCAGCAACTTGATCGTGCCCCAGGACACACCCGGGTTCACCCGCTCCAAGAAATACCGGAAGATGGGCTGGCGCGCTTCGGACACGCGCGAGCTCTCGTTCGCCGACGCCGAAGTGCCGGCAGAGAACTTGCTCGGCACGCGCGGGGCGGGCCTCAAGCAGTTCCTGACGATCCTCGACGGCGGCCGGATCTCCGTCGCCGCGCTCTCGGTGGGGTTGGCGATGGGCGCGTTCGAGGAGGCCTTCCGCTACGCGCAGGAGCGGCGGCAGTTCGGCCAGCCGATCTCCAAGTTCCAGGCAATCCGGTTCAAGCTGGCCGACATGAAGATGGAGATCGAGCACGCCCGGCTGATGGTCCTCAAGGCGGCCTGGGAGAAAGACGAAGGGCGCGACTTCATCCTCAACGCGAGCTTGGCCAAGCTCTACGCCGGCGAGGTCTCGCGACGGGTCGTGAACGAAGCCGTCCAAATCCACGGCGGCTACGGCTTCATGGACGAGTATCCGGTGTCGCGGATGTATCGCGACCAGAAGATCAACGAGATCGGCGAGGGAACCAACGAGGTTCAGCGGCTCGTGATCGCGCGCTTGATGGGACTGTGAGGACCATGACCGATCGGCGAACCTTCGTGACCGGACTGGCCGGGCTCGCTGCGGCCGGCGCGGCGATCGCCGCACCCGGCGGCGCGCGACTGCCGGCGGCTGCCGCCGGGCCGTTGCGGCGCATCGACATGCACCATCACTTCTTGCCGCAACAATACATGCGCGACGAGGCCACGCGCTTCGGCGAAGAGCACGGCAACTCGGCCGAGTCGCAGTGGACGCCCGCGGCGGCGATCGACGCCTGCGACCGCGCCGGCGTTGATTTCGCCATCGCTTCGATCAGCACGCCGGGCGTCTGGTACGGCGACGTCCCGCTCGGCCGGCGGCTCGCGCGGCAGTGGAACGAAGCCGCCGCGCAAACCGTGCGCGATCATCCCACGCGCTTCGGATTCTTCGCGCCGATCCCGCTGCCCGACACGGACGGCTCGCTGGCCGAGATCGACTACGCCTACGGCACGCTCCATGCGGACGGCATCAACCTGTTGTCGAACTTCAGCGGCAAGTGGCTGGGCGATCCGGCCTTCACGCCGGTGATGGAAGAGCTGAACCGGCGCAAGGCGCTGGTGTACGTGCACCCGACCTTCGCGCCGTGCTGCACCGAGCACATGGTGCCGAACGTGATCGCACCGATCATCGAGTTTCCGTTCGACACCGCACGCACGATCGTCAGCCTCATCAGCAGCGGCACGACGACGCGCTTTCCCGACATCCGGTTCATCTTCTCGCACGGCGGCGGCGCGCTGTTCGCCGTCTACGGCCGCCTGGCCGGGCTGATGGGTGTGCCGGCGGTTCGGGCCGCGGTTCCCGGCGGCATTCCGGGCGAATTGAAAAAGCTGTATTACGACACGGCCGGCACGAATGCGCAGACGACCCTCACGGCGCTGTTGGACGTCATTCCGCCGACGCAGCTGCTGCTCGGCAGCGACTACCCGCTGGCCGGCGCGCCGCCGACCGACACGATGATCGTCCACGCCGTCGAGGACTTCGAGGCCTACAAACCCTCGCCGCAACTCGCCGCCATGGTCGAACGCGACAACGCCGTGCGCCTCGTCCCGCGCTTGGCGCAGATCCAACGGAGCTGAGCTACGCCGGGACGGTTGAGACGAGATCGATGCGGGTGGCGCCGATGCGTTCGGCGACGGCCGCGAGTTCGGGACTGGCGGTGAAGAGGATCGTCTGCGCGTCGAAGGCGTTGTGCGCGATGATCGGGATGCAGCGCTCGATGCGCACGTCGTCCCAGTAGGCGAACGGGTCGTCGAGCAGCAGCGGCGGCAGCTCGAGGCCCTCGGCGAACATGCGCGCCATCGCGATGCGGATGATCAGGTAGACCTGGTCGCGCGTACCGGCCGAGAGCGATTCCAAGTCGACGATTTGGCCGGTCTCCGGCACGCGCGCCTTGACGATGAACGACGCGGGGTCGACGCGGATCTCGCTGTACCGCCCGCCCGTGACCTTGTGCAGCGCTTCGGCGGCGTACGTTTCCAGCCGGCGCGCGAACGCTTGATGGGCTTCGTGCGTCAGACGTGAAACGGTAGCGGCGGCGAGCGCGAGCGCGCGTTCGAACGTTTCCAGCTGAGCGATCTCGGCCCGCAGGCGCTCGGCGTCCTCTTCGATCGGCGCCAGCTCCGGGATCGCGTTCTCGCCGAGCTTCAGCTCGACGGTCAGGGTGGCGCTGGTCAGCTCGGCATCGCGCATCGCGCGCTCGAGCTCCGCGATCTTGGCGTTGGCTTCGTCCCGCAGCGCGCGGCCGTACGACTCGGCCGGCACGATTCCCGCCGCGGCCAGCGCGTCGCGTTCGCTCACCAGCGCGAACTCGTCGTCGTCGCGCAGGATCTCGCTGCGCTGCAGCGCCAGCATCGCCATGCCGTTGTCGACGCCGTCACGTTTGCGCCGCCGCTGCGCGCGGTCGTCGGCGATCGTGCGCCGTTCCTCGCGCGTGCCGATCACGTCGGGCAGCAGCACGTCGGCGAGCCGGTCGAACACGGCGGCGGCGCGCCGTTCTTCGTCGCGCAGTTCGCCGGCGCGGGCGTTGCCGCGCTCGGCGTTGGCCAGCATGCGTTGCAATTCCGCCAAACGTTCGCGCCGGTGCGTGAGATCCTCGATGCTCGTGACGCCCAGCCGGTCGAGCACCGCGGCGACCGTCGCGCTGGCGTTGCGTTCGGCGCTGAGCGATTCGTCGGCGACGCGTTGCTTCTGCGCGGCCGCCCGGGCGTTGCGTATCCGTTCGCGGCTGCGCCACGCGACGACGGCGAACGCAACCGCTGCTACGGCTGCGAAGACTTCGGTGAACGACCACCAGTGCGCGATCGCCATCGCCAGCGCCAGCACGCCGAAAACGGCGCCGACCGCCAGCGCGATCCCGGCCAGCGTGCGGCCCCCGCTCCCTTCGCGCCGGGCCGCGGCTGCTTCGTTGGCCGCCGCGGCGGCCGCGATACGCGCCGCCGTCGCTTGTTCGGCCGCGCCGCGCAGGGCTTGGAATTCCAGCTCGTCGATCGTGCCCGCGTCGGCGCGGCGCGCCGCCAGTTCGCTGCGCTCGACGACCGTGAGCTGCCCCACCTGCGCGTCGCTTTCGGCGGTCGAGGCGGCACTCTCGGCGGTGCGCCACGCGTAGAACGCGGCGTCGAGCTCGCCGATGCGCTCGGCCGGAAAGTCGGCGACGTCATCGTAGCGCGCGCGTTCCGCTTGCAGCGCGGCGAGATCGTCGCGATAGATGCGCAAGCCCTCGAGGCGCGAGCGCAGTTCGGCCGCCTGCAAGCTCTTGAGCTCCAGCTCGGCGCCGGCGCGCCGTTCGGTCAAGCGCTCGCGTTCGGCCAGCATGGCCGCGCGCCGTTCGCGCAGCTGCGCCAGCGCGTCGCGCCGGTCGCGGGCGCTCGCGGCCTCGGCGGTACGGCGGGCCAGCGCGTCGCGCAGCGACTTCAGCGGGTTGTTGACGGTCGAGCGCGGCGTTCCGACGTGCGTCTTGCGTGCGTCTTCCAGGCGCCGCACGGCGCCCAGCGCCGCATCTTCCTTGGGACCGCCGTCGAGCGCGCGCGCGAGCGCCGTCGCGATCGGCGCGTTGCGCTCGGCATCGATGCCGACGCTCTGCTGCAGCACGCACGAGGCGTTGATGAACGCATCGTAGGGGATGCGCAAGTGCACGTCGCCGGGCGAAATCGTGCGGCCGAGCGCGACGTCGCCCGCGATATCGTTTCCGTCGCGATCGTAGACGTGCACGCCCTTCGCGTCGCGCGCGTAATCGCGCTGGACCTCGAACGCGCGCCCGTCGGACAATTCGTAGAACAGCGTCGTCGCGTACGTACCGCCGTCCCACGGGCGCCAGGCTTCCTTGCGCCGCCCGCTGCCGTAGAGCGATGCGACGATGGCCGCCGCCACCGTCGATTTGCCGGCTTCGTTGGGGCCGTAGACGACGTTGAGACCGTCGCTGAACGCAAACGTGCGGCCGGCCAAGCGGCCGAAGCCCGCGATCGTCAAGCGGCGCAGCTTCACGGTGCGATCTCGGCGCCGTCGAAGGCCGCCACGACCAGCGCCAGTGCCCGCCGCGCGTCGTCGTCGCCGCCGTCGGCGGCGGCCAGCAGTTCCGCCACCGCGCGGCCGCGCACGTTGGACTCGTGCGCGATCGCGGCGTAATCGGCGATCGTGCTGCGGTCGACGAGATCGAGCGCGCCGAGATGCGCGCCGGCGCGTTCGGTCAGCAGTGCGCGATCGACGCGCGTTCCGGGCTGCACGGTGCCGCGCAGCGTCGCGCGCACGAAGTCGTTCTTGCCGAGTCCGTCCAGCGCGCGCTCGCACGCCGCGATCACCGCCGCCTCGTCGCCGGCATCGCCGACCGGGATCGTCACCTCCAGCAGGCGCGTGCGCGCGATCGGCACGGCCTCGACGCCGATCGACGCGTCGTCGCGCACGGTCACCACCAGCGCGCCGTGCTCGCCGCGTTCGCCGAACTTTACCGGTTCGGGCGCGCCCGGGTATGCGAACACGGGCCCGGCCGCGTCGGCGTATACCGTGCCGCCGTGATAGTGGCCGGTCAGCGCCAGCGTGGCGCCGGCCGCGCGGATCTCGGCGGCCGTGAACGGTGCGGTCGCGCGTTTGCCCGGCGGACAACGTTCCTCGTCGCTGCCGTGCACGAGCGCCAAACGCACGCCGCTGCGATCGAACGTGATGCCGGCGAACGGGCGTCCGGGTTCGGCGGGCGTGTGACCGAAGCCGTAGAGCGTGAGGTCGGGTGCGAGCGGGACCGCGTTCCACGACGCGTCCGCGAACACTCGCACGTTGGCCGGCAGATCGTCGCGCGCGTAGATCGAGCGCGCGGCGAACGGGTCGTGGTTGCCGGGCGCGACGAACACCGGCTTGCCGAAGCGTGCGAACTGCGCGAACAGAAAACGCGCGGTCGCCGGGCCCGCGCGTTCGCTTTCGTAGAGGTCGCCGCCGATCGTGAGCACGTCTGCGCCGCGCTCGAGCGCGAGGTCGACGATGCGTGCGAAGGCGTCGGCGAGGGCGGCGCGCCGGGCCCCGCCGCCGCGCACGTCGGCGAAGACCGTTTCTAAATGCACGTCCGCGGCGTGAACGATCGTCGTCGCCATCGCCGTCTTCTTCGCGTTAGGTGGTAGTCAGATACTTCCCGTACCAGGCGGTCATTTTCGACCAGGCGTCGGTCGCGGCCGCCGGGTTGTAGCTGGCGTCGTTCGGTCGACTTGAGAGTCGATGCCCCAGATGTGGGCCGACAGTACGATGCCGGGCGTCGTCGCGGTGATGCTCTTGGGCATCGCGAGATACGAGCTGATTTTCGCATTGGGGCGGTCGAGCGTCGGCTGCCGGATGATCAGCGCCGGATCGTCTTCCGGAACGATGGGCGGATGGGGCTTCCCGAACTCCTGCGCGTCGGCGGGGACGGTTGCACCAGCCGCAATGGCTGCGGCCGAGCCGCCCATGAACCGGCTACGGTCGATAAGTCGTCGTCAGAATCTCCTGTTCACGAATGTGGGGGAGGACCGGCTGGAATTACCAAACGTCCGGGCATGCGTATCACGAACGGCGTCTCTTTCCTGCGCACCTGTGCGGTCGCGGCCGCCCTCGTTGCAGCACTGTTCTCTCAGTCCGGTATCGCCCGCGCCGACATCATCGACGACTGGAGCACCATCACCGCGCTCCCCGCGCCGCCGCAGCTGAAGCCGGCGGCGCTGGACGCGAAGACGACGGCGCTCCTGATGCTCGACTTCTTACCGCCCAACTGCGGAAACTCGCCGCGCTGCCAAGCCTCGCTCCCCAAGGTGCGTCCGCTGCTCGACGCCGCGCGCGCCGCGCACGCGCTGGTCGTCTACTCGGAATTTCCGCCGGTGCCGATGACCGCGGTGCTGCCGGCCGTCGCGCCGCTGGGCAACGAGCCGAACGTCGTCGCGCTCGCCGACAAGTTCATCAACACGAACCTCGACCAGATCCTCAAGGACAAGGGCATCAAGACCGTGATCGTGGTCGGCGCCGCGGCCAACGGTGCGGTGCTGTACACCGGTAGCGACGCGGCGATGCGCGGCTACAAAGTGATCGTGCCGGTCGACGGGATGTCGGGGAACTCACCGTTTGCCGAAGCCTACACGGCGTTGCAGTTGGCCACGGGACCCACCGTCGGCGCGAACGTGACCCTCACGCGCGCCGCGATGATCACGTTCTAAGGCCGGGGCTTCAGTTGCTGTAGAGCTGTCCGCACGCGACCGGCCGCGCGCCGGGCGTGTTGTTGCTGTACACGATCACGAGGTAGTTGCCGGAGAGCAACCGGTCTTGCGACATGTTGATCACGCCGCGGGACATGCCGCGCGTCATGTCGGTGCTGCGCGCCACGATGCCGGATTGGATCGCGTCGCACGTGTGACCGCGCTGGATCGCGACGGTCTGCACGCGGCCGGGCAGCGTGCCCTGCAGCGCGGTGACGACGCGCGTTTGGTTCCCGGCCCGGAAGAGCGTGACGAAGCCGGTCTGGCCGGAGTTGTTGAGCTCCTCGACGCCGCGCTGCAGGCCGGCACCGATCGGCACGCCGCCCGGCGGGGCTTGGGCGATGGCCGGTGCGCTGGTGAGCAGCAATGCCGCGGCGGCAAGTCCGAAAATCATCTTCATGACATCCCCATCCCCTCGAAGAGCAGTTACCAACCGTACGTTGGCTCGGATGGGCGGCCGCGCCCTCCTTGGACCGCCGGCGGGACCGCAAAGGGGACGGCCGAGGGGCCCGTCAGAAAAGCGGCCGTGATGGCGTCCAGTGTGGTGGCCCGGGGAGGACCGGGTTTGGGGACCGACGAGGCGCTGGGCATCGAGCGCCGCGCGGTGGTGTTCATCTCCAGCGCCCACATGATCTCGCACTTTTACATCCTGGCCCTGGCCCCGCTCTTTCCGCTGCTCAAGGTCTTTTTGGGCGTCAGCTTCGTCCAGCTCGGTCTGGCCTTGACCGTTTTCAACGTGGTCTCGGTCCTGGCCCAAACGCCGGTCGGCTTCCTCACCGACCACCTCGGCTCGCGGAAGCTGCTCATCGCCGCGCTGATCTTGGGCGGTGCGTCGTTCGTCTCGTTCGCCGCGCTGCCGACCTACGCGTGGCTGCTGGTCGTCATGGCGTTGGTCGGATTGGCCAACGCCGTCTACCACCCGGCCGACTACGACCTGCTCAACGCCGCCGTCGCGCCGAGCCGCGTCGGCCGCGCGTTTTCGTATCACACGTTCTCCGGCTACGTGGGCTTCGGTTTCGCACCGCTGGTGATGATCGGCGTCGGAACGGCGTGGGGCGTGCCGGCGGCCTTCATCGTGGCCGGCGCGCTCGGATTCATCGCGGCGGTGCCGCTGCTGTTCGCCACGCAACTCGACCGGCGCCCCGCCGTCGCGCATCAGGAAGCGGCGGCCAAGCCCAACATCGGGCTGAAAAACCTCATGACGCCCGCCATCCTCAGCCTGACGCTGTGGTTCACGCTGCTGGCGCTCTCGTCCAGCGGCATCCAGAACTTCTCGATCGTCGCGCTCAACACGCTCTATCACATCCCGCTCGCGCTCGCGAGCGTGGCCTTGACGGCGTTTCTGGTCGGCGGCGCGCTCGGCGTGCTGGCCGGCGGTCACATCGCCGACAAGACGACGCGCCATGCCGAGGTTGCCAGCGCGGGCTTCTTGTGTTGCGGTATCGCGACGGTCGCGGTCGGTACGTTCAACCTCGGCGGGTACGTGCTGGCGGCGTTGTTGGCGCTGGCCGGTTTCTGCTCCGGGCTGATCCAGCCGTCGCGCGACATGCTCGTGCGCCGCGCCGCGCCGCCCGGCGCGATGGGCCGGACGTTCGGCATCGTCACGACCGGGTTCAGCATCGGCGGCACGATCGGGCCGATGCTCTACGGCGTGCTCATGGACCGCGGGCTGCCGCGCGACATCTTCTATGTCGGCGGCGCGTTCATGGTGGTGACGGTCGCGCTGGCCTTCTTCACGCAGCGCGCCGAAGCGCGCGAAGCCACCGCGCCGGCGTAAGCCCTTCTGTCATTCCGAGGGTGCGAACGAAGTTGAGCGCCGTCGAGGAACGCGCCACCGACGTGACGGTACGGTGCTAACGGCGCGCGTTCGCGACCGGAACGACGATCACGGTCGAGCGTTTCGAACGCAGCGCCGCGGCGATGGCCGGTTCGAGTTGCGCCGCATCGTCGACGCGCAGCGCGTCGGCGCCGTAGCCGCGCGCGACGGTCGCGTGATCGAGCCCGGCGAGATCGGTTCCGGGATGCTGCTCCGGCGATTCGGCGACGCCGAGATGACGTTCGATCGCGAGCTTCACGGCGAGATAGCCGCTGTTGTCGACGACGATCGTCACGATCGGCGCGTTCTCGCGCGCCGCGGTCCACAACGCTTGCGGCGCGAAGTTGAACGAACCGTCCCCGACGACCGCGACGACCGCGCGGCCGGGACAGGCGATCTTCGCGCCCACCGCCGCGGGCAGCGCCCAGCCGAGTGCGCCGCCGTTGGTGCGCAACACGCGCGCGCCGTCGGGAAACGCCGTGTGGCGTAACAGCGGGCGCGACGACGACACCGCCTCGTCGAACACCAGCGCACCGGGCGGCAAGGTTGCGCCGAGCGCATCGGTGAGCGCCGCGAGCGAGACCGCGCCGGCCGCGTGCGCGAGTTCGTCCTGCCGCTTGCGGTCGGCGGCGTTCGCAGCGCGATACCGGGTGCGCAGATCTTCGAGCCGCGCGATGCGCTCGGCCCGCGCCTGCGCGGGCAAACCGCCGGCCGCGGTGACGGCCGCGAGCAGATCGTCGAGCACCGCGCGTGCGTCGCCGGCGAGCCCGACCTCGGGCACGATCTCCCAGCCGATCTGCGCCGCGTCGGCCGACGCATGGATGAGCTTCGCACCGTCGGGAAGCACGGCCGCACCTTCGGTGGAGAACGGGAAGAACGCGCGAGCCCCGATCACCGCGACGCAATCGGCGTCGGCGATCAACGAGCGCACCTCGCCGTACTGGCCGAGATAGCGCGGGTCGCCGACCGGATACGGCAGCTCGTTGAGTTGCGTGCGCTCGATCGCGAAGACCGGCAGCTCCAACGCTTCGGCGAGCTCGCGTGCGGCATTCGCATGCGCCGCCGTCGACGAACCGAGCACGAGGATCGGCCGGCGCGCATCGAGCAGCAGGCGCACCGCCGCGGCCACCGCGCGCGCGTCGGGCCGCCGTTCGAGGTGCGCGTTCGGCGTGGCCGCGAACGCGGTGGGTTCGGCCTTCTGCGCGGTGCCTACCGGGGCGGCTTGCACGTCTTCGGGGATCGCGAGATACGTCGGTCCGGGCGGATTCGCCGCCGCGACGTTGATCGCGCGGCGCAGGTCGCTGCCGACGGCGTCCGCGGTCAGGCTCTGCCACGCGTGTTTGACGAAGCCGCGCGCCAGCGACGGCAGATCGGGCAGCGCGCAGAAACCGTCGCTCGCGAGCACGCCCGTATCCTTGTGTCCGGCCGTGACGACCAGCGGCGAGTTGTCGCGCGCGGCGTTGTAGATCTGGCTCAGTCCGTTCATCGTGCCGACGCTCGTGTGCAAACCGACGACGCCGATACGATTGCCGGCACGCGCGTAGCCGTCGGCCATCGCGACCGTCACGTTTTCGTGCAGCGTCAGCACGTAGCGCAGCCCGCCTTCCGCGCGCAGTGCTTCGAGCAACGGTGCTTCGGTCGAACCGGGCAAGCCGAACATCACCTCGACGCCGTTGGCTTTGAGCGTGGCGAGAAAGGCGTGCGCGCCGGTCGTCTGCGTTTCGAGCATGATCAGGCTTTCGGTGCTTTCCAGATGAGGTCGGCGGCGTTGATCTCGTGATCGACGTCGTTGTATTTGACGCCGACGTCGATCAGCGCTTGGATTTGGCTCGGCACGATGTCGACGCCGAACGTCGAGCGCGTCATCACCGCCAGCGTGCTCGCCTTGATCGGCGTGTAGCGCAGGAGGATGTCGCCCGCTTCTTTGGGATGGCCGTTAGCCCACACGGCCGCGCGCCGCAGCACGCCGACGAACCGCGCCGCGAGGGCCGGCTGCGTTTGCAGCCACGTGCCGTTCGCAAACCACGTCGTGGCCGGAATGGTGAGCGCGATCGCGTCCATCGGGCTCGCGAGCGGACGCGCGACCGACTTGGCGTCGGACACGTAGGGTTCGGCGAGCGTCGCCGCGTCGACGCGATGCGCGGCGAGTGCCGCGGCCATCGATGGAAACGGCAGCTCGAGCCACTTCACGCTCTTGCTGTCGCCGCCGTTTTTGTCGAGCCAGGCTTGCGTCGCGTTCATCAACACGTTGCCGAGACCGTTGACCGCGATCGTCTTGCCGGTGAGGTCGGCCGCGGTCTTGATCGGCGAATCGAGCGCCACCATCGTGACGTCGGTCGGCGCGGTGCTGAGCGACATCCCGGCCGGCGCGATGATCTTCACGCCCAAGCCTTTGACGAAGCCTTGCGCGACCGGCCCGACCGCGGAGAGGCCGACGTCGAGCGCGCCGGCGATCACGGCGGCTACCAGCGCGCCGCCGTTGGAGAGCGTGGTGATCTCGACGTCGATGCCGGCCTGGTCGAACCAGCCGAGGTCTTTGCCGTAGAACGTCTGGCCGGCCGACTCGACCGGCTGCACGCCGACGCGGACCGTCACCGGCGACGCCGCGCGCGCCGGTCGAGCCAAGCCGGCCGGAGCGGCGGCCAGCAGCGCGAGCGCCGCGCGCCGGGCCAAAAGCGGTTCGTGCATCACCCCACCTTTGGAGTGGCGGCGCAGGCTGCCTGCGTTCAGGCCGGGACGGCGGCGAACGCTGCGGTCAGCAGTTCGTAGGAGCGTAGGCGGGTGGCGTAATCCGGCGCGATCGTCACGACCATGATCTCGTCCGCGCCGTAGGTCTCGACGATCGCCTCGATGCGCGCGCGCACCGTTTCGGGCGAGCCCGCGATCAGGTTGCGCGTCGCGAACGCTTCGGCTTTTTCGCGTTCCGTCCACGGGTAGGCTTGCGCTTCGGCCAGTGACGGCAGGTTGGACGGCAAACCGCGCGCGCGGCGCAAGCGCGACAGCAGCGTCGGCAGCGCGAGCTCGTTGGCTTCTTCGTCGGTCGGAGCGACGATCGCCGCGACCGTCGCCATCACGTGCGGCTGCGCCAAATACTGCGAGGGTTGGAAGAGTTGCCGGTACGCGCGCGTGATCTGCGGGTAGTCGCCGCCGATGAACTGCGCGAACGCATACGGCAGGCCGAATTGCGCGGCCAGCCGCGCACCGTAATCCGACGAGCCGAGCACCCACAGCGTGGGCGACGTATCGCCGGCCGGCTGGGC
>Ga0181536_10002845_pt1 | contig 19191 bp, 12 predicted proteins | sample PEATcosm2014_Bin_41_FD_121105 | JGI IMG/M metagenome (GOLD analysis project Ga0181536, IMG submission 121105) | Peatland microbial communities from MTU Mesocosm Facility, Houghton, MI, USA - PEATcosm2014_Bin17_60_metaG | ecosystem: Environmental > Terrestrial > Soil > Wetlands > Peat | place...
GAAGTCTCCATGGACGAAACCGATTCTCCCCAAACTCCCGAAGAACTCCTCCTCATCCTCGCCGCCATCGCCGATGAAGCCATCCCCATCCAGACCATCGCTCCCAAGTTCACAGGCCGCTTTAACAAGGGAGTCGATTACGTCGGCGACGTCCCCCGGTTCGAAAAGGAGTTCTCCGCCGATCTGGACGTCATCGCCCACGCCATTCAGGCGTACCACCTTGCGTCCAACCTGAAGCTCAGCGTTCATTCGGGCTCCGACAAGTTCTCGATCTACGAACCCATGCGCCGCGCGATTCGCCGCAGCGGCGCCGGCCTCCATCTGAAGACTGCCGGCACCACCTGGCTCGAAGAGTTGATCGGTCTCGCCGAAGCCGGCTCCGCGTCGCTCGCGCTCGCCAAGGAGATTTACGCCGAAGCCTTTGCCCAGCGCGACGATCTCTGCGCTCCTTACGCCGCCGTCATTGATATCGATCCCTCCCGCCTGCCGGACCCGCGGGACGTGGCCCGCTGGACCGCTGAGCAGTATTCCGGCGCTCTCCGTCACGACCAGGGCAATCCTCTTTTCAACCCTAATGTGCGGCAGTTGCTGCATGTCGGCTACAAGGTCGCCGCCCACATGGGCGACCGTTACACCAAAATGCTCGATGCCTGCGAAGAATCCATCTCCCGCAACGTGACTGAAAATCTCTTCGCCCGCCACATCGAGCCGTTGTTCCTGCGAGCATGAGAAGTTTTTTTCACCGCGGAGACGCGGAGGCGCAGAGAAGAGTAAAACTCAATTCCTCTTTCCGTTTCTTCTCCGCGTCTCTGCGTCTCTGCGGTGGATTGATTTTGACCGTTCTTGCCGCCCACGCCCAGGACACCCGCACGGTTACCGAACCGGTCATCCCTCCGTCCTGCACCTCGCTCACCGCCCGTCTGCCGGTCAAACTCTCCGCCGCGGCCGAAGCCCAACCCGACACCGCCCGCATCCAGGCGGCTCTCGACCAATGCCCCGCCGGCCAGGCTGTCGAGCTCAAAGCCGATGCCGGCTCCGCCGCGTTTCTCTCCGGCCCGCTCCAGTTACGCGCCGGCGTCACTCTCCTGATCGATGCCCGCGCCATTCTCTACGGCTCCCGCAATCCCCGCGATTACGATGTAACGCCCGGGTCCTGCGGCGTCGTCAATAAAGCCGGCCATGGCTGCAAACCACTGATCGCGGGCGACCACATCTCCGGCGCCGCCGTCATGGGCGATGGCTCGATCGACGGCCGCGGCGGCGATACTCTCACCGGCCAGAAGGTTTCCTGGTGGGACCTCGCCCAGGAAGCCAAGGTCAAGAACGAAAACCAGAACTGCCCCCGCATTCTGGTCCTCAACCACGCCGATAACTTCACCCTCTACCGCATCACCCTGAAAAATTCCCCCAACTTTCACGTCTCCTACAGCGGCGGCAATGGCTTCACCGCCTGGGGCGTCGTCATCGACACCCCCAGGACCGCCCGCAATACCGATGGCATCGACCCCGGGAATTCCACCAACGTCACCATCACCCGATGCTTCATTCACACCGGCGACGACCAGGTGGCCATCAAGGCCGGCGCCCCCGGTCCCACCACCCACATGACCGTCTCGCACAACCATTTCTATACCGGACACGGCATGTCCATCGGCAGCGAGACCGACGGCGGCGCGAGTTCCATCCTGGTCACCGACCTTTCCATCGATGGCGCCGATAACGGCATCCGCATCAAATCCAATTCCACCCGCGGCGGCCTGGTGCGTGACGTCCTCTACGAAGACGTCTGCATCCGCGACACCAAGAACCCCATCTACATGGATTCCAATTACTCCGCCGCCACCGGGCCCACCCACGATAAACTCCCCACCTTTACCGGAATCGTCCTCCGCAACGTGCGCGTCCAGGGTTCCGGCAAGATCACTCTCGACGGCTTCGACCCGAATCACCGTTTGGGGATGACGTTCGACAACGTGCACCTTGATTCGCCAGCCGGCATCGAAATGTCCGCCGGCCACGCCGATCTGACTCTAGGCCCCGGCCCAGTGAATTTCCGCCCCTCCGGCGAAGACGTCACCATATCAGGAGTCTCAGGCAAAGGAGCCCCGAACGCATGCACAGGAAAGTTCGTGCCCATGCCGAAATAGGGGATCAATCTGTCCCCGGTCTTCGCGGCGCCTTCGACCATCGCGTCGAACGCGGCGTTCGGCACCATCACGGCGTCCGCCAATCGTTTCCGTACGCTCCAGATTGGCGCGCGCTTCACGTTCTAATTACGTCAACACTTCCATGGTGGGGCAGGCGGTGCCGCCTGCCCTTTTTTCTTTGCCGCCGCGCATTTGGATACACTGGCGCAATATGAACCCCTCACGACTGGTGTTTCTGTTTGCCACCGCCCTGTTGGCCCAGACCGCTCACCATCCCTTCCGGCTCGATGACCTGGCGCGCGTGCGCGAAGTGCGCGATCCGCAGTGCTCGCCCGACGGGCAGTGGGTGGCTTACACCCTCGGCACTACCGACGCCAAGGAAGACAAGCACGATACCGACGTCTGGATGGCCAGCTACGACGGCCAGCGCGACCTGCGCCTCACTTCCAGCACGGAAAACGAAGGCACCGCGCGCTGGAGCCCGGACGGCCGGTATCTCGCGTTCCTTTCTTCGCGGCCCGGCAAGGCCAAGGGCAACCAGGTGTGGCTGCTCGACCGCACGGGCGGCGAGGCCCAACAGCTCACCGACTTCAAGGGCCGCTTGCAGAGCTACGAATGGTCGCCCGATTCCAAGCGGCTGGCCGTGGTCGTCGGCGACCCCGATCCCGAGGCGGACGCGGCCGAAGGTGGAACCGCCGGCGCGGCTGCCAACGCTGGCGGCGGCGGGCGTGGCAAAGCCCCCAAGCCCATCGTCATCGATCGCTACCACTTCAAACAGGATGGCGCCGGCTACCTCACGGGCAACCGCCACAATTACGTCTATCTCTATGACATCGCCGCGAAGAAGCTGGACCGCCTCACCACCAATTCGAAGTACGATGAGTCGTCGCCGGTCTGGTCGCCCGATGGCGCGCGCATCGCTTTCATGAGCAACCACGCGGCCGATCCGGACCGCGATCCCGATAACCAGCTCTACGTGGCGGAGGCGCGCGCCGGCGCCGCCGAAAAGCAACTCAGCCCGCTCGACATGCGCGCCGGCCGCGCGCGCCCCGAGTGGAGCCCGGACGGCAAGTCGATCGCGTTCCTGGTGGGTGAAGCCGACAAGAAATACAGCGCGTACGGGATGGAGCGCCTCGCCGTGGTGGCGGCCGACGGCAGTGGCCCTCCCACGCCGCTCAGGGCCGTGGCGGACCTCGATCGCGGCGTCAGCGCGCCGCGCTTCAGCGCCGATGGCGCGTCCATCAGCTTCCTGGTGGCCGACGACCGCTCGGTCTACCCGGCGCGCGTGCGCCTGAACGGCGGCCCCGTCGAGCGCCTGATGCAGCCGCCAGTAGTGGTGAGCAGTCCCAGCGTGTCGAAGGGCTGCTCGGTGCTGCTCGGCGGCGGCGACAACAAACCCACGGAGATTTTTGCGTGGGAGAACGGCGCGCTTCGCCAGATCACCCACCAGAACGACGTCCTGATGGCGGAACTGGAAATCCCGCCCACCGAGGATGTCAGCTTCCGGAGCAAGGACGGCACTGAAGTGCACGGCCTGCTGACCAAGCCCATCGGGTATACGGCAGGCGCCAGGGTTCCCCTGCTGCTGCGCATTCACGGTGGCCCCAACGGGCAGGACTCGCATTCTTTCAGCACCGAAAAACAGATTTTGGCGGCCAACGGATATGCCATCCTGGCGGTGAACTATCGCGGCAGCTCCGGGCGCGGCCAGAAATTCTCGCGCGCCATCGCCGCCGATTGGGGTCATCTCGAAGTGGAAGATCTCGAAGCCGGCGTGGACCAGGTAATCAAGTTGGGCGTGGCCGACGCCGACCGCCTGGGTGTGGGCGGCTGGAGTTACGGCGCCATTCTGACCGACTACATGATCGCCACCGACACGCGCTTCAAGGCCGCCACCAGCGGCGCCGGCACCGCCTTCGCCATCGCGTTCTACGGAACCGATCAGTACATCACGCAGTACGATTACGAAATCGGCCCGCCGTGGAAAGCCTTCGACACGTACGTGAAGATCTCGTATCCCTTCCTGCACGCCGACCGCATCAAAACGCCCACTTTGTTTCTGGGCGGCGAGCGCGATTTCAACGTGCCCGTGCAGGGTGGACAGCAGATGTACCAGGCGCTCAAGAGCCTGGGGATCGATACCCAACTGATCATCTACCCCAACGAAACGCACGGCATCCAGCGCCCCGGTTACCAGCGCGACCGTCTGGAGCGCTATGTCGCCTGGTACGACAAGTATTTGAAGAAGAAGTGAGGTGACGGTTTCTTGCACCCCAAGAAGCGCTCCCTGACGGTCGCGGCTCGGAATGATGCATACCGCCGCACACCGAGCCGCGACCGTTAGGGAGCGATCCTGTCACGTCCGCACACCGAGCCGCGACCGTTAAGGGAGCGATCTTGTCACGTGGTCCTTAGCCGGCTTGTCTGCCAGGCCTAAGCGGTCGCCACCTGCGGACGGAGGTGCAACGCTTCCAGCACGCCCTTCCACTTTCTTAGAATCAGCTCCGCCAGGTTCAGCAGGATTGCCAGCGCCAACAACACCGGCCACAGCTCCATGGTGGCGCGCACGGAGCGGTTGCCGGCGTCGAAGAGTTGACGGGCAGTGGGATTGAAACGGCCGCCGGTGGAGGCGGCCACCTGGCGCAGGAGGTCCAGGTTGTTGCCGTACTCCGTCATTTCCTCTTCCTGGCGGTAGAAGCCCACTTCGGGGAAGGCGCGCGAATCGGCCACCGGACGGATGCGGAACAGGCCCTGGTTGGCGCCGATGGCGAGACGGCCGCGATAGTGGCCGGCGGCGACTTTGGCAACCCTCAGCGGCGCCTGGAAACCGGCCGGGCCCAAGGCGTAGATATCCGGGATGGCGGCGGGCTCCGGCAGGTTGTGGGAGAGACGGTAATCGATCACCAGCTCGTTCGAAGCGCGGTCGAAGTCGGCGGTGGTCTCGCTTAGCGGAGCGTGCGGCAGCAGGTCGCGGAAGATGTTGGCCCACAGGCGGTCGAAGCCGGGCCAGGTGAGCCAGTTGGCGGCCCAGCGGTCTTTGGCGTCGGAAGCGAAGACCACGGCGCGGCCCAGCCCGTATTGCCAGCGGACCAGCAGCGGGTCTTCTTTATCGGCCGTGAGAATGACGTCGGAAGTGGGACGCGGTTGGAAGCGCACGTAGCCGCGCAGCGTGGGGACGGATTCCATCCCGACGCCGTCCAGGATTTCGGCCGGCTTCAAAACCGCCGCGGTGATCGGCTTTTCGACGGCTGTCGAGCCGGTGTGCTCTTCGACGTCCCGGAGCAGGACCTGTTCGAGGCCGGAGGGGTCGTTCAGAAAATAGGATCTGCCGCCGGCGGCGTCGGCCACCTTTTCGAGGAACGCGCGGTTGACGTCCTGCCCCAGGCCCACCGTCGAAATGGTGACGTGGTTGGTGGTGGCTTCCTTGGTGAGGCTGAAGGTGTCGCCTTCCTCGGAGATGCCGTCGGTGAGCAGCACGATGTGTTTGTAAGCGGCGGATTGCGGCAGGATCCGCTGGTAGGCTTCCGTCAGAGCGGGAGCGATTTGCGTGCCGCCATCGGGGGTGATGCCGGCGATCTGTCGTTTGATGGCGGACTTGTCTTCGGCGCGCCGCAGGTTGACGGCCCACTGGAAAGAGTTGTCGAAGATCAGGACGCCGACGAAATCGATGGGGCGGAGGTTTTCCACCACGCCAATGGCGGCCAGCCGGGCGAGCTCGATCTTGCGCCCTTCCATGGAGGAAGACTTGTCGATGATGAGCACCACGGCGGTGCCTTCGGGAGAACGGGGCGGAGCGATTTTCGCGGGCAGGGTGCGCTCCAGCGGATCGTCGGGAGCGCCCTTCTTATCGACGTAGATGTTGCGCTCGCCGGCGATCCAGGCCAGGCCGCCGCCGGCTTTTACATAGTCTTCGAGAGCGGTTTTTCTGGCGGCGGGGATGGATTCCATGTCCCAGTTGTTGATGACGATCAACTGGTAATCCTCGATCTTGTCAGGGATGCCGGCCGGTGCGCGATCCACCTGGAATTGGTTGGCTTCCAGCGTGCGGAGGATGTGCTGTTCGCTCTCGGGAGGGTCGTGGGAGACCAGCAGGGCCCGCGGACGGCGAAGCGTCACGGCGTCTTCGAAACGGGTTTCGCCCAACGAGGGAGCGGAGATTTTGGCGGCGAAACCGATGGCGCCGGTGGAGTTCACGCTGGCCTGGAGGCGGAGGTGGTTCGAGCCCGCGTTGAGCTGAACTTGCGCGGCGCCGATGGGTTTGCCCTCGGCCGACATTTCAACGGAGGCTGGAGTCGCGCTCGGGGATTCCAGCGTCACATCCACCGGGAAGCGCTCCCCGCTGAAGACCTGGCCGGGGAATCCGACGGATTCGAGCAGCAGGCCGGGTTTGGGATGACCGGCGAGGGGGACGGTGTCGATGGGGATGCCGAGCTGCTGCGCCTGCCAGATGGCGCGATTGACGGAGCCGAGGTTCTGATTGCCGTCGGAAACCAGCAGCAGGCGCGGCACCATGCCGGCGGGCAGCGCGGCGGCGCCATCGCGGATGGCGGCCTCAATATTGGTGCCGCGGCCCGGTGCGGCGGCGGTGTGGCGAAGCTGCCAGTGGTCTTTGAGCCGCTCGTCGGCGGAGGCCACGCGGGTGACGCGGGCAAAGGGGATGACGCGCAGCCAGTGGCGGCCGCGGGCGTCTTCCAGCTGATCGGCGAGGGCGGATTCTGTCTTAAGGTCCTGGGCGGTGACGGAGGCCGAAGTGTCGGCCAGAAAAGCCACTGCGACTTTGGACTGGTAGACCGTGAGGCGGGGTTCGGAGAGGGCCAGCAGAATGCAGGCGAGGGCGCCGGCTTTCAGCAGCAGGGCGCTGCGGCGGGCGGAGAGGCGCCGTTCCCAGGCGGCCCAGGCAACCGGGAGCAAAACCAGCAGGAGTGCCCAGGGGCGATCGAACGTCATCGCGAAACCTCCGCCGCAACGGGCGCTTTACGCATCACGGTCGGGCGCGTGGCGAACCGGGCCAGCCGAAAGCGGCCGAAGAAATACCACTCGGCCAGCAGGCCGGCGGCGCCAAGCAGGGCGAGCCAGGGCCACAGATCGAAGGATCGATCCACCATCGGAAGGGAGCGGGGAATGCCGCGATGGGCATCGGCGGGCGGTTCCCAGCGTACATCGCCGACTTGCGGCAGCGTGAGCGAGTAGATGTATTCGGAATCGCCTGCCAGAACGCGGGCGGATCCGGGAGCGCCCGAAAAGAATTCGAGGGCGCGGTCGTGGAGCGTAAAGGGCAGCGGGGAAGCGTCTTCGGCGGTGACCTTCACGGCGGCGGCAGCCAGGTCCTGATCGAGAGGCAGTTTGACCGTGCCGGCGGTAGCGGCCGCCACTTCGAAACGGCGGAAGACATCCGGAGACAGCCAGCGCAGGAGGTTGGCGAACAGCAGCGGAGTGGCCAGTTCGTAGCGCATGGCGGAGAGCGCGGGATGGAAGCCGAGGACGACGATCTTGGGATGGCCGTCGCGAGCGACGATGACGGGGCCGGCCTGGACCTCGCCGATCCTGATGTCGTCGGGAGCGGCTTCGAAAACCGAAGCGGATTCCAGTTTGAAATCGCGCGTGCGGAGGCCCGCCGCGGCCGGATGAGAGGTATCCCACCGGGCGAAGGGAACCTGTTGGACGGTCTCCCGCACGGGGATGGGCGAGCCGTTCGCGGGGGGATCGATCCAGATGGAATCGGCGGCGGGGCGCTGCGGCGGGATGAAGCGGTCGAGGATGACGAGGCCCGAATCGTTGGGACGGTACTCGGCGGGCGAGCGATAGACCGCCATTACGCGGGCGGCCGGGGAGAGCGCGGGACGGAGCAGATCGGGCTGGGAGGAGTAGACCGTGACCGGGAGCGTGGGGAGCGCGGGGAGTTCCAGATCCGCCTGATCGTCGGCGGGGAACGCATCGTGAGGAGTGAGTGTGACGCCCAGGATGCCCGCGGCGGCGGTACGGTATTGGAAAGCGGCTTCGGCGTCGGCGCCGGGGGGCAGTAGAAGTTGGGAAGAGCCGGCGGCCGTGCGGATCGCCACATTGGACCCTCCGTAATTGAGCGTCAGGGTGACGTTGCGGGGGCGTGTGCCGTAGTTGTGGGCGGAGACGTAGATATCCCAGGTGTCGGGGTCGGCGGCGGAGCGGCGCATGCCGATTTTGCGCAGGCCGCAGTTCTCGATGGTGTCGGGGATCAGCAGCAGGCGCAGGTTGCGCGGCGGCGCGGCGGCGGCGGGATCGTGCTCGGCGGTGCGGCCGGGGCCGATGTAGGCGATTTCCCCGGCGCGGCGTCCGCTCTGCGACTGCACATGGCGCGCGAAGGCCAGGGCCTGATCCAGATTCAGGGCCGTAGAGCCGGGTTGGGAAGTGAGAATGGCGGCTTCGATGACTCGGCGGTCGGGCTCGAAGGCCGTGGCGGGAGTGGCCAGCGCGTCGGCGCGCACCAGCATCGCGCGGTCCCCGGCAGGCAGGGCGCGGAGGTACTGGCGCGCGGACTGGCGGGCCAGATCCATCAGGGTGCGATTGCCGGAGCGGGCGGCCATCCAGGCGGACGTGTCCAGAACCATGACGTGATCGTGGCCGGCTTGCAATGGAGCGCCGAGGCGGAGCTGGGCGATCGAGAGCAGCAGCAGCGCCATGGAAACGAGTTGCAGGATGAGCGACCAGGGCTGCTGGATGCGGCGGCGGCGCGCGGCCACGGCCGGCTGTTCGGCGGCGATCCAGAAACGGAGAGTGGAGACGACTTGTTTGCGGCGGGAACGATCCAGCAGATAGAGCGCGACGGAGACGGCCGAAATGGAACCGAACAGGGCCGCGAATTGCAAGAGGGAGAGGTTTAGGAAGTACATCGCGCCTCTCTCGCCTGGCCCGCCTCTCCGCCGTGAAAAGAGTTAGATTTCAACGCGGAGGCGCGGAGAAGCGGAGAAGATAGAGAGAACTGCCGTCCATGATTCCGCCTCAGTAACGCTGCCAGCAATGAATCCCAAACATTTCTTCTCCGCTCCTCCGCGCCTCCGCGTTGAAAATTCATGCTTCCCCTCACGCGATCCCTCGCATGCGGACCAGGTCGCCGAAGATCACGGACTCGACGGGCTGGGAGGTCGAAACGCCGGCGTAACGTCCCCCGCTGCGTTGCGCCATGGTCTGGATGGTGGCGGCGTATTCGTCGAAGGACTGGGTATAGCGGATGCGCGCCTGGTCGTCGAAGTCGAGTTTGAGCGAGCCGCCGGATTCGGCGTCGCGGAGTTCCAGTTCGCCCGTCCAGGGCGGAGTGCGGTCTTCGTCGGCCCAGATCTGGAGCAGCATCAGCTCGTGACCGTAATCTGCCAGGTACTGGAGGGCCCGTTCGCAGCCCGCGTCGTCCAGGAAATCGGAGATCACGATGACCAGGCCGCGCTGCGAATAGGAGGAGATGAATTCGCGGATGACGGCCAGGTAATCGGTCTTGCCGCCTGCCTCCATGGCGGAGATGCCGTCCATGACGGCGGGGAAACGGTGGCGTCCGCCGTTCGAGAGAACCCGATGGCCGAGGCGGCTGGAGAAGCCGTTGACCTCCATGGAATCCAGGCGGACCAGGCCGACATAACACAGGGCGGCCGCGAGTCTACGCGCGTACTGGAACTTTTCGCCCCCGTGGGTGGTCATCGACGCGGAGAGGTCGAGAAGCATGCGCACGGGGACGTGGGGTTCCACCTGGAACATTTTGAGGAACATCTTCTCCAGGCGCAGATAGGCGCGCCAGTTGACCGCGCGGAGGTCGTCGCCGTGGTGGAAGTTGCGGTGGTCCAGGAATTCCTGGCCGGACCCGGGGAAGTGCGACGCGTTGTGGCCGCCCACCAGGCCGGCAAACGACTTTTGCCAGTGGATGGTGAGGCGTTCGAGTTTTTCCAGGAACTCCCGGTCTAGCAGCGGGCCCGTGGACATACCATTCCTACGCGACGCTGGACTGCGCGGTTACGGTTTGCAGAATGGCGGAAAGAATCGTCTCGGGAGTCTGGCCGTCGGCGTGGGCGTCGAAGTTGAGGATGATGCGGTGGCGCAGCACCGAAGCCGCCACCGAGTGGATGTCCTCGATGGAGAGGTGCACCCGCCCGCGGAAAAGCGCCAGCACGCGCCCGCATTCCACCAGCGCCTGGGCGCCGCGCGGCGAACTGCCGTAGCGGATGTATTTGCGCGCCAAAGGGTGGGCTTCGGGGCGGTCGGCCTGCGTGGCCATGACGATCTGGATGGCGTATTCCTGCACGTGCGGAGCCACCAGCACTTCGCGGCAGACCGAGCGCACCTGGAGGATGGCGTCGGCGTCCATCACGGCGACGGGCGCGATTTCTTCGCGCTGGATGGTTCGTTCCACGATGCGGTTCAGCTCGTCGTGCGAAGGGTAGGTAACCAGGATCTTCATCAGGAACCGATCGAGCTGCGCTTCGGGCAGCGGATAGGTGCCTTCCATCTCGATGGGGTTCTGCGTGGCCATCACCAGGAAGGGAAGTTCCAACTCGTGGGTGGTGTTGCCGCTGGTGACGGTGCGCTCCTGCATGGCTTCGAGGAGCGCGGACTGCGTCTTGGGAGTGGCGCGATTGATTTCGTCGGCGAGCACCAGGTTGGCGAAGATCGGCCCGTGCTGGAAGCGGAGCGTCTTCCGTCCGTGTTCTTCGGTCTCCATGATCATGCTGCCGACGATGTCGGCGGGCATCAGGTCGGGCGTGAACTGGATGCGCGAATACTTGAGCTGAAGAGTGCGCGCCAGTGTGCGCAGCAGGGTGGTCTTGCCGAGGCCCGGGACGCCTTCCAGAAGCACGTGACCGCCGGAGAGCAGACAAATCAGCACGCCTTCCACCACGTCGTCCTGACCGACGATGATTTTGGCGATTTCACGGCGCACGCGGTTAAGGCGTTCGACGGCGAGTTGCAAAGAGGCTTCGGAAGGCACTTTGTCTATGTTACCGGAAAACTCGCGCAGGATGCCGAGGAGCTACGCTTCGTTGCGGATGCTGGCTTGTTCGCCGAGGCGGCGGACCAGGATGCCGAGCACTTCCGACATCTCGACCAGCGCGCGACGGGCCTGCGCGGGAGCGGCCGTGCGGGTGAGGCGATACCAGGCTTGCATGACTTTGTAGTCGAGAACCAGAATACGGTCTTCAAAGGAAGCCAATTCCAGTCCGGCGGCGTGGCGCAGCAGGTAGCAGAGAATCTGGTAATCGCGCTGTAGGGATTTGTGAAGCGGATCCAGTTCGAGATCGCTCTTGAGGCTTTCCTGAACCTGAATGAAGCGGAAGCGCGCGTCGACCGGAGAGGTAGCCGGGGCAGCCGAATTCCTCAGCAGGAGAATGCAGCTATAGCGGAACCAGTAGGCGAACAGAACTGCCGAAATCACGATAATGAGAACGCTAGCGAGCATCGCTCTTTAATAAGAAACTTGCAGAACCCCTAGTACTATACCAGCCATGACGAGTGTATCATCGCTAACCCTGGTTAGCAAGACTATTTTCACCGAAAGTTAACCATCGTACAGATCCGGGATGGCAAAAAGTGGGTTTTTGCCCGGACAAATGGGGTGGGTACTGGACCGTTGCTACCAGGACGGGCCCAGACCCGGGGTCACGCTTCGAACTAGAATGGACTATGCGCGTGGCGATCGTTACCGGGGCCGGCCAGGGTATCGGCCGGCGAACGGCGGAGGTGCTTGCCGGCAAGGGGTATGCGCTGGCGCTGAACGACATCCAATCCACCCAGGCTACGCGGGACGCGGTCCGCGACATAGGGGCGCCGGCCATCGAAGTTCCGGGAGATGTTTCGAGCGAGGCCGACGTCTATCGCATCGCCGCGACCGTTCACCGGCACTACGGAAGAGCGGACGTGCTGGTGAACAACGCCGGGATCAGTTTTATCCGGCCGGCCGAAGAAACCGGAGCGGAGGAATGGCGGCGCGTATTGGAAGTGAATCTGACTGGACCTTTCCTGCTTTGCCGCGCCTTCGGCAAACTGATGCTGCAACAGGCAGAGGGCGCCATTGTGAATGTTGCCTCGGTGGCCGGCCTTGCCGGCATCGGCGACCGCGCCGCCTATAACGCCAGCAAGCACGGGCTGATCGGGCTTACCCGCACGCTGGCCTCGGAATGGGGAGGCCGCGGTGTGCGCACCAATGCGGTTTGTCCCGGCTGGGTGAAAACCGAAATGGATCAGGCCGACCAGGCGGGAGGCAGCTACAGCGACGCCGATATCGAGAACCGCGTACCCATGGCCCGCTTTGCTTCGCCCACGGATATTGCCGAGGCCATTGCTTTCCTGGCCGATCCGAAGCTGAGCGGCTTCGTGAACGGCATGGAACTGCGGGTGGATGGCGGCTGGCTGGCCGACGGAAGCTGGGACCGCTTGAGACTGGGCCATCGGAACCCGCGCTGACCAGCCGCCTGCCGTTAGCTAAGTACTCGCGTTCGGAATTACGGTGACGGATCGGGAAAGCGCCTGCCGACGCGCGCGGCTCTGATCAGAGCCGCGACCGTAAGGGAGCGATTGCCGTTGGATAGGGAAGTGTATTTGCGAAACGGTGTGCTACGTTTTCCTTAACGAATACTCGGCCAGGTCGATCCAGCAGTTTCCCAGCAGGGTGTTTTGCACAAACGTGGCCTTCGCCGCGTGGAACCGCCGCTCCCCCTCGAACTCGCGCCACCGCCGCCGCGCTAGTTCGTCGGCGGCCGCCACCTGCTCGTGCGGAAGCTCCTGCGCCAGGGTGATGTGGGGATGGTAGGGGAACGGCTCCGGAAATTCCAACTGGCCGCTGCTCACGGCCGCGTGCATGCGCCGCAACTGGTCGGCTCCGGCGCCCAGCTCGATATAGATCACCTCGGTCACGGGGAAAACCTGGATGCCGGCCAGTTCGATGTCGAAGGCCGGCCAGCTTTCCGTCAGGGCTCGGGCCTGCTCCGACGCCGCTTCGCACGTTACCGCCAGCGACCGTGGCGGCAGCACGCTCACATGCGCGTGCGGGTTGCAGTTCGGAGCCAGCTCGCGCCGCAGGTCATCCAGAAAAATCCCCAGCGGGCCGGGTATATACATGACGAGGGCAAAGACGTTCAGCCGCTGATCTGGCGGAATGCGGCTGGGGCCCTCCATCGGGTCGGCATGCATGCACTTTCTATGGTAACCATATTGCGCCGCCCGGCTGCTGGTACGCTGGATAGGATGTCGCTTCCCGAACCCGCCAACCCGCTCCTTTCGGTCCAGTTCCGCGTTCCCTTCGACCGCATTCACGCCGCCCACGTGGAGCCGGCCTGCGCCCGGCTCTTGCGCGAGGCCCGCCAGCGGCTGGCCGCCATCTATGCGGAATCCGGCCCGCGCACCTTCGCCAACACTCTGGCGGTGCTTGACCGGTTCACCGAACCGCTCGATTGGGCCATGTCGGTGGTCCGCCACCTGGAAGCCGTGGCCACCTATCCGGAATTGCGCGCCGCCTTCAACGCCGTTCAGCCGGAAGTCAGCGCGTTCTATTCCGGCATCCCGCTGGACGCCGGATTGTGGGGCGCCATACAGTCATTTGCGGCGACCGCCGAAGCTCAGGCCGCCACTCGCGTGCGCCGCCGCTTCCTCGAAAAAACCATCGAGACCTTCCGCCGCCATGGCGCCGACCTCGACCCGGCCGGCAAGAAACGCCTCGAAGAGATCGACGTCGAACTGACCCAGGTCACCACCAAGTTTTCCGAAAACGTCCTCGATTCCACCAACGCCTTCGAACTGGTCCTCCCCACCGAAGCCGGGCTCGCCGGCCTGCCGGCAAGCGCCATCGCGGCGGCGCGCCAGAGCGCCCAACGCAAGGGCCTGGAGGGCTGGCGCTTCACACTGCAGGCGCCCGATTACCTGGCGGTGACGACCTACCTCGACGATGCCGCGGTCCGCCGCCAGGTCTACCAGGCCTTCGCAACGCGCGCGACCGCGGAAGGGTGCGACAACCGGCCGCTGATCAACCGCATCCTGGAACTGCGCCGCGAAAAGGCGCGCCTGCTGGGCTTCGCCGATTTCGCCGACCTGGTGCTCGAAGACCGCATGGCCCACAACGGCGCGCGCGCCACGGCGTTTCTGGAAGACCTCAAGCGAAAGACCGAGCGCCGCTTCCGCGAGGAGAACCGCGAGCTGTTCGAATACCGCCGCTCGCTCGAAGGCCCCGATGCGCCCGAACTCGAGCCCTGGGACGTGGCCTACTACGCCGAGAAGCAGCGCGCCGCCCTCTACGATTTCGACGAAGAAACCCTGCGGCCTTACTTCCCGCTGGAAAGCGTGGTAGCCGGAATGTTCGAGCTGGTGGGGCGCCTGTACGGCATCCGCGTGACCGCAGAGGATGGCGTCCCGGCCTGGGACTCGGCCGTCCGCTACTATAACGTCCAGGATGAAAGCGGGGCGCTGCTGGGCGGCTTCTACGCCGACTGGTATCCGCGCGAAAACAAGCGCGGCGGCGCCTGGATGGACGGGCTGATGGTCGGCGGCCCACATCAGGACGGCCGCTTCGAGCCGCACCTGGGGCTGATCTGCGGCAATCTGAGCCAGCCCATCGGTGGCAAGCCGGCGCTGCTCACCCACCGCGACGTCCAGACCATCTTTCACGAGTTCGGACATCTGCTGCACCTGCTGCTGAGCCGCGTGGAGATCCGCTCCATGGCCGGCACCAGCGTGGCCTGGGACTTCGTCGAACTGCCCTCGCAGATCATGGAGAACTGGACTTGGGAGCGCGCCGCGCTGGATCTGTTCGCGCGCCACTGGGAAACCGGCGAGCCGGTGCCCGAGGACCTGTTCCAGAAGATGAAGCGCGCCCGCACCTTCCGCGCCGCCAACGCCCAGATGCGCCAACTGGGCTTCGGCTTCGTGGACCTGCTGCTGCACCGCACCTACTCGCCGGAGCGCGACGGCGACGTGGTGGAATACACGCGGCGCGTGCTGGGCGAATACAGCCCCGCGCCGTTGCCGCCGTGGCACGCCATGATCGCCGCCTTCAGCCACCTGTTCGCGAGCCCGGTGGGTTACGGGGCGGCCTACTATTCCTACAAGTGGGCGGAAGTGCTGGACGCCGACGCGTTCACGCGGTTCCGCGAGTACGGCATCTTCAGCCCGGAGATCGGCCAGGAGTTTCGCGAGAAGATCCTGGCCAAAGGCGACAGCGAAGATCCGGCGGAACTGTACCGCAGCTTCATGGGCCGCGAACCCGATCCGCGAGCATTGCTGGAGAGGTCTGGTCTGGCCTAGAGCCTTACTGATTCCAAGTAAAGCCCGGGGATCTTACCATTCGGGGAGCGACCCGGATGTGGGTCGGTCTGCGAATTAGGTATTTGACAAACCCAAAGGCCGGGATACCATAGGAGCGTGATAGGCCGGATTTAAGCGCCGCGCTTCTTGCGCGGCTTCGCTTTCTTCGGTCCCATCGCGTGCGCCCCTGGCTTCGGCATATCAGCCGTCGGCCTCCCGGCCAGCAGGCCAACTAGAGCCTGTTCGGTCGGCACCGGAATGTGAACTGGATGGCCGGGTTTTGGCACCGGCTCTATCCTCCCCCAAAACTGGTGAATTAGTCAAATATGAGTTCCTTGACTATTCGCTCATATCGGCATATGATTATAACTGCCGAACATCACCAAGGAGGTGCATATGGGCGAAGTCCATCCCATCGCTGACCAACTGGCCACCAGCGAAGCAAGCAACGAAACACAATCAAAAACTCCAAATACGCGACTGAAAAAGCCAGCGAAGGCCAAACGGCGTACAACTGACAAAGGCGCGAAGCCGACCGAGATCCTCCCCACCACCAGGATTGCATTCTCTAAACAGTTGGATATTCTGCGGGCGTATGCCGCAATCTTTTCAGCGACGAACAGAATCGTCGCCAACAAGGATGTCGCAGACCGGCTCAACATCCAAGCATCAACGATTTCGCTCTCGAACCCTTTTATGGTCAGTGTCGGCCTTCTACTGAAGGCCGGTGGTTCGTTTACGCCGACCGAAAACGTCATGGCTTTCCTGCGGGCATATGAATGGAATCCCGAGGCCGCGGCGCAAAAGCTGGCTCCCACGCTTCGGGAAACGTGGTTCCACAAGGTCATCGCGCCCCTGGTGGCGTACAGCCCGATATCGGAGGATGAGGCGATTCAAAAGCTTGCCGAAGCATCGTCGGCAGGTCCCGAATACCGCCCCGAACTACGATTTTTGCTGATGTATCTCGCCGCTGTGGGCCTGATCGAACGGGACGGCGGTCAAGTACGGAGCGTGAGGTCCACCAATGGCGAAGCGGCGGCTGCGGCGACGCCGCGCGCGGAGTCTCCCTTGCAAGACAAACCAGAACAAGACAACCCACGGATCGCTACAGCTTTCACGCAATCCCCCGAAGGCATCGTGCAGTTTCACATCAGCATTCGCGTTGGGATGGGAGAATTTGGTGGATGGTCTCCCGAAAGGATCTCTGCGTTTTTCAGTGGTATCGCACAGGTACTAGCGGCAAAAGCGGAGGTGGAAAAGAAGGCGTAAGATGAAAGGCGGCTGGAGAGGTGTTTTTTGCCGAACATCCAACCAGCCGCGTCCATGCGGGGGCGTGGCGAAATTGGCAACCGCGTCGGCCTTGGGAGTCGGCGGCTGGCAACGGCCTTGGGGGTTCGAGTCCCCCCGCCCCTACCGTCTACAGGTTGCAACCTGTTGCTAGCACTCGTCAACACATCAACAAAGATTTGTCAATATCCAAATATCTGACCTAAATCTGTAATGCTAACTTAATGACAAATAATATGTTAATGTTGTGCCGCTCAAATTGTTGGATATGCTCACTTGTTGCTGGAGTTGCAGATGTAATGGATTACACCGCTCCTAAAGTGCCCTTTGGGTTGTTCATCATCAGCCGCTTTCCCGCCGTGCTCTTGAGCGCCACGATGGCCCGCTCTTGATCGTCGATCTCGCGCACGTTGTAGCGAACGTCGAACTCGCGCAGGTATTGCGTCATCGTCAAGTATAGAATTCGCGTCGGTTTTACACGAAAACAAAGGGATTAGCTTTAGAACCGATCCGGGTGTGGGCCGGTTTTCCCTCGTCTTCCGGCTCCCTTGTCCCCGTTTGCGGTGGTCTGGCCGATATGAAACCTGTGAAGGCCGGATTGTAAGACGCCTGCATGGGATAAGTCGTGGCCTGTTTCTTCATATTGATGCTGCTGCTCTGTGCCTCGCCCGCTCTGGTACAGGCGCAATCCGGCGCGGACCCTCAGCGCGCCGATGCCGACAAGGCTCTCTTCGGCGACCTGCCGGCCATCGACTCCGTCTCCCTGCACGCCCAGACTCTCGCCGAGGCACCCGCCAACGTCACGGTCATTACCGCGGCCGATATCCGGCGCTACGGCTATCGCACGCTGGCCGACGCGCTCGCCTCCGTGCGCGGCTTCTATGTCACCTACGATCACGAATACCACTACGTCGGCGTCAGCGGCATTTCCCTGCCGGGCGATTTCAACACCCGTTTCCTGGTGATGCTCAACGGCCATCCGCTCACGGACAATATTTACAATTCCAATGGCTTCTTCGGCCAGGATTTCGGCCTCGACATGGACCTGGTGGATCGCATCGAAATCATCCGCGGGCCCACCGCCGCGCTCTATGGCTCCAACGGCATCCTCGCCAACATCAACATCGTCACCCGTTCTCCGGTGGATGCCGACCGCCTGCGCGCCTCCGCCGAAACCGATTCCGCCGGCGAGCGCAAACTCTCTCTCGCCTCCTCCCTCAACCTGGGCCACGGCGCCAACCTGCTCGTTTCCGCTTCGGTCTTCAACAACCTCGGTGTCTCTTTCCCCACCGCCTCGCTCGCCGTGCTGCCCGGCACTCCCGGCGTCGTGTCCAGCGCCGATGGCGAACGCGGCTACCATACGTTCGCCAACCTCATCTGGCACAACTGGAGCTTTATCGCCTACTTCAATTCCCGCCTCAAGCAGACCCCCATCGGAGTCGGCACCAGCTTCAACCTCGACCCCGCCCAGTATGCCGTCGACAGCCGCAGCTTCCTCGGCGCCCTCTATAAGCGCTCCGCCGGCCCCGGCCAGATCCTCTGGCAGATTTTCTACGACCGCTACCGCTACCACGACCGTTACGATTATCCCGACGGCAATGCCGTCGATACCGTCTGCGACTTCAACTTCGGCGATTGGATCGATTCCCAACTGGCTTACACACTCCCCGTTCCCCAGGTGGGCCCGCTCACCGTAGGCGTCTCCGGCTCCTGGGACCTGCGCGCCCGCCAGTACAACCTCGAGGACGGCCTCCGCCAGAACGACACCGACAACCCCAATCGCGACGCTGCCCTCTTCGTCCAGCAGGAATGGAAGCTTTCGGACCAATGGAAACTGGACGGCGGTGTGCGCTTCGATGCCACCCGCTGGTACGGCAACTTCCTCTCGCCCCGCTTGGCGCTGGTCCGGCAGTTTTCGCCCCGCACCGTCTACAAACTGGTCTATGGCCGGCCCTTCCGCAATCCCAGCGCCTTCGAGCAGTTCTATAACGATGGCGGACTCTCCTATGCCCCGGCGCCGCAGCTCCATCCCGAATCGGCCAACACCCTCGAGGTCTCCATGGAGCGGCAACTGGCGCGCGCCTGGACCCTGGTCGCGAATTCCTCGTACTACCGCATCGACCATGTCATCGAAGCCATCTATCTCGCCGATGGTGTCCAGCAGTACCGCAACGCCGGCCTGGACCGCTCCATGGGCATCGAATTCGAGCTCTCCGGCAAACTCTGGGACCGCCTGGAAACTTCCGCCAGCGCGTCGTTCGGCAACGCCGCCGGAGGCCAGCCGCTGGTCCGCCTGGCCAACTCTCCGGCGCAGATTTCCAAGCTCCGGGTGGGTGCGCCGCTGGGCGGCGGCGCGCTGCATGAGCGCCTGTTCCTTTCCGGCAGCCTGCAATACATCTCCGCCCGCAACTCCTGGACCGGCGACCGCCTGGGCGGCGCGCTGCTGGCCGATTTCACCGGCACCTGGAAGCTCCACCCGCGCTTCGATCTTGAGGCAGGCGTCCGCAATGCC
>Ga0181536_10002846_pt1 | contig 19179 bp, 14 predicted proteins | sample PEATcosm2014_Bin_41_FD_121105 | JGI IMG/M metagenome (GOLD analysis project Ga0181536, IMG submission 121105) | Peatland microbial communities from MTU Mesocosm Facility, Houghton, MI, USA - PEATcosm2014_Bin17_60_metaG | ecosystem: Environmental > Terrestrial > Soil > Wetlands > Peat | place...
CGGGCACGTCCTCGCGCCGCTCCTTCAGCGCCGGCAGGCGAACCGGCACGACGGCGAGGCGGTAGAACAGGTCCTCGCGAAACCGCCCGTTGCTGATCTCGGCCTGCAGGTCGCGGTTGGTCGTCGAAATGACCCGGACGTCGACCTTGACCCGCATCGAGCCGCCAACCCGTTCAAAACTTTGGTCCTGCAAGGCGCGGACGATCTTGCCCTGGGTCTCCAGCGGCATGTCCGCCACCTCGTCCAGCAGCAGCGTGCCGCCATGCGCGCGCTCCAGCACGCCGGCGCGCCTTGGCTGCGCGGCCGGATCGGCGCCGGCCTCCACCCCGAACAGTTCTTCCTCGAAACGAGACGGCGCCATCGTGGCGCAGTTCATCACCACGAACGGCCCGTCCACCCGCCGCGAACTGGCGTGGATCATCCGCGCCACGACTTCCTTGCCCGACCCGGCCGGCCCGGTGATCAGCACGCGGGAGCCGGTCGGCGCCACTTTGTCGACCTGGCCGCGGAGGTGCCCCATGAGGGAGGATTCGCCGATCAATCCGGCGTCCGGCCCGGCGCGCAGCCGCAGCTCGGCGTTTTCGCGCGCCAGCGCCGCTGCTTCCAGCGCCCGCCGCACCACCAGCAGCAAACGGTCCGACTGAAACGGCTTCTCGATGAAATCGTAGGCGCCGTGCTGGATCGCGCCGACCGCCATCTCGATCGTGCCGTGGCCGGAGATCATGACGACCGGGACCTGCGGTTCCTCGCCCTGGAACATCTCCAGCAGCCCGATCCCATCCAGGCGCGAACCTTGCAGCCAGACGTCCAGCACGACCAGCGAGGGCCGGCGGGCGTGGAACGCGGCGAGCGCCGCGTCCGCGCCTTCCGCGTTACGGGTTTCGTAGCCCTCGTCCGCCAGGATGCCGTCGATCAGCATCCGGATATCCGGCTCGTCGTCGACGATCAGAATGTCATGCGCCATGCGACGTCCCAGCTGGCTGCGCCGCGGCGAGCCGTTTCCCGGCATGCGTGATCCCGGCGGGCGTGTTCCCGGCGGGTACGCTCCCGGCGGGCGCCATGCCGCCGGCGGGCTCGGCCGGACGGTCGCCCGAGGCTTCCGGCGTGGCCGGCAGCACCAGCGTGGCCACCGTTCCCGGCCCGTCCGGACGGTCGTCCAGGATCACCTGACCGCCGTGATCCTCCATGATCTTCTTCACGATCGCGAGTCCCAACCCGGTTCCCTTCGGTTTGTGCGTCACATACGGCTCGGTCAGCCGGGCCCGATCCTCGCGCGGCAAACCGATTCCGTCATCGGTGACCTGAACAGATACCAGACCGTTCGATTCGGCCACCGACACCGCGATCGCCCCCGCGCCACCGTCCTCCCTTGGCCGCATGGCGACCGCGTCGGCGGCGTTGCGCACCAGGTTGGTCAGCGCCTGGCGCATCATCCGCCGGTCGCAGGGCACCACTGGGCCGTGCGCCGGAATGTCGCTGGACCAGGCGATCCCCGGCAGCGCCGTCCGCTGCAACACCAAGGTTTCGCGGACGATCTGACCCAGGTTCTCCGGCCGGATCACCGGCTGCGGCATGCGGGCGAAGGCGGAGAACTCGTCGACCATCCGGCCGATATCGCCGACATGGCGGATGATGGTATCGGCGCACTGGCTGAAGGTTTCCGGATCCGAGGTGATTTCCTTGGTGAAGCGGCGCTTCAACCGCTCGGCGGCGAGTTGGATCGGGGTCAGCGGATTTTTGATTTCGTGCGCGATGCGCCGGGCGACGTCGGCCCAGGCGGCTTTGCGTTGCGCGAGCTGCAGTTCGGTGATGTCGTCGAAGGTGACGATGAAGCCGTTGACGCGGCCCGAGGTCATCTCGGCGCCCATGCGGACCAGCAGCGTGCGGGGCTTGTTTGGCGGACCGATCCGCACCTCCGCGGTGCGCGGGCGTTCCGGCGCGGCGCGGGCGGCCGCGATCAGTTCGGCGAATTCGGGGATCACCTCGCCGATGTCGCGGCCGATCGCGGCCAGCAGATCGACCGCCAGCAACTCGGCGGCGGCGCGGTTGGGCAATTCGATGCGGCCGCGCGCGTCGAGGCCGATCACGCCGGCGGAGACGCCCGCCAGCACGGTCTCGGTGAACCGGCGGCGGCCGTCGATCTGGCTGTACGCCTCCATCAGTTCGGCGCGTTGCGCGGCGAGCTGCCCGGTCATGCGGTTGAACGCGCGCGACAGGCCGGCGAGTTCGTCGCGGGTCTGGCCCTCTTTCACGCGCACGCCCAGATCGCCGCCGCGCACGCGTTCGGTGGCGTTGATCAGGGTGCCGATCGGGCGGGCGATCTGGTTGGCCATGACCAGCCCGATCAAGGCGGCGGCGAGCAGCACCAGCAGGGCGACGACGGCGAAGATCCAGGCGAAGGCGATCTGCAGCCAGGAGCGGCTTTGGTCGAGGCGCTGATATTCCGAGACGGCCTGCTCGGTGCGCGCCATGTAGCCGAGGATTTTCGGATCGACCGGACGGCCGATCATCAGCAGCAGCGGCGGGGTCGCGTTCAGCCGGGCCACGGCGCGGACCCGCGTGCCGTCGCCGGCGTTGATCACCGGCACGTCGCCCGCCAGCGCCTGCCGCGACACCTCGGTCGGCGGCGGATCGATGCCGAAGCCGACGAACAGCCCGGCGGCGGCGAGGATCTGGCCGGTATTCGGCTCGTAGATCACCGCCTCGGTCAAGCCGCGCAAGGTGGTCTGGGTGTCGAGCACGTTGACGAACACCGAGGGATCGGCGGCGAGGAACTGACCGGCGCTGGCCAGATCGTTGGCCATCTCCAGCGCGTCGGAGCGGATCGTGTTGCGATGCTCCTCCAGGTAGCCGCGCGAGACCTGCAGCGATTCGGCCAGCGCGATGCGCACCGGATCGTTGAACCAGGTCTGGATGCCGAAATTGAAGAAGGCGACGGCGAAGCACGCGACCAGGATGGTGGGCGCGACGGCGACGCCGCTGAACAGCAGCACGAGGCGGACATGCAGTTGCGATCCGGCCGAGCCGCGCCGCCGCTCCACCCACACCCGGGTCAACCGGCCGGCGAGGACTGCGCCCAGCAGCAGCAAGACCGAGATATTGGCCAGCACCAGGGCGGTCCCGGTCCCCTCCTGGAGACCGAGGGGGGAGCCGCGGGCCATGATGACGAACGTGGCCAGACCAACCGCCAGCGCCACGGCGGCGAGGACGAAGGTCATCGCCTTGCTGACCAGGACCAGGCCCAGACGCGACAGCACGGACCCGCCGCGGCCCGGGGACGGCGGCATGTCCGGTTCGGGGATCAGGGAGGCCGGCGCCGGCGCAGCGGGCGCGACGGTAGCCGGCGCCGGCGTGTTTGGCGTGGCCAGGCCGGGTGTGGCCACGTCAGGCATTGGGGATCCGCTTGCCGGGCCTTCAGACGTGAGGGCTCCTCTGGGTGAGAAGATATTCATCGCGGCAGAATGCCGCCTTGACCGCGATCACGCCAGTACCGCGCGAACAGGCGCGGTGCGGTTTCGTCACCCCTCACGAAAGGTGGAGCGACCTCGCCCGCCGTTCCCGGCGACCTTCCGGGTGCCGCGATGCGATGCGAGGGCGTGTGGCGAGGAACCAGCCGTCCCGGCGACCGCGTTCCTGGATGAAAGGCCCGCTTGATCTCCGAGGACGCGGAGGTTTTCGAGGACGCGGAGGCCGCTGGTAAACGCGCGCGGTGCGCGGTCGCCATTCTCCGCGTCCTTGAAAACCTCCGCGTCCTCGGTGATCGCGCTTGCGGGGTGACGCGCACGGGCCGGCGAATCCGGGACCGGCACCCGCGCCCCACCACGCGAACGGCAGCACGACCCAGGCGCGTCACATCACACCCCGGATGACCGGGATCTCCAGATCCCTGATCTTCTTGCGCAACGTATTGCGGTTGAGGCCCAGCATGGCGGCGGCCTTGATCTGGTTGCCGCGGGTGGCGGCCAGGGTCAGGCGGATCAAAGGCCGTTCCACTTCCGCGATGATCTTGTCGTAGACGCCGGTGATCGCCATGCCGTCGTCATGCGCGGCGAGGAACTCCTTGATATGGCGTTCCACCGCGCGCGACAGCGTTTCGGGATCGTCGCGGGCCGGCTGATCGGCGGGCGACAGCGGCGTGGACGTCGCCTCGGCCAGTTCGGCGTTGATGATGTCGCCGTTGATGGTCTCTTCCGGGCACAAGGCGGCGAGCCGGCGCATCAGGTTTTCCAGCTCGCGCACGTTGCCCGGCCAGGCATGCTGCTTCAACCGGTCGACCGCCGACTGGTCGAGCGTCTTCATCGGCAGGCCGTCCTCGCGCGCGCGTTCGAGGAAATGCCGCGCCAGCAGGGGAATGTCCTCGGCCCGCTCACGCAGCGGCGGCAGCCGGATCGGCACCACGTTCAGGCGGTAGAACAGATCCTCGCGGAATTGCCCGAGCTTGATGGCGTTGCGCAGGTCGCGATGGGTGGCGGCGATGATGCGGACATTGGCCTTGATCGGCTGGCGGCCGCCGACCGAGGTGAACTCGCCTTCCTGCAACACGCGCAACAGGCGGGTCTGCGCCTCGGGCGGCATGTCGCCGATTTCGTCGAGGAACAGGGTGCCGCCATTGGCCTGCTCGAAGCGGCCTTGGGTGCGATTGGTGGCGCCGGTGAAGGCGCCGCGCTCGTGGCCGAACAATTCGCTCTCGATCAGCTCGCGCGGGATCGCCGCCATGTTGACGGCGACGAAGGGACCCGCCCGCCGCTTGCCGTAGTCGTGCAGCGCGCGCGCCACCAGTTCTTTGCCGGTGCCGGATTCGCCGTTGATCATCACGGTCAGGTCGGCGGTGGTGAGGCGGGCGATCGTCCGGTAAATCTCCTGCATCGAGGCGCTGCGGCCGATCAGCGGCAGACGCTCCTCCGAGTCGCGGGGCTCGGGCGGGGTGACCACGTGCTCGGTGGGCACCGACAGCGCGCGGCCGACGACGGCGATCAGTTCCTGCAGGTCGAAGGGTTTCGGCAGATACTCGAAGGCGCCGCGTTGCGCCGCCTTGACGGCGGTCATCAGCGTCGATTGCGCGCTCATGACGATGACCCGCATGTCGGGGCGGATGCGCTTGATGCGCGGGATCAGGTCGAGGCCGTTCTCATCCGGCATCACCACGTCGGTGATCACCAGATCGCCCTCGCCGTCCTCGACCCAGCGCCACAGGGTGGCGGCGTTGCCGGTGCTGCGCACCTGGTAGCCGGAGCGGCCAAGCGCCTGGGTCAGCACCGTGCGGATGGAGCGGTCATCGTCGGCGATGAGCACGGTAGGCGGCGTCATCAGTCATCATCCTTTTCGGTCACGACCGGCAAATGCAACCGGAACTCGGTGCGGCCGGGCCGGCTGTCGACCTCGATCAGGCCGCCATGGTCGCCGACGATCTTGGCGACCAGCGACAGGCCGAGCCCGCTGCCGGAGGCTTTGGACGTCACGAAGGCTTCGAACAAATGCGGCCGGATGTCCTCCGGAATGCCGGGTCCGTTGTCGCGGATGGCGACATACAGCGGCAGATTGACCCGCTCGGTGGTGCCCGGCACGGCGATGCGCATGCCGTGCTGGAAGCCGGTGCTCAGCACGATCTCGGGATGCGGGGTCCCGGCGCCGGCGGTGGCCTCGGCGGCGTTCTTCACCAGGTTCAGGATGACCTGCACCAGTTGGTCGCGGTTGCCCCAGACCGGCGGCAGCGAGGGGTCGTAATTCTCCTGGAAGCGGATGTCTTCGGCGAACCCCGTTTGCGCCAGCCGGCGGACGTGCTCCAGCACGCGGTGGATGTTGACGGCGGTGCGGGAGATCGGTTTTTCCGAGAAGGCCTCCATCCGGTCGACCAGGGCGCGGATGCGGTCGGCCTCGTCGCGGATCAGCACCGTGAGTTCGCGATCGGCGTCCTCCACGCTGGCCTCGAGCAACTGCGCCGCGCCGCGAATGCCGGACAGCGGGTTCTTCACCTCGTGCGCCAGCACCGCCGCCATGCCGGTGACGCTGCGCGCGGCGCCGCGGAACGCGAGTTGGCGATCGAGCGAGAGCGCGGCCGAGACGTCCTGCAGGGCCAGCACGACCGAGCCCGGTTCCTCGGGCAGCGGCGAGCCCATGACGGTGATGCCGCGCTTGTCCAGCCGGGGGCTGTCCAGGGTCAGGTCGTGATTGGCGACCGAGGATTCGGTCTGGCGCACCTGGTCGATCAGCCGGAACAGCGGGCTGTCCTCGGGAACCAGGTCGTTCAGCCGCATTTGCGCGAGGTGGGAGGCGGAAATGCCGATGAACTGCTCGGCGGCGTGGTTGACCAGGCGAAACCGGTTGTCCTGATCGATGACGACGACGGGCACCGGCAGGGCGCTGAGGACGGCGGCGGTGTCGGGCGGACGGGGGCCGCCGCGGCCGGGCAGCAATCCGACAGCCCGGGAGAGGACAGAACTCATGCCGCTGCCAAAACTTCCGCGCTCGCGCGGGGCGCCAGGGAGACAGGGTCCGGGGCAGTGGCCTGAAGCGCGAGGGCTCCGCCCTCGGACCCGCCAGGAGGCGCTGCCTCCTGGACCTCCGGCAAAGGGCGAGGCCCTTTGCAATCTGTCCATTGGTTGGTTCCAAGGGCCACTGCCCTTGGCGGGGATCCAAGCATGCCCCTGCGAAGGCGGGGGGGCAGCGCCCCTTGGTGGGGTCTCGGGGCGAAGCCCCGGCGCTCCTCGGGTTGCCCTGGATCAAGGCCCAGGGAACCAGCGCCGCGCGCCGTGCGGGAGGCGCCGCGCGCGATCAACGGGTCGTAGAACGCGTCCAGCGCCGCGACGACCTGTTCGGCTTCGGTCATGCGGTTCATCCCGGCACGGAACTCGGCCGAACCGGGCAGGCCGCTCGAGTACCAGGACAAATGCTTGCGGGCGAGCCGGACCCCGGCGGAGCGGCCGAAATGGTCCAGCATGGCGTGGTAGTGGTCGAGGACGATCGCCTTTTGCCGGGCCAGTCCCGGCTCCGGCAGCCGCGTGCCGGTGCGCAGGGCGTGCACCACATGCGCCAGGAACCACGGACGGCCGTAGCAGCCGCGGCCGATCATCACGCCGTCGGCGCCGGAGAGGCGCAACGCGGTGACGGCGTCGTCCTCGCTCAGGATGTCGCCGTTGACGATGACCGGCAAACGCACCGCCTGTTTGACGTTGGCGATAAAAGCCCAGTCGGCGGTGCCGTTGTAGAACTGCTGGCGGGTGCGGCCATGCACGGTCACCATCCGAATGCCGGATTGCTCGGCGATGCGCGCCAGGCTGGGCGCGTTGAGGCTGTTGTGGTCCCAGCCCATGCGCATTTTCAGCGTGACCGGCACGCGGACGGCCTTGACCGTGGCTTCCAGGATCGCGGCGGCGGCGCGTTCGTCGCGCATCAGGGCCGAGCCCGCCGTCTGGCCGACCGCGACCTTCTTCACCGGGCAACCGAAGTTGATGTCGATCAGGTCGGCGCCCTTGCCGGCGGCGATGCGGGCGGCCTCGGCCATCGCGGCGGGCTCGCAGCCGGCCAGTTGCACCGCCGAGATGCCGCCGGCACCATCCACCTGAGCCATGGACAGGGTTTTCTGGTTCTCGCGGAGCATCGCCCAGGAGGCGATCATTTCGGAGACGACCATGCCGGCGCCGAGGGATTTGGCGGTGCGGCGGAACGGCAGGTCGGTGACCCCGGACATCGGCGCCAGGATGACCGGCGTGTCGATCCGGATGCCCTGGCCAAGATCGATTGGTCCGAGGGCAGGGAGAATGTCTTCTGGTCTGGAAATGCCCATGATTTGGGCAAATTAGCTGGTGGCCCCGTCACATGCAACCGGGCGCGATGCGGGACGGCGCATCGGGTTCATCAATTTGCAAGATTTGGGTCACGGCGGCGGTTTCCGCCTTGACCCGGTCCGGCCGCGTGAGCAGCGGGGTCAGGCTGGCTGGCGGGGGCATCGGTGCGGGGCCGCGTGGGGTAGCCTCGGAGGTTGCCTCGAGGGGGTTGCCCCATAGGCATCAGGTTAAGCCTCGCGGGAGGCGCATTTTGCTCTCCGTCGTCATCCTCTTGCTCTCCGTCGTCATCCTCGGCCTGGAGCCGAGGATCCGTGGACGCACGCACGATGCCAATTCGAGCCGATTTCCGCGCGGCCAGAGATGCTCGGCTCAAGGCCGAGCATGACGGTTTGGGTGATTTCAGCCACGCCCCAACCTTAACCTGATGCGTATGGGGGTTATCCCCTGGGGCTATCTCGCATGGCGGGTTGGCGCGGCCGCGCCGCGTTGTTGCCGGTTCGGCGTCCCGCGGTCATGGTGGCGATGCGCCCAAAGAGCCGACCAGGAGGAAACGCCATGACCGCATTGCCGATCTCGCCGAGGATGCGGCGCATGCAATGGATCGCGATCGCGCTGGCCACGTTCGCGATCGCGGTGAACTACATCGACCGGTCGACCCTCGCGGTGGGCAACGTGAAGATCCGGGCCGAGTTCGGCCTGAGCGCGACCGAGATCGGGCAGTTGCAGTCCGCCTGGTCGATCACCTACGCGGTTTTCCAGATCCCGGTGGGGTTCCTGCTGGATCGCATCGGGCCGGGGTATCTGGTCGGGTTCGCGCTGATCGCGTGGTCGGCGGCGCAAGGCGCCGGCGGGTTCGCCTCGAGTTACGTCCAACTGCTGTTCTCCCGCTCCGCCCTGGGCGCGGCGGAGAGCCCGGCGTTCCCCGGCGCGGTGCGGGTGACCAGCGACTGGTTCCATGTGAAGGACCGCGGACGGCCGACCGGGCTGTACAACGCCGGCGGCAGCATCGGGCCGGCGATCGCGCCGCCGTTGTTGACGGCGATCATGCTGATGTTCGACTGGCGCACCATGTTCGTCATCATGGGCGTCGTCGGTGTGCTGTGCGCGGGCATCTGGTTCCTGATCTACCGCGATCCGCACAAGGTCAGGCTGGATCCGGTGGACGTGGCGTACCTCGCCGACAACCGCGCCAACGCCAACCGGGTCGAGGCGCGGCAATGGCTGCGATTGTTTCGCTTCCGCTCGATGTGGGGGCTGACACTGGGCGCGTTCTCCACCGGCTACGCGGTGTGGATGTATCAGACCTGGCTGCCGGCGTATCTGGAATTGCAGCAACACATCAGCATCAGGAACACCGGATACCTGGCCTCGATCCCGTTGATTTGTTCAGTCATCGGCGCGGTGAGCGGCGGCTTTGTGTGCGACCGGCTGGCGGCGCGGGGCACCGAACTGGTGGCGAGCCGGAGGATCCCGGCGATCCTGGGGCTGGTGCTGTCCGGCGTGTTCACCTACGCGGCCACGGCGGCGACGACGGCGACGGTGGCGGTGATCCTGATTTCGGCGGCGCTGTATTTCCTGGCGTTCGGGATCGCCGGGAAGTGGACGATGATCACGGCGGTGGCACCGCAGTCATACTGCACCTCGGTGGCCGGGCTGCAGAATTTCGGTGGTTATTTGGGCGGAACGGCCTCACCATGGATCACGGGTTATGTGGTGGATACGACGGGCTCGTTCACCAGCGCGCTGGCGATCGGGGCGGTGATTACCGTGATTGGGGCGGGGTTGTTGCACTTTCTGGTGCGGGCGCCGATCGGGGCGGCGGAACTGGAGGGTGGGACGGTGGCCGCGGCGGCGGAATAGGGCGCTGGTTGGGTCGGGCCAGGGATGGGTGTGGAGGTTAGGAAGAAAGCAAGGTTTAAACACAGATTTTCACAGATAAGGGCACAGATATTCACAGATAAAGGCACAGATTTCCATAGATTGCCGAGGCGCCGATCATGCGCCTGGACCGTCCGGCGGTATCGCTGGGACGTATTGAGTGGCGCTTCAGGCGGTGATCCGCATCTGTGAAAATCTGTGCCCTTATCTGTGAAAATCTGTGTCAAATACTTCCTTGGATCGCTTTCCGCCCCGAGGAAGATGGGTTGGGGTCCGAAAGACGTTTCGTCCGCCGGTGAACCGTGCCATCGTGGCGTTGGGCAGCAAATGGCGGGACGAGGTGGACCAGGAACGGATTTTCCTCTCGGCGGTCAGCAATGAGTTCGGCGCCGGCCGGCGGGCTTTGGCGCGGACCTTGCGCGGTCCTGGCAACGACGTGCCCAAGGCATCGCGCTAACGGCCAACCTGACCCGATGCCGAGCCGGACCCGCCGCCCTGACTCCCCGACCGCGCGACGACACCGCTCTCTTGCGCGTCCGAAGTGAACTGCCCACCCTGCCCCGCCGCTCGCTTCGGAAGCCTCCATGCAAGTCCTGATCGTCCATGCCCATCCCGAGCCGAACAGTTTCAACGGCGCCATGACCCGCACCGCCGTCGAGACCCTGACCCTGCTGGGCCACTCCGTCGCCGTCTCCGACCTGTATGCGATGGGGTTCCACGCGCCGTCCGACCGCTCCAACTTCGCCACCATCGCCGATGCCGCGTATCTCAAACCGCAGGCCGAGGAAACCTTCGCCACCCAACACGCCGGCTTCGCTCCGGCGCTGGAGGCCGAGATCCAGAAACTCGAAGCCTGCGACCTGCTGATCTTCCAGTTCCCGATTTGGTGGTTTGGCCTGCCGGCGATCCTGAAAGGCTGGGTCGACCGGGTGTTCGTCATGGGCCGGGTCTACGGCCACGGCCGCATCTACACCGAGGGCCTGTTCCGCGGCCGCCGCGCGATGCTCTCGCTGACCACCGGCGCCCCGCCGGAGGCCTGGCTGCCGGGCGGCACCCATGGCGACATCAACGCCGTCCTGCGGCCGATCCATCGCGGCATCTTCCAGTTCGTCGGGTTCGATGTGTTGCGGCCGCAACTGTCGTGCGCGCCGGCCCGGGTCGGCGACAACGAACGCAACGCGATGCTGGACGCCTGGCGCCGCCGGGCCGCGGGGCTGTTCGAGGAAACGCCGATCGACGTCGGACCGTACTGAGCCACTCCCGCTAACCCCTGCCATTCGCTCCCGTCCCGTGATCACCGGGAGCGGCGGCGATCTGTCTCGGCGGCGTGGTGAAGCTGATGGCCCGGTCAGGCAGGGCCATGACATGAAAGGAAGCCGCCGGGGGCCGAATGTTCATATTCTGTTCTTGACTTATTTCCCATGATATGACAAAAACCTCGCGACTTGGTTCCCCATCAGTCAGGGACAGCGCGCATGAACACCGACACCGGCTTCACGTACCAGACCGCGATGGGGGAGATCACCCGGGAGGTGATCGAGACCGTCGCCGACCGGCCGGGGGACTCGCAGGCGCGGCGGCGGGCCCGGCAGCAGGCGACGGTATACACCATGATGTCGTTCCTGCCGCGCGATCCGGTGGAGACCATGTTGGCGGGACATTGCGTGATCTTTGATCACCTGCTGCGCGACGGCGCGCGCGACACGCTGCGCGGCCAACCGGAGGACATCAAACTGCGCGCGAGGCCTGGGCTGCACGCCTCCGGCAAGATGTTCCTCGCGCACCTGAACAAGTTCGAGCAGTTGCGGAACCGCTCGGTGGACAAACTCGCGGGTCAGCGTCCGGCGGAGGAAGCGGCGGCCGAATCCGTTCCCTCGCGCGGCCCCGAGGCGCCGCTCGACGCGGCCGAGGGTCCGGCGGCGGGTGCGGCGGACCAGGCCGGGAGCGGACCGTCGACTACTGATGGCGCGGTCCCGATGGACCAGCCCGGGCAGGCACTGCCGGCCCGGCAACCGGCGCCTGGGTCCGCCGCCGCCCAACCCGCGGCCGCACCGGCACCCATCGCGGCCCAGAGATCAGAAGCCCAGAGGTCAGAAGCCCAGACGGCCGCCCCACAATCCGCCGCTGCCCAACCCGTTGCCCGGCGGGCTGCCACCGCCGAAAGGTCAGCGGCCCAGGCGGCTGCTCCGCAATCCGCCGCCGCGCCACCGGCGGCCCAGACGGCCCCCATCGCGGCCCAGACCTCCGTGCCCCTGGCCCCCGCCCAGCAATCTCCCGCCGCCCAACCGGCCGCCCAGATGGCTGCCATTACCGCCCAGCGGTCCGCGTTGCAGGCGCCATCCGCCACCGCACAACCCGCGGCCCAGACGGCTCCCACCGCGGCCCAGGGGTCAGCGAGCCGGGCGACCGCTCCGCAATCCGCCACCGCCCAACCCGCCATCCCACCGGCCCCCATCGCGGCCCAGAGGTCAGCGACCCAGGCGGGCGCTCCGCAATCCGCCAACGCGCAACCAACCGCTGAACCGGCGCGACATTCGGCCGCCCCGCCCAACGAGGCCGCCGGTTCGGCCGGCGCTCCCGCCGAACTTCCGCCGGATGACGCGAAGCCAGGCCAGCCCACATTGTCGCAGGAGGCGTTTGAGCGCGCGCTGCTGGCTTCCATGCGCGAGTTGGCGCCTCGCGCCGAGGCGGGGCATGCCGCGGCGGTGGGGCACGGCGGCGCCGAATCCTCCGCCCATCCGGCCAGGGTCGAAGAACTGGTCTGACCGGGGAGCACGCCCCGCCAACACCTCGCCTGGGGCGGTACCGGAGCAGGCGCCCTGGACGGGTCACCGTCGGGGAAGCGTTCCGGCGGACAGAGGCGGCCCACCGATTGACCTCACGGGTGCTCTGGGCTTGCCTGCGGCCATGCACCTCGCCGCCATCCTTGTCGCCGCCGGCACCGGAAGCCGGTTCGGCACGGAAACTCCGAAACAATTCCTCACATTATTGGGCCAGCCGGTCATCCGCCATGCCGCCCGCGCGCTGATCGCGGCCGGCGCGGAGATCCAGCCGGTGGGCGAGGCCGCCTCAATCGATGCCGCGCTGGAGGGTTTGCCGCATTTGCCCACGGTGCCCGGTGGCGCGACCCGCCAGGACAGCGTGCGGGCCGGGTTGCTGGCGCTGCGGGCGCATGCGCCGGATGTGGTTCTGGTGCACGACGCCGCGCGGCCGGTCATCCCGCCCGGCACGGTCCCGGCTTTGCTCGCCGCGCTGCTCCAGCACCCGGGGGCGATTCCCGCGGCGCCGGTCGCCGATACGCTGAAACGGGCGAAAGACGGCGTCATTCTGGAAACCGTCCCGCGGGAGGGCCTGTTCCGCGCCCAGACCCCGCAGGCGTTCCGCTTCGAGTCGTTGTTCGCCGCGCACCACGCCGGCGTGACCGGCGCGACCGACGATGCATCGTTGCTCGAGGTTCTGGGCCAGACCGTGGCGATCGTTCCGGGTTCCGAGCGCAACATCAAACTCACCTACAGGGATGACCTGAACCGGCTGGAGGCCGCGATGTCGAACGATGGCGCCGCGTTGGCCCTGCTGCCGCATGTCGGCACCGGCTTCGATGTCCATGTCCTGGCCGACAACCGGCCGATGGTGCTGTGCGGCGTGAGCGTGCCGCATGACAAGGGGCTGGCCGGTCACTCGGACGCCGATGTCGGCATCCATGCGTTGTGCGACGCGATCTATGGCGCGCTGGCCGAGGGCGATATCGGCCGCCATTTTCCGCCCGGCGAGGCGAGCTGGAAGAACGCCGATAGCGCGCGTTTCCTGGCCCATGCCGCCGGCCGGATCGCGGCGCGCGGCGGGCGGTTGGTGAACGCCGATGTCACCCTGATCTGCGAGCGGCCGAAGATTGCTCCGCATGCCCAGGCGATGCGGGAGCGACTCGCGGGGATATTGGGGGTGGCGGTGGGGTGCGTTTCGGTCAAGGCGACGACGACGGAAAAGCTCGGGTTCACCGGGCGTGGCGAGGGCATCGCGGCACAGGCGGCGGCGGTGGTGTTGTTGCCGGGGTAGGCGGCAGGGCTCCGCCCTCGGACCCGCCAGGGGCTTTGCCCCTGGACCCCAGCAAAGGGCGAGGCCCTTTGCGATCTGTCCATTGGGTTCGTGTTTGAGGAGGGCCAACCCGGACCTCGAGAGGTCTCGGTTGGCCCTCCTCAAACACGAACCCAAAATGAATGGTTCCAAGGGCCACTGCCCTTGGCGGAGGTCCAGGAGGCAGCGCCTCCTGGTGGGGTCCGGGGCGGAAGCCCCGGCGCCCATCCAGGCCCCCGGCGCACTTGCGGCACCTGGGATCGGGTGTTAGTCCCGCCCCATGCGACAAGGGGTTGACTAATGGCGTCCACGTTCGAAACCGTTGCCGACATCATCGCCGACACGTGCGACATCGAGCGCGACAAGATCACGCCGGAGAGCCACGCCATCAACGATCTGGGCATCGACAGCCTGGACTTCCTGGACATCGCCTTCGCCATCGACAAGGCCTTCGGCATCAAGATGCCGCTGGAGCAGTGGACCCAGGAAGTCAACGACGGCAAGGTCTCGACCGAGGAGTATTTCGTTCTTGGCAACCTGTGCAAACACATCGACATGCTGGCGGCGGCGAAGCCGGCCTGAGGCCCCGCCGGCAGATCGGGTGAGGCGATGATCCTCGAATATTTCCAGATGGTCGACCGGATCGTCGCGCTCGATCCGGACGCCGGCACGATCCGAACCCTCTGCCAGGTCCCGGCGCAAAGCCCGGTGTTCATTGGCCATTTCCCCGGTTTCCCCCGCCTGCCCGGCGCGCTGATGATCGAGACCATGGCGCAAACCGGCGGCTGGCTGGTGCTGGCCCGGTTGAAGTTCACCCGGATGCCGTTTCTGACCAGGGTCGAAAGCGCGAAGTTACGCCGCTTCGTCGAACCGGGCGAAACCCTCGACGGCGCGGCGACCCTGACCCATGACGGCTCCGGCTTCGCGGTGATCGAGGCGGTGATCTCCACCAACGGGCAGAAGGTCGCGTCGGCGGAAATCCGTTACGTCGTCGGGCCGTTCCCGAACGACACCATCCGCGGCGCGATGCTCCTCAAGGCGCGCGAGATCGGCTTCCCCGAGGAATGCCAGCATGCCGAATAATGCCCGCCGCGGCATGGCCCGGCCGGAACGAGCCGGCCGCCGCGACCGGCCTCGGGCGCGGATCGCTCGCTCCGGCCCGGCCATGACGGGAACGAGCCGGTCGTTCGGGAGATTGACATGATCCCCATGACACCTGACCGCGATGCCCTGATCACCGGCATCGGCCTGATCTCCTGTCTGGGCGAAGGCGAGGCCGCCCATCTCGCCGCGCTCGACGCCTTCGCGCCGGTGGTCGACGAAAGCAGTTTCGCGCCCTACCCGGTGCATCCCATGACCGCCCTGGCGCTGGATACGCAGATCCCCAAACGCGGCGATCAGCGGCAGATGGAGGCGTGGCAGCGGATTGGCGTTTATGCCGCCGGCCTCGCGCTCGACTCGGCGAAGGCCAAGGGCGACACGGCCCTGCTCGAACGCATGGACATGATCGTCGCCGCCGGCGGCGGGGAGCGGGATTACGCCGTCGACGCGGCGATCCTGGCGGCCCTGCCGAAGGCCGCGGACCCCGATCTTTACCTGAACGAGCATTTAATGGCCGACATCCGCCCGACGCTGTTCCTCGCGCAACTGTCGAACCTGCTGGCGGGCAATATTTCGATCGTGCACGGCGTGATCGGCTCGTCGCGCACCTTCATGGGCGAGGAAGCCTCCGGCGCCGACGCGCTGCACATCGCCTGCGCCCGGATCGAGGCCGGGCAGAGCGAGATCTGCCTCGTCGGCGGCTCGTTCAACGCGCAACGGCCCGACGCGATCCTGCACGACGCGATGGGACATGCGCTGTGGCGCGGCCGCTTCGCCCCGGTCTGGTCCCGCCTCCCCGCCGGCGGCACCATCCTGGGCTCGGTCGGTTGCTTCCTGGTGGTCGAGAGCCGGGCCCATGCGCGGACCCGCGCGGTCGCGCCGAAGGCCCGTATCGCCGGCATCCGGACCGGGCGCTGCGGCCGCGCCCCGGGCGAGGCCGCCGCGAACGCTGCACGCCAGGTCGCCGCCCTCGGTGGCGCGGCCGCCGCCAGCGCCGTGCTTTCCGGCGCCTGCGGTACGGCGGGCCCGACGGCGGAGGAGCGGTCATTCCTGGACGGGCTTGGCCTGCCGGTGCGCGCTGTCGCGACCGCGCTCGGCAACTCCGTGGAGGCGTCCTTCCCCGCCGCGGTCGCGCTGGCGGCGATCAGCGTCGCGCGGGGCAAATTGTTCCCGCCGCTCGAAGCCGCCGAGGCGGCGTGCGCGGGACCGCCATCCGGCGTGTTCGTGACATCCTGGGGCATCTGGCGCGGCGAGGCCACCGCTCTCGTCGTCCCGGCGGAGGAGAGCGGCCGTGGCTGATACCGATCATCTGGGCCGCCCCATCGTCGCCGTCACCGGCACCGGGATCATCACCTCGCTGGGTCAGGGGCAGACGGAAAACTGGCGCGCGCTGACCAGCGGCGTGTCCGGCATCCACCGGATCACGCGGTTTCCGATCGGCGGCCTGCGCACCATGATCGCCGGCACCGTGGATTTCATTCCTGTCGCGGAACCCTCCGCCCCGGCTTACGCGCAACGCCTCGCCGAACTGGTGGTCGAGGAGGCATTGGGCGAATCCCGGATCGGCCGTCCAGGCGACTTCCCCGGACCGCTGTTCATGGCGCTGCCGCCGGTGGAGATGGAGTGGCCGCAACGCCGCGCCCTCGCCGCCGCGGCGGCGGTGAACGATGGTCTCAGCTATGCCGACCTTATCCGGGCCGCCGACGGCGGGCATTTCGAACCGTGGTTCGAGCGGTTCCTGTTCGGCTCGGTCTGCGAGGGCCTGGCCAGCCGGTTCGGCACCAAGGGGTCGCCGATCGCCACCTCGACCGCCTGCGCCTCGGGCGGTACCGCCATTCAACTGGGCGTCGAGGCGATCCGCCGCGGCGCGTGCGAGGCGGCGCTGGTCGTCGGCACCGATGCCTCGGTCAACCCCGAGAGCCTGATCCGGTTCAGCCTGCTGTCGGCGTTGTCGACCAGGAACGATCCGCCGTCCGCCGCCGCGCGGCCGTTCAGCAAGGACCGTGACGGGTTCGTGATGGCCGAGGGCGCCGGCGCGCTGGTGCTGGAAAGCCTGGCGCACGCCCGGGCGCGGGGCGCGGTGATCCTGGGTGTCGTCGAAGGCTGCGGCGAGGCGGCGGACGGGTTCCATCGCACAAGGTCCTCGCCCGACGGCAAGCCGATCATCGCTTGCATGACGCGGGCGCTGGCGGACGCGGGCCTGCGCCCGGACGCGGTCGGTCCAGGCGGGATCGGCTATGTCAACGCGCATGGCACCGGCACGCCGGAGAACGACAAGATGGAGTGGGTCGGGATCGCCGCCGTGTTCGGGGAGCGCGCGCTCGCGTTGCCGATCTCATCCAACAAGTCGATGATCGGCCACACGCTGACCGCCGCCGGCACGATCGAGGCGATCTTCACGCTGTACACGATGCGCTTCGGTTTGTTGCCGCCGACGATCAATTACGACATTCCCGATCCGGCGCTGCCGATCGATTGCGTGCCGAACACCGCGCGGCCGGCGAAGGTTTCGCATGCGATTTCCAACTCGTTCGGCTTTGGCGGTCAGAACGTCTGCGTTGTTTTGGGCGCGGAACCGTCTTGACGCGCGCGCTGGTCATCGGCGGCCGCCGCGGCATCGGCGCCGCCGTGGTGCGGGCGCTGTGCGCGCGCGGCTTTGACGTTACCTACACGTATCGCACGGAGCCGGGTGAGTTTCCCGGTCCGGTGGCGGCGGTGCGGCTGGACCTCGCCAATCGCGAGGAAGTCGAGAGTTTCGCGAAATCGCTGGAGGACGGGCCGGCGTGGGACGCTCTGGTGCAGGTCGGTGGCACGACCTATGACGCGCTGGCGGCGATGCTGGATCAGGACAAGGCCGAGCTGGCGATGCAGGTCAACTTCTTCTCGTTCACCCGCATCGCCCGTGCCGTGGTGCGGCCGATGCTGCGGGCGCGGAACGGACGGATCGTCGCGGTCGGCTCGGTGATCGGTCAGGTCGCGAGCCAGGGCAACACGGCGTACGGCGCCACCAAGGCGGCGTTGCTGGCCTATGTGAAGGGCCTCGCGATCGAGAGCGCGAAACGCGGCGTGACGGTGAACTACGTGGCACCGGGTTTTGTCGATACCGAAATGATGGCGCCGTTCGCGGCGTATCGCGCGGCGACCGAGAGCCGGGTGCCGGCCGGACGGTATGCGAAGCCCGAGGAGATCGCGGCGGTTGTCGCGTTCCTGGTGTCGCCGGAGGCGAGTTACGTGAACGGGGCGTATCTTCCGGTGGACGGCGGGCTGACCGCCTCGGCGGGCATTCCGCGCTGACTTGCGTTTGACGGGATCGCGGGCGTGGCGGCGATTTCCAGGGTGGAACGGCCCACGGTCACCTTTACCGTCAGTTATATCGCAGTTTGAATGTCATCCACCGTCCGTTCACGACCCAAAGCCGACCTTCGCCTTCGCGACCCTAAGGGCCTGGACTGGCCGATGAACGAACCCGCCGCGCGTGAAATGGTGCTTGCGGTGACGGTGTCGCACGACTTCGGATGCATCGCTTGGATTGAGCGGGTGGACGGCCCGTTTCGAACCTGCCGCGATGCTGGAAATCGACCCCCCCTTGGTCGCGTATGCCGCGGGCTGGTATCCCAGCGAACAGAGCAGCCCGACCACGCGGCGCCACTCACCGCGCGGACGACTGTGCCGGTGCCAGCGGCAGCCCGCCGATCAGCCAGATGACCGCCATCTACCGGGAGCGATCTGGGGCGCGGACCTCAGCCGCCTGCTTCGAGGCGCCGGAGCCGATCCGCCAGAGGGTGCGGCGGCACATCAGGCGTGGCGTCAGCGGCGCCCCGGTCTCGCGTGAACCGATCCGCGCCCTCTGACACCTGAAAATGCTCACGATACTGCCGCGGCGGCACCCCGATGCGCGACACGAACGTCCGCCGCAACGCGGCCACCGACCCAAAGCCGCATTTCCGCGCCAGCTCCTTCAGCGACAGTCCGGTCTCGGTGAGCAACTGGCAGGCCTTTTCCAGGCGCGCCCAGGTAACGTATTCGCCGGGCGCCCTGCCGGTATCCTGACGAAACTTGCGAACGAAGTCGCGCTCGCTCATCGCGGCGATCTTGCACAACGTGGCGACACGCAGATCGGCTTCGAGGTTTTCCTGACACCACAGCTGGACCTGCCGAACGGCCGGCACCGTCGAAAATTGCGCCCGCAGCTGCGGCGAAAACTGCGCCTGCCCGCCGGATCGCTTAACCCATGTTTAGCACCCACCGAAATAAACCCCTTATTATCAGCCACTTGCACCGTCTCCGCGGCTCGTGTGGCACTACAATCGCGTCATATCGGGTTCAGACCGTGAGTCTCTGAACC
>Ga0181536_10002850_pt1 | contig 19162 bp, 23 predicted proteins | sample PEATcosm2014_Bin_41_FD_121105 | JGI IMG/M metagenome (GOLD analysis project Ga0181536, IMG submission 121105) | Peatland microbial communities from MTU Mesocosm Facility, Houghton, MI, USA - PEATcosm2014_Bin17_60_metaG | ecosystem: Environmental > Terrestrial > Soil > Wetlands > Peat | place...
TCGTCGCGGCGCTCTTCCTCGTCTTCGGCGGCAACCTCACGGGGTGGAGCCTCCTGATCATCGTCATCGTGCTGGCGGTGTACCTCGGGTTGTTGCAGCTGATCGCCGCGTGGGCCCGCAGGATCTCCGAATCGGTCACGAGCTCGGACACAGTCAGCACGGCGTAGGCAGTTCGACCGGTTCCCGGAGTGGGCTGAGGCCCAGGTAGAAGGCAAATCGCGCCGAACGTCATGCGGGCACCCGCCCGCCGTGGCCGAGCGCGATCCACCCGGTACGGCCCGGTGCTGGTCGCCGCCATGTACCTGATGCCGTCGGTGGGGGACAAGGGGCCGATGCCCGGCGGATGCCTGACCCAGTGGCACGCCCACACCAACCTGTGCACCGGTGGCCCGTCGGGGACGATCTCGGGCTTCTCCACCGATGGCGTGTGCCCCTCCGGTGAGAACCCGTTGCTGACACCCGAGATGCTGCACGTCTGGCAGGTACCGGTCCCCGGCGGTCCGCTCACCATGGACCCGACGGACCAGCAGGTGGTCGAAGCGGCCATCATGGCGCAGCAGTCCGGCCAGGCACCCATCACTCCGGCGGCGCAGGTCCCCGCCGTCTCCGGCGCCTTCGGCACGTAGAAGCGAATTGCGGGTGGATGTGACCTTCTTCCCTAGTTCGGGCCCGCACCGGGCCCCACACTGGGGGCAACGGAAGTAGGCACGCCGCGAGGCGGGCTCCGGTCGGCGCTGGCCGGCGCAGTTCACGGACTGGGGGATGTTCGAGATGGCAATGATCACGGTGATCGTCGGGTCGGTGGGACTCTTGGTGGCCGGCTCCGTGGCCTGGTACACGATCTGGCGCCACCGGGTGGCGGCGTCCTTCGAGCGGGTGCCGGTCCGGACCGGGCGCTCCGTCCGAGTCGAGCGCGAGGGCGACGCCCGCGACGGCATGGAGTAGAGGCTGAACCCTCCTCGACACCCGGTTCTTATCCGGCACTTATCTGCGACCCGTAGCCTCTCTGTCATGCGCATGCGGTGGCGATTCGGTCTGGTGGCGATCATCGCCGCCGCGGTCGTCGGTGGCTTCATGCCGCATGGTGTGCTGCCGACTGCCGAGAGCACCGCGGCGCAAATGGTGCAGATCGCCGAGACCCCGGTCCCGACGCCCGTGCCGTGCCTGGACGCCACCTGCGGCAAGGGCAGCCCCGCACCGGCGGCACCGGCAGCGGCCGTCGCGCTCGCGGGCGTGCTGGCCGGGATCGCAGTCGCCGCTGCCGTCGTCGTGACCATCCGGCGCCGGCGCCCGCGGGCCGTCCTGCTGCCCGCGGGCGCACGCGACCCGCTCTTCCACCCACCCCGGTTCTCCTAGCTCGTCGCCGCGCCGACCCGCCCTGGCCCGTTCGAGCGGGTGCGGTCGTGCCGGCTCCATCAGCCAGGGAGGCCTCAGACGGCCTCCGCATCGAGCACCCGAGCGCGTGCACATCCCGCCTCGGTCACACACACCAAGGAGAACGAAATGTCGAAGTCGACCACCGGGTCGCGTCAGGCGCGGCCCACCACCAAGAACCCATCCACGAAGCGCCCCGCGAGAACCGGATCCCCGAATGCCGCCACCTTCCGATCCCGGCACCGCCGCCTGAGCGCCCTGGTCCCGGTCGCCCTGGTCGTGGCGGCCATCGCCACCATGGTGGTGATCAAGGCGGCCGCGGGGCCGTCATCGGCGACTGCGTCGCACCTGGCGGCCGGGAGCGCCGCGTCCGCGCCCGCGAGCACCGGCACCTCGGCGCTGCCGCAGAGCATCGTGGCGTCCCTGTCGGTGTCCCCGACGACGCTCGACTCGGTCGGCAGTCCCGGATCCGTGGTACCGCCCAGCAGCGTCGGCGGCAGCGGCGCGATCCTGCGGGCGGCGGGCGGGAAGCCCGAGGTCACGTACGTCGGCGCCGAGTACTGCCCGTACTGCGCCGCGGAGCGCTGGGCGCTGGCCGTGGCGCTCTCGCGCTTCGGCACGTTCGCGAACCTGTCGGGGACGCACTCATCGAGCGCCGACGTCTACCCGAACACGCAGACCCTCTCGTTCTACGGGTCGAGCTACTCGAGCACCTACCTCGACTTCCAGGCGGTCGAGGAGGCCACCAACCAGGTGGTCGGCGACACGTACCAGAGCCTTCAGGCGCCGACGGCCGCCGAGAGCTCGCTCCTTGCGAAGTACGACGCCCAGGGGAGCATCCCGTTCCTCGACATCGGCAACAAGTATGTGATCACGGGCGCCAGCTATTCGCCGCAGGTGCTCCAGGGCCTGTCGCGGGCGCAGATCGCAGCACAGCTGGGGAACGCCGCCAGCCCGGTGGCCCAGGCCATCGACGGGACCGCCAACAACATCACCGCTGCCATCTGCCGTGTCACGGGAAACCAGCCGAGCGCGGTGTGCACCTCGCCCGCCATCGCGGCGATCGCCAAGAACCTGGGTTCGTGACGATGGCGATCACATCCCCGCCGACCGGAGGACCTTTGCCCCTATTGGTCGCCCGCGCCGCTCTGCACAATGGATCGGGTGGTGGCCTGCGCACCGAGTTCGGACGCAGGTCCGGTGTGAGGGAGAGGTTGATGCGCAAGCGGGACCAGCAGTCGGGCAGCAGCATCCTGGCCACGGAGTGCGGGGCGTTTCTCGACGGCACCCTGGCCGAGTACTGGGACGAGCGGGGCGTGGTCGTGCCGGTCTGGGTCTGGACCAACCTGCTGGCGCACGGCAGCGAGGAGCTCATCGCGGAGAGCGTCGCCGGCCCCTCCCGCCCCCGCCGGGCGGCCCGCAGCTGGAGGATCGCCCGCTCCTACCTGGCCTATCAGATGCTCGATGTCACGGACGCCCGGTGCCCGCTCTCCGACCTGCAGCGGAACGTCCTGGTCCCGCTCGAGCTGGACATGGCGGCCCGGCCCGAGGTCAGCCGCTGGGGTCCGGCACGGTGGGTGGAGACGGTGAGCAGGGCGATTCGCAACCAGCATTCCTCCCTGGAGCAGTAGCGGCGGGCGGGCCGCCGGACGTCTCGTCGGAGGCGGGGCACGAACGGCGTCTCCCGATCACGCGTCGCGGTCCACCCAGCGCTGTACCGCCCGCGCCAACGCGGGGAGGGGAAGGATTCCGGCTCGGAGCACGAGATCGTGGAACTCCCTGAGGTCGAATCGGGCACCGAAGTCGGCGGCCGCCCTCGAACGGAGCCGGACGATCTCACGCCGGCCCACCATGTAGGCGAGCGCCTGGCCGGGGTAGGAGATGTACCGGTCGACCTCGGACTCGACCTCAATGCGGGGCAACGGTGTGTGCTCGGACATCCAGTCGACGGCCTGCTGGCGCGACCAACCCATGGCGTGCAGGCCGGTGTCGACGACCAGGCGGCTCGCTCGCCACGAATCGGCGACGAAGAGTCCCATCCGGGCGAGGTCGTCGCTGTAGAGGCCCATCTCCTCGGCGAGCCGTTCGCTGTAGAGACCCCACCCCTCGGCGCACGCGGTGTCGTGGAGCACGCGTCGGGCCGCGGGCAGGTCTTGGGACTCCATGGCGATGGTGAGCTGGAAGTGGTGTCCCGGCACGGCCTCGTGGAACGCGATGTCCTCGGCGGCGTAGCGGTGGCGCTCCTGCGGATCGGACGTGTTGAGGAAGTAGGTCCCCTTGCGTGAGCCGTCGAGCGCTCCCGGCATGTAGTAGGCGGCGGCCATCCCGGCCTCCTCCGATTCGGGCACGGCCTCGACCGTGCAGGGCTCGTCGGGCACGGTGGCGAACCACCTGGGGGCCTCGGCCTCCGCGGCGGCGACGGCACGCCGGGCATGTTCGAGCATCTCCTGGCGACTCCGGTAGCGCAGCGCAGGGTCGTTCGACAGGCGGTCGAAGATCTCCGCCATGTCGGTGGTGTCCCAGAGGCGCGAGCCGGTCGCGACGAACTCCTCGCGGACCTCGTCGACGACCTCCCGGCCCATGGCATGCAGCTCGTCGGGGGAGTAGGCCGTCGATGTGTGGAGCCGGGCGAGGGCCAGGTACATCGCGTCGCCACCGGGCAGGAAGCAGATGCCGGGGTGGGCATCGTCACGGGCCGACGGCAGCACGTCGGCGCGCAGCACATCCCTGTAGGTGGTCAACGCCGGGCGGGCGTGCTGCTGAAGTACGGTGGCGACCTCTTCACCGAAGTCCCCGACGGCGGCGTCGGTCCTGGCGAGGCCGCCCAGGGTGGGATCGTCGATGATGAGGTCCAATTGGACGATGGCGCCTTGCACGAGTCCGCTGACGGCCGTCCGGCCGGCTGCGGTGCCCTCCCGGTGCCGCCGGGCCGCGGTCGCCAACATGTCGGGCAGGGCGCGCAGGCGGGCGAGGTAGCCGCCTCGTCGCTCCTCGGTGTCGAGCGGCACCTTGGGCAGCATGGTCAACACGCCGCAGACGGGTGCGGCGAACGTGTCGCTGATGGTGAACTCGACCGCGGGCACGGCGGCGGCGTCGGCCATCTCCCGGGCGAGGCAGCGGACGAAGTCGAGGGTCTGGAGCCCGGTCTCGTCCAGGCCTTCGTCCGACATCTGCTCCGCCCGCACGGCGACGGACGTGAGCCTGCCGGCCTGCTCCGTCTCGGCGGCTGCGCCGAAGTCGGGAAGGAGATCGTCGTAGCCGGGAATCCCGTAGAGCGATCCGGACAGCGGGTCAGCGTCGAGGACCGTCGTGAGCAACTCGGCGGCAAGGTCGTCTGCGGACATCGCCGGAGGCTACCGCGGGCGGGGCCCGCAGGTGCCTGGTCCGCACCATGCCCTCGTACGTCGCACCACCGCCGGTCACGCCGCCATCGGGAGCGCGGGCTCCTCGTCGTCGTGCTGCTCGGTCGCGGTGTCGACGGTCACCGTGGCCGTGTGGCGGTGATGCTTGCGGGACAGCGCGAGCAGGGGAACGACGGCGACCGCGACGGCTGCGATCATGAGTGGGACGCTGATGACGAAGAGTGCCATGTCAAATGTGAACGGGATGGTCGGGGATCCCGTTCTCTCCTTTCGGCTCCCATGGTGCGCCATCGGGGTCACAACGCGGTCAGCACTTCCTGGGTGGTCTCTGTGAGTACCGCCCCTGGGCACAACGTCGTGCCCATGACGTGCCCAGGCGACCGGCGCTCGAACAACCCGGACGTCACACTGCGGCTGCTCGGCCGTGTGCGGCACACGGGAACACGCGCGATCCCGCAGCGACGCGTGGTCAGGGCGCGAGTCTCAACGCCATCAGCTGCGCGGGGGAGCCGACCGGCACGCAGATTGCGTTGCCGACGACGGACATCCAGCCGTTCAGCCACTCATGCGGCGGTGAGAGGTCGCGAGTCGGCGGGTGGTCACGCCCGGAATGTCGAAGGCGGCATCCCTCGGATCGACCGGCCGAAGCTGTGTCGGCCACAGCGTTCGATCTGAAATGTCCCTACCATGGGTGCCGTGCCACCCGAGTTGATGCCAGCAGCCGTCTACGTCGGCGACGGCAGGATCGAGGTCGACGAGGTCCCCTGCCCGGAGCCGGGACCCGGAGAGGTGCTCGTCGAGATCGCCGAGTGCGGCATCTGCGGGTCCGACCTGCACATGGTGTTGGAGCGCTACGCCAAGCCGGGTGCCATTCTCGGCCACGAGTGGTCGGGCGTCGTGGCGTCCGCACCGAGCGGTTCCGGCTGGTCGCCCGGTGATCGGGTCGTGGACAATCCGTCCCCGGGGTGCGGCGTGTGCCGACCGTGTCGGCGGGGCCGCCCCTCGGTCTGCCTCAACCGTGCCCCGGCGAACTACCTCGGGTTTCGGGGTGCCTTCTGCCGGTACAAGACGGTGGCGGCGGACAGCCTCATCCGGATTCCCGATTCCCTGCCGACGAGGGTGGCGGCCCTGACCGAACCGACGGCCATCACCCTGCACGCGGTGCAGGTGGCCGGCGTCGGACCTGACGATCGCGTTCTCGTGACCGGGGCCGGACCGGTGGGGCTGCTCATTGCGGCGGTGCTGCGCGCGCAGGGGATCTCCGACATCACCGTGAGCGAGCCCTCAGCGGTCCGGCGCCAGCGCGCACTCGACGTCGGAGCCACCCGGGTGGTGATGCCGGACGCGCTGAAGGAGCCCGCGATGACCCTGCGGGTGGCGGAACCCTACGCAGTGGTCTTCGAATGCTCGGGACGGGCCGAAGCCATAGAGGCCGCGTTCGGCCAGCTTGACAACGCGGGCACGCTGGTGATCGTCGGTACCGGGTTCGAACCGCCTCGGATCAACCAGAACCGCGTGATCATCTTCGAACTCGAGATCGTCGGGGCCTACAACTACAACGACGACGGCTTCCAGCCGGCGGTGGACCTGCTCGACAGCGGGACGCTGCCCGTCGAATCACTGATCGAACCCAACGACATCCCACTCAGCGAGGTGATGGTCTCCATGGAACGGCTCTCCCGGGGTGAGATCCCCGGCAAGGTGATGGTCCGACCGGGCCTGTCGTCATGAGCGGGACACCGTTTGCCCCCCGCATCAACCACGTGGCGATCAGCGTGGACGCCGGCGTCCTCAACGACGAGGGCCGCGCTGCGCTGCTCGACTTCTACTCCGAGATCTTCGGATGGACCGAGGGCGACAACAGCACGGAGAAGGGCAACCCCCTGATCCTCTACACCGGGTCGTTGGGCCAGTTCCTCTACTTGCTGCCCGCAAAAGACGAGTTCATGGTCACTCCGGACATGGACCACTTCGGGTTGGAGGTGTCCACCAAGGAAGAGTTGGTGGACATACTGGAACGGGTCAAGGTGTACCAGGGCAAGGACGACCGCGTCCGCCTCAGCGACATCGGGGCCATGGTCACCCGCTACCACGACAACGAGTACACGCTCACCAATGCCTACATCTGGTTCTTGATTCCGCTGTGGATCGAGCTGCAACACATCGAGCGACGATCCGGGGTCTGAGGAGCCACCCGGATCGCAGGTGGCGCGGCCCCTAGCCGGACGCCTCTGCCTTGGCGGCCACGATGTCTCCCAGGCGATTCCTGACCTCGCTCTCGCCCTGGTCGTCCGTGAACACGTAGCTGCGTTGGCGGCGGATGCCGTCGAGCACGCGCGCGGCGACCAGCTCGGCCGAGATCGTTCCGATGGGGTTCATGGCCGTCTTCACCATTCCCGGCATCACCACGCTCACGCCGATCGGCGCCCCGAGCGCCGCGAATTCGGCGCGCAGTACGTCGGAGATCCCGAGCACTCCGTGCTTGGCCACGGTGTAGGGGCCGAGCCGGTCCAAGGCCACGACAGCGGCCATCGACGCGGTGTTGACCACGTGGCCCTCCTGTCCCGACGCCAGGATGAGGGGGACGAAGGATCGGATGCCGTTGATGACGCCCCAGAGGTCGACGTCGATCACCCGGTGCCAGTCCTCGAGGCTGAGCTCCCAGGCGTACCCCGTCGAGACCACGCCGGCGTTGTTGACCGCCACGTTGAGCTGGCCGAACCGCTCGACGGTGGCTCGACCGAGCGCCTCCACGGCGTCGGGATCAGTGACATCGGCACGCACGGCGTGTACGTCAGCCCCCCGGTCGGCGAGCCTGGCGGCCTGCGACTGCAGGTTCACCTCGTCGACGTCGGCCATGACCACCTGCATGCCTTCGCCGACGAAGGCCTCGACGATGGCCAGGCCGATGCCGCTGGCGGCACCGGTCACGACGGCCGTGCGCCCCTCCAGCTGCTCCATGTCGCTGATGCTAGGTGCCCGCGGGCGACGTCGTCGGCCCGCCGTTGATCTGTACCTGGGCGCCGAATGGCCGTGAGCCGTCCAAGACGACGTCGGCATAGCCCTTCGGGTTGTCCCGGCGCATGTAGTGCTCTTCGTCGGCGTAGTACCGCTCCCAGAGCTCCGCGATCTCGTCACGAGTGCCCTGGGAGGCATCGCGCTCGATCCCTCGTCGCAGGCAGAGATCACGGGCCGCCGCGATGAACACACCTACGGTCATGTAGGCACGGAACTCTTCACGAAGGGCACTCACCCCTTCCACGATCATCACGGGCGTGACCGGTTGACCGACCACCGGCTGGGGGTCGTGGTCGGGCCACCACCGCGAGCGTGGATACGAGAGCGTCAGCGCCCCGCCGGCGATGGGTTCGAGGACCCGCTCGAGCAGGAGGGGCCACCAGTCCTTGGGGTTGTCCCAGCTCGCGAAGTCGTCCGTGTGGACGATCTCCGCACCGAGATGACGAGCCAGTAATTCGGCGAACGTGGACTTGCCGGCGCCCCCGTGACCGTCCACCCCGACGAGCTTCGTGGTGCCCGCCGTCGGTTGCCGAGACTCGAGGAGCTCCAGGATCGGTGTCGGACGCTGTCTCACCACGCCGTGCAATCGTCCCATGCTCGGGCGCATCACCCCACTGCGGGAGTCAGCCCCTTCTGGCAGACGATCTGGGCCGTGTTGCCGGCGCTGCTGCCCGCCAAGGTGGTGACCTGGCTGAACTCCTCGGCGGTGGCACCCGCTGCCACCGCCAGCTGAACGGGGCCGTAGTCGCCGAGCTGAGTCGAGCCTTGCAGCACGAGGACCTCGCAGGTGGCGAGCTGTGCCTGACCTGTCTTGTTCGTCACGCTCCATGTCACCTCGTCCCCGAGTTGGCTCGACGGGACGACCGAAACGACCTTCGTGCTCACAGCGGGTCCGGAGGTCGGACCAGCCGATGTGCTCGTTCCGCTTTGCGAGCTCCTCGAGCAGCCCGCGCACGCACACACCGCCGCGAGGACGAGGAACACCCTCGAGATCCGCACGAGTCGGGACGGTAGCAGTCGGGGGACGGTCGCCGAAATGCGATCGGGCTCACCAGCTGCTGTCGATGCCCTCCTCGGCCGCATCCGTCTCCGCTCGGGGATCGAACACCTGGCTCTCGGCGTCGTCGGCACGCTTGAGATCGTCGGCGCCGCCCACAGGAGCCACCACAATCCGCTCCATTTCCACCGTGATCGGCTTGTCCGGAGGCGGATCCTGCGATTCGATTCCTGCATCCCGAACGAGAGCAATAGGAGTCCCACCCGAGATCCAACGGGCTTCGTGCTGCCCGTAGGGGTCTTTGTACCAGCCTTCTTCGTTCACGAGGTCTTCTTTCCGGCGAACACTGCGTGCGTATCTCGCTCAGACTAACTGGCCATGGGCAGCAACACGGAGGAGGTCGATCAACTTGTAGACCTTCCGCCGTGCGCGTGCGGTATCCATGGCCTGCTGTGAAAATTTGTGGAGGCGATGGGACTTGAACCCACGAACCTCTTGACTGCCAGGCCCCTGGACATAGTGAGGTCCTGTGTGGTCTCGGGGGATTCTGGCAGGTCGTGTTGGTCGGCTGGACCCTCAATGTGAGGTCTGGTCAGGTCGGGTGAGGTCTCGCGATGTGGAGTTGCGTTGACAAATCCGTTGACAAGGTAATCCGATGGCGTGCAGAGCCTGACTTGGACACACGACCCTTAGAAGTCCCGTGTTCCCGATCGTCGGGTTGGTCGCTTGGGATCCGATGACGACGACTGAGGGCCTCTCAGACCGCCTGAAGGCGCAATCAAGCCCTTGGGTCACTTCGTGTCTGGCGCGGTCTCTTGGGCCACTCTTCAGCGTCCCGCTGACCGTCATGACCGTGCCGCAAGATGCTCACCGCCACGCCTTAACCGGATTTGGCTGACCGGCCTTCACGGATGGAAGCCCAGGACAGCAGGTGCGCCGCCCGGGGATGATCTCTCCCGCGATGTTGGAGGGCCGCCGGAGGATCTACGCCACGCGCGCGCTCTCGAGTATGTGCGGCTCCGAGGGGATGCCGTGCTGTCGCCAGGCATGCCGCTGTACAGCGTCGACCAGTCCTGTGTCGCTCGAGGCCCTCATGCTGGCCGAACAGACCGGGCATTTCACCGACAACTCGTGAGGGGCAGCCCCAGGCGGGACGGCCCCGACGCCATCCGCCACGGCCGGACCACCATGGGCACGGTCCCGGCGGTTGTGGTGAATCGAGCCCGCCAGTACGGGCGTCACGGCGATGACGACGCCGAGCGCCATGAGGGGTATGCATACAACGATCCACATGGTGGCCTCCCTAAACGGTCCAGGGCTCACCCCCCGGTGACCGTGTCTGCCGCCGAAGACCAGGACCTAATAGGTACGTTATTGACCGCGTTGCCCGTAAACCACGGTTCGAAGCGTTGATTTCCAGTCAACGCCCCCCTTCTCAAGACGAGAGGGATTCACCTAGCATTGAACAGATGTCTAGGTGGTGGCTGATATGCGCCGTCGTGGCGGGCGTCGGCCTCGTTCTCACCGTGCTGGTGATTATCGACCCGGCGCTCAGCTTCGCCTTCAACGCGCCGGAACTTCGGGCGGTTCTCGAGACGGCGGTCACCATCGTCGGCGGGCTGGTCGCGTTCCTCGCCTTCGGCCGATACCGGGCTAAACGTCAGGGCGGCGATCTGGCTATTGCGCTGGCTCTGGCCATTCTGGCCCTCGATTACCCATTGTTGAAGGCCCTTCCGGCGCTGCTCGACAACGACCTCGAGGACATGAGCGCGTGGCTTTACCTCATGGCGCACGCCTGCTCCGCTGGCCTCCTGTGCTGGGCGAGCGGGCAGCGGTACGAAGCGACGGAGTCGGGTGTGGCCATGGGCGACCGTGAGCCAGGTTGGCGGAGTAATCCGACTCCCATCTATTCGGCCGTGGCGGCTGGCCTCACCACCTTCGTCCTCCTCTGCTTCCTCGGTTTCGATCCCGACGCGACCAAGACCTCCCCAGCGGTGACGACCGCATCTCAGCTCTTTGTCAGCCCGGGCGTGTCCGCCGTCCGCTTGCTCTGTTTCGCGCTTTTCATCGTCGCTGCGGTCCGTTTCTCCATTCGGGCCCGAGCGGGTGCCGACGCTCTGATGGGATGGCTCAGCGTCGGGTGTGTGTTATTGGCGATCGGTGACCTCGAATACGGTCTCTTCCCGCCGCTCACACACAGCGAGATCCACCTGGGTGATGCCTTTCGTCTGGCCGCCGTTCTCGTGTTCGCCGTGGGCGCAACGGCCGAAATCCGTTGGTACTGGTACGAGAACCGCGAACTGGCCAAACTCGCCGAACGCAAGGCCGTCGCGATCGACCTGCACGACGGGATCGCTCAGGAGCTCGCTTTTCTTTCCAGTCTCGTCCATACCAACGTCGGGCCGACCGTGACGGATCAGTGGCTCCGCCAGCTCCGTGCCGCCGCGGACCGGGCGCTGGCAGAGTCCAGGCGAGCGATCTCTGCCCTCGCGGCCAATCACCCGATCGTCCTGAGGGGTGATCTCGACGACACCTTGAAGGAGATCACGTCAAAACAGTCCGTTCCTGTCGAGCTGGACATCCAGTCGTCGCGCCTCGAGGGAGCAGACCGTGAGGTCGTCATCCGGATCGTGCGCGAAGCGGTCCTCAATGCGGTACGCCACGGGAGGCCGAACCACATCCGGGTGAGCCTCTGCGACGATCGTTGGCCAACCCTCAAGGTGATGGATGACGGGTCTGGCTTTGACCCGTCAAACGTCAAGCATGGTGGGTTCGGCCTCGTGTCCATGCAAGAGCGTGCGAAATCGATCGGCGCGCATCTGAACGTGGAATCCGCTCCTGGCCGCGGCACCACTGTGGAGGTGTCCTGGGCTCCCCTAAGTGACGTGGCGAAATGACAGAGCTGGCGGAGCACCCGCGTATCGTCATCGCGGACGACCATCCCCCGACCCGAGCCGCCGTAAGGGGGGCACTCGCGGAGGGGGGCTTTCTCGTGACCGGCGAGGCTTCCGATGCGGCTGGTGCCGTTTCAATGGTGCAGGCGACGGCTCCGGACGTCGCGTTGCTCGACGTCCGGATGCCGGGCGGCGGCATCTCGGCGGCGGCAGCCATCGCTTCGCAGTCGCCACAGACGAGGGTCGTGATGTTCACCGTGTCCGAGGACGACGAGGATCTGTTCGCCGCACTCCGCGTCGGCGCGCTCGGCTATGTGCTGAAGGGAGGGAACCTGGCAGAACTGCCCGGCCAGCTGAGGACGGCGGTCTTGGGCGAGCCCGTCCTCCACGGTGCCACCCTTGCTCGAGTCCTAGTGGAATTCCGGGCGAGTGAGCGATCGCGCCTCTTCAACGAGTCGGAGCGAGTCCGACTAAGCGCACGCGAACGGGAGGTGCTGTCCTTGCTCGAGCGCGGTGCCACAACTGCCGAGATTGCCGAGAGCCTCTATATCGCCAAGGTCACCGTGCGCAGCCACATAGCGGCCATCTGCAGGAAGCTCCGTCTGCCGGATCGCGACGCTGCTCTGCAGGAGTTCCGGTTGGGTGACACCGCCCGTGACCACGGCTGGGGGTGTCATGCTTGATTCACATGCAACGCCTGGGGCCACGAACTCCCCATTCGACGATCCCGCGCCTTGGACTATGCCACCGGGCGGGATGACATGAGTCCAGCATGTACACGATGATGTCCAGCACGACATGATGATTGCGTGGTGGTGGTCGTGGTCTGGTTGTGGTGTGGTGAGTGGTGTTGGTGGAGGCGATGGGACTTGAACCCACGAACCTCTTGACTGCCAGGCACTTCTGACACAATTTCTGGCCGAATCGGCTCGCTGCGAACACGTTCATATGTGCAGGTCAGAGGGAGTGTCAGGCTGACCGCCGACGACCGACCATGTCCGTTGTTTTTCGGTACCGCGCGGGGAAATCGCGGGGACAAATAAGGCGAGGAGATAGGGCTGTCAAGGGACGCCGTAGGCGAGCGAGGAACGGAGCGAAGCGGAGTCCCGGAGCGGCCCTTGACGGGCCGGTCGCTCCTGATTCCAAGATGGCATGAGCCGGCCCGTGGGGCCGGCCTGGATGCTCTCTGGGTCGCTCCGAACCCGGCGTTACCGGGGCATTTAGCGGTCGATGACATCATTGGCGCATGACACTGAGCAAGGTCGAACTTGACGTCCGCCCCCTCGGACCCACCATCGGCGCTGAGATACGAGGCGTTGACTGCTCGGCCGACCTCGGCGACGAGACCATCTCCGCTATCCGGGCGATCTGGCTCGAGCGCCTGGTTGTGTTCTTTCCTGAACAGGAGCTTGATGACGACTCTCAGATTGCGTTCGCTAAGCGGTTCGGCAATCTGACCGAGAGCCACCCGGTCGAGCCCAACGTGGTTGAGCGCAAGGAGATCCACTCCATCCAGAGCGGCAAAGATCGAACTGACTTCTGGCACACCGACATCACGTTCATGAATCGGCCAGCCATGGCGTCAATGCTGAGAGCCGTGGTCGTGCCTCCGGTCGGTGGAGACACCATGTGGGCCGACACCCGAGTGGCCTACGAAACTCTCGCCGAGCCACTCCAGCGACTCTGCGATGGACTCTCAGCCTTCCATTTCGAGCCGCACTACGCGCAGGCCGTCGCAGAGGGGCACGGCAACGTGTGGGAGGGCAAGAAGCTCACCCGACTTCTGCCGGCGCTCCACCCTGTGGTGAGAGTCCACCCGGAGACAGGTCGCAGGAATCTCTTCGTCAATCCCAAGTTTACGGTGCGCATCAAAGACCTCCCCGAAGGACAGAGCGCGGGGCTGCTTCGATTGCTTTATGACCATATGACAGACCCGACCTTCGTCGTGCGCTACCACTGGAGCCCGGGCACGCTTGGCTTTTGGGACAACCGAGCCACCATGCACTTCGGTATCTTCGACTACGAAGGGGAGCAGCGCGTGATGCATCGGGTCACCCTGAGCGGCGATCGGCCGATTGGCTCAGCCCGGGCGAGCGCTGCGTCTTCGGAATCAACCTCAATGGTGTAAGCGCTGGCGAACGTCGAATCCTCGACCGTCACGACCGCATTGCACTGTTGGCTACCGATTGCGTCTTGCTTGGCTCCGAGGGCTATCCCTCGTGCCGAACTGCCCCACCGTTCCGGCAGCGAACGAGGGCAGGCTCGCGGCGCTCGGACGTTCACTGCTGGAACCGTGCCGCGTGGCAGTTCCGATCTGCTTCAGCGCAAATCACACTCCCTCAGGAGAGCGACTCCTGACTGACGGCGCACCACCCAGTACCAAGTCATCTGCAATCTCGACGGCTTCACCGCGGGCGGCTGAGCGATACGCAGCTTCCACCAGGGCGTGTGCCCGAAATGCTTCAGCAAAGTCAGGACGGGCAGCCTGTCCAAACCGGATGCTGCGCACCCAGGCCCGGTCCGCCACATACTGGTAAAAGTAGAGGTCATCACGCGTTATGCCGAGCGAGGTGAGGTACTTCTTACGGATAAGCGCGACATCGAATCGCTTCGGCTCGTCGTCGGGACGCTGAACCAGCATTGTGTCCTCCTTCGCTCCGATCAAGAAATTGCTCGTGATCTCGACCACGCCATGCTCGAAGAAGACCTCGAGGCGCCGTTCTTCACGACCTCGCATCCCGTTGAAGATTGTGAGCAGATTCCCCACAATGCCGTTGGCATGTTCGATCGTCAATGCACCTACGTCCTCGACCTCGTAACCAAACACGTGGCGAGTGGCTGCATACACACGAGCCGTCGGACCGAACAGCCACGAAATGATGTCGGCACTGTGAATTGAGTGTTCGAGTAGAGCTCCACCGCCGGCCTGGGAGGCGTCTGAGCGCCATGAGCTGTGGCCCGGCACGACCTGGCCGGTCGGCCAGAACTGATCGTCTCGTAGGGTGTATCCCATTGGTCGACCCAGGTCACCGCCTTCGATGATCGAGCTCAGCGAGTTGTAGAGCGGATGAAACCGGCTATGAAAACCGACCTGGGCAATGAGGCCGGAGTCGAGAACTTCTCGAGTGAGCTGGCGTACCAGGTCGAATCCGGTTGCTAACGGCTTTTCACAGAAAAGGGGTTTGCCCGCCTCGATTGTGGCCCGGATGAGCTCAGGGTGGGTCGTCGTCGGGGCAGTGATGAGGACGGCATCGATGCCAGGATCCATTGGAAGGTCACTTCCATCATCCACGAACCGCTCAAAGGCACACACCCCTTTCACCCGTTCCCGGCCTTCTTGAGAAGGGTCCGCCGCCGCGATGGGAGTGATCTCGCCTTCCTCGGCGAGTTTGCCCAGACCAAAGGCATGGACGAAGCCGATGATGCCGCAACCGATCATCGCCACACGCAGAGGCGCGTTCGTATCGTCAGGGACGGGAGACATCGAGTACCTCGCGTGGTCAAGAGCGGGAGAATCTGCAGAACATTCCTAGTCCCTCAGTTGACTCGTGCCAAAAGCCTTGCTGACGACCACCCCAGGCCCAGTCTGCCGGACTGTCCCACCGATCCGGCGTGCTGGGATACCCTGCCAAAAAAGCGTTGCGGTAGTCCTTAGCCACTTGCCCAAGGCCATATCGAGGAGGCGCGACGTGTCTCTATCCCTATTCGCCATCATCGTGGATTGCCAGGACCCGCGTCGACAAGCCGACTGGTGGGCGAACGTACTTTCCCTCCAGGTATCCGAGCGGAATACCGACGAGTTCCAGGTTGGCGATGGTCTCCCCGGCAGACCATCTCTGTACTTCATGAAGGTGCCTGAACCAAAGGTCGTGAAGAACAGGCTGCACCTTGACTTGCTTACCGAGGGACCGATGGAGTCTGAGGTCGCACGGTTAGTCGAGGCCGGGGCCCGAGTCGTCGAAGTTCGCGAGGACCCCGATTCACTCCAAAACCCAGACAGATGGACTGTGTTGACTGACCCGGAAGACAACGAGTTCTGCGTCACGAGCAAGCGGACGCTAACGGGTTGGTCTTGATAACCCACGATTCCGGCAATGAGATGGATCCCGTCTCCGGCGACGGGGACAGGCTGGTCTAGCCTGATTTCGTGGCCAAGGTTGGAGCAATCGACGATCCGGTATGGGCACTTCCGATGCCTCCTCCAGTCGAGAGGACGCTCACACCCATGCCTCGCGCCGAGCGGCGGTTCATGATTGGGGCCATCGCCCTTGTGCCGATACTCCTGGGCTGTCTCGGTTGGATGCTCCCGAGCGTCGGAGGCTCAGTCGTCATCCCCGCTGTAATCGTGTTCGGAACTGGCCTGCTCATCGTGATCATCGCCACCGCGGTCGCAATGGATCGACCACGGTGGCGGCCCTTTGCCATTAGTGCGGTCATCGCCACTGTTCTTGTGTCGATCTGGACCTTCGAGTTCTCGCTTTCCATGCAGATCCAGTTTTCGAATGCCACCGCGCAGGCGACGGCCGCTATCGAATCGAGCCACGGAGTTCCGACGTGCTCAATGCACGTGAGGGGCAGCGTCGGGCCGCTCTCTGCGCCTTATCGTGAATGCGTCTCGGGCCAGATGGTCACCTTCACCCGGGCCGGGACGACGTCGACGCAAGGGGGCGGGCTGATCTATGCCAGCAACGGAGTAACTGGGCTGCAAGATGCGTGTGTCTTTACCCTCCTGGACGACTGGACGATGTTCGCGTCGGACGGGACTTCGTGTCCGCTGGGATACAACTTCATTCCAGGTCCGTAGGAGTTGGAGGTGTCACTAGCCCGGCGTTGTGGGGCACACCCAGACACCACTGGTGGTGCCCCTCTGGCCGTCGGGCCGGGCCCCTCATAGGCTTCCAGCGTGTTTGGCCGGAAGAAGGCGGAAGAGGCGGCAGAGCTGGCCCAGGAGGCGCGGGCGGAGTGGAGTGAGCGACGGGCTGCGCTGGCCGAGTGGATCGAGATGGCCCAGACCTACGAGGGTGACGCGACCGCAGACGGGATCATCCTCAAACCCGGGGAGACCGTGTTCGCCTCGGCCTCCGACTGCTCCCTCATAGAGGACCGCAAAGGTGCGGGCCATTGGGAAGGCCGCACGTCGGGCTTTTCCATCCCGATCGGGGCAGGGGTTCGGTACCGTGTCGGACAGACAAAGGGGCACTACATCCAGGGATCGCCCATCGCGACCGCCATCGACACGGGCAGCGTTTACGTCACGGACCGGCGAGTTGTGTTCGCTGGCTCCAAGCAGACCCGCGAATGTCTGTTCGACAAGCTCGTAGCGCTCTCACGGGATGACACGGCCGGGAACACCACCCTCTCAGTGTCGAACCGTCAGAAGCCGACCGTGATCCACTACGGCCCCAAGCTGGCGGGCTGGTTTGGATTCCGCCTTGAACTTGCTCTCGCTCATCATCGAGGAAACGTTCCCGCACTGGTTGACCATTTACGGCAAACATTGGCCTCGCTGGAAGCGAACCCACCCTCTGCCTTACAGAATCCTGGGTAGCAGACCTAGCCTCAGTCCGGTGTAGTGGGGCACCTGGGAACCCTCGGGACGGCAAGTCGTGCGCGCTTATTAGGGACTGGAATCAGGTGTCAACTGCGAACAACTTCCAAAATCCTGGCACGCCCTTGAGTTCATGCTCTCCACGTTCGCTGAACTCGATTCCCGATCCGATCACGAGATCCTTGAGCGTCCCGGAGACCAGGACCTCACCTGGCTTCGCGAGTGCCCCTATCCGAGCGGCGATGTGGACGGCCAAGCCACCGAGGTCATCGCCTCGGACCTCGCACTCACCGGTGTGCACGCCGACCCGGAGCTCAACCCCCAACTTCCTCGTGGCCTCAATCAGGGCCCTCGCGCAGCGGAGGCCCCGCGCAGGACCATCGAAGGACGCTACAAATCCGTCGCCGGTGGTGTTGATCTCCTTTCCACGAAAACGCCGGAGTTGTTCGCGCACGGCCTTGTCGTGGGCGTCAAGAAGTGTGTGCCAACGCTGGTCACCGAGTGAAACAGCCTGGGCGGTGGAGCCGACGATGTCGGTGAACAGCACGGTTGTGAGAATGCGCTCGACCTCAATGACGGGGCGCTCGCCGGTCAGGAACTCGGCGACCTCGTCCGACATGAGGGAAGGCGTGAATCCGACGTCTCTCCCTGCAAGCTCGATGAAGGTGGCCCCGTCGATGTGATCGGCGATGTAGCGACCGTGGGTGATCGGTACGAAGGGGTTCTCCGGGGCGTGAAGTACCAGGGTCGGAGCCTGGATCAGCGCCAGAGCGTGGCGTACATCGACGTTTCGCAAGATGTACTCGAACTGTGCCGCGGCACTACGAGGAGTGGCCGACGCTCGAAGGGCCATCGACCGGAGCCGTATTGCCTCGGGGTCATCTGAGAGACTGGGGCTGGTCATCCGAGTCATGTTCGGCGATCCCCATTCGGTCGCCATCAGCTCGACAAATGCGTCGATCTCCTCCGGCAAAGCTCCGATCGGGTAATCGCCTGCGACCATGTAGCGAGCGGATGTGTTGACAAGAACCAGGGAGCCCACCATCTCTGGGTGCATCGCAGAGAAGAGGATGGCGGTCGGTCCAGCGTCGCCGGAGGCCAGGACCGAAGCTCGCTTCGATCCAGCACTCTCGGCGACAGCCAGTATGTCCTCGGCCCACTCCTCCCAGGTCGGCATGGCGTTACGTGAGAGGCCGTCGGAGGCTCCCGTACCTCGGCGATCGAAGATGATCAACCGGCAAAAGGCGGCCAGAGTGCGGAGCATGTCGGCCACCCCGGGTATTTCCCAAAGGAGTTCGATGTGGCTCCCGAGTCCATAACAGTAGAGAAGATCGAATGGACCTTCGCCGACCACCTGGTACGCCACATCGGAATCGCCTACGGCGACATAACGGGTCTCGGGAGCTTCCATGGCTGACGACAGTCTGTCGCAATCATGCAACGTTCATGTGCCGGGAGTCATATGCGCCCCGGTATCGCTCTCGGTCGTCGAGCGGCGTTTACTGCCTCTCAGCACCATCGTCCCGCACCCCAGGGTCGCGCCCAAGGCCGGCGATAGGGGGCAGGGGCGTCGCTCTAAGCTCTTGCACCTGTGGCAGATGACGCTCCAGAACTCAACAGGATTGCGAGCCGCCTGGCACTGATTCTTTCGGGCGTGCAGGCCGCTTCGGTTGTCCATGACGACGAGGTGGTTCGGACCGGCGCTTCCGAGATACTGGCCGAGATTGAGCCCCTGCGACGCCAGGGACGCGAATCCGGGTCGCCTGAGCTTCTTTGGTACTCGCACCTCCCCGGGTCCGGGGTTGGTATCTGGCTCGTTGAATCGTCTGCCAACTCCATGCTGGAGCAACTCAGCTCATCGACACCAGATTGGGACCAAGTCGGGGCAGCGGCGAGCTTTGCTGGCTCTTCGGATCTCAGCGGGGTGAGACCGTGGCCAGGAGATCCCAGTTGGGCTTGCCGGCGTAGA